>ERZ1673752.2259-NODE-2259-length-22266-cov-34.324344_pt1 | contig 22266 bp, 15 predicted proteins | sample MGYA00580195_ERZ1673752 | MGnify/ENA primary metagenome ERZ1673752 (study PRJEB41218, sample SAMN15661744) | gut metagenome | host: Homo sapiens | place: Canada: London | collected 2015-08-20/2019-03-30 | study: EMG produced TPA metagenomics assembly of...
GAAAGCGAGTGCAAAGGTAGCACTTTAGTGCGGAACCGCAAAACTTTTGAGGGGGGAATTTCAAAAAAAAAGATGTTTTTAACATTTCACGATTATAAAACGGGGAAGGGAACACAATAACACATTATATTATATATAACCCCTGGCACACAGAGAATGAGAGCAGTAGTCACGGGACAAAGGCAAAATGACACAGCAGGACGGCAAGTAGGACAAAGACTTGGTATTGGCGGTACTGCAAAACAGGCGAGATTGGATTGCAAATTCGCCGTATTTGTGAGGCAAAACAGGCGAGATTGTACACCAAATACGCCGAATTTGCATTGCCGTAGGGCATTAAAAACCAATCGGTCATTACGAAACGGTTTTCCCACTTCGTCTTGTCAACCCGTTACTCCGCTGCTTGCAGCCGCTTGCCGGCATCTTGCCAGTAGTTTTTTCCTGACGTAGCCCGCTACTCCTGCAAAAAAGACAACAGCAAATCTGCCTGGGCAATCGACTAAAGTCAGTTCAGGCTATAATGACCGATTGTGGCTAAATGCAAACTTATTGTGTAAACTTGCATTTGCCGCTTTGCCGAACGAGAGACCGAGGGAAAAATTAAACTTTTCCACACCAAAGTGCGAATTCTTCAAACATGTTTTGTAATTTTGCACTTGCTGGTTGACTCTACGTAATTTTGATAACGGTTATGGATAAATATTTTTTTGCATTAATCTTCTTTGCGAACTATCAATTTTATGCATATAGTCAAAAAGAGATGGTAAAGATAGAAGGATTTCTTATAGAGCGTTACAGCAAGAAAGAAATCTTTAGAAAGGATACATTGTCAATAGATCACTCAATGGACACTTTTTATTTTACGACCCAAATAGATAGTATTCGTATAATGAGTCCGAAAGAAATTTATTCGGCATTAGTTTCTCCTTGCTATAAAAATGTAGAAATTTACAAGTTTTCTCCATTTGATAGGGAATATGGTAATTATATCGCCCCCAACATATGTCCTGTTCCTCTAAAGAAGCAAAATCTTTTCTATACTTTATGCTCAGATTCTGTTTTTGTGTATAAAGTTTATTCTGTGAAGGGACAAGCGATTAGATTATGTATAGCGAATGATTATCTGAACAGCAAAAAGAACATGGAATTGGCTGTTAAATGGAATATTTCTCCGACATCAATTGATAAGCGAATTCCTTTCTTTTACATATATGTTTTTTTTGACGTTATAAATAATTCTATCAATACGGGTATACCTGTTTTCTTTAAACCAATTGTATGTTGTGGCCTAGGAATTCAAGGAAATCCCAAAGGGAATCCTTGATGAATTTTGATGATTATGTGGAGATGTTTTTGTATTTTAACACAATATTGCCCCCTGCTGCCGTGCGATTGAATCGCGTGACAATATTGGGTTTAACACCCTCTCCAGGCTGTCGTGCGGTTCAATCGCATGGATTTGTTTCCATTATTACCACACGATACAATCGTGCGGTAAACGACAACTACAACGGTATGCCGGAGGCGGCACAGGCGAAAGCCATGACACGCGCAGCCATCGACGGCAACTTAACGGAGTTGAACCTTGGCGGCATTCGGCAAACTGCAAGCGAGCTTGCTTTGCACTCGTTGGCACAAGGTTTCAAGCCGAATGACGACTACGAGAAGATGCTGTTCTACTACCACCCTGACCATTTGGGCAGTAGCAGTTACATCACCAACTTGGACGGCGAAGTATCGCAGCACATCGAGTATGTGCCCTTCGGCGAAGTGTTCATAGATGAATTGGAGCTTACGCGGAAATCGGCGGCCGCAGGGAAAGCCAACTGCAATAACACATGGAACACGCCTTATCGATTCAACGATTGTGCCAACGAGGGCAGAGGCAAGCTTGCTTGTTCTATGCCGAGTGCAGCCAATCGTAGAGTAGAACTCAACGCTAAGGAGTTTGATGAGGAGACGGGTATGTACTACTATGGTGCGAGGTACTATGAGCCGAAGTTGAGTCTGTGGATGAGCGTGGATCCATCTGCAGAGGAAAAGCCATGGCTTACTATCTATTGCTATACAAGGAATAACCCGATAATATTAGTTGATCCTGATGGAAGAGACGAATGGGAAATTAATAGCAAAGGCGACATCGTCAAACAGATAAAGACTGATAAGCACGATGCTTTCTTTTTTGTAAGCAAAGCAGGAAAGAGGGTAAAAGGAAAAAGTTTATCATTTGAATATGGAACAATCGAAAAGGCTTCGGGACAGAAAACAGATGGAGGAACAAGATACGATGTTTATCAGGTACGTGGAGATAAGCATGCCAAACAGTTATTTGAAAGTTTTGCTAAGAATACATCAGTAGAATGGAGTATTATGCAGACAGTTACTGAGGGTGCAAAAGGTTTGAATTACCTAACGACTTCTCATAGTGAAAAGAGTGAGTCTGGTATGGTTGATTTGTTTAACAAACAACTTAAAAACGGATATACTTTGCGTGCATTTTATCATTCACATCCAAGTAATGTACTTATTCCATCGAATATTGGAGGTAAATATGGAGATATTCCTATTGCCCAAAAAATGACAGAGATTAGCAACCAATCAATAACATTTGGTATATATGGACCTAAGAGTGGAGAATATGTCACATTTGGTCCCAACTCAAAAATAGAAGATTATTCTGTTAATTTGGAAGGCTTTACTGTTACTGCAACAAGAACAACTAAAAATAGAAAAAATGAAACACTTTATCATATCTATATTCCTTATGATATTTGTTCCCTGCTTTTCACAGAGAACAATAAAAAAGGTGTATTTACCATCCTATCGGATAATACATTGTAACTTTTTAAAGACGGTGAACAACATTGCTGCTCGTTATAATCAAAACAATAATAATATATTCATAATATATATGCAAGGTAGTTGCAGAGTTTATGTTTGGATGCTCGATAAAAAAAATGTAATGTATGATCCCGACACGTTTGGATATACAGTTGTAGGCAAGCATGTTTTTTTTCTCCAAAAAGACAAGAACCAAAACATTTTAATTCCCCATAATGGTTCAAAACGACTATTTAACTTTTTGGACACGAAAATTCCCCCCATGACAGACGGAGTCTTTGAATGGGTGTATAATATATCAGGTGACAGGGTAAAACTATTGCGTTTTATAAGTCCAGAGTAGGGTGGTATTGTTTTAAATCAGAAGTGGTAATGCTTCAGATCGGGATCCGTCCATTTTCAAGTTGTGATATAAAAGTCAGTTTTTTTCTTTGCAATACCATTTTTTTCGTATAACTTTGCCGTTCAAATAATTTATATTTTGACTTGATGTATAAAACAATATCATTCGGATGACACAGAAAGAAGATATTCAGAACGCTGTAAACGTTATGAAGGACGGAGGTGTGATACTCTATCCCACCGACACGGTGTGGGGCATTGGCTGCGACGCCACCAATTCCGAGGCTGTGGCAAAGGTTTTCAATATTAAGAAACGCGATGATTCGAAGGCACTCATTTGTCTTGTTGACTCTGAGGCCAGGCTTCAGCGTTATGTCAGGAACGTGCCGGAGGTGGCATGGCAGGTAATGGAGTATGCCGTTAAGCCCACCACAGTAATCCTTGACAATGCAGTGAACCTTGCCCCCAACCTTGTTGCTGACGACGGCAGCATAGCAATGCGCGTGACGCGCGAGGCGTTCTCGAAGGAACTGTGCTACAGATTCCAGAAGCCCATAGTGTCAACGAGTGTCAACATAAGCGGTGAGCCTGCCGCACAGAATTTCAGCGACATAGCCCCGGAACTTATCGAGGCAGCCGACTATGTGTGCTTTTCAAGACGACAGGAGCATAAGCCGCACACCCCGTCGTCAATAATAAAGATAAAGGAAGACGGAGAGGTAACCATAATAAGGAAATAATGGATATTGACGCATGGGCAGTGGCATATTGCTGAAGTTTACTGAATGGCGCGGCCGTCATATCAGCGACCGACAGTTTACGCTGATATTAAGTTTCGTGGTGGGATTCCTCGCTGCGGTCGCAGGCTATACCCTTCACTGGATTATATCCAAAATACAGCTGCTGCTCACCGCAGGGTTCGACATAACCTCGTCCAACTGGATGTACCTCATCCTGCCGGTTGTCGGTATATACCTCACGTCGCTTTTCGTCAGATATATAGTCCGCGACGACATTGGCCACGGCATCACGCGTGTGCTGTATGCAATAAGTTCAAAGAAAAGCCGCATAAAAGGCCACAACTGCTGGAGTTCGGTCGTGGCATCCGCCATAACCATCGGTTTCGGAGGCAGCGTCGGCGCAGAGGCTCCGATCGTCCTGACCGGCTCCGCCATAGGTAGCAACCTTGGCAAATTGTTCCGCATGGACAACAAGACGATGATGCTGCTTGTAGGCTGCGGTGCTGCGGCGGCAATAGCCGGTATTTTCAAGGCTCCCATCGCCGGTCTTGTGTTCACGCTTGAGGTGCTTATGGTTGACCTGACTATGGCGTCACTGCTCCCGATATTGATTTCCACCGTGACGGCGACATGCTTCACCTATATATTCACTGGCTCCGCCTCGCTGTTCAATTTCAGCCTCGATGGCAGCTGGACACTCGATCGTGTCCCCGCCACAATCCTCCTCGGTGTCTGCTGTGGTTTGTTAAGCCTGTGGTTCATACGCGCCTCAAGCATGTTTGAGAGCGTGTTCGAACGTCTCGGTAAGAACTATTTGACGCGCCTTGCTCTTGGCGGCGTCGTGCTGTCGCTGCTCATATTTTTCTTCCCGTCTCTCTTCGGTGAAGGGTACAGCAGCATAAATATCCTGCTCGGTGGCAAGACCGAAGCCGACTGGCAGACGGTTATGAACAACTCGATATTCTATGGTCATGGCGAAATGCTCGTTCTGTATATCGGTCTTGTTATGATGACAAAAGTTTTTGCCACGGCAGCGACAAACGGCGGTGGCGGCTGCGGAGGAACATTCGCGCCCTCACTCTTCGTTGGAGCGTTCGGCGGTTTCTTCTTCTCCCGCCTTTGGAACATGTACCAAATCGGAGTTTATGTTCCGGAAAAGAATTTCACGCTCCTCGGCATGGCAGGCGTAATGACAGGTGTGATGCACTCTCCGCTGACAGGTATTTTCCTCATCGCCGAACTGACGGGAGGCTATGCCCTTTTCATCCCGCTGATGATTGTGTGTATATGTGCCTTCCTGACAATAAACATATTTGAGACACACAGCATCTACGGTATGCGGCTTGCGCGTCAGGGCAAGTTGATAACACACCACACGGATCATGCCGCGCTCACCATGATGAGCCTTGACAGCGTTATAGAGCGTGACGTGACCACCGTTCCTCCGGACATGGCGCTCGGCAAGCTTACCCATTTCATCAGCCGCAGCCGCATGAACATCGTCCCTGTTGTTGACGACGCAGGGTCACTGATAGGCGAGATTGACGTCACTAAGATAAGGCATATCGTGTTCCGCACAGAGTTATACAGTCATTTCAACGTATCGCAGCTTATGACGGAACCGCCGGCAGTGCTTGGCGAAAACGACACCATGTATGATGTTATGAAAAAATTCGACGCCACCGATGCGTCTATGCTGCCTGTCGTTGATTCTTTTGGGAAACTGAAGGGTTATGTCGCGCGCGCCCATCTCTACAGCCAGTACAGGCAGATGGTTGCCGACCTGTCGGCTGAATAGTCATACCTCCTCAATACTCGCCTTCATCCCGTTAAGGAAATCCCTCGCTGCCATCCGCCGTTTCCCACTCAGTTGCACCTCTGTGAGTTCGAGCATTTCCCCTCCTGCCGATGCCATAAGCCGCCCTTGGTGCGAGAAGAAAGTTCCAGGAGACATGTCTGTTTTCACACCTGTGACACGCGACCCGTATATTTTGATTGTATGTCTCGCGTCACTGCCGAACGGCGACCATGCCCCGGGCACCGGCGACAATCCACGAATTAAGTCGTGAACGCGCCCTGCGCTCATTTCCCAGTTTATCATGCAGTTTTCCTTGAACAGTTTCGGGGCGTCGTGAAGATTCCCTGCCGCATCGGTCATTTGCTCCTGCGGTATACTGCCAACCACTCCGTTGCCCTCAATCAACCTGTCTATCGTCTCTATGGCGATTTCAGCGCCCAACTTCATCAGTCCGTCATACACAGTCTCAACATTGTCCTCGAGTCCTATGGGCATTTCGCGCTGCATGATGATGCGCCCTGTGTCGATGTCGTGGTCGATGAAGAACGTTGTTACCCCTGTGCGTTCCTCGCCGTTTATTATCGCCCAGTTTATCGGTGCCGCGCCACGGTATTGCGGCAGCAGTGCTGCATGTACGTTGAAAGTGCCGAAGCGCGGAAGAGTCCACACCACCTCGGGCAGCATGCGGAAAGCCACCACAACCTGCACGTCCGGAGAATATTCCCCAAGTTCTTTCAGGAAGTTCTCATCCTTCATCCTTTCCGGCTGCAGCACCGGTATGCCATGTTGCCTGGCGCATACCTTGACCGCAGGCGGTTGCAACGTGTGGTGATGCTTGCCCACCGGTTTGTCAGGCTGCGTCACCACGCACACTACATTATACCCCCCGTCAACCAATGCCTGCAACGTTGCCACCGCAAACTCCGGCGTTCCCATGAAAACTATTCTTAGGTCTTCTTTCCTCATAAGTATTGCTTGTCGTGTAATATTTGTTGCAAAGATACGAAAAAACAGAATGAAACTTGTTGCTTTATGTTTTTAATTAGTATTTTTGCATTTGCAACGAAGTAATATGATGGATATAAAGCAGTTTTACGACGAGTGGAACAATGGCGGCGACTGGATGGAAGTGCAGACGAGCGGTTCAACAGGCGTTCCTAAGAAGATGATGGTGAAGAAGAAACACATGCTGGCATCAGCCCGCCGCACCAACGATTTCTTCGGTCTGCGACGTGGTGACAGGGCATTGCTATGCATGAGCCTCGACTATATTGCCGGCAAGATGATGGCAGTCAGGGCTATTGAACGAGGTCTGCAACTCGACATTGTGAAACCCTGCGGCAATCCGCTTGCAGATACCAACGGTGACTATGACTTTGTTGCTATGGTTCCGGTGCAGGTTTGGAACACGCTGCGCGATGAGACATCCCGGAAACGACTTGATGATGTTGCCAACCTGCTCATCGGCGGAGGTGCGATAAGTAGTGAGCTGGAGGAGGACTTGTCATCTTGCAAGTGCCTGGCATGGAGTTCATACGGCATGACAGAAACACTGTCGCATATCGCGCTGAGGCGGATTGGCGGCGGACAGTGGTATGCCCCACTCGCCAATGTCAGCCTGTCGCTTGCAGGCGACGGTTGCCTGACAGTGAGCGATGACGCCACAGGTGTATCAGGACTGAAGACGAACGACATAGCGGAATTTGCCACCGACGGCAGGAAATTCCGCATTCTCGGGCGCAAGGACAACGTGATATGCTCCGGAGGGGTTAAGATACAGGCGGAAGAGGTGGAACGCATCATTGCCAGGCACTTCAGCGCGCCTTTCCTTATAACTAAGCGCGGCGATGAAAAGTTCGGCGAGGTTGTGGTTATGGTCATCGAGGGACGCGACGAAAGCATTGCAGACAAGGCACGGCACGCATGTGAAACCGTGTTGCCAAAGTACTGGAAACCACGCCATTTCATAGTTGTAAGCGAACTGCCGCGCACGGAAACGATGAAAGTCAAAAGGGAATGCCCAAGTAAACTTTCCACACTGACATAAGCATCTGAAATTACCCACCCCCATGTGACAGCCAAATTCGTTTACCAACAAAGTTTACAGTAAGGGCAAAACGTGCATCGTGTCCTATCCTCCGTAGGCATGAACATGGTTGACGTGTCGAGTATTTCCCCCATCACCCTTTTCAGGTTTTCCATGAAAGCGCCGTCAAACTCTGCAATGTCGCTTATATATTCCTTCGTCCTTTTGTCCTTGAAATAAATCGTGGGGTTGGTGTCATCTGCACGCGAATGTTGAATAAACAATAACGCGGGCGACACGGGTGTGTTCCCATAGGTATGTTTCCTGCTGACGAGCAACGAGTAAAGCATTGCCTGAAGATAGTAATCGCGGTGACTATCACGCTTTGCCGTCGCGTCAAAGACATCATCCACGCCGGACAGCGGGACTGTTATGCCCTTCGCGCCGGTTTTGTAGTCAACAACACGTATTGTCTCTTTCCAGTTCCCATTGTCTTTCTCCTTGTATTTCACCTTGTCGATGCGGTCTATGCGTCCCCCCACCTTTATCTTTCTCTCTCCGTGCGCGGTGTTTATCGTTATGTCCTCACAAACGTCACTCTCCAGTCCCATTATCGTGAATGGCGTGAGTTCCCTGTCAAGACGCAAGAGTTCCTCGATATATTGCCTTATCACCTCCTTGTTTATAAGTTGCATACCGTTGTATTTCGGTTTGAAATCCGATTTGCCGCCCACTTTGAACAGTTCTTTCTTGAATGCCTCGTCGATGGCTCTGGATATTCCGGCCTCGTCTTTCAGAAGTCCATCTATTATGTCCCTTGTTATCACCCCGTCCTTCACCTTGTTATATATAGCCTCCGAAGCCTCATGGAATACAAGTCCGAATATACGGTTGTCGATGCTGTCATCGTCGGCCTCGTCATTCTCCTTCAGTTTTGCAACATAATTGTAGAAAAAGCGCAACTGGCAATAAAGATAATTGTTTATTGCCGTTGGCGAGAACGAGTCAATCCCGTCAATCGCCTCTGCGACCTTTCCGTCCTTTGCTATGCCGGCAGGCCTTGACACGAGTGCATTCTGCCCTGCCGACAAACTTGTTTTAGACAACTTCCACGCTTCCGGTTTCTCAACCATCATCTGCAACATGAAGCGGGACATCTCTCCTGTTTTGCCGCCCTCTGTCGAGTTGTTATACACTATCGTAACGTCCTTGCACCTCTGTATCATGCTGTTGAAATAGTAAGCATATACAGACACCTTGTTATCGATGGTGGTCAGTCCGTGTCCATATCGTATTGCGTGCGGTATGAACGACGCGTCGTTGATTCCCTTCGGCATGTTCCCCTCGTTGCAAGACAGTATGAGGACATGCTCAAAGTCGAGGTTGCGCGTTTCGAGGACTCCCATCACCTGCACTCCCTCCGCAGGCTCGCCGTGGAACGGTATTGTCGTGCTGCCGATTATCTGCATAATCAGCCGGCGCAGGGTGTCGAAAGTCACGATTAGGTCGCCGTCCTCTATCAGGCACACAATGCGCATAAGCAGAGTGTAAGTCCGGAACAGGGACTCCGCCGCGAAGCCGTTTTTATGCTCCCCGTCCGTAGGAAAATTCCTTGCTACCAGTTTAACGATTTCCGCCATGCGCCTGACTGTTTGAGCGTTGTGACTTACCTCATGCTCTTCCATTGGACTGAAAATGAGCGACAGCCCATCATCAAGTACAAGTTCCTTTACCCCCGGGAAATACCTGTGGTTGCTGTTTAGTATTGAGCGCAGTTCCCTTGCCCCGGGCGAAATATATTTTGAGTATGGATGTGACAGCACGGCATTTATGAAACGCAGCCTGAACACCTTTCCGTCAGCCACATATCCCTCTGAATGGAGTGCGAGGAAACTGGCGACAAGCGCCGTTACAGGCGCCTGCGACAATGGGTAGCCTGTGGTGACATTCACCGCAGGGATGTCTTCGGGAAGGCAGTGGATTATGGTTTGCAGCAGCGTCTCGTCGCACATCACTATCGCCGTACTCCTGCCCTGTTCCATTCGCTTGTCCTCTTTCAGCCATTGATGCACATACCGTGCCTGTATATTCTCTGTCGGTGCGCTGACAAACTTGACGTTCTTCTCCCCCCTCATGGCATCGAAAATATCAGTCCGGTCGGGCGTGAGTTCATTTGCAAACTTTTCCTTCAACTGCGATATATGTCTTCCTGCCTCGTTTGCGACGGAATTCGCCTCCGGCATGAAAAAATTGTCGTAGTCCCAGTAGAACAATGCGCGTCCCTCGTCTTTCAACATTGAGAACAGTCTGCTCTCCACTTCCTGCACTACGTTGAATCCCACGAAGATATATTTCCCTGACCCAAGGTTGAGTTGTCCTCCCTCGACAACCTTTCGGTAGAGCGCCCCCTCGTATGCCAGTCCCTCGCCGGCGAGGCGTTCGTTGAACCTGTGGTAAATGGCGGCAAGGCTGTTCCACACCTTTAGGAAATTGCCTTTTATCTTCGAGTTGTCGTCGTCAAGCATCACGTTGAAGAAACGCTCTATCGCCTCGCGCTGTCCCGGCGTGAATTCGATTTTGCCTTCCAGTTCGTGAAAGGCCGTTATGTTTGAGAACACGGCATCCGCATCCGCCATGTTCTTGTCTATGTCGTCAAAGTCGGCAATCATCAGTTGTCCCCACCCATAGAATTTGTCGAGTGTCAGTTCTGCGGAACCGTGATATTCCGAATACACCTTGTACAGTTCGCACACCAGTTTCACCGGGTCTGCGACAACGGTCTTGGTCTGCGACCTGAACAAGTCGCTTATGGTGATGTACGCAGGACTCCAGATTGGTCTTCCCGCCTTCATCGCCAGTATTTCGCTCATGAACAGCGATGCGCGTTTGTTCGGGAAAACAATCGTCACATCAGAGAAGTCAGTGCCGTGCTTCGCTATTATGTCTTCTGCTATATATTCCAAAAATGATTTCATGGTGTGCTTAATTGTCGTATTCCTTAATGATATTCCTGTCAACATACCACAGGCAGCCCTTTATTTTCATGTATCCCATTTCGTCGAGCAGCCGCATGTATTCGCCTATCTGTTTTACATGATCCGCGCGTGGCGTCCCGAACTTGTAGTCGACCACTATCGTGCGTTCGCCATCTGTCATCACACGGTCAGGGCGGTGCGCCGTCATCTTTCCGTCCTCCATTTTCAGCACAGGACATTCCCTGAATGTCTTCCATCTTCCCGAGAACCAGTCTGCGGCAGTTGGATTTCCGAGGCATTTGCCAACGCTTACAATAATGTCATTACGGGTCTTCTCGTCATATATTATCCCTTCCTGCTCCATTTCCCTTATAATCCTCGGCACGTCATCCGTTGTCTCTATCTGGGAGAACACCTTGTGCAGGATACACCCCCGTTTGATGAATGAGTTGTCAAAGGTATCCCCGCCTTCCATGTGTGTGAACTCATCGCTCTCGTTGCTCTGCCGGAAATTCAGGGGTACGGGGAACGTCCTAACCTCAACATTCACCTTCCTCGATTCCTGCAAGAAGACATTTCCCTTGTCCTGTTTCTTCTCTCCGACATATTCCCGGAATGATCCGTAAAGGAACTCCACGGCCTCCGGCTTTTTCTCCCCACCACCTTCCACGCCATTATCGTTGATGCCAGAGAGCGTCGCGCCGTCGAGTTTTTTCGTCACTTCATTGAGCGACTCGCGTATGATGCTTGACCTGTTTGCCTTGCCGTCGCTCTGCCCTATCACGAAAAGATTGCTCGCCGCACGCGTGAAGGCCACATACAGCAGGTTCATGTTGTCAACGGTTGTCTGCAGGTGCTCGTGCCGGTAATCTCCGGAGAACAGGCTGTTATCCATTTCCTTGCTATATCTGACCGGAATGAGCGGCATCTGGCAGAACGGCTCCTCGTCTGTTGCGCACCACAGTATGTCGCTGCCTCCGATCTTCCAGTTGGCAAATGGCAGTATCACGTTGTCATATTCCAGCCCCTTGCTCTTGTGTATTGTCATTATGCGTATGCCGTCGATGTCGTCTGCCTGTATGTTTTTCGAGCACATGTCGTCATCCCATTCCCTCAGCAGCGCGTCTATTCCTGGCGAATAGTCTTTTGCGAACTCACATACCGCATCGTGGAATGCACAGATATACGCGCTCTGGCCGCTCATTACGCCAAGTTCCAGAACGTCATATATATATTCAATCAAGTCCGTCAGCGGCATCTCCGTCATTTTGTCGAAACATGCCGTGAAATCTTCAGGCAGCAAGGCATTTATCTTTTCCTCGTCGGCGTGCCACATCATGTCGCCCTCGCTTGCGTCGCTTCGCTTCACATTCCTTTGGTATTGCTTTGCCAACGTTGCCCTTGTGAGCAGATCCTCCGGGTGCGCAAGCAGGCGCATTGCCTCTATTATCATGTTCACCGCCAGCGAAGCCTCAAGGCGGAAAGCCTCGTCGCTCACGAGATGAATCTCCGGGCGTTCTTGCATAAGTTTCTCCGCTATGAGCGTTATGTCGCTGTTTCTCCTCAGCAACACAGCGATTTTTTTCTGCGGCACTCCCCTTTCGGTCAGTCCGTCTATTGTCTCCACTATTTTGTCTAGCGTGCGCTCCTTGATGCTGTCCGATGGCAGCAACGTTATTTTCACCATTCCGCCGTCAGGATTTCCTTCTGGTATTTCCTGCACCACATCGCCGTATGCCTTCTCCAGTTCCTTGGCATTGTCGCCGCTCGTCTCCCTCTCGTTCACAGTCTCTATGCCTATTGCAGTCCCGAAGAATGCATTGTTGAACCGTATTATGTTCTTTGCAGAGCGGAAGTTATATATCATCGGCTCTAACTTAAGTTCACCGCTGGCAAACAGATTCTCTATGTTGTTCAGCAACTGCCAGTCGCCCGACCTCCACCTGTATATGCTCTGTTTCACATCGCCAACGATAAGGTTCTGTGCCACGTCCGTCACGCTTGGGTTTGCCCTGCTCATGCAGTCTTTCAGCAGTACGAGGAAGTTCTGCCACTGCACCGTGCTCGTGTCCTGAAACTCATCTATCATCACATGGCTTATCTGCGTGCCTATTTTCTCGTATATGAACGGCGAGTCACTCCCCTTGACAAACTCCGACAGCAGTTGCTGCGTATCGCTCAGCAGGAAGCGGTTGGCATCGGCATTGAGTTCCCCCACCTTCTTCTCTATCGCGCTGAGCAGGCGCAGTTGGTTTAAGTATGTCATAGACATTCTTGCGGTGTTGTACCTTTTTATTCCGTCCTCCACCCTGCCGTGCGCCTCCCGCAGCAATGGCATGAGATGCTGTTCGGCAAAGCCGGTCAGTCCCGGGCGTTTCTTCGCCATTGCTTTCGTGACCCATTCGTCCGCCGACTCCATCGCCCTGACATAAGTAACCTTTCCCAGTTCGTCCTCGGAAAACTTCCTTTCCTTGAGTTTCCTGAAATATCCGCACGGTGTCTTCTTCAGTTCGTCAATGTCCACGCCGTTTTCATCAAGCATGGTTGAGAATCTCGGCTCATACCCTGCCATTTCCTCCTCGAACTTGTTGATGATTTTCATCATGCCCGCATAGAACCGTTTGAAGTTCTCCTCGCATGCGGCGACATCGTTTATCTCGCCACGCTTTGCCTTGTATGTATCGCTGAATATTGTCTTGCCGAAACTCTTTATCTGCGATGTAACGTTCCACCCCTTGTCCTCCGAAATGTTCCTCTTGATATATTCTATTATCCATCCAAGTTCCCTGTCATTGTCTGACAGTCCCTCGATTAGTTGGTCAACGGCCAGTTCCTCCACTTGATAGTCGTTCAGCCCGACCCGCAGGTTGGAAGCCAGTCCCAGTTCGTGTGCGAGGTTGCGCAGTATGCTTTGGAAGAACTTGTCTATAGTCTGCACCCTGAAATGGTCGAAGTCGTGTATGAGATGGCTCAGTGCGACCCCTGCCCTACGGCTCGTTTCCGCTTCGTCCATACCGAGTTCCCCCGACACCTTTTCGAGGTATGTCTTTGACGTGGGCAGACTTTTCCATATACCATAAAGTTGCGACATTATGCGCTCCTTCATTTCCTCCGTCGCCTTGTTTGTGAACGTAACTGCAAGGATGTTCCTGTGTCCGTTCTCCGGATTTTTTATGAGCAGTTTGATATACTCCACGGCAAGGCGGAATGTCTTTCCACTGCCAGCACTCGCTTTATATACAGTTAGTTGCATTAGATTTGTTCAATTATTGCTTTTCATATTTGCGGCACATTCATTCTGCATTGCGTATATTCATTTATAATCCAATATACCAAAAACGGGGTGCATCTGTTTCGATGCACCCCCGCCTCTTGTAGTGGATAGGGGAATCGAACCCCTATGCCAAGATTGAGAATCTTGTATCCTAACCGTTAGATGAATCCACCATCTTTCTCCAGCATTCAAATCCCTTGCGGAAGGAGGGGGATTCGAACCCCCGGTACGGTAAACCCGTACGACAGTTTAGCAAACTGTTGGTTTCAGCCACTCACCCATCCTTCCTCGGGCAGCCCTGTTGCCGAAAACAATCGAACTCTCAATTGCGGGTGCAAAGGTAGTGCTTTATTTTTATACCTGCAAATATTTTATGTGTTTTTTGTTGCGTCAAACAAACTTTTTTTCTAAATTTGCATAGTCAACCAGCAAGTGCAAATACTATAGGGACTTGTTCTCATGTATGGACTCACGCCCCGAAAGTCCGTGGCCATCAAACAAACAACATAGCTTTGCAGAGAAAACCACACATATAAGATGACATACTTGCAGAGCGTAAGTACCTTCATGTGTAATCACCAATGTGGGGATAATTTTCCTCATTGTTTCCTGTTAATTCTTGCCCATACCATCAGAGCCTGGAGGGGTTTCCACATGCGATGGCAAAAAAACGTTAATAATGTTAATTTTCAGGCCTGTCGCATTGCAGGATTCACGGACAATACAGAAGCGCGATTTGTAATTATTTGCGAATTTCAGAGAAACGGAGGCGCACTTTCCGCATCCAATCCACACGTTTTGTACCTAATCGCCGTGCGATTTGTGCCTTATGACGATGCCGTTTGCACCAAACGAGCCGCCAGTTAGGCACAAAACGCACGGTGATTAGGCACAAAACGCATGGCGGTTTTTGTCAATACATTTCAAACATCTCACCGTCAGCCACTTGCGAAGCATGCCAAAAACAGCATATTCCGGCGCGAAGAAAATTTTATTTAGAATGCAGCCGTTTTCCGTGTTAAAATTTCCGGACGTTTTTGTTAAACCACTCTCATCCGCACCCACAGCCATCGCGGAATGAGCCGCCAGAAAAACGTCATCACGCGGTATCGCCAGTCTATCACGCGGACACCCTTGCGGGCATATATTGCATCGACAGCATGGCGTGCCACGTCGGCAGCCGACATCAGCATCGGATATTTTCTGCCGTCACCAAGCAATGCCGTATCGACAAAGCCGGGGCGAAGGTCGGTGAAACGGATGTTAAGGCGGCGCATACGCGACAGTTGCTCGAGAGCCTCTATATACTTTGCCTGGAACGCTTTCGATGCACTGTAGGAAGGAGCGGCGCCGAGTCCCTTGGTGCCGGCAATGGAAGAAATCACCGCTATTTGACCGCCCTGGCGCGCCGCCATGAAATTGAACGCTGCATCAATCATCTGCGTGAATCCACTGACATTTGTTGCAACGGTGGCTCTCTCGGCGCGCTCGTCGAGCATCGGGTTCTGCCAACCCACGCCGGAAACGTAGAAAAACAGCCCCACCCCGCCGAGCCTGTCAAAAAGCCGTAGCATTTGCTTCGGCGCATCGTCTGCCGTCACATCTATGCGCGACACGACGACACGTCCGGGAAACTCATCCTCCAGCCCGGAAAGCAACTCGATGCGGCGCGCCGCAACACCCACATGCCAGCCGTCGGCAAGCAGCAGCCGTGCCGCCTCGCGCCCTATGCCAGACGATGCCCCGATAACAACAGCCCTTTTCATATACATGCAAAATTACAAAAAAAAAGAAATAAATGCAATAATAAAGCCTAAATTTGCTCATTTGAAAAAATATTCTTATTTTTGCAGGGTGTAGAAGTCCAATTTAATCAGTTATACAAAAATGAAAGATTTCCTGAAGTACACAGCGGCCACGGTTACAGGCCTTCTCGCTTTCACAGTTATTATAGCAGCCATCGGAATGATGAGCATAGTTGGAATGATAGCTTCCAGCGAGTCGTCTGGTCCCGTGGAAGACAATTCTGTGCTCGTGATCCCGCTGACTGGTTCACTGCAAGAGCGAGCGGAAGACAATATATTGTCGAGAATCGCAGGGCAGACAGGCGCAGAGGTTGGGCTGGACGAAATACTCGACGGCATAAGGAAAGCAAAGGACAACGAAAACATAAAGGGAATTTACATAGAGGCTGGCGCATTCCAAGCCGACTCATACGCTTCGCTGCAGGCCATACGCAAATCGCTCCTCGACTTCAGGAAGAGCGGGAAATGGATAGTGGCATACGGTGACTCATACACACAGGCGACATACTATATCGCGTCGGTGGCGGACAAGGTAATGCTAAACCCTCAGGGAGTTATTGACTGGCACGGCATAGCATCGCAGCAATTCTACCTTAAGGACCTGATGGCAAAGTTCGGCGTGAGGATGCAACTTGCAAAGGTGGGCGCATACAAGAGCGCGCCGGAGATGTTCACCGCCGACAAGATGAGCGAGCCAAACCGAGAGCAGGTGACGGCATACATAACAGGGGTGTGGCAGAACATACTGAAAGAAGTTTCGGAAAGCCGGAATATAAGCAAGGAACAACTGAACCTGTATGCCGACAAACTGATAATGTTCGACGATCCGCAGAACTATCTGAAATACAAGATGGTTGACAAACTCGCATACACGGACGAGGTTAAGGACGTGGTTAAGCAGATGATGAAAACCGGGGAGGACGACGACCTCAACAAGGTTGCGATAAGCGACATGGCAAGCGTGAAGGACAAGCGCGACAAGGGGGACGAGATTGCCGTTTATTATGCCTACGGAGATGTTGTCGACCGCGCGGCGCCGATGAGCAACGGAAGCTGCATAGACGCGCAGAAGGTGTGCAAGGATCTCGGGGAACTAATGGACGACGACGACGTTAAGGCTGTGGTGCTGCGCATAAACACCGGCGGCGGCTCGGCATACGCCTCGGAGCAGATATGGCACGCCATGAAACAACTCAGGGCGAAGAAACCAGTGGTGGTGTCAATGGGCGGAATGGCCGCATCGGGAGGCTATTATATCAGTTGCATAGCAAACTATATATATGCAGAACCGACGACACTGACCGGCTCTATAGGCATTTTCGGCATGTTCCCCGACGCGAGCCAGTTGCTAACGGAGAAACTCGGGGTGAAGTTTGATGATGTGAAGACAAACAAATTCAGCACTTTCGGCACACCGGCACGGCCGATAAACGATGAAGAGATGGCTATACTGAACCGATATATCGACAGGGGGTACAGCCTATTCCGCTCGCGTGTGGCAGAGGGCAGAAAGATGCCTGTAGAGGAAGTTGAGAAGATTGCGCAGGGACATGTGTGGCTCGGGCAAGACGCACTGAGGATAAAACTCGTTGATGCCCTCGGCGGACTGGATGATGCGCTGGCAAAGGCGGCGCAACTCGCTGGATTGAAAGAATATTACGCCGTGAAATACCCAGACCTTGGGGGCTGGCAGGAACAACTGTTCGGAGCGACAAACCAGAACAACTATATCCAGGAGCAACTGCGCATGACGCTCGGGGAATACTACGAGCCGTTCATGCTGCTGAAGACAATGGACAAGCAGAGCGCGATTCAGGCGCGAACGGAGTTTTATCTCAAAGTGGATTAATGGAAGGAGACTTTATCAAGATAAACAAATGGCTGCTGCCACTTAGCTGGCTTTACGGCATCGGCATAAAGACAAGAAACAAACTTTTCGACATCGGTATGCTGAAGAGCCGCGCGTTTGACATTCCCGTCATATCGGTGGGAAACATCACCGTTGGCGGATCAGGCAAGACACCGCACGTGGAGTATCTTGTAAGGCTGCTGAAAGACAAGGCCAAAGTGGCCGTCCTTAGCCGTGGCTACAAGAGGAAAAGCAGCGGGTTCGTGCTTGCAACTAAGAATTCAAGCGTCAGCGACATCGGGGACGAGCCGTATCAGATAAAGAAAAAGTACGAATTTGTGCATGTGGCTGTTGACAAGGACAGATGCCATGGCATTGACCAGATTTTGGGCAACAAGGCGACGGCAGACACAGATGTGGTAATACTGGATGACGCCTTCCAGCACAGGTATGTAAAACCGGGCATCAACATATTGCTCGTGGACTACCACAGGCTGATAATATACGACAAACTGCTGCCGGCGGGACGGCTGCGCGAACCGCAAGAGGGAAAAGAGAGAGCCGACATCGTTATAATCTCGAAATGCCCTAAGGACATGAAACCGATGGATTTCAGAGTGCTTATAAAGGCAATGAGCCTTAGGCCATACCAGAAACTGTATTTCACCACACTGGAATATGGAAATCTGAAACCGCTGTATTGCGGCGACGATATGAGTCTCGGGGAAATAACAAGCCAGCATAACATATTGCTGCTCACCGGCATAGCCTCACCAAAACAAATGATATTGGACCTGAGTCCATACACGCAGAACATTTCCCCGATGACATTCGGCGACCATCACCAGTTCACGCAGAAAGACATTCAAAGCCTGAATGAAAAATTCGCCGCAATGCCGGGGCCGAAAATAATCATCACGACAGAAAAAGACGCGGCACGACTGTATGGCATGGAAGGACTGAGTGACGATGTAAGGCACAACATATATTCTCTTCCAGTGGAAGTGAAATTCATATTAGACCAACAAAATAAATTCAACAAAAAAATCATTGATTATGTACGAAAAAATTCAAGAAACAGCATCATGGCTGAAAAAGAGAATGAAGACGAGTCCGGAAACAGCAATCATTCTGGGAACAGGATTAGGACAATTAGCTTCAGAAATAACTGACACCTACGAGTTTCCATACAGCGAAATACCGAACATGCCGGTCTCAACGGTAGAGGGACACAGCGGGAAACTGATATTCGGCAAACTCGGGGGCAAGGACATAATGGCAATGCAGGGACGCTTCCACTTCTATGAGGGATATTCCATGAAGGAAGTGACATTCCCGGTGCGCGTGATGTATGAACTGGGCATCAAGACCCTGTTCGTGAGCAACGCTGCGGGGGGGATGAACCCAGAGTTCAAAATAGGCGACCTGATGATTATCGACGACCACATCAACTTCTTCCCGGAGCATCCATTGCACGGAAAAAACTTCCCCACGGGACCGCGCTTCCCGGACATGCACGAGACTTACGACCATGAACTGATAGCCCTCGCAGACAAGATTGCCAAGGAAAAGAACATCAAGGTGGTTCACGGTGTTTACACAGGGGTGCAGGGACCGACATTCGAGACGCCGGCAGAATACCGCATGTATCACACGCTCGGCGGCGATGCCGTGGGAATGAGCACCGTGCCTGAGGTGATCGTGGCCCACCACTGCGGAATAAAGACATTCGGAATCAGCATCATTACAGACCTCGGAGGCTTCGACAACCCTGTGGAGGTGTCGCACGAGGAGGTGCAGGTGGCAGCAAATGCAGCACAGCCAGTGATGACCGAAATAATGAGGGAAATGATAAAAAGATCGTGACAACGCGCATCGTGACCAACAACATCAATTCCGCAAATTGGAAATAGCAAAGATCGGTGAGTTCGGACTGATTGACCGCCTCACTAATGACATAGACACACGACAGTCGTCCACGCTGAAAGGCGTGGGCGACGATTGTGCCGTACTCTCCTATCCCGCAACAAGGGTGCTGACAACAACCGACATGCTTATGGAGGGAGTACACTTCGACCTGACATACACCGACCTGAGAAATCTCGGATATAAGTCGGCAATGGTCAACATCAGTGACGTTTTCGCCATGAACGGCACACCGAGGCAACTGCTCGTGAGCATAGCGCTGAGCAAGCGTTTCAGCGTTGAGGACATCGAGACGTTCTACGAGGGTGTGCGGGCAGCGTGCAGCAAATGGAACGTTGACATCGTTGGCGGGGACACCACGTCATCGCTCACCGGACTTGCAATAAGCATCACCTGCATCGGTGATGCCAGCGACGAGGAGATTGTGTACCGGAACGGGGCGCGCGAGACCGACCTCGTATGTGTGAGCGGAGACCTCGGGGCGGCATACATGGGGCTGCAACTGTTGGAAAGGGAGAAGAGCGTGTACTACCAACAGGTTGACGAGCTAAACAAAAAGATAAGGGTGGCGAAGAAAGACGGGACATACGACGCCAAACACCACACTTTCCGGCATGAGGCCGAGATGCTGAAAAACTTCCAACCAGATTTCTCCGGTAGAGAATACCTGCTGCAAAGGCAACTGAAAGCGGAGGCCCGCGGAGACATCATTGGCAAACTGGGTGAGGCGGGAATACGCCCGACCGCAATGATGGACATCAGCGACGGACTGTCCTCGGAACTGCACCACATCTGCAAACAGTCGGGGGTGGGATGCAGGATATACGAGAAAAACCTGCCAATAGATTACCAGACTGCGGTAATGGCAGAGGAACTGAACATGAACTTGACGACATGCGCGCTCAACGGCGGTGAGGACTATGAACTACTGTTCACCGTCCCCATAGGGGATCACGGCAAGATAAAAGAAATCGAGGATGTTCATATCATCGGACATATCACGAAACCAGAACTGGGACTGATGCTCGTGAGCCGGGACGACCAAGAGTTTGAACTGAAGGCACAGGGATGGAACCATCTTAAATGACAAAGATAAGTGATTATAATTCAAATCATAATGTTGCAATGGAAATGAAAAAAGCACATAAATATTTGGTTATATGCACTTCTTGCACTACCTTTGCAAAGTAAATTGAGAACCTTATTACATTAAATAAAAAACACATGAAAAGAGACAACCAGATTTTCGAACTGATCGAAAAAGAGCACCAGCGCCAACTGAAGGGTATGGAACTGATTGCTTCAGAGAACTTTGTTAGTGACGAGGTGATGGAAGCCATGGGCTCATACCTCACGAACAAGTATGCCGAGGGCTATCCCGGCAAGCGTTATTACGGTGGATGTCAGGTGGTTGACGAAGTGGAGACCATCGCAATAGAGCGCGTGAAGAAACTCTTCGACGCAGAATATGCAAACGTACAGCCACACTCCGGAGCACAGGCCAACGCCGCAGTGCTGCTCGCAGTCCTGAAACCTGGCGACACATTCATGGGAATGAACCTTGATCACGGAGGCCACCTGTCGCATGGTTCGAAAGTAAACTCGAGCGGTATACTGTACAACCCTATTGGATACAACCTCAAAAAGGAAACTGGCCGCGTTGACTATGACGAGATGGAGGAACTCGCCATGCAGCACAAGCCGAAACTAATCATCGGCGGCGGATCGGCATATAGCCGCGAATGGGACTACAAGCGCATGCGCGAAATCGCAGACAAGGTGGGCGCATTGCTCATGGTAGACATGGCACACCCTGCAGGCCTCATCGCAGCCGGACTGCTCGACAACCCTGTTAAATATGCTCACATAGTGACATCGACGACACACAAGACCCTGCGTGGCCCTCGCGGCGGCATAATCTTGATGGGCAAAGACTTCGAGAATCCTTGGGGACTGAAGACCCCGAAGGGCGTAGTGAAGATGATGAGCCAAATCCTCAACAGCGCAGTGTTCCCAGGACAGCAAGGTGGCCCGCTGGAGCATGTGATAGCAGCAAAGGCAGTCGCATTCGGAGAAGCGCTGCAGCCAGAGTTCAAGGAGTGGGCAAAGCAGGTTAAGAAGAACGCCGCAGTACTCGCTGACGAACTGACTAAACGAGGCTTCGACATCGTGAGCGGCGGCACGGACAACCACTCCATGCTCGTTGACCTGCGTTCCAAATATCCTGAGCTTACAGGCAAGGTTGCAGAGAACGCACTCGTTGCTGCCGACATCACGGTCAACAAGAACATGGTTCCGTTCGACACACGCTCTGCATTCAAGACTTCGGGCCTGAGGCTCGGAACACCCGCAATCACCACACGCGGCGCTAAGGAGGACTTGATGCCGCTCATCGCAGAACTGATTGAGACAGTCCTAAACAGTCCGGAGGATGAAAAGGTGATAGCAAGTGTCCGTGAACGCGTAAACAGGACGATGAAAGACTATCCTCTTTTTGCTTATTAATTGCACGCGTCACTGCAAACTGAAGACAGAAAACATATAAAATAATTATCCGCAGCACCCTGCTTTAGGTGTTGCGGATAATATTTTAACACAAATCGCGTCATTAGAAAAAGTTTCTTGTCATTCTAATGACCTCTGCAAAACTCTTAGTTTAGAAATTTGCTTATATCATTATTTTTTCGTAC
>ERZ1673752.2272-NODE-2272-length-22134-cov-36.957969_pt1 | contig 22134 bp, 15 predicted proteins | sample MGYA00580195_ERZ1673752 | MGnify/ENA primary metagenome ERZ1673752 (study PRJEB41218, sample SAMN15661744) | gut metagenome | host: Homo sapiens | place: Canada: London | collected 2015-08-20/2019-03-30 | study: EMG produced TPA metagenomics assembly of...
CGCGCCCCGCAGTGCCCGCTTCCCCCGAGAACAATTATCAGTGCAGGTAGAAAGCTTGCCGATTTTCGAAAAAGCCGGCTATGGTTGACCCCTGCGGCCTAAACGTAGTAGATAGGCCCTTTTCGTGGCACAGCGTCAGACCAGTCTTTTTGGGACGGGGCTTATTTGACTACTTGTCGATCTGATTGCCCAAGTAGTCAAAAGCCCCGTCCCAAATTAGCTACCTTGCCCCATCGGGCGGGAGCAGGTAAGATATATCGAGCGCCTAGCGCGTTCGATGGGTTCGGATGACGACATGTTCCGAATCTGGTCAGGTCCGGAAGGAAGCAGCCATAAGGAGCCTCTGTCGGGCATCCGAATCCATCGAGTGCGCAGGCGCTTTTTGGTGCCGCGGCTACCCGCGAGTGCCGGCAGGGCGCTTGGTGTCTCGCTGGTCCTCGGCTTCGCCTGCGGGATCGCTCGACTACCAAACACCTCGCCGCCGGCCGGGCCCCGTCGTCCAAAAATCACCCGTAAAGGCGCGTTTATCTAATTTAATCTATCCCTTGCGGAATGCGGCTTGCTGGCGTTGTCTGGGCATTGATGGCTACGTGGTTCAAGAGGCGGCGGTGCTGTTGCTTGAATTTTTTCAGTTAAAGAGGCTCGTTTCCCCGGGTGGGGGAAACGGGCCTCTTTTGTCTCTGGGTTTGTGGATTGGCGAAGGTAGTATGCTCTGGCGGCTATTTTGAGTTCTTGAGGCGGCGTGTGGCTGCGGTGGTTATTCCGAGGCCTGCGGCGGCGATTCCTGCGAGTGCGATTGCGCTCGGCGCTGTGTCGCCTGTGTTTGCGAGCTTGCCGGTGGTCGTATTTGCTTGCTTGGTGGAGCTCGATGAAGCGTCTTTGCCGGTCGCGGGCGAGCCGGCGGGCTGTGCCGTCTCGGCCGGTTGCGCCGAGCCGGAGGGAGGCGTTGTCTCGGTGGGTTTCGTTATCTCGGGCGAGGCGGCCGTATCTGCTGCGGCTTTTGCCTCTTCGTATGCCTTGCAGGCGTCGTCATAGGCCGCTTGCGCCTTTTTCAAATTATCGAGGAGCGCATCTCGCTTGGCTGTTTCTCCGTCGAGGTGGGTTTTATTAAACTCTACTTCGCTTTCTAAGAAATAAATCAGGCTTTTCTGACTTTCGAGGCGCATTCGGCAGTGCTCAAGCTTATCTTCACAACGAGATTCTTGCTCTTGTGCATCCATGATCGCCAGTTCCAACTGCCATCTAGTTTCGTAATCCGTGTGGGGGATTTTATTTAATTCTGCCTCAAGGTCTCTTGTTCGGTTGTGGGCCTTATCGCATTCGGATTGGGCTGCATCGATGTCCGCTTGCATGGTAGGAAGGGATTCCTTATATATGGCAGCTCGCGCCAAATTAGTGTCGTAGTTCTTTTGAAAAATGGCAATTTTAGTATCGATTTCCGCAATTTTCTCGGGACTTGCGGCGTCTTTTGCGGCCTCGAGGTTTTTGAGCGCTTCCTGCATGGCTGCATACGCTTTTTCTTTTGCGGCGGCCGCGTCTTCCGTCTGCAAGGCAACTGCACCGGTGGGGGCGCTGGTTTCTGCCGCGATCGCCGTTACGGGGGCGATTCCCGCGACAAGTGCCGCGGAAAGGGCGATGCCCACAGTTGCTCGTCTTGCTCTTCTTGCGAGAATGTCGTTCATCTCGGCACCTCATTTCAAGGGTCGGCGACTAACTTGGTAGCACTAATGTAAGTATATCAGGCGGTCGACCCGACACTGGCTGGGTGTGCGCGTGCCTTTCCGCTTCTTTGGAAACCGAATCCCATTAGAAATGACGAGTTGTTTACGCTTCTTTTGGGCTCACCGTACTATCATGATTCGGATTGAGTGTGAATGATGATAGGGAGCGCCTATACATGATTGAGCTGCTCAGGCGTTTTGGTGGTAAGTTTCGCCGGTATATGGTGATTGGTCCTGCGTGCAAGTTGATCGAAGTAATCTTTGACCTGCTTACGCCGCTGGTGATTGCCCAGATGATTGATAGGGGCATCGGCGTGCACGATGTGAACGCTGTCGTCCACTACGGTATATTGCTTGCCGCCATGGCCGTGATCGGCATCTCGTTTACGCTCGTCTGCCAAAAGATGGCGGCGCTGACCTCGCAGGGCATGGGCACCGACATTCGCGGTGCGCTCTACCAGCACATCAACAAGCTGAGCTATGCTGAGCTCGATCGCTTTGGCACGCCGTCGCTCATCACGCGCATTACCAACGACGTCAACCAGGTGCAGCTCGCCGTGGCGCTGGGCGTGCGTATGCTCATCCGCTGGCCTTTCCTGGCGGTGGGCTCCATGGTCGCGGCCCTTGCCATCGACCTTAAGCTCGGCATGATCTTTTTGATTTGCACGCCCGCTATCGGCCTGGTGTTTTGGTTTGTCATGGCGCGCTGCATCCCGTACTACAAGCAGCTGCAGGCAAAGCTCGATCGCATCGCGCTTATTTGCCGCGAGGGTCTTTCGGGCGCCCGCGTGGTCCGGGCGTTTGTGCGCGAGGGTCACGAGCGTGAGCGTTTTGCCCAGGCGGCCGATGGCCAGGCGTGTGTCGCAATTGCGGTGGGCAAGCTCTCGTCGATCCTTAACCCCGTAACGTTTCTGGTGATGAACCTGGGCGTGTGCGCCATCCTGTGGGTGGGCGGCATTCAGGTCAACGTGGGCGAGCTCACGCAGGGCCAGGTCATGGCGTTCGTCAACTACATGACGCAGACCCTGACCTCCATCGTGTATGTCGCCAACCTGGTCGTGGTCTTTACCAAGGCGAGCGCCAGTGCGTCGCGTCTCAACGAGGTGCTCAATTGCGTGCCGAGCATCACCGACGAGGGCAACCAGCCGGTCGCGCTGCCCAAGCCGGGCAATGTCGCTCCCGTTCCTGCGCTGAGCTTGAGCCATGCGAGCTTCTCGTTTGGCGCCGGCGCGGCCAATGCTGTCAACGATGTGACGCTGGAACTCCCACTGGGCAAGACGCTCGGCATTATTGGCGGTACGGGCAGTGGTAAGTCCACGCTCGTCTCGCTCATCCCGCGCCTGTACGACACGGGCGCCGGCAGCGCGTGCGTGATGGGTGCCGACGTGCGCGCTTGGCCGCTCGACCAGCTGCGCCATGTGGTTGCGACTGTTCCGCAGCGCGCGTCGCTCGTGAGCGGCACGATCCGCAGCAACCTAACCTGGCGCGACGAGTCGGCGGCCGACGAGGAGCTTTGGGCGGCGCTCGATATGGCGCAGGCCAGCGAGTTCGTGCGCAACAAGCCGCAGGGGCTCGACGCCCCGGTCGAGGCGGGCGGCAAGAACTTCAGCGGCGGTCAGCGCCAGCGCCTGACCATTGCGCGTGCCCTGGTGGGCTCGCCGCAGGTTCTGATCATGGACGATTCCGCCTCGGCGCTCGACTTTAAGACCGACGCGGCGCTTCGCCATGCCATCCGCGAGCGCAGCGCACGCGGGGCCGCCGCGGGCGGACTCCCGCTGACCACGGTGATCGTGAGCCAGCGCGTCTCGACCGTGCGCGATGCCGACATGATCTGCGTGCTCGACCACGGCTCGGTCGCGGGCCTGGGTACGCACGACGATCTGTATACGACCTGCCAGCTCTATCGCGAGATTTGCCAGTCGCAGCTGCGCCGCGAGGAGCTCGAGGGCCAGCAGGGGAGCGCGACGCCCGCATCCGCCCCGGCTGCCCCGGCATCCACGTGCGCAAGGGAGGGCTGCTAAATGAATCCGTACACTTCGTCCGGTTCGGTCGCCACGATGACGGCCAATGTGTCCGGCAACGACAAGCTCAACGACCTGGGCGACGGCCCACGCCAGCCTGGCGACCCTGAGCGCTATCCCGTGGGCGCGGTGACCCGCCGCCTGATGGGCTACGTCCGTCCGCACCGTATTTCGTTTACGGCGTCGTTTGTGAGCGCCGCCATCTCGGTGATCTTGCAACTCTATACGCCCATCCTCATCGGCGAAGGCATCGACCTGATCGTCGCCGCCGGACAGGTGGACTTCGATGCGCTGCTGCCGCTTGTCACCAAGCTCGCGATTGTCGTCGTAGGTGCTGCGGCCTTCCAGTGGCTGCAGGGCTACTGCGTTAACCGCCTGTCCTACGAGACGGTGCGCGACATGCGCGTGGAGGCGAGCGACAAGCTCAGCCGCATGCCGCTCAGCTTTATCGACAGCCATGCCCACGGCGACCTTATGAGCCGCGTGGTCAACGATGTCGACCAGGTTGGCGATGGCTTGCTGCAAGGCTTCACGCAACTCTTTACCGGCGTTATCACCATTGTGGGCACGCTCGCGTTTATGCTCTCCATCAACCTGACCATGACGCTCGTGGTGGTGCTCGTCACGCCGCTATCCATTTTTGCAGCCGGCGCCATCGCTAAGCTTTCCAACAAGAGCTTTACGGCACAGCAGCGCATTCAAGGTCAGCTCGGTGGCCATATCGAGGAGTATGTGGGCGAGCAAAAACTGGTGGATGCGTTTGCCTACGGCCCGAACGCCCAAGCGCGCTTCGACGCCCTCAACGCCGAGCTCTATACGGCAGGCGAGCGCGCGCAGTTTATGGGTTCGCTCTCCAACCCCGGCACGCGCTTTATCAATAACATCATCTATGCCGTGGTCGCTGTGATCGGCTGCGTGGGCGTGATCACGGGCGTGCCCGCGGCGCTTACGGTGGGCGGCGTGCAGATTTTCCTGTCCTATGCTAACCAGTACACCAAGCCGTTCAACGAGGTTACCAACGTCATTACGCAAATCCAGACGGCGTATGCCTCGGCGCGACGCATGTTTGCACTGCTCGACGCCCGCGAGCAGGAGCCCGATGCGGCGGATGCCGTGGAACTTGCCGTCCCGCAGGGCGAGGTGACCTTTGAGCATGTGGACTTTAGCTACGTGCCCGACCGCAAACTGCTGCAGGATATCTGCATCGAGGCTAAGCCCGGCATGCGCTTTGCCCTGGTCGGCCCCACGGGCTGCGGCAAGACGACGCTCATCAATTTGCTACTGCGTTTTTACGATATCGATGCCGGTCGCATTGCGGTCGATGGCCGTTCCTCGCGTGACTACACGCGCGCAAGCCTGCGCCGCGCCTTTGGCATGGTGCTGCAGGATACGTGGCTGTTCGAGGGCACGGTGGCGGAAAATATCGCCTATGGTTGTCCCGATGCCACGCGCGAACAGGTTGTCGAGGCGGCCAAGCGCGCGCACGCGCACAAGTTTATCGTGCAGCTGCCAGGCGGCTACGATACGGTGATCGGCGAGGACGGCGGCACGTTTAGCCAGGGTCAAAAGCAGCTGCTGTGCATCGCGCGCGTCATGCTCACCGACCCGGCGATTCTGCTGCTGGACGAGGCGACGTCGAGCATCGATACCCGCACCGAGCTGCAGGTGCAGGCGGCATTCGACGAGCTCATGGCCGGCCGTACGAGCTTTGTGGTGGCGCATCGCCTGAGCACGATTCGCAACGCCGACTGCATCCTGGTGATGCGCGACGGCCAGATTATCGAGCGCGGTACACACGACAAGCTGCTAGCGACAGGCGGCTTCTACGCCGAACTCTACCGCAGCCAGTTTGCCCAGTAGGGGCCACCGATTGGCGGCAGATGGTTTACATCTGCGTCGTTAGTACTAAGATATTCATCTAATAAATTGCATTAGTGGCTTTAGTTTTGGGGGAAACGAGGCAACGTGACTATGACGTGCTCTTTGGTGGTTAACAGCAAGAGCGGTAATACTAGGATGGTTTCGGGCGCGATCAAGCGCGCTCTGCAGGCTGCGGGTGTTGAGTTTGTCCATGCCGCGGCGTTGAGCGACGATGCGGATGCAGATCAGGTTGCGCTCGAGGCGCAGGGCGCCTGCACGGCCGACACGGTGCTCGTCGGTTTTTGGTGCGACAAGGGCGCGTGCACGCCTTCGGTCGCGGCGTTGCTCTCCGCCTTGCACGGCAAGCGCGTCTTCCTGTTTGGCACCTGCGGTTTTGGCGCCGACCAGAGCTATTACCAGCAGATTATTGATCGCGTGACTTCCAATTTGGCTGGGGATGCCGAGCTTGCGGGCTGGGCGATGTGCCAGGGCAAGATGGGCCCCGCGGTCAAGCAGCGCTACGAGGCCATGCTCGAGCAAGATCCCGACAACGCTCGCTATAAGATGCTGCTCGACAACTGGGTTGCCGCGAAGGACCATCCCACCAAGGAAGACCTGGACAACATGGCCGCAGCCGCCAAGAAGGCCGTTTTGGGCGAGTAGACCGTCGCTCGCGGTGCCGCGCGGTCAATCGTACAAACGTGAAAGCCTCGAGATTCTCGAGGCTTTTTTCTTGACACTTGTGGACGCAACCGTGGCAAGCGTTTGGGGTGACATTTTCCATCACCTCGATGACGAGGCCGTTCTGGACAACACGCTCGCATACGTTCGCTGGATGTATTCAGAGTGGGAAGGGCTTTCCTGATGGATGGGGTTTCGGAAAGTGCGTCCCAGAATTTGCCTTTGGAATGGGATGGAGTTTCCCAACGGGGCCGTAAGCGGAAACTGCATCCCGCTCCGGACGTGAATTCTGGGACACGGTTTCCGGATGCAAAAAGGCCACATGACGTGGCCTTCAACTTATATATGTTCAGCAGATGTCCCCATGACAAGCCGCGTTTCAACACCGAGGCGTCTGCCCGGCGACGCGGAATGTAAGGTTCATCGCGAGTTCCGCACGAGCCGGAGAGCACTTAATGTGCTCTCCGTGCGAGCAGGACTGTCCGAGCAGGGAACCTTACGTTCCGCGCCGCCGGGCAGACGAACCAGTTAAGACGCGCCGCTACTTGATCTTGGTCGTACCCGGTGCCAGGTTGGGGTCGGTCTCGTTAGCCTCGGTCTGGAAGTGCTCGGTGTACACGTTCTTGCCGTCGCGGAACATCTCGTAGTACTGCATCTTGGCGTAATCTTCGCGCGCCTTGGTGGCGGCTGCGGCGGCGGCATCGTCACCGGTGACGTTGGAGGAGAGCGCCCAGCGCAGGCTGGCGTCCTCGTAGCCGACCGAGTTGATGGCGGGCAGCGACTCGCGCAGCGTCATGTGCGCTTTCTGGTAGTCGGTCAGCGGTGCGCCGATCAGCTGCATAAGCTGCGTGGACAGGTAGTTGGTGGACAGGTCGTCGACCTCGCTCGTCTGGTCGCAGCCGGCAACGTCGTAGTTGGCCCAGATGATGTAGTCGGTCTGCCACAGACGCTCCTGATGCGTAGCGTCGTCCTCGCCGGTAAACCACTTGTCATTGAACTTGGACGGGAAGAACGGCTGGTGGTCGCCCCAGAACACCACGACCACCTTGCGGTCGAGCTTGCTCAAGGCGTTGAGGAAGTAGCGCAGCGCCTGGTCGGACTGCTCGATGCACGAGACATACTCGTCGACATCGGATAGCGTGCCGTCCTCGACGGTCTTGGCGTCCAGGTCGGTCGTGTCGATGTTCAGGTGCATCTGCTTGTCGACCGGCAGCAGGCCCGTATCGTAGCCCGAGTGGTTCTGCATGGTCACGTCGAAGATAAACTGCGGATCGGCGTTCTGGTCGAGCAGCTCAAGAATCTTGTCGTAGGTAGCCTGGTCGGTCACCATGCCGCGCAGGGTGTCGGCTCCCTGGAAATCGTTGATAGACAGGAACTGGTCAAAGCCAAAGTCCTTGTAGACGTTCTCGCGGTTCCAGTTGGTCGCGTGGTTGGGGTGCATGGCCGTGGTGGAATAGCCGAGCGATTTGAACTGCTCTGCCAGATTACCGGTCGTTTCCATGTTGTAGATGGTGTAGGGGTACACGCCCGAGCCCAGGTTGGCCATAGAGTTGCCGGTCATAAACTCAAACTCGGTATTGGCGGTACCGCCGCCGTAGGCGCTCACGTAGAGCTTGCCGCGGCTGAGGCAGTTAGACAGGCTCTTAAAGTACTGCGGGCCCTCGTAGCCGGCGCGCATGTTCTGGTAGATCGACAGGTCGGAGAACGTCTCGTTCATGATGGCGATGACCGTGGGCTTCTCGCTATCGAACTGCTCCTTTGCGGCGGCGCGCTCGTCGCTCTTGGCCGCGTCGGACTTGTCGTAGGCCTTGGCGTACTTTTTGAGCGTGGCCTTGGCATCGTCGACGGAGTAGTCGGCGGGTTTGGGCGGCTTGATGGACTGCGCTGCACTAATAAAGGCGGGCAGGTAGCCCTCGCGCCAGTAGCTCTCGAGCGGGCGCCAGGTGTAGACGGTGATGCCGAGGGTGTTGTAGTAGTCGATGAGCGTAACATGCGCGGTCACACCGCCCAGGCACAGCACGGCCACGAGCAGGTTGGTGAGCAGCATGCGCTTGGCGTTGGCGGCGCCTTTCTGACGGTGCGGTGCCACCAGGCCAGCGTACTCGCACAGCAGCATGGCGATGGCGGTAAAGCCCATGGACAGCACACAGAACAGCGAGATGGAGAAGGTGTAGCCGGTGCCGGCGACCGCGGCGGCGGTGGAGATGGCCGAAAGGTCGCCCGGCTGGATGGGCATGGACTTAAACGTGATAACGAAGAACTCGGCAATGCCCAGGATAAAGAGGGCAAAGGCCAGGACCGCGGGGGCTGCGCCGTGGCGCTGGAATAGGAAGAACAAGCCGACCATGAGCGTGGTGATGATGGCCCACTCGAGCAGGATGCACAGGGGGTAGACCCAGGTAAAGTCGTGGTTGGACGATACCTCCATGCCCAGCAGCGCAAAGACGCCGGCGAGCAGCAGGCACAGGACGGCGGCGACGAGCGGTTTGCCCACAAAGGCGCCGCGCAGGCGGGCGAGCTTGCCGGTGGGGGCGGGCGCGGCGAACGCAAAGACGCGCGGGGCGATGCGGTCGCGTGCGATGCTGGCCCAAGCGCAGCCGGTGAGGATGGCGTTGGTCAGGATGAGCATCACAAAGGCGAGCGGCTCGTTTTGAGCGACGAGGCCCACGGCGCCCCAAATGGTCAAAAAGACCTGGAACAGGCCGAAGGCGACGCTCCACCCAAGAGCGCTTTTGGCAACGGTGCCCGACTGAGCGCGAATGGCCTTGGCCTCGCGCAAGACAAGGTAGACGGTCGCCGCAAGACCGACGAGCGAGATGGCGGCAGCGAACATGCTGAGACTCCTCACAAACTAAAACGTACGAAAGCGGGGGTTTACCCGATTGTTACCAAGATATGCGCTGCAATTGGTGTCTGCGCACAACAACCAGCCATATTAACGCGCACGTGTGGCGGTGTGGCGCAATGTAGTGGCGACCTGCGCGATAATGGACGGGAATTACACGGAAACGTAAAGGCTTCTTAAAGAATTAGCGAGGATGAGGCGATGAACGAGCAGGTTTGCACCAAGGCTGTGGATACGTGCGGCTATCCGGTCGAGACGACGGGCAATGCGGTGCTGGACACGTTGGAGCACCGTTCCTCCACGCGTGCCTTCGCGCGTGATGACGATGACCGTCCCGTGGCGGTGACCGACGAGCAGCGGGCGGCGATTCTGCATGCGGCGAGTCGTGCGCCGTCGGCGGGCGCCATGATGATGTATTCCATCGTGAGCATCCGCGAGCAGGCAACGCTCGACCGCCTGGCCGACCTGTGCGACCACCAGCCCATGATCGCCAAGGCGCCCTGGGCACTAATATTTGTGGTCGATTATGCCAAGTGGATCGATCTGTTTGAGCACGTGGGCTGCTTTGAGCCCGAGTTTGTAGAGCGCACGGGTAAGGCGCCCCGCCGCGCGCCGGGTTTGGGCGACTTTGCCATCGCGGCCCAGGACGCCGTGATCGCCGCGCAAAACGCCGTGGTTGCCGCCGAGGCTCTGGGCCTGGGGAGCTGCTATATCGGTGATATCGTCGAGAATGCCGAGGAAGTTGCCGAGCTGCTCGATCTGCCGCCCTATACCATGCCGCTGTCGATGCTCATCATCGGCACGCCCCGCAAGGAGCGCCCGGCTATTGCGCATCCCGTGGTGAACCTGGTGCACGAGGAGCGCTACTGCCGCGCCGATGCTGCGACCATGGACGCGCAGGTGGCCGAGATGGACGCGATGTTCCGTCCGCATGCCCGCGAGGTAGGCGAGCGCGTGGTGGATATCTACACCCGCAAGCACACGAGCCCCTTTATGGCCGAGATGAGCCGTTCCATGGAGTGGTGGTTCAAAAACTGGCTCGGCAAGTAACGAATGCGGCGATGTGACAAAGGGACAGTCCCTTTGTCACATTCCATATCGCCGCGGTAGCCTAAAGACTGTATAAATCTTTATCTAGCTGGGAAAACAGTGCATTAAAACATGGGCCGATTACCTATAATCCCTTCGAACATTAAAGTTGGGAGGAAACCGGCTTATGGAACAAAAGGCCAAGGAGGCAGCCTCGCACGCTGCGATTCCTGTGAGCATCTCGGCGATGCTCGTCACGCTGGGCGTGGTGTACGGCGATATCGGCACCAGCCCTATGTATGTAACCAAGGCGCTCGTCGCCGGCAACGGCGGCATCGGAAGCGTCACGGAGGAGTTCGTGCTCGGCGCGCTCTCCCTTGTCGTGTGGACGGTCACGTTGCTGACCACCATCAAGTATGTGCTCATCTCGCTGCGCGCCGATAACCATGGTGAGGGCGGCATCTTTGCCCTGTACAGCCTGGTCAAGCGCTGCGGCAAGTGGCTTATCATCCCCGCCATGCTGGGTGGCGCCGCGCTTCTCGCCGACGGCATCCTGACGCCGGCCGTTACCGTTACCACGGCCATCGAGGGCCTGCGCACCATCCCGGCGGTCCATGCCGTGCTGGGCGATGACCAGGGTCGCGTCGTCGCCATTACGCTCGCCATCATCATCGCGCTCTTTTTGGTGCAGCGCATCGGTACGGCCAAGATCGGTCACGCCTTTGGCCCCATCATGACGCTGTGGTTCCTGTTCCTGGGCGGCACGGGTCTGTTTTTTGTATTCCAGCACCCCGCCGTGCTGCTGTGCCTCAACCCGCTGCGCGGCATCGCCTTTTTGCTGAGCCCCAACAACCACGCGGGCATCATGATTCTGGGCAGCTGCTTCCTCGCCACCACCGGTGCCGAGGCGCTCTACTCCGACATGGGCCACGTCGGCCGCGGCAACATCTACGCTACCTGGCCATTCGTTAAGTGCTGCCTGCTGCTGTCCTATATGGGTCAGGGCGCTTGGCTTATGAACAACGCTGCCAACCCCGAGCTCATGGGCATTGCCGACCTCAACCCGTTCTACCAGATGCTCGCCCCGGGCCTGCGCCCGTTTGCCGTAGGCCTTTCCACCGTCGCGGCCATCATTGCCTCGCAGGCGCTCATCACCGGCGCGTTTTCGCTGGTGTCCGAGGCCAGCCGCCTGGACCTTATGCCGCACATGCAGGTCTTCTACCCTGCCGAGACCAAGGGCCAGCTCTACATCCCCATGGTCAACAACGTCATGCTTGTCGGCTGCGTCATCGTGGTGCTGCTGTTCCAGAACTCGGCGCATATGGAAGCCGCCTACGGCCTTGCCATTACGCTGACTATGATGTGCACCACGCTGCTGCTCTTCTTCTACCTGCACGAGGAGCGCAAGCTCAAGGTTGCTCCGTGGATCTTCGCGGCCTTCTTCCTTTTGCTCGAAGGCTTCTTCTTCGTGAGCTCGCTCACCAAGTTCTTCCACGGCGGCTACTTCACCATCCTCATGGCTGCACTCATCATGGGCATTATGGTGTGCTGGTACAACGGCACGGCGGTCGAGCAGCGCCAGTTTACGCTGCTGCCGCTGCGCAGCTACCTGCCGCAGCTCAAGCGCCTGCGCGACGACGATCGCTATGAGCGCATGAGCGACAACGTCGTGTACCTGACCAAGGACACCCATACCGACTACATCGACCGCGATATCGTCTATTCGATCTTGGACAAGCATCCCAAGCGCGCCCGCGCCTGGTGGTTTGTGAATGTCGAGACCATGGACGAACCGCACACCTTTGCCTATTCGGTCGAGACGTTCGGCACCGATTACGTGTTCCGCGTGCATCTGTACCTGGGCTACAAGATCAACCAGCGCGTCAATGCCTACCTGCGTCAGGTCGTTCAGGACCTGGCTGCCACCGGCGAGCTGCCGCCGCAGACGCATGACTACTCGGTCTACAAGGATCCGGGTAACATCGGCACGTTCAAGTTCGTCCTGATCCGTAAGCTTCTGGCGCCCGAAAGCGATGTGGAGCCGAGCGAGCGTACGGCCATCACGCTCAAGTACATCATCCGCCGCGCCGCCGGCACGCCTGCGCGTTGGTACGGCCTGGAGAACTCCAACGTGAGCTTTGAGTACGTGCCGCTGTTCACCAAGTTCAAGGCCGTGAACAAGATGCAGCGCCTGGCCCCCAACGAGCGGCCGTAGACGTCGGCGGCTACACGGAGTTGGTTTTTGATGGATAAGCATGAGGCCGGGGAGGTAAACATGGATACAAAGGCGCTCGATGGCCGTGAGGCGGTGGTCGAAATGGTGCGTGAGGCGCGCGTCGACGCCGCCGAAGATCGGTTCTTTACGAATCGTGCCAACATGGATATGGCCGATCGCGTAATTTCGATCGTGGCACTGGTATTTGGAGCGGTGTGCGTGTGTGCCCTGCTCGCGCACGTGCTGTTTGTCTAGCGACCGCAGGTTGCAAAGGCTATACACTTGGAACCACCACAAGGGAAACCACCACAAAGGTGCCTGTCCCTTTGTGGTGGTTTTTGTTTTTGAGAGAGGGGCGGGGCGCTGATGGACGTCCGTGCGGACGGTGATATTGCCGAGAACTTTTGGTGGCGGCGCACTACGATGACGCGTCGCGGCCCCCTGTACGATATCTGCGTGTCGGTGGGGCTGCTGGTCGCGGCGACGATTGTGGGCGCGCTGCTCGACCATCCGGGTCTCGCGCCGAGCATCATGATCGTCTATGTGTTCGCCGTTCAGCTGTGCGCATTCTTTACCTGGAGTCGCCTGTATTGCTTGCTGAGCTCGGCTGCCGCCGTGGCGCTCTACAACTTCTTGTTTGTCGACCCGCGCTACTCGCTGTCGCTTATCGACCGCGGCTATCCCGGCATGTTCTTCATCATGTTCGTGGTCTCGCTTGTGTCGAGCTCGATTGCGTTGGCCCTGCGCCGCGCCTTGGCACAGGCTGCCGCCAGCGACCGCCGCACGCATATGGTGCTCGAGACCAATCGCATGTTGCAGCGCTGCGCCGACGAGCAGCAGATCGTTCACGCCATGGCCACGCAGCTGGCGCGTCTTTCGGGCTGTCCGGTCGTGTGGTACAGCGCCGACGCCGAGGGCGATGACCTGCTGCCGCGTGCGACATACACGGCCGTGGGCGATGCCGCGCCGGTGCACGAGCTGGCGCCGCAGATGCCACCGCGGCTCTCGGCGTCCGCCTATGTGGGAACGCCGCTCGATGCTACGTTCGGCGGCTCGGCGTTTTATGGCATCTACCTGACGGTTCGCACAGGCGACGGCTTCGCGCGCTCGGGCGACCCCGCCTCGGTGGTGGGCGTGCTGGCTATCGTTGCCGAGCCCGACGTGCTGACGCACGAGGAGCGGACACTTGCCGATGCTATCGTGAGCGATGGCGAGCTGGCGCTCGATCGCGCCCGCGCCATGGAGGCCCGCGAGGAGGCGGCGGTGCTTGCCAAAAATGAGCAGCTGCGCGCCAACCTGCTGCGCTCCATCTCGCACGACCTGCGCACGCCGCTCACCAGTATTTCGGGTAATGCCGATGTGCTGCTCGACCAGGGCTCGACCGGCACCGCCGTGCTCGACGCCCAAACGCGCCGCGGCCTGCTCTTGTCCATTCGCTCGGATGCGCAATGGCTCAACGCCACCGTCGAGAACCTGCTCGCCATCACCAAGCTCGAGGGCGGCGGTATGCGCCTGTCGACCACGCTCGAGCTCATGGACGATATCGTGGAGGAGGCGCTGCGCCACGTGAACCCTGCCGTGCGCGAGCACGACCTTAAGGTGGTGGCGTGCGATGAGCCGGCGCTCGTCAACGTCGATGCGCGCCTGATGGTGCAGCTGGTGGTCAATCTGGTGAACAACGCCATCACCTATACGCCCGCAGGCTCGCATATCATGATTTCGATTAGCGTCGACGATGGACGCGTGGCGTGCTCGGTGGCCGATGATGGTCCAGGCATCGCACCCGAGGATCGCGAGCGCATCTTCGAGTCGTTCTATACCGCCAACCATGGCCTGGCCGACAGCCACCGTAGTGTGGGCCTGGGGCTTTCGCTCTGCCGCTCCATTGCGCTGGCGCATGGCGGTAGCATAGAGGTTGCCGCGGCGGACCCGCACGGCTCGGTCTTTACGATTGAGCTTCCCGTCGCCGACGTTTCGTTTGATAAGGAGTAGCGCTGTGCCGAACTCTGCCGTAAAACCGCTCATCTTGGTCGTTGAGGACGACCCCGCTGTCCGCAATCTTATTGTTGCCGCGCTCGAGGCGCACGGCTTGCGTCATATGGCCGTGGAGACCGCCCATGCCGCCATCGCTGCCGCCTCATCGCAGGCACCGAGCATTGTGCTGCTCGACCTGGGTCTGCCCGATATGGACGGCGTCAAGGTGGTGGAGTCGGTGCGCGCATGGTCGGGCATGCCGATTATCGTGGTATCGGCGCGTAGCGAGGATGCGGACAAGATTCGCGCACTCGATGCCGGCGCCGACGACTACCTGACCAAGCCGTTTTCGGTCGAGGAGCTGCTCGCGCGCATTCGCACGACGCTCAGGCGCCTTTCGTATGCGCAATCGGGCGGCGTTGCCTCCGAGGGCACGTTCGATGCCGGTGAGCTGCATATCGACTTTGATGCCGGCATTGCCACGATGGATGGCGAGGAGCTGCATCTGACGCCGATTGAGTACAAGCTCTTGTGCCTGCTGGCACATAACGCCGACAAGGTACTAACGCACCAGTTTATCCTGCACGAGATTTGGGGCACGGCAACTAAGAGCGACCTGGCGAGCCTGCGCGTCTTTATGGGCACGCTGCGCAAGAAGATCGAGTCCGACCCCGCGCATCCGCGCTATATCCAGACGCACGTGGGCATCGGTTACCGCCTGGTCACCCAAGGGTAGGACGGCGTCCGCCATCCCACTATGAGTTGCGGTGAAATACGGTCTATATTTGCCTAATTCCAGGTAAAACAGTCCGTATTCCACCGCAACTTTGTTATTTGCCCTTGGGCTTGCTGGCGTAGAACTTCTTCTTTTTGGACTTGCCGGCAGGGGAGGGTTTGCCGGCAAAGTTTGATTTGCCGTTGCCGGCCTGCGTGGGCGCGGGCGCTGCTGCACGAGGCTTGCGCGCCTCGGGGTTGCGCAGCTCCTCGGTTCGCTCGGCAATCTCCTCGGCGCTAAAGCCGACCTCGGCCATGGCGTCCTCGATGGGCAGTCGGCGCACGATATAGCAGTGGTGCACCTTCTGGTTGCGCGCGAAGTCCTCGGGGATGGTCTGTGCCGTAATGTCCTCCAGCACGACGCCCGCGCGCGCGAGCTTGCGCGTTTCGGGGCGGAAGCCGCGCAGGTTGCAGCTAAAGATGGCATGTCCGCCCTGTGCAAGCAGGCGAGATACGCCGGCCAAAAGCTCAACATGGTCGCGCTGGACATCCCAGGTGCGGCGGCCCATCTTGGACGAGTTCGAGAACGTGGGCGGGTCGACAAAGATCAAGTCCCAGCGGTTGCGCGTCTGGCGCTGGTCGCGAATCCAGGCGAGCACGTCGTCGCGCACAAAATGATGCTGCGGACCAACAAAGCCGTTCTGGCGCATATTGCGCTCGGTCCAGTCCAGGTAGGTGTTGGAAAGGTCGACTGTCACGGTTTCCTCGACGCCGCCGTCGGCCGCATAGCAGGTGGCGGTGCCGGTATAGGCGAACAGATTGAGGAAGCGGCGTGCCTGTTTGGCGTGTTCGCGCACCAGGTTGCGGGTGACGCGGTGATCCAGGAAGATGCCCACATCCAGGTAGTCGTCAAAGTTGACGGCAAAGGTGAGCCCGCCTTCTTCGATGAGCGGCAGACGCCGGCGCGCGATGTTGGCGCGCTCGCCCGATCCGCCCTTGCCGGCGCCCTGCTTGCCGTACTGCGAGCCGCCACGCGAACGCATGCGGGCCTTGGCGTGCACGTGCTCGGCCGGAACATCAAGGATGCGCGGCGAGATGGCCAAGATGTCGAGCATGCGGGCCTGGGCCAGCGCGGGGTCGATGGTCTTGGGCGCGGCGTATTCGGCGATGACGAGCCAGCGGCCCGGCGTCTGCGGGCAACCCTCGTACAGGTCGATGGCAGCGGAGTAGTCGGGCAGGTCGGCATCGTAGACGCGATAGCAGCTCACGCCCTCGCGCTTGGCCCACTTGCGGCGCAGACGGGCATTCTTGCGCAGGCGGTTGGCGAACTGCTCGGACTCCGGGATGAGCACGGGCAGCGGCTTGCCGTCGCCCAAGTCGAGCGTGGCGGCAGGTTCGGGCATGGAGGAAGCGGCGGCTTCGTCGTTGGCTTCGTTGGCATCCGCAACCTCGGCCTCGGCATCCGCGCTGGTCGCAGCCTCAAACACTGCGGCGGCGTGGTCGAGCGAAGGCCAGACTTCGACGGTTGCCTCCTCGTTGTTGGGCATGATGGCGATCGAGCGTTCGGGCTCGGCGTGGAGCGCGCGGGCCAGCAATCCGTCGCGGGTGAGCGCGGCGACCGGTGCCGAAGCGAGCTCGGGCGCGCGGCGCAGCTCGCCGACCAGCGTCATGGCGTCGTGCATGAGTGAAAGCGGTGTCTCGGTGGTGTCTGCGACTACGGCGGCTCCGGCGACGGCGCCAGCATGGTCCAGCACGGTGGCGGACTTGGCGGCGCAAAAGTCGACAAAACGCTTGTAGCCGGCGCACTTGACCATGCGCTCGGCAGTCTTGCGGGCGGCGGGGTCGATGTCTACGGCCACGATGCGCGCCTGGCGCTCGCGCGCTGCCGTCTCGCGCTCGCGCGCCTCGGCAAGCAGCTGCTCCCACAGGGCGGCGTCGTGTAGCTGCCAGCCCTCAAAGCCCCAGCGCTCGCGTGCGGCGCCCGGGGCGCGGTTGGTCAGAATGTTCACGGCCTCCAGCAGCAGACCGCCGCCGGCGCACGAGGCATCGATCAGCGTGGGAAGGGCTTCATTCTCGTAATCGTCAGCCGTTAACTCGCGCTCGCACAGTGCGGTCCAGCCGACCTGTGCCAGCACCAGGGCGGCGTAGTCGGGGCGCAGCACGTGCGTACCCTCGCCGGCGCGGGTCGCTGCGGGCGGCAGACGCTTGAACAGCGGATCGCCCGAAAGGTCCAGGCTGATGCTCGCGCGGCGCTGACGCAGCGAAAGCAGCAGGTGAACATCGGGATCGGTGGCGTTGACATCGGCGCGACGGCCCGTGGTTTCGGCCAAGCGGTCGCACAATGCGTCCTTGGCGCGCAGGGCCGAGAAGCGCGTGTTGCGCAGCTGCTCGGTCACGCCGCGGGCGGTGATGGCGATGGTGGCGCCGGGGCGGATGACGGTCTCCCAGGCGATGTCGTAAACGCTGTCGTACAGTTCATCGGCATCCTGCGCCTCAAAGCGCCCGAGTACCACGAACACGCGGCTGGCCAGGCGCGACCACAGACAGGCGCGGTAGCCTTGCTCGAGCTCGCCCTCAAATGTAGCGCGGCCCTTCAGCCGGCGAACATGCGAAAGCCCGAGGCGTTTAAGCTCATCGGCGAGTGCGGACTCAAAGCCCTCGGGGCAGCTTGCGTAAAATTCCATGGGTGACCTCTCTGGTTGCGTCGCTCCATTATATGATGGATGCTTCGTTTGCCCTTATCCTCGAAAGGAACCCATATGATTGATGCGTGTCCCGAACCCGCTGTGCTCTTTTTTGACGTGGACGGCACGCTGACGTCGTTCGATCCCGACGATATGACCGATAAGGACTTTTCGGCGGTTCGCCCTTCGCAGGCGGTGATCGAGGCGTTTCATCGTCTGCGCGACGCAGGGCACAAGGCGTTTATCTGCACGGGTCGCCCCCTGTGGCTCATTGCCGATAGCCTGCGTGCGCTCGACCCCGCGGGTGTCGTTGCCATGGCGGGAGCGACGCTCGAGGTCGAGGGCCGCGTGGTGCATGAGGATTGCTTTGACGAGGACGTTATCGCGGAGCTCGCGCGCCGTATGGCCGCGGCAGGGATTGAGGCCTTTTTCGAGACCAACGTGGCTACTTTTGCCCTGGAACCCGCGGGTGTTGAGCAGTCGTCTCTGATCGGCACTTCTGTGGTGCACAGCACCGAGGAGATGCGCGTCGACGGCCGTCTGCGCGTAGGCAAGGTGTGCCTCAATGTGCCCAGTTTGGCTCGCGTAGCCAACGATGATGGCTTTATCGATCGCGAGTTTGAGCTGTGCAACACCGGTGGCCAGAATCGCGAGCTGAGCCCCAAGGGCATCGACAAGGGCGTGGGCGTGGCGCGAGCGCTGGCGTATCTGGGCCGCGAGGGAAATGCGCGCACCTTTGGCTTTGGCGATTCGGGCAACGACCTGGGCATGCTCGCCGCCGTCGAGACAGCCGTGGCCATGGGCAACGCTATGCCCGAGGTCAAGGCGGTCGCCGACTACGTGACCGACGATGTCGCACACGACGGTACCGTCACAGCGATGCAGCATTTCGGCCTCATCTAATGAATCCCGCGTTCTGACGTTTGCTCAAACTGTGACTCTTTGCTTTTGCATGCGCAATCGATTTATCAATCCAAACACTGAGGTGTTTATACCGTTCGCCGAGAAGATAAAAAACCGCAGCTCACGCCTTGATAAACGTAGGTAAAGTGTTTAGCAGTTTATCGGCCGTATGCTAACGAAAGGAATCAGGCAGATGGCAATCAAGGTGTTCGCTGACGGTGCAAACCTCGAGGGCATGCTCGACATGTACGAGAACGGCAACGTTCAGGGTTTCACTACCAACCCGTCCCTTATGAAGAAGGGCGGCGTGACGGATTACCGCGCGTTTGCCAAGGAGGTCCTGGCCCACATCACCGATGTATCCGTCTCGTTTGAGGTCTTTGCCGACGACGTCGAGACCATGGAGGTCGAGGCCCGCGAGATCGCTACCTGGGCCGAGAACGTCTACGTCAAGATTCCGTGCGTGACTACCAAGGGCGAGTCCACCGCCGAGCTGGTCCGCAAGCTTTCCGCCGACGGCATCAAGGTCAACGTCACTACTATCTTTACGCCTACGCAGGTCGATGAGATGGTCGAGGCCGTTGACACCGAGACGCCGTCCATCATCTCGCTCTTTGCCGGCCGCATCGCCGACACCGGCGTCGATCCCATTCCGTTTATGACGGAGTCGGTCAAGAAGGCCGCCGCAAAGCCCAACTGCGAGGTCCTGTGGGCGTCCACGCGCGAGCTCATCAACATTTACCAGGCCGAGGCCTGCGGTTGCCAGATCATCACGGTGCCCAACAGCATCCTGGCCAAGCGCAAGAACATCGGTCGCGACCCGTACGAGGTCTCGCTCGACACCGTGCGCGGCTTTGCCAAGGATATCGCCTCGCTCGGCTTTCATATTCTGCCGTAAGCAAGGGTACCCCCTGTAGCGACGTGCAAAATTGCGAGTATTCAGCAAGGTAAAGGTCTTTATCAGTTAACCGAAGCATGGAACGGCCCCCGTTTTGGCTCTGACGACGCTAAAACGGGGGCTGTTTTTTGCTTTTTCGCCTCTGAGGGGCATCCGGAACGGTGGAATTTGCAGAATACTCGCGATTTTGCACGTCACTACAGGGGGTACCCCTGCTTTGGCGGTTTACTTCCCCTGTACCATGGTGAGCGAGATCTTCTTGCGGTCGCGATCGACCTTTTCGACCCACACCTTGACCGTGTCACCGACGCGCACCACGTCGCTCGGGTGCTTGACAAAGCGGTTGGCCAGCTTGGAGATGTGTACGAGGCCGTCCTGGTGCACGCCCACGTCGACGAAGGCGCCAAAGTCCACAACGTTGCGCACCGTGCCCTTGAGTTCCATACCGGGCTTCAGGTCGTCGATGGAAAGCGCCGAGCGGCTAAAGACCACCTCGGGCGCGTCGTCACGCGGGTCGCGGCCGGGCTTCTTGAGCTCGTTGACGATGTCGATGAGCGTGAGGGTGCCGCAGTCCAGGTCGCTTGCCAGCGCCGAGATGCTGCCCAGGCGGCGCTCGATGTCGGGCACGCCGCCACGGCTGAGCTCGCTGGCTTTAACGCCGGCGCGTTCAAGGACGGCCGTGGCTACCTCGTAGCTCTCGGGGTGGACGCTCGTCGCGTCGAGCGGGTTCTTACCGCCGCTGATGCGCAGGAAGCCCGCGGCGTTGAGATATGCCTTGGGCCCCAGCTTGGGGACCTTCTTAAGCTGGCGGCGATCGGTAAAGGCGCCGTTTTCCTCGCGGTAGGCCACGATGTTCTTGGCCACGCTCGGCGTAATGCCCGATACGTATCCCAGCAGGCTTGCGCTCGCGGTGTTGACGTCGACGCCCACGCGGTTAACGACGTCTTCCACCACGTGGCCCAGGGTGCGCGAAAGCTCGGCCTGGTCAAGGTCGTGCTGGTATTGGCCAACGCCGATGGACTGGGGCGGAATCTTGACGAGCTCTGCCAGCGGGTCCTGCAGGCGGCGGCCCAGGCTCATGGCGCCACGCACGGTGACGTCCAGGTCGGGGTATTCCTGGCTGGCGAGCTCGGAAGCCGAGTACACCGATGCGCCGGCCTCGTTGACGATGGTGTATCGCAAGTTGGGCGCCTGCTCGGCAATGAACTCCGAGACGACTTCCTCGGTCTCGCGGCTGGCGGTGCCGTTGCCGATGACGATGGTGTTGACGCTGTCCTTCTTGACGAGGCGGGCGAGCTCGCGCTTGGTGCCGGCGACGTCGTGGCGCGGCTTGGTGGGGTAGACCACGCCGTGGTCGAGCAGCTTGCCGGTCTCGTCCATGACGGCGACCTTGCAGCCCGTGCGGTAGCCCGGGTCGAGCGCGAGCACGCGGGCGCCGCGCACGGGGCGTGCCGAGAGCAAGCCTTCGAGATTCTTGGCAAAGACGTTGATGGCCTCGGTCTGGGCGCGAACGGTGAGTTTGGCGCGGGCCTCGCGCTCCAGCGAGGGGGCCATGAGGCGCTTGTAGCCGTCGGCGATGGCGGCGTCAAAGACGGGCGCGAAGACGCCCTGGCGTCGGGGCCAACGGCTGCCGAGGCGTGCCGTGGCGGCGGCGCCGTCGACGTTCACGCGCACGCGGAGCTTGCCCTCGCGCTCACCGCGGTCGATAGCCAGCACGCGGTGGTTGGGTATACGGCGCAGCGGCTCATCATAGCTGTAGTACGGCTCGTAGGGGGTCTTCTCGGCGGGGTCGGTGGCCTCGACGACGATATCGGCGGTGTTTTGCGTAAAAGCGCGCAGGTCGGCGACGTTCTCCGGGTCCTCGGCTACCGTCTCGGCCACGATGTCCGCCGCGCCGGCGAGCGCCTTCTCCGGCGTGTCGAAGCCGGCTTCCTCGTTGACGTAGTCCGCGGCGGCGTCGAGCGCGTTGCCCTTGGCCGAGGCCTGCATGATGATCATGTTGGCAAGCGGCTCCAGGCCTGCCTCGCGGGCCTTCTGTGCGCGGGTCATGCGCTTTTTGCGGTAGGGCTTGTAGAGGTCCTCGACACGCTGGAGCTGCGTGGCCTCGCGAATCTGCTGCTCGAGCTCGGGCGTGAGCTTGCCCTGGGCGTCGATGAGCAGAATGACGTCCTCTTTGCGCTGCTCAAGATTGCGCAGGTAGGACAGGCGCTCGTCGAGTGCGCGCAGGGCGACGTCGTCCATGCCGCCCGTGGCTTCCTTGCGGTAGCGCGAGATAAAGGGAATGGTGTTGCCCTCGTCGATGAGCTTGACGGCCGCCTCGATGTTGGCGGCCTTAAGGTTGAGCTCGCGGGCGAGCTGGGCGATAAGATCCATGGGACTCCTTGCGTTTAAGGTGCGTTTGCAGCACAGGGCTACCAAGGATACCACCCGTCCCAAAAGGCTGTTTTGGGGCCGTGCCACGAAAACGGCCTATTTACTACGTTTTACCCGTAGGGGCTGACCATACCTGGGTTTTCCGAAAATCGACAAGCCGGTTACCTGCACTGATAATTGTTCTCGGGGGAAGCGGGCACTGCGGGGCGCGGCAAC
>ERZ1673752.2274-NODE-2274-length-22130-cov-29.508992_pt1 | contig 22130 bp, 17 predicted proteins | sample MGYA00580195_ERZ1673752 | MGnify/ENA primary metagenome ERZ1673752 (study PRJEB41218, sample SAMN15661744) | gut metagenome | host: Homo sapiens | place: Canada: London | collected 2015-08-20/2019-03-30 | study: EMG produced TPA metagenomics assembly of...
CTGCCAAACCCTCCGCAGAATCGGAATCGGACACCATCGACTTCCTGTAGCATTCTCCCCCCCCTTCCTTTGGATGCCAACGAGTAAAGAAAATATGGCTGAGCTGTGCTACGTCGTGATGGGATACTCTTGTTGGTAAAGGACTAAAATTTAAAAGAAAGCGTGCAAAAAGGAGGCTGCCCAGTACGGGACAGCCTCCTTGTGCTAATCGGGAGGGCGCAAATGCGTTTCCTCCTATGGAAAAAGCGTGTTACTTCGCTTTTGCTACAATTGCTTTGAATGCTTCGGGATTATTCATTGCCAAATCGGCAAGAACCTTGCGGTTGATTTCAATTCCTTTGGCATGCAAAGCACCCATCAGCTGAGAATAGGAGAGACCTTCCTGACGGGCAGCCGCATTAATACGCTGGATCCACAAAGCGCGGAAATTGCGTTTTTTGTTCTTGCGGTCGCGATAGGCATAGGTAAGCCCCTTTTCCCACGTATTCTTCGCTACGGTCCATACGTTGCGGCGTGCGCCGTAGTAACCGCGGGTGAGTTTGAGTATTCTTTTGCGCTTCGCTTTGGAAGCTACATGATTGACAGATCTGGGCATAATACTAAATCTTTACTTCGTTGTTTTCCAATAAATTACGGTCAGCGGTTTACTTCATAAGGAGCATTTCCTTGACTTGCTTTTCGTTGGTATCATGCACCAATCCGGAGTAGGTCAGGTTACGCTTTCTTTTCTTTGTTTTCTTGGTCAAGATGTGGCTTTTGTACGCATGCTTTCTCTTGATTTTTCCGCTACCGGTAATTGCGAAGCGCTTTTTTGCGCCCGAAACCGTCTTTTGCTTCTGTTTAGGCATTTTCTTGTTACTAATAATTTGTACTATGAAGTTTACGGTTACACGGAGCTTAGGGGCAAGCCTTCGCCCGGTCAGTCTCTGCGCGCTTGTTTGGTTCCTTCGGGAGCCGCACAATCCGCAAGCTTCGGGTTATTCTTCGGTATTATTTTGTTTTGTACTCTTCTTTTCGCTTTGTTTTGTTGCTTTCTTGGGTGCGAGCATCATATACATACGTTTGCCTTCGAGGGAGGGCATGCTTTCCACTTTGGCAACATCTTCCAAATCGGTGGCAAAACGGAGCAGAAGCACTTCGCCCTGATCCTTAAAGAGAATGCTGCGTCCTCTAAAGAAAACGTATGCTTTGACCTTAGCCCCATCCGCGAGAAACTGCTGAGCGTGCTTGAGTTTGAAGCTATAGTCGTGGTCATCGGTTTGAGGTCCGAAGCGGATTTCCTTAATGACCACTTTGGTAGCATTAGCCTTTTGTTCTTTCTGACGCTTGCGCTGTTGATAAACGAACTTTTGGTAATCTACTATTCTGCATACCGGTGGGTTGGCTCCGGGAACGATCTCAACGAGATCCAATCCGGCATTTTCAGCCATCTGGAGTGCCTTCCTCAAGGGAAAGACACCGGTTTCCACATCGTCGCCTACTACGCGAACTTCCCTTGCCGATATTTGCTCGTTGATGCGGTACTGCTCGGTCTTTTCTCTGTTTTGCACTAACTATTCTGTGCCTTTCGCACGGTTAAATGATACATCTATGCTAATCTATATATCCTTTCTTTTCGTTTTTTCTTTACTTGTTGCATTTTACCGGTGTAATACATCGGAATGCTCTACTTATCGCGCTTCCAAGCGTTCATTTCTTCGTCCACTTGATTACGTACAAGCTCGGCAAAGGTAGCAATTTTTTCTTTACCTTGGTCGCCTTCGCCCTGTTTGCGTACGGAAACGGTACCGGAATTGGCTTCGTCTTCACCCACAATCAGGAGGTACGGAATGCGCATTAGTTCGTTGTCGCGTATTTTACGACCCACCTTTTCGTTGCGGTCGTCCACGAATACATCTATCTCGCTTTCCCTGAGTTCGTCGCGCACTTTATAGGCATAATCGTTGAAGCGTTCGCTAACCGGCAGAATAACCGCCTGATCCGGTGCGAGCCAAAGCGGGAATTTACCGGCAGTATGTTCAATCAGCACCGCTACAAAGCGTTCCATCGACCCGAACGGTGCACGGTGAATCATTACGGGACGGTGCTTTTGGTTGTCCTCACCGGTATATTCCAACTGGAAGCGTTCCGGCAGATTATAGTCTACTTGTATGGTTCCGAGCTGCCATTTACGTCCGATGGCATCCTTTACCATAAAGTCTAATTTCGGCCCATAGAATGCGGCTTCTCCGTACTCTACATGTGCTTCCAATCCTTTTTCGCGACACGCCTCGATGATAGCCGTTTCCGCTTTTTCCCAATTTTCATCGCTACCGATGTATTTGGTGCGGTTGTTCTTGTCCCTCAGAGAGATTTGCGCTTCGAACTGCGTAAAGTCCAATGCCTTGAAGATGATAAAGATAATATCCATCACCTTCATAAATTCCTCCTTAACCTGATCCGGTGTACAGAAAATATGTGCGTCATCCTGCGTAAAGCCTCTTACACGCGTAAGTCCGTGCAATTCACCGCTTTGCTCGTAGCGGTACACCGTTCCGAATTCGGCAAGCCGAACCGGCAAATCTCTGTAGGAGTGAGGTTTTACCTTATATATTTCGCAGTGGTGGGGGCAGTTCATTGGTTTGAGCATAAACTCTTCCCCTTCCTGAGGCGTTTGGATGGGACGGAACGAATCGGCACCATACTTTTCATAGTGACCGCTCGTTTTGTACAGATCGATGTTGCCGATGTGGGGCGTCATAACCTGTTCGTAGCCAAAGCGCCGCTGTATCTTTTTGAGATAATCCTCCAATTTGAGCCGCAATTTGGTACCGCGCGGAAGCCATAGAGGTAATCCGGCGCCCACTTTGGGTGAGAAAGCGAACAATTCAAGTTCGCGACCTATTTTGCGGTGGTCTCGCTTTTTCGCTTCTTCCAAAAGTACCAGATACTCATCCAGAAGCTTTTTCTTGGGGAATGTAATCCCATAGACGCGGGTCAGCTGCTTACGCTTTTCGTCGCCACGCCAATAGGCACCCGCAACGCTGGTCAGCTTTACCGCTTTGATGTAACCGGTATTAGGTAAATGCGGTCCGCGGCACAAATCGGTAAAGTTCCCTTGCGTATAGGTGGTAATGGTACCGTCGTCGAGATCCGCAATCAGTTCATTCTTATAGTGCTGACCCATATTGCCAAAGAACGTCAGCGCGTCACTTTTGCTAATCGACTTGCGCACTAAAGGTTGCTTTTCGCGAGCAAACTGAAGCATAAGATCCTCAATTGCCTTTAGGTCTGCTTCCTTCAGCTCCACGTCACCGGTATCAATATCGTAGTAAAATCCGTTATCGATGGCAGGGCCTATTCCGAACTGCGTGCCGGGATAGAGCTGCTGAATAGCTTCCGCCATTAAGTGTGCGGAGGTATGCCAAAATGCGTGTTTGCCGCCTTCATCCTCCCATTTGAGCAGTTTCAGCGTAGCGTTTTCTTCAATGGGGCGTTCAAGGTCGATCACGTTGCCGTTTACTTCGGCAGCCAGCACCTCATCGGCAAGACGAGTACTGATTTCTCGAGCCACTTCCAAAGCGGTGGTTCCCTTTTCTACTTGCCGAACACTTCCATCGGGTAAGGTTAAGTCAATCTTCATATGTATAGGAGCGTTGTTCCACGCAATCAAATCCAATTTCAAATGCAAAGGTACAAATAGTTCAGGGGTTACGGCTACGCGCACCGGTACTCCCTAAATTTTCGGGCACTTTGATGCATCGGGATGCCTTAAAAGGCGTACCCTATCTTGATGTCAATAGGCGAAAAAGGTATGGTTGTAACTTCACCCTGACCTAACAGGACACCAACCCCGATTCCCGTTTTTGCTTCAAAATAGATGCGGTTTTTGAATGTGTATCGATAGCCGACGTTTAGCGACAGCGTGGGCAAATGGGCAATTCCCGTATCTGTTTGGGAAACGCTTTCGCCCGAGCAGCCCGATTGCCCGCATGTATTCCCGTTATTTTCGGTTATTATTCGTGCAATAAGCATCGTATATGCCAACGAAGCCTCGCCGTAGAATCCACTGTTATAGCGTAACGAATACCCCTTTCTGAGCCGGTAATTGGTGTCGAAACGCCAACGGAGATTCACCTGCTCGCGTGTATAGAAAACGCCGCCACGAGCACTAAATGTACTGTAGAACATTGAATATATCAGGGCGTACCCTCCCGATGCCTCCAAAACGAGCGTCGTTTCGGGCAGAACCGGCCATTCGTAGGCTGCATTGATTCCGTAAAAAGCATAGAGGTAATGCGTATTGAACGAAACTGTACCCATCCGTTGTACTTTGCTCGGTTGCTCCGGAGTAGCTATTGAATCGTTGGCTTCCTGAGCCTTTACGCTTGTGATCGGAGCAAGAAATAGTGCCACCGATAGCATTACGACTATTTGTGTAATTACTTTCTTCATAATCGATGTGTTGTTCTTGTCTGCTTTAACTTGCACATATATAATGCTTCAAAGCTGCAAATACTGCACGAGGCACGGAATCGGGCGCCATTCGCTGACCCGAATCTGCATACAGAACAGCTCGCCCCCCCCAAAAAAGTTCACTCTATGGAAGCTAGCAGTGATAGAAATGGTAGTTGCTTTGCGTTATCTCTACACAAAGCAACTACCCAAACTTTTTCCCTTTCAAATCCATTCCGGTAGGGGAACCGGACCAAACGAATTATTGTTCGGAAGCGATTTTGCCCACGCGCCTTGCGTGGCGACCGCCTTCAAACGCCGTATTCAGGAAGGTTTCCACGATGTTACGCGCCTCTTCGGGGGTGATAAAGCGTGCCGGCAGCGCCAATACGTTGGCATCGTTGTGCTGCCGTCCCAATGCGGCGATTTCCTTGTTCCACGACAGGGCGCAGCGTACTTTGCGATGCTTATTCAGCGTCATGGAAATTCCGTTTCCGGTACCGCATAGGGCGATGCCGCGCTCTATTTCGCCGTTATCGATTGCCTGCCCCATTTTATGGGCAAAATCGGGATAGTCAACCGATTCCGTCGAGTTGGTCCCGTAATCAACCACCTCAAAGCCCTTATCGATAAGGAGCTTTTTGACGAATTCTTTCAGTTCGAAGCCGGCGTGATCGGCTGCCAATGCTATCTTATTGCTCATAATCAGAGCTACTTAGTCGGTTTTTCTTCCGCATCCTCGCTCAGGGTGGTAATCAGCTTATACCCCTTTCCGTGAACGTTTTTAATTTCAACGGTAGGATCTTCCTTAAGGATTTTGCGTAACTTAGTGATATACACGTCCATACTACGTGCATTGAAGTAGTTATCGTTTTCCCAGATCTTTTTCAGCGCAAAGCTTCTTTCGAGCGTTTGATTGGCATAGGCGCAGAGCAGTGCGAGCAGTTCGTTCTCTTTGGTAGTCAAACTGATCGGTTCGCCGTTGTCAATAGTGATGGTTTGCGTTTGTGTATCGAAAAAGAATTTACCGATCTGATAGGTGGATTGTATGGTTGCTTCCGCTCCCTTTACGCGGCGCAGGATGACTTCCATACGGGCGAGCAGCTCATCAAGGCTAAACGGCTTGCGTATATAATCATCGGCACCCACTGCAAAACCCTTAAGTACATCTTCCTTAAGCGTTTTGGCGGTTAGAAAAATAATGGGGATACGACTATCCGTATTGCGGATTTGTTCCGCTACCGCAAAGCCGTCCACGCGCGGCATCATTACATCCAATACGCAGAGGTCGTATGTATCCTTGGCGTAGTTGTTCAACGCATCTTCGCCGTTGTGGAAAAGGGAAACTTCAAAATCCTTCGATTCGAAGAAATCCTTCAATAAACCTCCCAGACTTTCGTCGTCCTCACAGAGAAAAATCTTCGTTTTACTTGCCATATCTGTATTACTATCTATTTTCTTTATACTATTTACTAATAATCTTTTTCTATAGTTGCTAGTTGCGCACCAACTGCTCTCTTATAACAGTTGCAGTGTGCTCATTGTTCATTTGCCTCTTTATTCGGTTTATCTGCCTCCGTGTAGGCGGGGAAAGTTATACGCATAGTGGTACCAACGCCTTTTCGGCTTTCTACCTCTATTTTTCCACCCATAGCGGTAACGGTGCGTTGCACGTAGCTAAGCCCTAAGCCAAAGCCCTTTACGTTGTGTACGTTACCGGTTTCCACACGATAGTACTGGTTAAAGATGCGCTTTTGATCCGAGCGTCCGATGCCTATTCCGTTATCGGTTATGCTGACGGTTACACTTTGCGGCTCTTGGGCGTAGCATCGCACGCCAATTTGTATCGGTTCGCTCTCTTTTCGGTACTTAACGGCGTTATCCATCAAGTTAAATACGATGTTTTGGAAGTGTAGCTTATCCACGTTGATCACCGGATGATCCAATTCCATTGAGAGCGTTACGGCGCCGCCCAACTGACGGCATTTAATATCGTAAACGGTATAGATATCCTCCAGTATTTCCTGAACATTCACGGCGATAGGGTAGAAGCGCACTTTGCCCTCATCCACCAGTGTAAATTGAAGCACTTTTTCCACGATAAAGGAGAGCCGTTTCGTTTCGCTCTTCAGTACATTGAAAATCCGCTCCTGCTTAGGCGTTTTTTCCTCATCGGTACCGATACTGTTCTCCAGCATATCGGATGCCAACATGATGGAAGTTAGCGGTGTTTTCAGCTCATGGGTTAGATTGTTGACAAAGTTTTTCCGGTTTTTCGAAAAGGCAATCTGGCGTGAAAAGAGCAGCATCGCCACGGCGGTCAAAATGAGGAACAACACCATCAAGCCGATGGAAAAAGTTGCGTATAAATTGGGATCGACAAAATCCTGATGGTTAGGGAAGCAAACTTCGATGTAGCCCGCATAGCGTTGGTTGAGCAAAAGTCCTTCAAATAGGTTGCGCCGAACGGTTTGCTCTTGGCGGTAATGCGCGCCCGATCCGTTTTTGTCTCTCGTATTTTCGTCCGAATGATGTAATTGATTGTGCTTGGGGTCGTTAGTGCCAAAGAGTTTGCCCGTGTGGTCGTATACGCGGTAGACGTATGGCTCGTTGATATCTACCCCTCGGAGCGCTTCATTGAGCTTAAATTCAAGCACATTGAAGTCAATTCTGTTCTCCAACGGACGTACATCGTTATCCAAGCTGATGATGGAGTGCAACACCACATCGGTAAGGCGCTCGCTGTAGTAGAAGAAGGCATTAACGAGGCGTTGCTGCATTTCGTCGGGATAGCCCACGAGCACGGAATTATTAAGCAGGGTGTCGTAAACTTGATCGCGCGGACAACGAGCAAATTGCGAGGATTGCAGGAGCATGTTCCACTGGTGCAATTTGGCGAGGGGATCGTACAGAAGGCTATCTTCTTCGCTCTGTCCCAGCATATGGTTGCGGTTTCGGTGCCTTTCGTCTTCACGGATCAGCTCAAAAGTAAAGCGCGCCACGGCGTCCTTTTCCACATCCTGCATCGTTTCCGCCAGAGCGGTACGTACCAGCGTGGTAAATTGTTCATTACGAACGCGGTACATAGTTAACAGATACTTTACCTGAAAGTAAAAGCTAATACCGAAAACTACAGCCGGCAGCAGCAGAAGCAAGTACCACTTTCTGTTAAACATATGCACCCATGCCCATCCTGCCGACAAAGATAATGGATAGTTTTGTAAAAAAGAAGAAATAGACTAAAAAAGATTTCCCTTTAGAGCCAAATGCGCGAGAGGGGCAAGGGGAGCGCAAAAGGTATATACATATTGCACAAAAGGTATATACATCTCGGGCGAAAGGTATATACGTTTTAACGGAAAGGTATATACCTTTTACCATAAACTGTGCGAGTATTATATAAAAGGAACAATCGGCTCGTTCCGTTTTACACCGAGTGTGCTGACTTACAGCAACAAAAGGCTGGCAGCCATTACGAACATACCACCAATTAAGCCGTAAATGGCTTGATGGTGCTTGCCGTACACTTCGGCAGCGGGAAGTAGCTCATCCAAGGATATATAGACCATAATGCCTGCAATCATGGCAAAGATTACGCCATATACCGTTTGGTTGAGGAAAGGCGCCAGCAAAAGATAGCCCACAATCGCGCCGGCAGGCTCCGCCAAACCCGAAAGGAAAGATATGGCAAAAGCGCGGTGCCGGTTGCCCGTAGCATAGTAAATGGGTACCGATACGGAAATTCCTTCGGGAATGTTGTGTATAGCAATAGCAAAAGCGATGGGAAGCCCTACGCTGATATCCTGCATGCCGGAGAGAAAAGTGACCATTCCTTCGGGAAAGTTATGGATAAAAAGCACCAAAGCGGTAACCATTCCCACGCGAAGGAGCTTGCCGCTATTGTGCGGGTGCGGGACGGGGCTATCGGTAGCCGGTATCTCTTCGGCATGGTTCATTTCGTGTGGATTTTCCCTTTCCGGGATAAAGCGGTCGATTAGGGCTATGAGCATGATGCCGCCAAAGAAGGATAGTGCCGTGTAGAGCTCGGGTAACCGCCCTGAATAAAGATGCCTAAACTGTGCTAATGAGGAGGGAAACATCTCCACAAACGATACGTAAATCATCACGCCGGCGGAAAAGCCGAGCGAAACGCATAAAAAGGTGGTATTGGTTCGTTTGCTGAAAAAGGCGATGGCGCTGCCAATACCGGTGGAAAGTCCGGCAAAAAGCGTGAGAAGGAATGCAATTAGTGTTTGATGGTCAAACATATCAGTCGTCCCAGCGTTTCAGTATGGAGTCATAGGCATCAATGCGTCGGTCCCTCATAAAGGGCCACCAACGGCGTACCTGCTCACTACGCTGCAAAGGAACCTCTACGATGGCGGTATCTTCGTCTGTGCCAAGATGTTGGAGCAGTTCGCCCTGCGCCCCGCATATAAAGCTGTTTCCCCAAAAGGATATACCACCGGTAGCACCGGAAGGATCCGCTTCAAAGCCCACCCTATTGACGGCAACAAGCGGAATTCCATTGGCTACCGCGTGCCCGCGCTGTACTGTAATCCAAGCCTCCAATTGGCGCGCCTGTTCGTGCGGAGTATCCGTTGATTCGGTGCCGATGGCGGTGGGGTAGATAAGCAGCTGCGCGCCGCGCAAAGCCATAATACGCGCCGCTTCGGGGTACCACTGATCCCAACAGACCAGCACGCCCAGTTTCCCCACAGAGGTTTGGATCGGCGTAAAGCCTAAATCGCCCGGAGTGAAATAGAACTTTTCGTAGTAGGCAGGGTCGTCGGGGATATGCATTTTGCGGTATTTGCCCGCAATGGAGCCGTCCTTTTCCATAACAACCGCCGTATTGTGGTAAAGACCGGTGGCACGCTTCTCAAATAACGAAAGTACCAGTACCACACCGCATTCCTTGGCTAAAGCGCCAAAATGCTCTGTTGAGGGGCCGGGGATCGGTTCAGCCTGATCAAAAAGAGCAACATCTTCGGTTTGACAAAAGTACAATCCGTTATGAAGTTCCTGAAGAACAATCAGTTCGGCACCATCGCGGGATAATTGTCGTATCTTTTGATCAATGCGTGTTACGTTTTGTTCTCTGTCAGAGCTGTTTGCCTGCTGAATGATACCTATTTTCATACGTTATGAAGGTGCTTGTTGCTATTTCAGTAAACGAGGGTTGAGGAAGCCCTTGGGAATCTGCATGGTAGCGCAATGCAGGCTGCCGTGCTGGCGGATCAGCTCGCGGCAATCCACCGGTACTATTTCTCTTCGTCCTTTAAAGTATTGCTCAAACAGGAAAAGGGCGCGGCTATCCCAATGTACACCATATGTGGGTACCAGTACGGCTCCGTTGACAAAAAGGAAGTTGGCATAAGATGCGGGCATCAAACTGCCATCATCGTCCCGAAGTCCTTCCACAAAAGGAAGCGCGAGCAGCTTGAACGGATCGCGATCCTTAATAACGGTGGAATGCATTTCGGCTTCAAACTGCTGCAAAGACTGTTTTACCGCCAAATCGGTGCATCCTAAGGGCGAAACGTATGCTACGGTGTTGGTATCGATAAAGCGCGCCAAAGTATCGATATGCCCGTCCGTATCGTCGCCCGGTATATAGCCGCACGCCGTGATGCGTATGCTCTTGCAGGAGAGGGCACTAAGCAGTGTTTTAAGCAATTCCTCCCTTTCGGGGATGCGCTCGTTTCGGTTTGCCGAAAAAAGCGAGCTCATAGTAGCCAAAATCAGCCCGTCTCCGCTCGATTCCAGTGCGCCGCCTTCGGTAACTACAAATTCAGCTATTTTAACTGCTACATCGCTGTGGTAAAAGCCCTGCTCGGCAAAAAGCGAATAGGCTACGCGGTTATCGTAACAAGCGGCGTACTTCATGCCCCATCCGTTAAAGCAGAATTTGACAATCTCCTTTTTATCGCCGTTAAGGCACGCTATGGGCATATAATCCCGTACCCATGTATCGTTCAGTAGCACAGGGAGATAGCGAATAGGATACTTTGTGTTTAACCGGTTCAGGCTGAGGGCAGGCGTATCCAACGGATGATGCAACAGAATAACCGGTTCGAAGTGCGTAATTGCCTCAATGATACCCGCATAGCACGCCCTGACCTGCTCGATGCGGGGCGCCCAATCCATCATTTCGCCGGGCCACGCCAGCACAACGGCATCCTGCTCTGCCCACTCCGGTATCATGCCGGAAAAAGGCTCCGGCGCAGCGTCATTATTTGCGGTAAATATTTCCGTCTGTTCCATCGCTGACAAAGATAGAGATTATTCGTCCATTGTTTTTCTTCAAAGCACGCTTTTCTACCTACATACGAGTAAAAAAAGCGCAAAATTACCTACGATAGGGGCGTCTGCCTCGGCCGTAGAAGTGGGGTTCGGGGCGGAAAGCATTGGGGATGTGCTCAATTTCGAACAGACCCGTAGCGGGGCGGTACACAACGGAAAGTATGTCAAAGCGCAACGGCAACTTATATTGCTTCATGCGGCTGTAGTAGTTGGCGGCAAAGCATATGTTCATCCGCTTTTTGCGATCTACAGCCAATGCGGGGGCGTAGCGATAATCTTCGCTGCGTGTTTTGACTTCAAAAAACACTAATACAGCTCCGTCTGTAGCGATAAGGTCTACCTCTTTGCGGTTAAAGCTCCAATTGCGCTCCAAAAGGCGCATTCCCAACTTTTCCTCCACATAACGGAATGCGTGGGCTTCACCCTCGCGCCCCAACCAATTATGTGTATCCACGCCCTTTTCGTACCTATTTCACCGCTTATTCTTTTTGCTGCTCGGCAAGTTGCTTGCGGAAGCTTTCGATGTGGCGAAGTTTCTTTTCGTCCAAGATTTCATCTATACGTATTAGGATACCCGTTTCCTCTACATTGCTGAACTCGTAGTTCACAGCGGTGCCGAGCAGTAATAACGTGGGCGAGAGCGATATATAGGCGCTGAACAGTGGGGGAATGTTGATGTCCAGTTTGCGTACTTCCTTTTTCAGCAAACGATAGTCCTCATGCAAGTCCTTTCCGCAAAGAGCCTGCTTTATTTCCTCGATATTTCCATCTACAGATACCGGTTCTTTGGGCGTTACCAAGTTACTGTCGTCGTGGAAATACTTATCCATAAAAAAGAGGATCAGATTGCGCGCACGATGGTTGTAATCGGCATACATAGTCACTTTGCCGAAAAAGTACTTGATATCGGGATGAATTACGGTAAGTCCGCCTAACCCGTCCCAAAGATTATCTAACGAAAAGATGGTTTGTGCCGATAAACCGGTGGACTGAAATGTAGGTGCTACAAAGGAACGCCCCAGCTCAATGGTGTAAGGGAGTATTTCCTTTACAAATTTATCGCTGTAATTGAACATATGTGAGGTAGCGAGTACGTTTGTGCCCCACGGATGCTTTATTACGTCGGCTCCGTGGATATAGCGGTATCCGCCCACTATTTCCTCCATTTCGGGGTTCCACACGATTAACTGCTTGTATCCGTTTTCACAGGTATCGAATTCGTCTATGTCGCACGCCTTGCCGCTGCCTCCGCCCGAGGTACGGAACGACACTTCGCGCAAACGTCCTACTTCGCGCATCGCATTGGGAGCTTCCTGAGCGGTGAAAATGTAAATCTCGTTGTTTCCTCGGTTGGTTTTGCGCAAAAAGAGCTTCCGCGTCAGTTCCTGCCGGAGCAAAGCTTTATCGATCGGTGCTATGATTGGTTCCATAATACGATGTCTGTTTGTTCTATTTGTGGTTCGTAGTTATGGTCGGTGTGTGTGTTTCTGTTTTGTATTCAGCCGGTAGGCTATATACGCGCGCTCTTATTTCGGCCGTGAGCGCATCGGGCTTTTCGCCGCGTGCCTTCAGTGATTCGTACGAAATGGGGTCTCCCACCAAAACGGTATAGTGCTTTCCTTTGGATTTGAACATTTCCTGCGGTAACATGGTAGTACCAATGTTAAACCCGATGCCCAACCGCTTGCGCCACAGCTCGGTACGATAAAAACGCTTCGAATTGAACCCGTCAAAATAGAGCGGTACTATATTGCGCTCGTGGCGAATGGCTTGACGGATAAAACTGTGCTTCCAAGGCAAATCGCGCACTTCGCCGTCAATTAGCCGTGAGCAGATGCCTGCCGGAAAGGTGATCACCGGATAGGGGCCGTCTAACGCTTCGTTCAGTTTCAGAACCGATTCGCGCGATTGTGAGCCTAATGTGTTAACCGGAACAAATATTTTGTGGAACGGCTTCAAATAGAGCAGCATATCGTTAACGATGTAGCGTATTTCCGTATGATAATGCCGCGCAATCATTGCCGTGAGGCAGATGCCGTCCAGCGCCCCGAGCGGATGATTGCAAATAAAGAGCTGACGCGGCTCAGAAGGTAGCTTTTCTTCGCCCTTAAATGCCAAATCCAGCGAAAAATACTCTATCAGCTTTTCGGCAAATTCGATACCCTCCAAATGACCATAATTGCTCAGGATGTAGTTAATTTCGTCCTGACAGATCCACTTTTCCAAAAATCGTTTGACGAACGAGGGGAGCGGACGCTTGAACTTGGCAGCTATCACCTTGCCTATATCGACCAAACGGCTTTCCTCCGTTGCGCTCTGTTCGTTCTGCTCCTTGTCCATTTTTCGTCCTTCTTCTCACCGGTGCCGATTGCCCGGCGCCACCCTTTTCCGGAAAGATTTACGCTTTCCGCTCCTTAACTCCGCTACAAAAGTAAGAAAATAGTATCGAATCCCCTTCCTTCTCCCTCTGAAACCAAGGAAACTTGCTAGTGCAATTGATTCGTTAGTGCTAATCCATTGCGTTTCAGTGAGGATGAAATGGGGAATATGATTGGGCTTATTCCTAAGAATTGGCTACTTTTGGGGAAAACTTAGAGCAGAAAGAAACAGATAGAATGAAACACATCGCACTATTTTGGGTTATACTAACAACGGCTTGTACCTTAACCCTTCGCGCACAAACCGTCTCTCTTTCGGAATCAGAGCACTCCGCTTTGATAGATTTGTATCAATCCGTTCGCGGTAGCTCGGAACTTCTCGTTTGGGATCTTACTGCCGATCCCTCGCAATGGGACGGTATTACCCTTAGGGACGGACACGTAGTGGCGCTCGAATGGATCAATCGCGAGCTGGATGGCACACTCCCGACCGGAGTGTTCGATAAACTTCCCCTTTTAGAGACCATTGACTTCAGAAACAACAAGATCAGTGGCAAACTACCTGTCGATATCACTCATCTCAAAGAGCTAACTACCTTGCAATTGGATGGCAATAAGTTCACGGGCGAATTGCCCGATTTTAGCGGGCTTACCAAGATCCGCATCCTCACTTATGGTATGATTGCTTTGGGAAAGGAACCAAAAGTGAGCGGCAAGCTACCCGATTTCGGCAAAATGCCCGATTTGCTCTACTTCGATTGCAACAATGCCAATCAAGAGGGTATAATTTCTGACGGAATTGGTAATTGCACAGAGCTTATTTCTTTCGATATATCGAACAATCGTGTCTCTGGAACAGTGCCATCGAGCCTTGCTAAATGCACCAAATTGGCAGACCTCTCCCTGATGCAGAATGACCTTTCCGGTACATTGCCCGATTTAAGCGCGCTGAGCGACTTAGGGAATACGGACTATCCTAATGCGTGGGGCCGCTTTTTTGTTAGTGAGAACCGCTTAGAAGGCGAGTTCCCGCAATGGATAACCAAGCTCCACAAACTCAAGCGTATTGCGCTGCAACAGAATAAGTTTACCGGATCCCTCCCGAAAGATTGGAGTGATTTAACCGAACTTATTGCTCTTTACGCCTTTAAGAACCAATTAACCGGCACTCTGCCCGAACAACTTCCGCAAACTTTGGAGGAAATCGACTTGAGCTACAATAAGTTGGAAGGAAGCTTACCCGCATCGTGGCAAACAGCATCCAACCTCAATAAAGTGCATATTGCCTTCAATCGGCTCTCCGGATCGGTGCCTGACATCGCCTCCAAGCTGAAGAATTTGGAAATCTTGGATGTGACGATGAACAACTACTCCTTTGCGGATTTCAAGGCGTGGCAATCCTTTGCCAAGGCTGATGATACCCGATTCCGCTTTGGCGTGCAGCGCAACTTTGCTCCTACGGAACGTATCGATCGCACATCGGGTGCCTCTGCGGAACTCATCTGCACACTTCCCGCTGCTCAGCCCGGAAATATCACCTTTCAATGGATGAATCTGGCTACCGGTAAAGAGGTTCCCGGCGGTAACGAATCTACGCTGCACTTGCAGCACCTAACTGCCGCAGATGCCGCTCGGTACGTATGTCTCATTAGTACTGATTTTTTTGGAAAAGATCCCGCCGGCGATGAAGAAAACGCAATACTGCCCATGATGGCAAGTGGCTTTTTTGATTTGTATGTGGACGGCAACATCAACCATACCGAAGCTCCCCAAAATAGAACAATCCGCGTTTACCCGACTCGCGTTACGGATGGTGTGGTGCACTTTACTCCAGCAGATGCGGTATGCGCTGTAGCGCTCTACTCAGTTAACGGCGAACGGGTACTGGCAACCAAAGTAGTAGATGGTGAATTAACTCTCGGCAAACTTCCTGCCGGCAACTACCTTATGCTGCTGACAACCGCTGATGAGGCACGTTACACACAGATGCTATGCATTGAGTAACCACCTTGCCCTTCCCCCTTTCCCTTGTGGAATGACACAAGGGAGATAGCCTCTCATTCAAAAGGTATATACGTATCAAGTGAAAGGTATATAGGTATCAAGCGAGAGGTATATACGTATCAAGCGAGAGGTATATACGTATCAAGCAAGAGGTATATACGTATCAAGCGAGAGGTATATAGGTTTCACGTGAGAGGTATATTGGTATCGAAAGTGGGGTGTGTAGCCCTACGCATCAGGATGTACTGAGGCGGAAAGGGTGGTGTGGGCATACTCTGCTTACCGAAGGGGAGCAGGGCGGCTTACGGATTGATGTAGACGACCATGCCGTAGTGCTCTTTGCCGTATTTCAGGTATAGTACGCGCCAGTCGCCGCGTGCTGTTTCGGGGAGCACGATGTCGCAAACCTCCTCTTGTGTAGTGCGACTAATAAGTTGTTCGCCTCGCATTGTGTAAAGGGAGGCGGTCACTTCCCGGTCAAAGTTCTTGGGAATGATAATGCGCAATACGTTTCCGAACACAAAAGCTGTAGGAATGGGTCGTTTGGTTTGGAGCGAATCGGTGCGTTGCTCATTAGGCTTTACAAGCGCATCTATCCAATAATAGCCTTTGTACGGTGCGCTGTTCACGTATTCTGTACTTCCGATGGTTCGGTACAGTGTAGCTCCGCTCAGATTGGCAGTGGCTTTGGTGCGATACGGCACGAACGGCAACCGCTTGCCTTGCTTCGTTTCCAAGCCGATGTAGAGCATTTCGCCCTTGTTGAGTGACACAATGTTGCGGAGCGGAATATAGGTGGCAATCGGCCCCGTTAAGGTGCGCTCGATGAACTCGGTGCCTCCGCCCGCAATGCGTTGGAAAGCGGGGAGCATATAGTCGGCTCGATAGAGCTCTCTCAGCCCTCCATCCGCGCCTTTTGCGTAAGCAACAATCTGCAGGGCACCGTCATCCGCGTAGGGCGTTTCCGCTACCAAAATCACTCCGTATAGTTCACTCTTTGCCTTTATGGGGTAGGCGGTGAGCAATCCGTCAATTTCGCTCGGGGGCGCCACTGTTTCAACGGAATCCCGCCACGGAGCATAGCGATGATGGGATAGTAGGAGCATTGAGAGTGGAGTGTACGGGTCGAGCCCGTCGCACGTAGTTGCACCGGTTCCGGAAGGATCCAAAAAGGGCTTCAGATAGAGACTATCCGCGCCGCTCCCCGTAAAGCATCGCTCAATGGAGTAGTAGAAATCGTTGATAGGTGTTTCGCAATAGGATTTTCCACCCGTTAAAGCACCGATAATGTGGAGTTTGTTGTCCAAAAGGGGAGAGCCGGAGGAGCCGCCCGCCGTGGTGCCGATATCCCATCTTTTGATGTGAAAATGGGAGTCGCTCCACACCATTGCGCCGGCATCAAAGTCGCTCAGCGATAGAGATTCATCTTCGCACAAATTATAGCGTGCTACCGAAGCGGAGGGACAATGTATGCCGTAGAATGGCCCTTTAGGCTTGCCGGTTGCGTTCCAGCCGGCGAAATAGGGCTGATAGGTGATGGGGATGCCGCCGGAAGCCGTTTTGCCCTCTTTTTCGACGCCCACAATGCGAAGTAGACATAAATCGTGCGCTTCGTCGATGGCTACAATCTCCGCTCCGGCAAGGGATTGTTCCTCTACGCCACGTATCAATTTGTTCCCGATTGGTGAATAAAAGTTGAAAAAGAATACCGTTTGACGCGCCGATTCATCCATAAAAGCGCGATCGCCTTTTTTGGAAAAACTTCCGTTGACACAGTGCGAAGCCGTGAGCACGTATGCAGTGCCGTCTTTGGAAGTATTGTTAATCAAAGCACCGGTGCAAACGGTGGTGCCGCGGACAATCATCAGTACGAGGCTGCGCTTTACTTCGTCCAATTTGGGCAACGATACGATGTTGGGCGCACATGAATAGGTTCCGCGCATCCAAGGCTCCCCTTTTTCGTGTTTGTCTTCAGCGGGAAAGGGTGCCAGCTCGCGAAAGCCGTAACTTACCGAAGCTATGTGGAGCAAAGGTGCCTGAGTTGAGCCGATGGGTGCTTCGTAGCGCAGCACAACCCAATCGCTTTTTACCGGTGCCGTTGATAAAGTTCCTAAACGCGTATTGTTCGCTTCCGTAAAAGCGCCCTTAAGTACCTCACCTTGAGGGGAAAGAATGAAAAGACGGCTCCCCTTTGGTAACTCGAATTGATCAAAGAAAAATTGAAGCGAGCAGGCACCTTTGGCGCGGAGGGCCAGTTCCCATACCGCATTTCCGTTACTGTCGTACCGGCAAGCACCGTTACGTTGCATCGAAAGATCTGTGTCGATCGGGAGCGCAATGGCGTAGCGGTCGCGAAGCAGAGAGGATTCTTCGGCAGAAATGAGGCTTTCAATGGCCGCAGAGGACGGCACGCGCAATTCAATCGGATCACTGCAAGCACGCAGCAGCGTGGAGCTTTCCGATGGAACGGCGGCTACAGATAGCTGTGCCTGTGCATCCCAAATGAAACAAACGGTGCATAGTGCGGTGAAAAGAGCGCACTTAAGCCGGGAAGAAATTCGTATCTGCATCATAACCGGATCCATTGATTGCCGCCCTCAAAGGTAGCTGATTTCCCTCAATTGGTCGTTTCGGGATGGAACAAGACGGAGCTTTTCCAACATTTACGCTATGGTCTTGCCGAGCGGTGTATTCTTTCCTTTCAAAACTTCTATACCTTCCATACAAAATGTATATTCCTATCAAATGAAACTACTATACCTATCGTTTGAATTATCTATACCTTTCATGTGAACCCTTCACATCTATTATATGGTACCGAGCGAGGATAACAGAAAGAGGGTGGCGGCTAATTCCGTCACCCTCGCATAAACTTCCCCCAAAATGGGTGAATCCCGTGGAAGGAACTCTAAGAAAATGATGTTTTAGCGTTTTGCTCTCAACTTAAGGCTCCCATAGTGCTGCAGTTCACCATATTTGGGGTCGAAAGCAAGTTCTTTCATCCGCATTGCCATTGTTGCTGATTTTAAAATACTTGCATCCAAAATTTGCAGTTTGGCGGTCGTTCCCTTTACGAATACTCGTGCGACAGCACTTTTATCCTTATTGAAAGCCAAGTATTCTTCTTCACCATTTTTTTGGTAATCGGTGTCGTATCCGTTGGTGGCAAGCCAATTTTTTACCACTTCGCTGCCGAGCTGACCGGTTCCATCAACAAAGTTGAGCCCTGCATTGATATAAGGCTTTACCCCATCTTGACTAGGGGTAACACAATAGTACACCCAATCCAAGTTGGTCTCGGCGCCTTTTTCTGTGATGGTTTCATAGTCGAAATTGTTTTCCGACGGTTCAGAATAACCTTCGTTATATTCGCGCAAGCCGAGTTCATCTTCAAATGTTACAATCTTTTCTTTGTCTTTCGTAATAAAGGCATCCCAGCTGGGGAAGTCCTTGGCGGTGGCAACACAATCGTGCCACTTTATTGGTAGACCGGCCGGACGCATAAAATCTACCAGAATCTTCGTATCAGGCTGACCTTCAACATCTAAGATCTCGGATTCTCTCCCCAAAACAGTTATTAGTCCATCTTTGCTGTGCCCGAAGATGAACGTTTTACCATCCTCTTCCATAAGATTTACATCAGGAAAGCCGTTTCCTTTGAGCATAGCGATGGTAGCTGCACAATCATCAATGGACTCTTTGCCCAAGGCTGTAACGACATCATTACCATCTAGAGATAATCCATAGCAAACTACGGGAAATATGTCTAACTCATCGTTCACGAACGCACCGTGGCTGTATTGTTCTCCCTTTACGATTTCGATCAAAACTTTCTCTTGAAACGTTCGGCCCGAAGCCTTTTCGTGTGCTTGAATAATGGGGTGATTGTCGCCGGAATTAAAGCACATAGCGGGGAGTTGGCTCTTGCCCGCAGCACCGCGTTTTGCAACGGTTACATCGCAAGTAGCTTTCAGCGCACCTACGGTTACCGTAACTACGGCTTTCCCTTCAGCTATAGCAGTAATTACACCCTTATCACTTACGGTAGCCACTTTCGCATTATCGCTGGTGAAGATAGGTGTAGCTTTTAACCCTTCGGGTTGTGTGGTTACTGTCAGTTGCTTCGTTTCCCCGATGCTCATAACAACGGATACGGGATCAACCTTTACGGATGTAATTTCTTCTACTTTCGGCTCTTTCTTACAGCCGGCAAAAACCATTAGTGCCGTTGCAAGAACGCTAAGGATCAATAAAGTTCTTTTCATGCCTTTTCTCTTTCTAATAGATATTTTCTGTTCTTCTTTTTCCCAGTTCGTGTACGCAAAAACGTTCGCGCTCACTATTATAATGCTCGCGTTCGCTTTTTACTGCATCTGAGCCATACCGGCTCCGCTCCACAAAGATAATAATACTATTTGATTGACAAAGTAGCCATAAATAGATGCAAATCATTCATAAACGGACGCAAATCCTTACTTGATATGCATTATATAGGGTGGGATCCTACAATTCGCTGTTTATTAACAGGATTTATCGGAGGAAAGGGCATTAGGGTGTCAGGTAGTTACGATACACTTTAATACGTTACGATACAGTTTAATACACTTCGATACAGTTTAATACACTTGGGGGTTGCGTCGCGTTGTACCTTTGCATCGTTCCTCAGGGGAATAGGCGTTAGCCGCACGGAGCAAGCGAGCTCCGTCAGCGCGTTATCGCCCCGGGACAAAAGCACCGACGTGCATTACCACCGGCTGATTAATACATCAGCGGATGGTTATCCTCCACAGATAGTTAGCACCGGTTGATTATTACATCAACTGGTAGTTAGCATCAGCGGATGGTTAGCTCTGGCAGTGCCGATGCCCCACCCCTTGGAACGGCGTTCTTTGACATATTGTAATAGTACCCGCGCGAGGGGATTCCTGCGCTAATGGCGCTCATTAGTGGCTGTAGTAGTTATAGTGCTAATAGGCTTAGGCTATCCGAGATTATCATCGGAGGTTATCGGAACCAATCGGAATCAATCGGAGTCAATCGGATTAATTCTGATAAGCTCTGATAAGTTCCGATAAACTCTGATAAGTTCGGATTCGTTCGGATAATCGGCGTGGCCGTGGGGCAGCGTGCATTGCGCATTAGCTCCCAAGCGGTAGCCCTACAAGCGAAAAAGCGCTGCGAGTGATCGCTCACCCACAGCGCCCTTGTGTGTAGTAGCACCCTATGCGTTAGTGGCGCCTTGGTGCGCCAGCAGTGTATATCTGCGCCAGCAATACGTATTTGCGTTAGCAGTGCGTATCTGCGTTAGCGGCGCGTGGCATCCACGGCGCGGATAGCGCGCCGTGGATCGTGTCGCTCGGTTATCGCCGGATGAGGAGGCGTTGTGCGTCGTTATCCACGCGGAGCAGATAGGTACCTTCCGCATAGGCGGATAGATCGATCTGCAACGTGCCGTCGGCATCGGTGCGGGCTTCGTACTGCAGCGTGCCGTTCGCATCGTAGAGGAGTACTAAGGCATCCGCCTTTGCCGCCTTCACGTTAACGTATGTGCTCGCCGGATTCGGATAAAGGCGTACAGCGCTACTTTCTACTACATCCGCAGCGGTTTTCTTGGTAAAAGTAGCTTTTACCTCGGTAGCGCCCTTCACTACTACTTTTTTAGTAGCGAGTATATCGGCACCGTTAGCGGTAAGCGCTTTCAGCTCGTAGCCTGCTGCGGGGGTAGCCTCAATCGTCAGCTCGGTACCTTCCGGAACGGCTTTCAGATCATCCGCACCGGTAGCGGTGAGTGTGCCTTCGCCCACTTTTGTCAACTTAACGGCATAGGTTTTCTTCGTGAAGGTTGCTTTTACTTCGGTATTTTCTTTTACTACCACTTTTTTAGAGGCAAGGATATCGGTATCATTAGCGGTGAGTGCTTTCAGCTCGTAGCCGGCTGCCGGGGTAGCCACAATCGTCAGCTCGGTACCTTCCGGAACGGCGTTGAGGTCATCCGCACCGGTAGCAGTGATTGTGCCTTCGCCCTCTTTCGTCAGCGTAACGGCATAGGTTTTCTTGGTAAAAGTAGCTTTTACTTCGGTAGCACCTTTCACTACTACTTTCTTAGTGGCGAGGATATCGGTGCCGTTAGCGGTAAGTGCTTTCAGCTCGTATCCTTCAGCCGGTGTAGCTGCAACTGTCAGCTCGGTGCCATAGGGAACGGCATTGAGGTCACCGGCTCCGGTAGCGGTGATCGTTCCTTCGCCCTCCTTGGTGAGCGTTACGGCAAAGGTTTTCTTAGTGAAAATGGCTTTTACTTCGGTATCTGCCGTAACAGTGAACTTCTTTGTGGCGAGGATATCCGTACTATTAGCGGTAAGTGCTTTTAGCTCGTAGCCGGCTGCCGGGGTAGCCACAATGGTCAGCTCGGTACCTTCCGGAACGGCGTTAAGGTCTGCAGCACCGGTAGCGGTGATTGTTCCTTCGCCCTCCTTAGTGAGCGTAACGGCATAGGTCTTCTTGGTGAAAGTGGCCTTTACGATGGTCGCTTTGGTAACGACAAACTTTTTGGTAGCGAGGATGTCCGTTCCATTAGCAGTAAGCGCTGTCAGCTCGTATCCTTCAGCCGGTGTAGCTACAACCGTCAGCTCGGTGCCTTCCGGAACGGCGTTTAGGTTGTTCGCACCGGTAGCAGTGAGCGTACCTTCGCCCTCCTTAGTGAGCGTAACGGCATAGGTCTTCTTTGCGAAAGTAGCTTTTACTTCGGTAGCTTCTTTCACCACAACTTTTTGGGTAGCGAGAATATCGGTATCGTTTGCAGTGAGAGTGGTGAGTTCATATCCTTCCGCCGGTGTGGCTACAATCGTGAGTTCGGTCCCATATGCCACTGCGTTGAGGTCATCCGCACCGGTAGCGGCGAGCGTTCCTTCACCTTCCTTGGTGAGCGTTACGGCAAAGGTTTTCTTTGCGAAAGAAGCTTTTACTTCGGTAGCTTCTTTCACCACAACTTTTTGGGTAGCGAGAATATCG
>ERZ1673752.2279-NODE-2279-length-22087-cov-7.498230_pt1 | contig 22087 bp, 45 predicted proteins | sample MGYA00580195_ERZ1673752 | MGnify/ENA primary metagenome ERZ1673752 (study PRJEB41218, sample SAMN15661744) | gut metagenome | host: Homo sapiens | place: Canada: London | collected 2015-08-20/2019-03-30 | study: EMG produced TPA metagenomics assembly of...
TTTTACCAACTCTTTTTGTCCACCCTATATCTTCTTAAAAACAACTTAAAATCGCTATAAAGACTGAAATTTCAATCTTTACAGCGACTTTTACCAACTCTTTTTGTCCTATAAGCCAAAAACCCTTGAGACGTTGGAAACTCCAATGTTTTCAAGGGTTTTCTTTGATGGTACACCCACGGGGGTTCGAACCCCGGACACCCTGATTAAGAGTCAGTAATTGTTCGTTGAAATATCAACTGTTATTAGCACATTGGCAACTTTTTAGGCAATTGTTATTGATACAATCACGGGCCATTTCCAAACTCTTCTTGTTAGTATGAGTGTAAATTCGGGCGGTTACTTCTATTGACTCGTGTCCCATCAATATTTTTGCTATATTGATAGGTACTCCTGCAGCTTCAAGATTAGTGCAGTATGTATGCCTTAGACAATATAGAGTTAAGTCACTTGCTACCTTAGGATTAATAATCTGCCCATGATCTAACTCACAGCCCATTTGAACATTCATTTCTTTTAGCATTTCTTGCCATAACCTTTCGATAGAAGTTTTTCTTAACATTTGACCATAAGTGTTCTTGCAAATAAAATGTTCATCTTCGCCTCTCATAGAGAGTAGTTCACTAAACAAAATATCGGGGATAGGTATAGATCTAAGTCCTGCTTTTGTTTTAGGTGGTCCTATCGTATTATCCCGTTTTAAAGCTCTTTCTATATTTAAATATTTTGAGTCAAAATCTATATCTTTCCACTTCAACGTGGCAACTTCCTGAGGACGGCAACCACAGTGCAACATTATTTTGCAAAATAGTCCTCCACGTTGTACCTCAGACGCTTTTTCAAGATAGAATAATTCTTCATCTGTTAGAGCTCGTCTTTTACTATATCCACTACCTTCAGGGCATTTTAGACTACCAATAGGGTTTTTGGCAATAAGCTCATTTTCAATTGCGGAATTAAATATTTGATTTAAAATGATGTAGATCTTATGGTTATATGATTCTGATCTGTCTGTAATAGAATTGAATATATTTTTTATGTGTATCTGTTTGACTGAATATAAAGGACGTGATCCTATATGCGGATAGATAACATTTTTCAAATAACTTTTTATGTCAGATGCCCACGATAAACTTATATCTGTTTTATAAGTTTCAAGCCAATTTTCAGCCCATACCCTAACGGTAGTCCTTTTATCTAAAACGATATGATCTTCTTTAAGTGCTAGTAATGCATCAATTTTAGCATTTTCAAGTTCTTTTTTAGTGTATCCTTGTACCCACTTTGTTCTTCCTTCGTAAGATACCCTTGCTCTTAGTCGTTTCGAAGCCATAACATCTCCTTAATTTTGGGCATAAAAATACCCATATATTTGACATATAGGGCTTGCAATGATACAATTTGAATGCTAATTGGGGTTGTATCATTGCAGCCTTACCCCAGGTTTTATGCCTGGGGATTTTTAATTTTAATTTATAGTTTTGACTTGTATTATACCAGTCAGATTTTTCGATAAAAGATGTCAATATTTCTCTATTTGTTAATTCAGAAAGTGTTAACTTAAATTCATAAAGTGATAAAAAATAATAAAAGAGTCCCACAATTGTGGAACTCTTTTGGCCATAAAATGGCAATGTCTTTTAATTCGGCACATATAGTGCATTGTTTATATTGATATTATACCACAATTTTTTTAAATTTATAAAATTTATTTAGTCTTTAGGGAAAAATCGCATTATTCTCCTAATTTCAAATCAAAGTATTTGCTTAAATAATCCTTATCTGACGGATATATTTCACAATGACTTTTTATAGCTATAGTAATATCCACAGCTAGTTCAAGAAACAACTCTTCACCACCGTAATATATCAAAGCTGTACACATTGAACTCAATCCAGATTTTCCTATTCCAAGTCTATAATCTTCGGGAGATATTTCCAGCCTAGAGTGTATAAGTGGGTTGTATCTAAATTCTGAATGTGTTTGAAAATTATATACTCTTCCTCCGTGAGCGGCTCTATTTCTATAGTCGAGAAATACGAATAGAGAATCCATAAACAAGTCATAAATTTGGCTTATTGATTTTATCGCTGGTTCGGGGAATCCGTAAATGAGACTAATAATTTTACGCTTCTGTGGTCCCTTTTGTAATTTTATAAGATTTACAATATTCCCAAAGCTTAACTCTTTAAAAAGAATCCAGGGAGGGATATTGTCGTATTTTTCTTTGTAATGACGTATAGTTGGGATTCTCATATCATTTCTGACTTTTTCAAGCTTTCTAAATAAAGCATCTATTGAGTAGTCATCGGAATTGTCTATCTTTTTCCCTTGTCGATAATTTTTCTTTATAAGATATTTTTCTTCTCTCTCTGAAAAAGTTTCAGCTATTACGTAAGCAGTTGCTGTTTTAAGTCTGTCTTCGACCTTTAGCATGGTCTTAACAATGGCGCTACATATCTTCTTATCCATTTCGTATAGAGAATAAATTTGTTCAAAAGTAGTTCCGTCTTTATAGATCTCTTTCCCGTCTACTTCTGAAATATATAGATCTTTGTAGCCGTTAATTATGCTGTAGTAGCCATATCTTTTTAAGGCATTGATAGCGGTTTCTTCACTTCCAAATTTTAAATTTCTACTTTTTAATATCTCTATTTGTTGATCAAAAGTCTTAAATTTCTTTTCTTCCATATCATTCCTAAAAACTCAAAACGGTCTCAGATTTCTCCAAGACCGTTTCGGTAGGGCGACACATCGCCCGCTCACTTAATTAGTAGATTAAGTATAACAGTATCTAAAAGAAAAATCAACTATAATTTATTATTTAACAAAAATATGTATGTTTAGTTTATATCCTAAGTTGCGTGCTTCTCACACGATTATTTTTATATTTTTTGGCTAATTTAAGCCATTTGTCTTAGTCCGTTCACACGATTAGCTCACGATTATATAGGTTGTTACTTAACTTTTTCAAGTTTTACTTTTGACGTAGTACGCACGTTAATAGTAGGAGACTGCCACGCATCATCTGTTCAGGGCTTTTTAATTTTTATCTAGAGAACGTATTGCTCTAAACAACTCACTATATTTACAAGCTGATCCTTATTCTTTGCTGTAAAAGAGAGGTGTAAATCATTTGAGTATATTTCGAGAAACATATCTTGCGTGTTAACTTTACGAGGATATTCATTAAGTTCATAAGACCATCTTTGAATTGTCTTATATGGTACTACACAATGCTTTATTTTATCATCATCAATATAAATAAATTCAATTTTTTTATCAGTAAAAATTATCAAAATATTGTAAGTCTTATCGCAAGCATAGTAATGATACATTTTGCATTTCTGAAAGGATATTATTAAAAGTAACGGATAGATCATCTTCAGGACTTATAAGAATATTCAATTTCTTATTTCTAAAATCACTAACCATAATTGCCTCCTTTTTTTAATAATTTATATTTTTCTTAATCATCAAGGATTCACGAAATTGTTCAGCTTCGGGTATTGAACGGAATTCAACCGTCTTGTCAAAATTAGCTTTTACGACTGCTTCTATCTCTTCAAGAGTCACATTGAAAAATTCTCTTCTAGCATTAACCATTCTATCTGACAAACTTTTCATATATAACCTCCATAAGGGTATAAATTAAATGAATTTATAAATTAGCGAAAAAATCAGTTTCTGAAATTATTTTTATATCCTTTCCTTGTGACTGCAATTCTTTAGCTTTTTTTATTTTCGTTCCATAATGGCCAGATATCCAGTCACCACTTCCAAGTTCACCAACTATGACGTAATCTGTTTTACTTGATACACCAGACCGTGGAATTCCACCTAATGCTTTAAGCTCTTCTGTTACTTTATTCCTTGGACCTCTAGAGAAATCACCCGTTAAAACAAACGCTTTGCCGACAATGGAGATTTTGTCTACAACCTCCGATGTAATTTTCCCTTCTATGAAATCATTGAAAAGTTTTAGAAGTTCATCAATTTCATGCTTTTCAAGTATACCATCTTCAAGTGCGTTGCCAAGTGCAAGAAAAATTCTATCGTAAGGATAGTTCCCTTTTAGATCATTATGATCTTTAAGCCACTTATCTAAAAACATTGCCTCATCTTCACTTAATTCACCATCTGCAGTAATTCCCATAAGTAGTGCGCTGAGTTCATTCAATTTATTGTTTTCATCGCGAAATCTTGTATTATATTTCCGCGTTTTATTTGTTCTTTCTACATCTGGGTGAGTCAAAATCTTTAGATAAGCGTTTAATGTTATTTCACAATCTTCTATGGCCCTATGTGCCTTAGAAGAATCTATTTGTAGATATGAAGCAACGGTGGACAAGTTTCTGTTAGGTAAAAAATGCAACTTTTGCCTTGCTAAAAGTAAAATGTCATCAACTAAATTATCTAGGGGATAATTATATTTAAGAGCATATCTTTTTAATATTGGCCAATCAAAACGATCAATGTTATAGCCTTTAATCTCATTATTTCCTAGAAATCTGAAAAAATCAGGAATGACTACATCATCAGCAGGAGCTGTTTCAAGCTCAGACAAATCAAGCTTATTGACATTCAGTGCCTCTTGGTTTATATCAGATACTGGGCGAATAAGAGAAGAAAAACTATCTATAATCTTACCGTCTTTAATTTTTATAGCTCCTACCTCCAGAATATCACAACTATGAACATCTAAGCTGGAAGTTTCTAAGTCTAAAATTATATAATCACACTCTACATCTACGGACTCTGTTTTGGTAGGAACTAATTCACTATTATTGACTTTAGAAATAAGTTTATTGAAAATTCCCATTTTCTATTCCTTTACTTTAAACAATGCTATATATCCAACAGCTTATAGTGTTTTAAGCACTCTATCATAAATTCCTCTGTGACTTCAAAATGCTCCGCCAAATCATACACCTCAACGATATTTTGCTTGAATGCTAACATCAATTCACTTAAAGGAATTACTTTTTCATACGCCCACTTGCGCGCCGATAACTCCTGCTTGATATTACTTGTTATGGTCTGGTCTAATATATCTCCGGATGTTGTTTTATAGTGCCCAAGCTCTTCCGCAACTACAGACAACTTTTCAGCACTGCTTAGGTGCTTATTTATCCAGATTACGTTATCGCAATATAGTCCATCACAGCGCATTTTGCGTTCTTCTATATCTAGTTCTTCATCATATTCGGCTATGAGTTTTTCATATCTATTCATAAGCGATACCTCGTTACTTATTTCGCTTAGACCTTACATATGCTTTAAACTGCTCAATTTCGTCAAGCTCTTCTTGAGTCCAATCTTCATTATCGTGGTGAGCAGCGATAGTGTGTATTTCGTTATCATTTTCAAGTAAATAGTCTATGGTTACATCGTATAACTTTGAAAGTTTCTTTAAAGTTTCAGAACCAACCTGACGCGCGTCGGTCTCATAGTTATTATAGGTCGTATAAGGCATGTCTAACTTATCAGCTACTTGCTGCTTATTCAAACCTGCTTTTTCTCTTAACTCCTTTAATATCTTCCCCGTGCTCATTTTCTTAATTTCTCCTTCTATATAAATATTAATACTTTTACAGGTAAAGTCAAGAATAAATTTCTCAAAACGAGAAAATATTTTCCAAAAAGAGTTGACATATTACTCAAAATGAGTTATATTATAGAAAACTTACTCAATTTGAGTAAAGAAAGGAGCTGAATCGTGGACAAGATCATTTATAAAAACATTGAGGCTGAAAGAGTTAGGCATAGTTTAACTAAAGAAAAATTGGCCGAAGATTTAGACGTTACAACAAAGACGTATCTTAATTGGATTAGAGGTACGACAGAGATCCCTGCAAGTACTTTAAAGCAAATGAAAGAAATGTGGGATGTAAGCGCAGATTATTTGCTTGAATCCTATTGAAAATCTATTAATTAGAGTTGAGAAGAAGGGAGGAAAAAATATGAAAGATTATATAACATTTTGCAAAGACATAGATGGGGAATACACAGTGCTTAGAGCTAGCGAGCAAGTTAAAACTGTATTTGACAAAAAAGAGAAATACAGCAAAAAGCAGTGGCTTGAAGATTTGGATTATAACGGTTACACCGAAATCAAAACTATAACTGAGAAAATGTGAAGAAAAAGGAGAAAAGGTGTTAGATCAAATAAACATCTTAGGTGCAATATATACGATTAAGTATGTTGACTATATATCCAAAGAAGAACTAAAAATTGGAGAAGTTGACTACATCAATCAGGAAATAAAAATTATGAATAACCTAAGCAATGATATTAAAAACGTTACATTATGGCATGAAATTATACATGCAATTTTAAATCAACTAGGATTTGAAGATTCGGAAAATGAACACCTAGTGCAGAGTCTAGCAACAGGGATACACCAGGTTATATCAGACAATAGCATATAGAAATGAGGAAAGATGAGACATTACATAACAAAATACACAGAGAACGGCACAAGATACGCAGAAAGTTGGTTGCAGATAAATATCTTTGGATACGCAATCTGTTTTTGGAAAAAGAGAATAGAAATTTAAAAGCTGCCCGTAGGCAGCTAATAAGTTACTTTTTCCAACCACGCCCAGGCTTTTGCGTTGGTGGCAATCTATCACCCTTATCAATGCGAACGGTTCTACCTTTTCCCAATTTTTGACCGTTCACTCCGGTTTCGTGATAGGTTCCAGCCGGTTGGTTATCAGTACCTGGTTTAATTGCTTTACCCATTATGTTACCCCCTTTCTTAGATTATTCAAGTTGGGAGATTAACCCAACCCTTGGATTTTAGAATATGGGTTCTAAATCAACATATAGTATATTTTACGAAAGAGAGGTTGTCAACACCACAATGTATAGTTCGGAGAAAATATTGCGGATAATTCAGAAAGAAATTAAAAAGCAGGGCATATCAGATAAAGAATTGGCTAGTAAAGCCAAATGCACGGCAAGGTATATCAACTATTTAAGAAAAGGAGAACAGAAGGATATAGGGATCGACTATGCAGACAGAATGCTAAAGGCACTAGGAGTTAGCGTAGTACTTGGACAGGAGAGGGAAAAACCATGACTAAACAAGAATTCAAGAGAGATTTAAAGGATTTTGTTAATGGTCGAGGAACAATGAATTTAACAGAAATCCGAAAATATAGAGGTAAGAGTAAAGACTGGGTTAGGGACTTAGTAAAAGATTTAAAACCCGCAGAACAAAGTTCTAGGAGAGGCCAAAGTAAAGATTACTACATAACTGACATTGCAACTGTGCTTTATGAAAGGCAAAATTGCGAAATGTAAAGAAATGAGGATGATATGAAAAAGAAAAAATATAGACTTAAGGAGTATGGACTCGCTTGGTTTATCGTAAGAGTGATACCTACACTACTATTTTTCTATCTAATCTATATCACGCTTTTTATGCTTGCCCCACAGTAGAAACTGATAAGAGGGCAGAGGATAGAATCTTGATAGTTAAGACGGTACTGGCTGAAACACCAAAGCAAAAAGACTACATAGAAGAAACCGCAGAAAGTTACGGCATATCACCTAAACTTGTAAAAGCGATAATCGAAGTTGAGTCAGGTGGCGATGTCAATGCGATTGGTGATGATGGAAACAGCGTAGGGCTTATGCAGATACAGCCAAAATACCACGAACAAAGACTAAAAGAGGGTGAAAGCCTACTTGACCCAAAAGTAAATGTTCGCATAGGTTGCGAGATTTTGTCAGAGATTATGGAAAAGTATGGCACGTTAGACGAAGCCTTGACGGTATACAACGCGGGGCACGACACAGGTGATAGAAGTTACGCAAATCGAGTATATGAGGAGATGGAGTGAAATGGAACAGGAAAAACTTAAAAAGATATTAAGAAAGCATAAGTTCTGGATTGAAAGAGTACATGGTGGAGAAGAGGCAAACCTAACAGAAGCAAACCTAACAGAGGCAGACCTAAGAAAGGCAGACTTAAGAATGGTAAACCTAATAGGGGCAGACTTAAGAGGGGCAGACCTAACAAGGACAGACTTAAGAGGGGCAGACTTAAGAGGGGCAGACCTAGATTTTTCTTGTCTTCCTCTATGGTGCGGAAGTTTGAATGTGCATTTTGATGATAGACAACTATATCAACTTGCATACCACTTAGTGAGAGCAGGACTGTACAGTAAAAATGCGAGCGAAGAAACGAAAGATGAACTATCAAAACTGATAGACTTTGCCAATAAGTTTCACAGAGTAGAGGAATGCGGAGAGATAAAGCTAGAGGAGATGAAATGATAACAGATATTGATTACATAATAGCAGTAAACAGCATAGGGATATTCCTGAAGAAAAGGTACAAACTATCACAATCACAGATACAAAAAATATTATATGAGATAAATTGCACAGTTGAAAAAGAATTGAGGAGACTAAATTAATGGGAATTATGGAAATGTTTGCACTAAGCCACGTGTGCATTGGCATAGCAGTAGGAGTAATAAGTGCGATAATTACAGCACTTATTATAAAGGATAGGGAGAAGAAAAATGAGAGCGAACCTAAAGAAAGCCCGTCAGGACTTAGGAAAGACCCAACAGGCAATGGCAGATGAACTAAACATATCACTTATATATTACCAAAAGATTGAAGCAGGCGAACGCACAGGTGATTTCGCAATATGGGACAGGCTGGAAGACATCACAGGGATTCATCAGAGAGTTCTCCGTGAGTGTCAATCCACAAATCACGACCTAAAAGCCAATCAATAGATACATCATAAAAATCAGCGATTTTAACAAGAGTATCAAGTGAGGGTGAGCGGGTGCCTTGTTCATACTTTTGATAGGCATTAAGAGTTATATCAAGTTTATTTGCAATTTCTTGTTGAGTATATCCACGCAATACTCGGGATTCTTTTAGCCGATTTGAAAACACATAAACCTCCAAAATAAATGCTTGACTTTATATACAAATTGTACTACTATTAAATAAAGTTACAACATACAATATGTATATATACAATTCGGAGGTACAAAATGGAACAGATAGCAAATGAAGTAAAAGCACTAGTAGCAGAAAATGAAAAACTAAGACAGGTAGTAGAGGACTTTACAAGAGATTTTGAAAGGTCAGAGAAAAAACCAATGGCGTGTAAGTATTGCATTTATTACATGAGGCATTATGTAAAGGTACGTGGCGGATTCATGGAAGTAGCATACGGGCACTGCACGAGAGGGCGAACAGTTAAAAAGTCAAAAAACAGCGATGACAGCTGTAAATATTTTGAGATGGGACACTATGAATTGAAAGGAGAAAGATATGGACGCTAAACAAACAATTATTTTTACACTGGTTAGCATAACAACAGCATTTATAGCAAGTGGAGTAGTGATATGGCAAGTAGTAGAGATGATCATAAAATAAAGAAAGACGCCTCGGGAGGCGCCAATCAAAATATTTCAACTAGATTATATCACAAAGGAAAGAAAAATGCTAAATACACACGAAATTATAAGAGCCGTAGAGGCTGAATTTAACAGAATCGATATACCAGAGAAAAAATTCCATTCAGACCATGAGGCATGGGCAGTACTACTAGAAGAGGTCGAGGAGTTAGATCTGGAGGCTGATATTATCAAGCACAAAGTTGAACGTCTTAAGGAACAAATTTTTCTAGATTCTGATGATAAAAGCAAGTTAGAAAGCCTTGACCACATATATGAGCATGCTGTGCTTGCAGCGGCTGAAGCGGTACAGGTTGCAGCGGTAGCAACAAAGTTTATAAAAAAGAAAGAACAAGTTAAAAACGGTTAAGTGTAAATAAGGAGAAAAAGATGGGACATATAATAACTGTTGTTAAAAATGATATTAATACCAAAGCGTATATAGCTACAGAGAACAATCACTTTCATATATATGTAGAAGATGCGAATGAACCTAAAATAAGTGTTGTGAAAGTGAAGGATGCTGAATCTGCAATTGATTTCTTAAAAAAAGAACCGAATTCACGGTTCTTAGAGTTATAATTCTGCAAATTTATAACAATAATCAGGTGTAAGCTCCACAAATAATTTATCGGGACTATTCTCATAAAGGAAAAGAATGCCAGCTTCGTCAAGGTGAATTAAAGCATTTCTTAACTCTTCAAAATCATGAGAATATGAATCACGTAAATATTCGACATGATATTCTTCTTTAGAGAAACGTTCAAATAAATCCTTGTAAACCGACTTTTCAAAATCTGAAAACATAGAATCACCTCCTGAATAAAATTATACCATAAAAAAGGAGCGTGAAAAACAATGAATGATTACTATCAATCTTGTCCTTTTCCGAAACCAAAGAAGAAAAAGAAGAAGAGAAAAACAAACGGTTGGAAAGACAAACCAAATAGATTATGTTATTACACAAGAAAGCCATACGCAGAAAGGCATGAAGTTTTCTTTGGAAGTGGACTAAGACAGATAAGTATCGATTATGGATTTCAAGTGGATCTATGCAGAGAACTACACGAAGAAGTGCATAATGAAACCGAACGAGGACAGCGTATAACTAATTACTGGAGGAAATACTATCAGAAAAAGTATATGGATGAGCAGATTGCAAGTGGAAAGAGTAAAGAAGAAGCTTTAAGAAGTTGGATCGATCTAATAGGGAGGAACTATTTGTGAAATGTCCAGAATGTGGAAGCGTGAAATATAAAGAATCTAGACAGTGCCCATTGCACGAAGGTAAGCCAGTATGTATAGATTGCTGCATTAAATGCGGATTCTATAAAAACGACGACTTCTATACATGTGGTTTCTATATCAAAAATCGATTAAGTACTATGGACAAAGAACTCATGCAAAAGAAAGAACTTATTATATTAAAAAAAGAATTAAGAAAATATCAAGATAATGGGCTAGTAGTAGAATACTTAAAAACTAAAATTGAAAATTTAGAAAATAAAATAAATAGATAATAAGGAGGATATATGACTTCTATCACAATAACGGCAATAATATGTTTCACACTTGTTGCAATAACATGGATAGGTAAAAACAAATGAAAAACACACTCATAGATCTAAACGACCATCTATTTGCAGAGCTTGAAAGATTATCAGATGAAGATCTAAAAGGTGATGACCTTGAAATTGAGCTTAAGAGAGCGAAAGGCATAACAGAGGTATCAAAAAATATTGTAGACAATGCTAAAGTCGTCCTCGATGCAAGAAAGTTTTTAGACAACAGTTTTGATGAAAAAGCTAGCGTTCCGAAGATATTGCTAGGAAATAAAGATGACTAAGTATACAAAAGAAGAAAAAGAGTTTATGAAAAACTATCTTCCAGGGCACTCACACAAAGAGATCAGGGAAGAATTCTTAAAGCGATTTGGATATATACCATGTAAAAGTTTTCCAAGCTCATATATCAAGAATAACGGCTTACATACTGGAAGGACTGGCAGATTTGAAAAAGGGCACGTGCCAGCAAACAAAGGCAAGAAAATACCTAAGGAGTTATACGAAAAAGTAAAAGGCACCATGTTTAAACAAGGATCTATTCCAGCAAATACTATGCCTATAGGAACAGAAAAAAAGCTAACTGATGGATATATTTGGATAAAGATTAATGACTTGCCAAGAGTTAAGAAACAAGAAAATTGGACACAAAAGCATAGAGTAGTATATGAAAATCATTATGGCAAAATACCTGAAGGACATGTTGTTATTTTCCTAGATAGAAACAGAGAAAATTTTGATCCTGAGAACTTAGCAGCAATAAAAAGAAGCGAATTAGCACGTTTAAACAAAGAAGGCTTGATATATGACGATAGCAATCTAACTAAGGTAGGCATCGGGATAGTGCGTTTATCAAGCAAGATTTTAGAAAGAGGCAGAAAATGAAAGCGCAAAAATGGAACTGTAAAATAAAGAAATATTACAACTATGATTTGCCTGAAGGGGCATGTCTATACAGCGATGATATGAACAAAGTAGTGGCATGTGCTAGATGCGGAAGAAGAATGCTATTTGGTGATGGCTATACATCAAAACAAATACATATCAGTGATGGGCCTGGATATTTAATATGTGGAAAGTGTTATGGGAGAGAGTGGCGAGAGGAGCAAGAAAATGATTAAGCCAACAAAACCAATCGAGGAGTATAAAAAATACGGATTTAGAAAATGTAAAGGTAGCGCTGGTAAACTTAACCTCTATTACCTATGTGTCAGTAGAGGTTGTGAAATGATTTTTATTAGTCCTGTAATGATAAATATAATTTCATGGACAGATGATGACATAAGGATACATAAGAATCCGAATTGCAGATACCGAGACAAAAGAACTGCAATAGAGATTCTTTGCGAAATGGCAATGAATGGATTGTTAAAAATTGAGTAATTTTAAGGAGCGAGAAAATGATTAAAACAGATAAGGTTAAATACCATACGAAGACACAAGAAGAATTTGATTGGCTGATGGGAGAACTTAGAGATGCAAGGTGTAAGTGGGGGAATGCATATTTACCAACGCTACCACCGGAAACAGTTTGTTGGGAAAATTATCTATCAAATACAAGTATTTATTTGAAAAATAAAAAGATAACATGTTCCGACTTTGATTTTTTTAAAAGTGAACCCGAATATGACACTTATGAATTTATTGAAGTATCAGACATAATGAAAAAGGAAAAGGAAACAATAACTGACGAGCCAAGCGAGCAAGATGACAAGCAACAAAAGATTAAAAAGATTATATATAACATCGAGGTTTACTTTGAATAAAACAGCATGCAAACTTTGCAGCGGTTGAAGAAGAAAAGGAAATAAAACATGGAAGTAATGCAAGGAGTATGTGAATACTGTGGGCAAGTCCAAAACGTAAGAGCTTTAGACCAAACACAAGCAGATCAAATAGCAAGTGATAACTGCAACTGCCCAGAATCAAAACTAGTACAAAAGAAAAAGCAAGTATTTGAAGATATCGAAGAAATATCTCAAGGCAATGCTTATGCACCATCACTAGGATATAAGACGGTAGAGCTGTTAAAGCTTGCAGCGGAAGAAGTTATAAAGACAGGACTAAACAGTGCAACATTCAAAGTTGGTCCGTCTACCATAAATATAAAAGAAACAAGCTCTAAAATTAAAGTAACCAGGAGGGATGTATCCACTACATCAGCAGAATCATAAGGGAGGACACTATGAAAGAGAAAGATTTGAAAAAAGCAAACGAGCTAAATAAAGAAATTGAAGAACTTGAAAACTTTTTAAACAAGGATAACTGGTTAAAAAACTTCTTTATAGGTTTCGAGTTAAAAGTCAAAGTGCCTTATCTAGTGGGATATCTAAACTCCAGCTATGATCCACCACAACAATTGAAAGTAAAAATTAAAGAAATCATGAAAGAGCATCTAAAAGAGTTAAGAAAAGAATTTGAAGAACTATAAAGGAGATTTTAAATGACGGTAGCAGAATTAGTAGAGAAGTTAAAAAGTTGTGATCAAGATAAAGACGTTCTAGTAGAAGGTAGATCTGAACTAAAAGATATAGCATGTGTAAGCTCAACATATAATCTTGGAACTCAGGAAGAGTATATAGCAATTCAGGTGGAAGAATAGAATTTGGCTATGCGATAGCACAAAACATGACAGTTATATTCCAGAAGTAAAAAAGAAATGGGCAGCGGCATGTTAAAAGAATGTAGATGTATTGATTGCACAAAAGAGATATTGGCTGCCACAGTCGATGTGAAGACTATAAAAAATGGAAAGCTGAAATAGATAAAGTCCGTAAGGCTATGAAAGAAGCCAAAGCAGATATTGGATACGAATATAGAGAAGAAAGATATTCAAGAAAACTAAGACGTAAAAAGCAATATACATATAAATAGAAGTAACCCTGCTAGTCATCTAGCAGGGCATATATATAGGAAGAAAAAAGTTGCGGTGAGATTCCGCATATAACTTGATACAGGATATTAATAATAGGACGAGATGAAAGCTATAAGAGAAACCGTTCAAGCTGGTAAACTTCTTTTCACAAAAATCACTACCAGGAGAAAAAGGGATTTTCAAAAAAGAACAGAAAGAAAAAATCCAACAACAGACAGTGTAGCAAAAATAAATTATAAGATGGCTGTTAAAGATTTGAATATAAAACTTCATCACAATTTTAAGCCAGGAGATTTACATGTATCTTTGACTTATGCAGGAGATGAGCCAAGCAAAGAAGAAGCAAGAAAGAATCTTGATAATTTCAAGAGAAGACTTAGAACCTTGTACAAGAAGCAAGGCGTATATCTCAAGTGGATTGAAGTAACAGAATACGAAAACAAAAGAATCCATCATCACTTTATCTTAAGCTATGTAGATCCAGCAAAGATTGCAGAGATATGGGAGCATGGATATATACATACATCACACCTAGACAAAACAGGTGATTGGAGAGCACTTGCAGATTATCTGATTAAAGAGACAAGCAAGACATTTAGAAAAGCAGATACATTCTCAAAGAGGAGATACAAAACATCAAGAAGTGTAGCATCTCCAGATGTAAGAGTTGAAGAGGTGAGCATAAGGCAGATATTTGAGGCAAAGGCAACAAAGGGATATTACATAGACCAGGACAGTATATGGCAAGGAATAAATCCCGATACTGATAGACCATACTTAGAGTTTGTCCAGGTATCACTTGATTCTAATCCATATAAAAAATATAGACGTGGCAGAAAAAGAAAATATAAAAAGGACCGCATAAGAACGAGGATAGAAAAGCAGATGAGCCTTGCACTGTAGCAGGGCAATTTTGAGGTACAAAATGACCAAAGAGGAATTAACAGAAATTATAATTGCAGATAAAAAAATAAGGGCAAAGAAAGAAACAGCTGCCGCACTATATGAGCTTGCGACATCAGTTCCAGGCATAGACACTACTACACTAAAAGTTCAGACATCGAGCAGAAGCGAAAACGAAATTATAACCAAATACCTTGACCTTGAAAGAGAACTTAAAAAAGACATTGCAGCGGTACTTGAGAAAAAAGAAGTTGTTTATAAAAAGTTGCAGGTGTTAGACGGATTAGAAAAAGACATCATGCAGCTTAGATATATCGGTGGGCTAAGTTGGGATGAGATTGCAGATAAAGTAAACATATCTAGTAGGCATGTTTACCGTATTCATGATAAAGCACTAGAAAAACTAAAACATGTCATTTAATGTCAGTTGGAACCTATGATATAGTGTAGGTGTGAAAAGAGAGAACAAGATCATTTTTCTTATAGAATCTCCTTCTTAACATTATGAGCCTCCGCTAAGGGGGCTCTCTCTATTTTAGAGAAAGGAAAATAATATGCCCACCCCCTATAAAAGACCGGACAGAGATGGAGCACACCGCCGGCAGTTTGATATAAACAAAAAAAGAATTTATGCCACCCGGTCAGTTTGTGGGATATGTGGTAAGCCCGTAGATTTTAGTATCAAGTATCCTGATCCGTTATCTGCATGTATAGATCACATAGTGCCAATAAATAAAGGTGGACATCCAAGCGATATAAGTAACTTACAATTAGCACATAGAACATGTAACAGACTTAAGAGTGATAAGACATACAAGGAACCTGAGAAACAAAGGAAAGTAAATGTAATTGGAAATAGGAATTTACCTTTATCAAAAAAATGGACAAAGTAAAAACTACTTAAAGGGGAGATTAAATGGAACATATAGCTTGTATAAGTTATGGTAAAGATAGCCTAGCAATGTTGGAAATAATTCATAAGCATAAGCTTCCACTTGATAGGATAGTACATGTTAGCTTAATGGCAACCTCAAGTATACCAGCTGATTATCCCGAAGTTGTTGAGTGGAAAGCTAAAGCGGACGAAATTATTGAGTCTAGATACGGCATCAAGGTAGAAACTTTAAAGTCAGAATATAGCTACCAGGATCTTTTCTATCGAATCCCTCCGCGAAGTGCTCAGAATATTAGCAAGCAGGGGCAGATAAGAGGATTCCCATCGCTTAGAAGTAATTGGTGTACTCAAGACTTGAAAGTCAAAGAGATGCGTAAACTTAAAAATTCTATCCAGTATATAGGCATTGCAGCGGATGAACTAAAGAGACACGCACAATTAAGTGAAAAATTAATATCCCCCCTTGTTGATTTCAACGTCACGGAAGCAGAATGCTATAAAATTTGCGAGGGGCTAGGCTTATTAGCACCCACCTACCTACAATCGAAGCGGAGCGGTTGCTGGTTCTGCCATGCACAACCAATAGCACAACTTAGGATATTAAGACATCAATATCCCGAGTATTGGAAGCTACTACTAAAGTGGGATGCTGACAGCCCTATTCCTTTTAGACATGGAAAGAGACACGGCATTCATACGGTCAAGGACTTTGATGAACGCTTTTCTTTAGAAGATAAAGGAGTTTTAGATAAAAATGACAAATCATTTAGATGGGCAAAAATGGAACAATATAAAAAAATATATAATGAGAAAATATAAAAAAATACATTAAAGATGGGGGCATAACACCCTCCCCAGTGCCGGCTCCGTCATTCACGCCGTCACTGCGAATAATTTCTCATGAAAGAAAGGAACATCAGAGAAGCGATGTATGACCTCAAAGGCAAAGATTATTTAACAAAAAAATTAGAAGCACATAGGCCTAGAGTGCTTGAAAGATACAGATATTACGAGATGAAAAAGGATGATTTATCACCTGGAATGGTAATACCTGCAGAAATCAGAAATCTATTTAAAAGTACGCTAGGTTGGTGCGGAAAAGCTGTCGATTCTATGGCAGATAGATTAGTTTTCAGGGAATTTAGCGATGATATTTTTGGATTTAATGAGATTTTTAACATGAATAATCCAGATACATTCTTCGATTCAGCAATCCTATCGGCCCTAATCTCATCATGTTGCTTTATATACATTTCGACAGGTGAAGAAGACTTCCCAAGACTTCAAGTAATCGAGGGCAGCAATGCTACTGGTGTTATAGATCCAATTACAGGACTTTTAAGAGAGGGGTACGCAGTACTAAAGCGTGATGAATATGGGAGACCAGAAACCGAGGCTTATTTTGTGCCTAACAAAACGCTGATATATGAAAACGGTAAACTCGTAGAGCAGTATGCACATGCAGTGCCATATCCTCTACTGGTGCCAATTATACATAGACCTGATGCAGTGAGACCTTTTGGTAGAAGCAGAATAACAAGAGCAGGAATCTATTTTCAAAAGTATGCTCAAAGAACACTAGAGAGGGCAGATATATCAGCCGAATTTTATTCATTTCCTCAAAAGTATGTAGTGGGCACAAGCCAAGATGCAGAACCTATGGACAAGTGGAAGGCAACGATATCAACTCTACTAGAGTTCACAAAAGACGAGGAAGGCGACTCTCCTAAACTTGGGCAGTTTACACAGCAAAGCATGAGTCCTTTCACAGAGCAGTTAAGAACTGCAGCGGCTGGATTTGCTGGAGAAACAGGACTTACACTAGACGATTTAGGCTTTGTAACAGACAATCCATCAAGTGCAGAGGCAATCAAATCAAGCCATGAGCAAATAAGAATTTCATCAAAGAAAGCACAGCGCTGTTTTGGAAGTGGATTCTTAAATGTTGGTTACTTAGCGGCTTGCCTTAGGGATAACTATCCATACTTTAGAAGCCAGATTTACAATGTAAGACCAAAATGGGAACCAGTATTTGAGGCAGATGCATCGACATTATCGCTTATTGGTGATGGAGCAATCAAAATTAACCAGGCTATACCTGAATACATAACAGGTGAGACCATAAGAGATTTAACTGGTGTTGAGGGAAATAACCAATGAAAGATATAGCACCTGATTTAATAAAGGCTATACAAGACGATTTTAACGAAAGAGTAAAAACTAATGCAAAGGTAAGAAATGCCTTGAAAGCCATGAAAAGCAAGAATGCGACATTTGAAGATGCTAACAGCTTTGCAGAGGCTATAGGAGACATACTTGCTGAATCTTTTAAGAAAAATATAAGGTCTGAACTGTTACCTGATGAAAGAATGTATTATAATATAGCTGAACGAGTTGTAGGCGAATCATTAAAAAACAACTACAATCTTGTATCTGAGTATTCAGCTGATGTGCAGACCCTACTCAATAAAAAAGCAAATCTAGGCTTAAAAGGGATAAAGCCGCAGTATAATGCTGACAAGGCAAAAGGAATTATCAACAGGATTTCATCAGAGGAGAAGTACGAGGATATATCGTGGATACTAGAAGAACCAGTCACTAACTTTACCCAAAGCATAGTTGATGATACCATCAAAACAAATGCAGAGTTCCAGTATAAGGCAGGGCTAAAGGCTAAAATCATCAGAAAAAGCACTGGTCATTGTTGCGATTGGTGCGAAGAAGTAGCAGGTGAGTATGAATATCCTGATGTGCCTAAAGATGTTTATAGGAGGCATGGATTTTGTAGGTGCACGGTTGAGTATGATCCAGGCAATGGTAGAAGGCAAAATGCTCATACTAAAAAATGGCGCAATATCGACCAAGAAGAAAAAATAGAAAATAGGATAAATTCAAACGTTTATGATAAAATAAGCATCAACGATAAACAATTCGGGAAAAAGGCGGCGAAACATATGAATGAATTTAACTTGGATCCATCAGATTACAAGGATAGGAATGCTTTTAAAAGAAAAATTAAAAGTATAAGTGACAATCCAGATTATGTAATAAGGGATATTAACTGGAGGGGATATGAAGATTCAGTTGTAGCATATGTTTCTGGAGATGATGTTGTTTTAGTCACAAAGAATAACGAATTTATAACTATAATGAAGGGTGGTGCAAATAATGCAAGGATTAAGAACGAAAGAAAACGATAAGTTTCTCAAGTTTTTTGCAATAGTTCAAAAAAACGCAAAGGAACAAAATTCTGTTTTTTTTATGGATTTTGGACAGTGTGATGATATTGATTTTAAAGGTATGGAGTTAGACACGCTGTTTGGGTGGTTAATTCCGAATGATAAGGTTGATAATTTTGAAAAAATTTATTTAACTTCAAGAGTTGATGATAGATGGAATGAATTTTGTGTTTGGGCAACACCGAGTATAGAAAATGACCACGTCAGTGTAATCTTTGAATGAAAACATGAGATAAATTTTAATAAATAGCACTTTAAATATAAAGTTATAAAGCACGCTTTAAGCGTGTTTTTTAATGCAAAGGAATAATATGGCAAAAAGAAAGGGAAACCAAAAACCTACACTATACCATATACCAAGAACTTCAAAAAGCAGATACAAAGAAGCAATAGACCTTTACAATTCAACAGGTCGTACGGCACAAAAGTGGCAAGTGTATCTCATGAAGGCTATTTTATCTAGGAATCGTAAAGGGCTATGGGAGTATACAAAGTTTGGCTACTCGCTTCCTAGAAGAAACGGCAAGAATGAGATTGTAGCGATCAGGGAGCTGTTTGCACTTGTTGAAGGTGAAAAAGTGCTGCACACGGCACATAGAACAACAACATCACACTCAGCATGGGAAAGGCTTATAGACCTACTAGAGAAAGCAAAGATTGAATATACATCACTTAGAGCCACAGGAAGAGAATCCATAAAGGTTGGAGAAGGAAGCGTTGAGTTTAGGACAAGAAGCAGCAAGGGCGGTTTAGGTGAAGGTTTTGATCTATTAGTAATTGACGAAGCACAGGAATACACAGAGGACCAGGAATCAGCATTAAAATACGTTGTAACAGATAGCAAGAATCCACAAACAATATTTTGTGGAACACCACCAACGCCAATCTCAAGTGGCACGGTTTTCACTAACTTAAGGAACAAAATACTTGCAGGCGGTGTAAAGAATGCCGGATGGGCTGAATGGTCGGTTGAAGATGAGCACGATCCATACGATAAAGAAGCATGGTATCTTACCAATCCATCACTTGGGACAATCTTTACAGAAAGGTCAATAGAAGATGAAATTGGAACAGATGATATTGACTTTAACATTCAGCGTTTAGGGCTTTGGATAAAATATAATCAAAAATCAGCAATAAGCGAAAATGATTGGGATATACTCACAGTTAAAGACTTTGAAGAACTAGATGGTAGTTTATATGCTGGAATAAAGTATGGCAGAAACGGAGCAAATGCAGCCCTTAGCATAGCACTCAAAACAAAAGACGATAAGATATTCATAGAGTGCATAGATTGCCAGTCAGTGCGAAATGGCAACGAATGGATTATCGACTTCCTCAGGAACGCACCAGTTAAAAAAATAGTGGTTGATGGTGCAGGAAATCAAAACATTCTTGCAGCGGATATGAGAGAGTACGGACTGAAAAAGCCTATACTTCCTACGGTCAAAGAAATAATAATTGCTAATTCAAAATGGGAAAAGGCAATTTTCGATAAAACTATTTGTCACGCAGGGCAGCCATCTCTTAGGGAGGTGGCGGTAAACTGCAAGAAAAGATACATCGGTTCTCAAGGGGGCTTTGGATATGAGGCAATCTATGAAGAACACGAAATTGCACTGATGGATAGTGCAATGCTTGCACACTGGATCTGCAGTACAAGCAAACAATCGTCAAAACAAATAATAAGATATTAAGACAGCCAATAGGCTGTTTTTTTATACAATCACGCAACTCCAGCGGTAATGGAAGAAAGGAAATATTATGTCATTTGAAGCAATTACAACACAAGAGGATTTTGAAGCAAGACTTAAGGAAAGACTAGAGCAAAAGGAAAGAAGCGTTAGATCACAACTTGAAGTGGAAAGCAAAGCCGAGGTTGAAAAACTAAAAAAATTAAATGAAGAGTACGAAGAGAAGTTGAACGTTGCCAATGCTCAGATTAACGAATTAACAGGAAAAGTTAAAGAACAAAACGATTATGAAGAGACAATTAACAACTTCAAGTTAAGAGAGTTAAAAACTAAGGCGGCTTTAGCTCAGGACCTACCTTATAGCCTAGTTGATAGGATCCAGGGCGAAGATGAAGAAAGCATAGAAAATGACGCAAAAACACTAGCGGAATATTTTACAGCAAATCAAGCTAGTAAAATTCCACCACTAAAAGATAATGAGCCTGAAAAAACAGGCGAAGATAGTGCGTATATGGCACTTGTAAAAGATTTATAACGGAGGATAAAAAATGAACGAAGTAACAAAATTATTTGAGCCTGTACTAGTTACAGATTTGATCAGCAAAGTAAAAGGAGCTAGCTCACTAGCAAAACTTTCAAACATGACACCAATTCCATTTAATGGTATGAAGGAGTTTGTTTTCTCAATGGACTCAGACATCGATATTGTCGCTGAAAATGGTCAAAAGTCACACGGCGGTATAACACTTGATCCAGTTAAGATTGTACCAATCAAAGTTGAATATGGCGCTAGGGTGTCTGATGAGTTTATCTATGCTACAAATGAAAACAAGGTAAATGTTCTTAAGGCTTTCAATGATGGCTTTGCTAAAAAGGTTGCAAGAGGACTTGACATCATGGCTTTTCATGGCTTAAATCCTAGAACGGGACAGGCATCAACAATAATCGGAGATAATCATTTTGATAAAAAGGTTACTCAGACTGTAATATTTACACAGGCAGATCCTGAAGCAAATGTTGAAGCGTCTGTTTTAGTAGTACAGGGAGCAGATGGTGATGTATCAGGCATGGCAATGTCACCAATCTTTTCATCTGCACTTGCAGGGCTAAAGGTAAACGGCGTTAAGCAGTACCCTGAACTCGGCTGGGGAGCAAATCCAGGAAACGTAAGAGGGCTAACTGCTGATGTAAATAAGACAGTATCTGACGGAACAGGAACAAAAGACCGTGCAATAATCGGAGACTTTGCAAACAGGTTTAAATGGGGATATGCAAAAGAAGTACCATTTGAAGTTATCAAATACGGTGATCCAGATAATACTCAGAAAGACCTGAGAGGATATAACCAGGTATATCTAAGAGCAGAACTTTATATTGGCTGGGGAATCCTAGACGGAAACAGCTTTGCAAGAATTGTAACTGAATAGAGGTGACAAACTATTCAAAGTCAAGTAATTTTCGCAAAATAATTTAAGGCATT
>ERZ1673752.2285-NODE-2285-length-22041-cov-11.848040_pt1 | contig 22041 bp, 18 predicted proteins | sample MGYA00580195_ERZ1673752 | MGnify/ENA primary metagenome ERZ1673752 (study PRJEB41218, sample SAMN15661744) | gut metagenome | host: Homo sapiens | place: Canada: London | collected 2015-08-20/2019-03-30 | study: EMG produced TPA metagenomics assembly of...
CTGCTTGGCTCTCCCTCTGGGAGAGCTGTCACCGCAGGTGACTGAGAGGGCCTTGCAGCATTTACCCTCTCCGTCTTCGCTCCGCTCAGCCACCTCTCCCAATGGGAGAGGCAAGAAGCGCCCCGGTATTTCCGGGGCGGTTTTTTCTGTCTGTTATCTCACTTTTGAACTAAATTGCACGTTTCTTACAAATCCAGCCATGTCAGATTGTACATAAAACATGTTGCATCCCCCTGAAGACTCATATATTATATATAATATAGCAGGAAGAAAAAATGATATATCCCGGATTCGATACCCTGCTGTTTCCAGCGCCACGCAGTCCCGAGCGTGGTTTTATTTTATTCTGAGGATATCAATTAGTCATCAGTAAGGGGGAAATCTGAGCATGAATGATACCCAGCGCGCAAAGACCCTGCAGATCATCGACACGCATGGCCGCGACCCGGCCTCGCTGATCGCGATTTTGCAGGATGTACAGGCGGAAAACAGCTATCTCAGTCAGGAAAACCTCGAACTCATCGCGGCCGAGCTGAACCTCGGCATTGCCAAGGTCTTCGGCGTGGCGACCTTCTTTGAAAACTTCTCGCTCGAAGCCAAGGGCAAGCACATTGTCAAGGTCTGCAACGGCACGGCATGTCATGTGCGCAAATCCCAGCCGATCTACGACGCCGTTCACGCGCATCTGAAGCTGACCGGCAAGCAGAAAACATCCGACGACGGCCTGTTCACGCTCGAGACCGTCGCATGTCTCGGCGCGTGCGGTCTGGCTCCGGTCATGACCATCGACGGTGAGGTCCACGCGAAAATGGACCCGGACAAGGCCGTCGCTCTGCTCGAAGAGATCCGTGCAAAGGAGGCGGCTGCTGAATGAAATTTACCACACGATCCGATCTGATCGCCCGCCGCGAACAGGCGCGGGCTCTGGCCAAAGCGGACGAGCGCGTCATCCTTGTCTGCGCGGGCACCGGCTGTATCGCGGGCGGCTCCATGAAGGTCTATGAGCGCCTGACCGAGCTGTGCCGCGAGGGCGGCTACCGCGTGCGCATCGCGCTGCGCGAAGAGGGCGGGGACGATACGCTCCATTTCAAGCGCAGCGGCTGTCAGGGCTTCTGTGAAATGGGCCCGCTCGTAGAGATCCAGCCGGAGGGCATCCTCTATACCCACGTCCATCCGGAGGACTGCGAGGAAATTCTTGAAAAGACCATCCGCCGCGGCGAGATCATCGAGCGCCTGCTCTACAAGCTCGGCGAGCAGACCTACGCCCGGCACGACGACATTCCGTTCTATCAGAAGCAGCGCCGCGTCGTCCTTGAGACGAGCGGCAACACCGACGCCGAGGATCTCGACGAATATCTGGCCAACGGCGGCTATGAGGCGCTGGAAAAGGCGCTGTTTGAAATGACGCCGGAGCAGGTCTGCGCAGAGGTCTCCGATTCCGGCCTGCGCGGCCGCGGCGGCGCGGGCTTCCCCACGGGCAAGAAGTGGGAGAGCGTCCGGCGGATGCCGGAGGGCAAGAAATACGTCGTCTGCAACGGCGACGAGGGCGACCCCGGCGCGTTCATGGACCAGTCCATCATGGAGGGCAACCCGCACGCCATCATCGAGGGCATGATGATCGCGGGCCGCGCCGCCGGCAGCGACGAGGGCTATATCTATGTCCGCGCAGAATATCCGCTGGCCGTGCGCCGTCTGCGTACCGCCATCGGCAAGGCCGAAGAGGCCGGGCTTCTCGGCGATGACATTCTCGGCAGCGGCTTCAATTTCCACCTGCGCATCAACCGCGGCGCGGGCGCATTCGTCTGCGGCGAGGGCAGCGCCCTGACCGCCGCCATCGAGGGCCGCCGCGGCATGCCGCGCGTCAAGCCGCCCCGCACCGTCGAGCAGGGCCTGTGGGCCAGACCGACGATCCTCAATAACGTCGAGACCTTTGCCTGCGTCCCGGTCATCATCCGCCGCGGAAGCGGCTGGTTCCGCACGATCGGCACGGAAAAGAGCCCCGGCACCAAGGCCTTCGCGCTGACGGGCTGCGTGGTCAACACGGGTCTCATCGAAGTGCCGATGGGCACGACGCTGCGCGAGATCATCTTTGATATCGGCGGCGGCATCAAGGACGGGAAGAAATTCAAGGCCGTCCAGACCGGCGGCCCCGCCGGCGGCTGTCTGACGGAGGAGCAGCTCGATCTGCCCGTCGATTTTGACTCTCTGAAGCGCGCGGGCGCGATCATGGGCTCCGGCGGCCTCGTCGTCATGGACGAGGACACCTGCATGGTCGAGACCGCACGGTTCTTCATGAACTTCACCCAGAGCGAAAGCTGCGGCAAATGCGTCCCCTGCCGCGAGGGCACGAAGCGGATGCTGGAGATTTTGACGCGCATCGTCAACAACGAGGGCACGCTCGCCGATCTCGACATGCTCGAGACGCTTTCGCAGACCATCACGCAGACGGCGCTCTGCGGCCTCGGTCAGGCGGCCTGCAACCCGGTCGTCAGCACGCTGCGCCACTTCCGCAATGAATATCTCGCCCACGTCGTCGACCATCACTGTCCGATCTGCAACGGCCCCAAGGCGCATCTCGCGATCGATCCCGAGAAGTGCAAGGGCTGCGGCAAGTGCAAAAAGAACTGCCCGATGGACGCCATCAGCGGCGAAAAGAAAAAGCCGCACACCATCGACACGGCCAAGTGCATCCGCTGCGGCGCCTGCCAGGACGGCTGCCCGTTCGATGCGATCGAGCTCGTAAAGGAGGAGGCATAAGCGTATGGCAAAGGGAACCATGTACGTTGACGGCGTATGCGTGCCGTTTGACGGAGAAAAAAATGTCCTTGCGGTCATCCGCAAGGCCGGGATCGACATGCCGACGTTCTGCTATTACTCCGAGCTGTCCACGTTCGGCGCATGCCGGATGTGCGTGGTCGAGAACGAACAGACCGGCAAGATCGACGCATCCTGCTCCATGGAGCCGCGCGACGGTCTGCGCATCCGCACGAATACCGAGCGGCTGCTCAAGCACCGCCGGATGATCCTGTCTCTGATGCTCTCGTCGCACTGCCGCGACTGCACGGTCTGCGAAAAGAGCGGCCACTGCCGCCTGCAGGAGCTGGCGCGGCGCTTCGGCGTCTACAACATCCCGTTTGAAGATACCCGTCCGTACTACGAAAAGGACTGGTCCAGCCCGGCGGTCGTCCGCGACCCCAACAAGTGCATCCTCTGCGGCGACTGCATCCGCGTGTGCAATGAGCTGCAGGGCATGGGCATTCTGGACTTTGCCTACCGCGGCAGCAACGTGCAGGTCATGCCTGCCTTCGACCGCAAGCTCAGCCAGACCCACTGCATCAGCTGCGGCCAGTGCGCCGCGGTGTGCCTGACGGGCGCGATCACGATCCGCAACCAGATCACCGAGGCCTGGAAAGCCCTGCACGACCCGCAGCTGCGCGTTGTGATCCAGATCGCGCCGGCCGTCCGCGTCGCGCTCGGCGAAGCCTTCGGCCTGAGGCCCGGCGAGAACGTCCTTGACAAGCTCGTCGCCTCGCTCAAGCTCATGGGCGCGGACGAGGTCTATGACACGACGTTCGCCGCGGACATGACCGTCATGGAAGAGACTGCGGAGTTCCTGCGCCGTCTGGAGGCCGGAGGCCCGTTCCCGATGTTCACGAGCTGCTGTCCGGCGTGGATCCGCTATCTGGAGCACGAGGATCCCAAGTATCTCAAGCATATCTCCACCTGCAAGTCCCCGATGGAGATGTTCGCCGCCATCCTCCGCGCCAAGCCGGAGACGGACGGCAGAAAGCTTTACCATATCGCCATCATGCCCTGCACGGCCAAGAAGATGGAAGCAGCGCGCAAGGAATTTGCACACGACGGCCAGCCGGACGTGGATCTCGTCCTGACCACGCAGGAGGTCATCCAGATGGTCCAGGAGGCCGGTATCCGCTTCAATGACCTGCCCGGCGAAGCGCCCGACATGCCGTTCGGTCTCGGCACCGGCGCAGGCGTCATCTTCGGCACGACCGGCGGTGTCGCGGAAGCCGTGGCGCGCCGCGTCATGGCGGATGAATCGCGAAACACGCTGCAGGCCATCGCCTATTCCGGCCTGCGCGGCAGCGGCGCGATCCGCGCCGCGGAGCTGCACGTCGGCGATAAGACCATCCGCGTCGGCGTGGTGCACGGTCTTGCCAACGCCAAGCGCCTGATCGCACAGATGGAAGCCGGAGAAGAGCATTTTGACCTCGTCGAGGTCATGACCTGCACCGGCGGCTGCGTCGGCGGCGCGGGCCAGCCGCGCGGACTGACCCCGCAGAAGAACGCCCGTGCCGAGGGTCTGTACGAAGCCGACCGCAGCTCGCTCATCAAGGCTTCCCAGTCGAACCCGATCCTCAACACGCTCTACGAAAAGCTCCCCGAGGAACAGGCCCACCACCTGCTGCATGTCCACTATACCGCTGAATAATCCCCTACATACCAAAGCGCCAGCCGGATCCTCCGGCTGGCACTTTTTTCACTTGTTTTTCTTATTTCTCCGCGCAGATGAGGTTCCGGTAGAACCGCACCGCGCCGGGCAGGCAGTTATATTCGATGTTCTCGTTGATGCCGTGCATGCCCTTCATCTGCTCCGGGCCGTAGATCACAGGGGCAAAGCGGATGCAGCTCTTGCAGACGGGCTGATAGAACTGCGCATCCGTCGCGCCGGTCATGACATAGGGACTGGTCGCAAGCCCGGGGAACGTCTCGCCAATGATTTTCGTGAAGAGCGTGAACGCTTCGCCGTGGATATCGACCGGCGGCGTGTAGTCGTTCGCGTGCAGAACCTCCATGGCAAGGCCGTGCTTTTCGGCGCGCCTGCGGATGATGGCAAGGCTCTCCTGCTCGCCCTGATGGGGGATGAAGCGCAGGTTCGCGCCAAGCGTCGCCTCCTGCGGGATGACATTATACGCGTCCGAGCCGGACTGCGTGGTGAAGGCGATGGTCGTCTTCAGCATCGCGCCCGCCTGCGCGCTGACGGCTGGCAGGACTGCCTTCAGAAGCGGCGAAAACAGCCACAGATTTCCCAGCAGCAGCCGCAGGCCGAAGGAGGAGGCATAGGAGGACAGCGTCCGGAACATGGCCGCGACCTCCGGCAGGAGCTTTTTGCGGAACGGACTGTGCGTCTCCGTCTCGTTCACGAACGCGGCCAGACGCGCGATCGGCGTATGCTTTCCCGGCGCGCTGGCGTGGCCGCCGGTGGACTTTGCCGTGAATTTCACGTCGGCCTTGCCCTTTTCAAACACGCCGACCATCGCGAAGTTGCCGGGAATGCCGCCAATGGGCTCGGAAATAATGCCGCCGCCCTCGTCGCAGACGAGAAACAGCTCGATACCCCGTCGCTGCAGCTCCGCCACGAGCTTCGGCGCGCCGTCGCCTGCCCATTCCTCCGTGCAGGACGACGCCAGATACACGTCCGTCGGCGGCGTATAGCCCTCGGCCAGCAGCTGCTCGGCCGCTTCAAAGAACGCCATGACAGAGCATTTCGTGTCCGAAGCACCGCGCCCCCAGACCTTGCCGTCCGCGATATCGCCGGAGAACGGCGCGTGGAGCCATTCTCCCTCCGCCGGGACAACGTCCTGATGGCTCATCAGGAGGATCGGCTTTTCCGAAGAGCGGCCCTTCCAGTAAAACAGCAGATTCCCGTTGATCTCCGTCTTTTCCAGCTTCGAAAAGACCAGCGGGAACAGCTCCGCCAGCGTCTTATGAAACGCGCGGAAGCGTTCCGGGTCGTCGCCGCCGGCGTGGGAGGTCGTGTCCACCCGGATCATTTTGGAAAGCTTTTCTGCCAGCCGCAGCGCTTCCTGCTCGTCCTCCTGCGGCTTGTAGTCCGACGTTTTCCGGGGCGAAAGAAGCGTGCGCAGAACGGCGATCAGCAACAGCAGCACCAATACGCCCGGGATCAGCAGCAGATACTTCATTATTCTGCCTCCTTCCCGGCCTTTTTCTTTTTATAGATCGTATACGCGATCCCGATGGCCAGTGCGCCGGACGGGAGGATCATAAAGCTGGTGGACGAGATCAGCCCCGGCACGAGCGTAAACAGGACGCTCATCACCACCAGCGGCGCGATCGCCACGACGAGATTTTTCCTGTAATACTGATACGCCATCGCGCCGAAGAGCGCGGGAACGACGTTCGCGAACGCGGGCTGCAGCGCAGGGCTCTGCAGCACAGGCTGCAGCGGGACGAGTGCCAGCACGCCGAGCGCCAGAATAAGGATCGTGACCAGCGACGACGCGGCGATTGAGAGCGTAGAGACGATCTCATTTTCCGCCGTGCCGGTCTTGACGCCCGCCAGATCACGGGCGTTCACCGCGCATGGGATCTTCATATTGATGAGATTGCCGGTGATAAAGGCCAGATAACCGCCGCCCGCGCCGAGCATCGGCGTGTAGATGAGAAACTCCGCCACGCTGCTGACAGTCCACACAAGGCCGACGGACAAAAAGCCCCTTGCAGTCGCGCCGAGATCCGGATAGGCCCCGAGGAACCCGCCGATCACAAACGGCGCGCCGAGCAGCAGCGCGACGGTGATGATGCTCAGAATGCGGCCAAGCACATGCGTTTGCCTGCTGTATTGCGCCCAAATGGCGTCCTTCTGTTTCTGTTCCATCTGTCCGCCCTCCTTACAGCTGCCCGAACAGCACGGCGGCCGCCATACCGGCCAGCATGCTGCCCGCGATCGAGAAATTTTCGACCCATGTCACGTGCTTCTTCTCCGCCAGATACGCAAACAGCGCCATCACACCCGCCGACACCGCCGCGACCGCCAGCGGCGTCCAGTCGCCGGAACACGTGAACAGGCCGTTCGACGAAATAAATCCGCCGAGATAGCTGCCGAGATACGCGCTGACAAGGCCGATGAACATGGCCGTCATGGCAGCATCGCCGAAGCCTGCCGCGCTCTTGCCGCCGGATGCGGACGAAAGTCTGCGCGTGTAGCGCTTGTTAAAGAAGATGGACAGCACGATGCCCCAGATGATGCAGAGGCTCATCAGAAGCGCGATCGTCGCAAAGCCCTGCGGCGTCATCTCCGCGGCGGACAGGCTCTTCATCCCGACCTGCTCAGCGGCGGCCTGCGCGACCTGCGTCTCATAATGGAGCGCTCCGATGACCGACAGCCGCAGCCACGGCCACGGCGTGCCGAGACTGCCGGACAGCGCGATGACCCCCAGCAGAATGCCGACGCTCGGCAGCGCTGAGAATGTCGCGCTCGAGACGATCACGCGCTTCATTTTCACCCGATCCATCCCGATGGCAAGCCCCGCGCGCCACGCGCGGACCAGAAACACGATGCAGATGACCGCAACAAACGCAACAATGCCGCCGCAGATCAGATACATCACAGGACTGTTGAGCCTGGATAGCATGGCCATAACCTTCGCCCTCCCTTTCCTTTCTGTATCCAGTATAGCACGCTTTTTCAGGAAAGCAAAGCGCTACAGAAAAAATTGGCAGTCAGCCGTGCGCTTCCTTCGGCGTGCACAGCCGGACAACGAACTGGCAGCCGCCGATCACCACCAGCACGCCAAGCTCCGCCCACAGGATGTTCCAGCCGCAGTTCGCCACGGCTTCCTGCGGCACGATCAGCGCTGCGGTATAGTAAAGGAACGCAGCGAAATTGAAGACCGACGGCAGCAGCGGCTCCGCCAGAATGACCAGCGCCAGCGTCACAACGACCGGCACGATGGCCGCCGCTTCTCCCATCCCCGGCTCCAGCCAGCCAGACACCAGCACGGTCAGCGCGGCAAACGCGCAGCCCGCCGCCGAGCCGAGGGCAAGCTTCACGAGCTTTTTGCGCGGCTCCCCTTCCGACATGGCAAAATACAGGATATTGCACAAGAAAAAGCTCCAGCTGCGATAGCCGACGGCGGCGACCGTGCGGCCGAGCAGGATCATCAGTGTGTTGACGGCGGCGACCCATACGAAGATCCAGAACCGCCCTTTTTCGATCACAGTTTTTTTCGCAGAACTCCTCATCCCGCTTCCTCCCATCTGCCGCCGGTCTTTGGGCGGCAGGTTTTATAAAAATGCTGGCGCTGCAAATGCAGCGCCAGCAGGTGCGTAAGCTGTGGAAAATCAGTTCATCAGGTCGTAGTTCTTCTTCAGCTCTTCCGGCCCGCAGCCCCAGACGCGGAGCGCTGCCGCGAGCTCGGGATGCGTCTCGGCATACTGCCGCAGGCCGATGCCGTTGATGGTGGCGTCGATCGCCTGACGCATGGCCTTTGCGCCTGCGCGGCTGCCGTCGGGATGGCCGTGCACGCCGCCGCCGGCTGCAAGGCAGACATCCTGACCCATGATCTTCAGGATCTCAGGCACAGAGGACGGGATTGTACCGCCGCCGACCGCCAGAATGAAATCCGCCTGCAGCTGCTTCCCCAGCGCGATGCCCTCGTAGACCTTATCCAGATGCGGATTCGGCACCACGCCGCCGAGGCGCGCGAACGTCAGCTTCTGCTCCGTCAGCGTGCGCTCGATCCTGTCAAGCAGACCGGAACGGACGGCACTCCCGCCGCCGTAGACGATCAGCACGCGCGTGCCTCCGGCACGCCGGATCAGCTGCGCCGTTTGCAGCTCTGCATCGACGCCGAAGACCACTCTGGTCGGCGCGTAATATTCAAAATTTCTGTACATGAGCCGTTCCCTCCGTTTTTTGTTTGTACAGGAATTTTAGCACATTGTTTTTGAAAATTCTCTGATCATTCAGTCGTATAATAGAAAAATTCCGCCGGATATGGTATAATACTACCACTTCCGCAGACAGGAGGCCCTTTCCATGAACCAGAACGCATGCTTTGAGACCGATGCATACCAGATCGAAAAGGTCCCCGGGATGACCGACGCGTATCCATACTGCATGCACCGGCGCGATCTGACGGATTTCGTCGTCCCGTGGCACTGGCATGAGGAGCTGGAGCTCGGGTATCTCGAATGCGGCGCGAGCGTCATCCAGACGCTGCATGCCGACTATGAGATCCATGCCGGCGAGGGCTTTTTCATCAACACCAACGTCATGGACCGTAAGTACAATGCCCGCCCCGGTACGCCGGTGCGGGAGATCAATCATACCTTTCATCCGGTCTTCCTCGGCGGGCATTTCCACAGCCGGTTCGAATGCAAATACCTGTATCCGATCCTGAAAAACCAGCAGCTGGAGGTCCATATCATCCGCCCCGCGCAGCCCTCCGGGCAGGCGCTGCTGCAGAAGCTGCGGGCGCTGCACGATCTGCAGGCGCTGCCGGACACGGAATTTCAGACGCGGAGCCTGCTCGGCGAATGCTGGCTGCTTCTGCTGCAGAACATCCGGGAAAGCAGCCCGCGGAGGGCTGAATCGCCTTACAGTCCCAGAGACTGCACCCACTCGTGGAGGGCTGCGGCGGACGCCGATGCGCTCAGGCGCTTGCCGGGCAGAACAGTCGCGCCCGGGCAGCTCTTTTGCAGGATCTCCGCGGTCTTGCCCATGGCGCTGCCGCCGGACGTAGCAAACGGGACGACGGTCTTGCCGGTCAGCTCGCACTGCTCCAGAAACGCCTGCACGATGCGCGGCGCCTCGTACCACCAGATCGGGAAGCCCACGAACACAACGTCATACGCCGCCGTATCCACCGGCGCGGAGCCGATGGCGGGCCGCGCCTGCTTGTCCTTCATCTCAATGGTGCTGCGGCTGGTCGGGTCGTTCCAGTTGAGATCCGCCGCGGTATAGGCCTTTGCGGGCTTGATCTCGTAGAGATCGCCATTGACCGCGCCGCAGAGCGTCTTTGCAAGACCTGCGGTCACGCCGCTGGCCGAAAAATAGGCTACCAATGCTTTTTTCATTTGTACTACCTCCGGTAAAAGCAATTACATAAAGCTCGCTGTGGCCGTCACGCACAGATGGCCGTCCGCATCAAACACGCGCGCGTTCAGAAACGCGACGCTCCGCCCCAGCTTTTCCATGCACGCCTGCACCGTGACAGACCCGCGCGCACGGACCGGACGCATATAGCTCAGCCCCAGCGTCACAGTCGAGATCGTGCCGGTATGGCGGTAGAAGCGCGTCAGCGACCCCATGGTCAGATCGACGGCCGTCGCGATGATGCCGCCGTGCATCGTCCCCATCGGGTTCAACATCCACTCGTTCAGGGGGAATCCCAGCTCCAGCGTCTGCTCTTCGGCGCTGCAGGAGACAAATTCCGGCTCCAGCATGTCGTTGACGCGGACCGGCCGGTCCTGTCCGTCCTCCGCCGGCCCGCAGGCCACGCGGAAGATCCGCTCCATATAGTCCTGCGCCGGTTCCTCCTTCTGCCGCACAAGCGGGCTGGTCTGCATCTGTTCAAACGCGGTATAATTCATGGGCTGGCTCCTTTTGTTTGATGGATGCAGTATAGCACAGGTTTCCCGATTTCGCACCTGCCGTCTGCATTTTTTGCGCGATCAGCCGCCCGTAGGCCGGGCGGCTGATTTTTCATGCGTGTAAGATCTCCCGGCAGGCGGCGGCGGTTTGCCGGAGTTCCTGTTCGGTGTTGAAGGCGGACAGGCTCAGGCGGACGGTGCCGGTCTGCAGCGTCCCGGCGGAGCTGTGCGCCAGCGGCGCGCAGTGCAGGCCCGCACGCACGCAGATCCCCCGCTCCGCCAGCTTCTCCGCGAACGTCTGGCAATCGCAGCCCGCCGCGCGCAAGGAGACCGTCCCGCTCTGCGCCGCGCCGCAGAACAGCTCCAGGCCGTCCGCCCCGCGCAGCGCTTCACAGAATACCCCGCGCAAGCGCGCTTCGTGCGCCAGAAGCTGCTCGGGCGTGCGCTCCAGAACGAACCGCAGCCCGGCGGCAAGGCCGCAGATGCCGCAGACATTCTGCGTCCCGGCCTCAGCATGCTCCGGCAGCTCCGGCGGCATATCGGGCAGGCGCGAGGCGCTGCCGCTGCCGCCCTCCAACAGCGTCTCCGGCGTCCTGCCGCAGATGAGAAGCCCCGTACCCTGCGGGCCATAGAGCGCTTTATGCCCCGGCATACAGAGAAACGCCGCGTCCAGCGCGCGCAGCGACACCGGCAGAAGCCCCGCCGACTGCGACGCATCGACGATCAGCGGCACCTGCCGCTCGCGGCACAGAGCCGCGATCTCATAAAGCGGCAGAATATAGCCGAACACGTTGGACACATGCGTGCAGACGACGGCCTTCGTGTCCGCCGTCACAGCTTTGCGGAAGCTTTCGAGCGTATCCTCCGGGTCAAACAGCCGTGTCCCGGCGGCGATCGTCTCCGCGCCGATGTGATGCAGCGGCCGCGTGACCGCGTTGTGCTCAAAGCCCGAGATCACCACGCGTTCGCCCGGGCGGACGAGCGTCTTGATGGCAAGATTGAGCGCGTGCGTCGCGTTCATCGTAAAAACGACCTGCTCCGGCGGCGCGTCAAACAGCTGCCCCGCCAGCACGCGGCAGTCATAGACCTCTTCTGCCGCCCGCATGGCGGGCGCATGGCCGCCGCGGCCCGGCGTGGCGCAGCAGCGCATGGCGCTCTGCACGCGATAGGCGACCATAGGCGGCTTCTGGAGCGTGGTCGCGCCGGAATCGAGATAGATCACAGCGCCGCCTCCTCGAGATATCCGTTCGGATGCAGCCGGTAGGTCCCGGAGACCGGTCGGAGCGCTGCGCGCAGCAGCGCCGCCGCCCGGAGTCCATCCGCCGCCGGCACGCGCACCGCCCACGCGCAGCCAAGGCTCGAAACCTCCTGCGGCGCACGCTGGATCCGGGTCTCGATCCCGGCCCGGTAGAGATCATTCCGGCCCGACTGCGCCGCCGTCAGGCTGCGGAATGTAAAAAGATAGGAAAACATGCTACTTCCCTCCCGCCCTATCGTATGCGCCGCGGGCGCGATCCGCCACTATTCGGCATGCGAATGCATAAACCCGCAAAATTGTTCAAATTTTATTCACAAACCTGTTGACATTTCCGGAAGTTTCTGTATAATGGTGGGCAGTTATGATAGAGGCGCGGCAAACAGGAGTACGATGCGTTTTCCCGGCAGGAACCGGGCATCGGAAAGGGAATGCCGCCGAAGGGCCGTCCGCCGTTCCTGCGGCGAGGGTGCCTGGGCCAGAGAAGAATATTTTCTGGACTGTCACGAAAGTGGAGAGCTGTCATGTACGGGCATATCGGTCACGGTTTATGTTGCGTCATGATAACGGATATCATGACGCAATTTTTATTGATTGGAGAGAAGATCATGAAGAAATCCCGTTCCAACACGATCGTCACCGTGATCGTCGCGCTTGTGATCATCGCGCTGCTGATTGTCGCGGCCATCCGGTGCGCCAACGGTCAGCCGCTGGCCAATACGGCCTGGTCGCTGCTGCCGCCGATCATCGCCATCGTTCTGGCGCTCATCATCAAGGAGGCCTACAGCGCCCTGTTTGTCGGCATTCTCGTCGGCGCGCTGTTTACCTGCAACTTTGCGCCCGTCGCCACGCTGGATACCATCGTGAATGACGGTCTCATTTCCGCCCTGTCCGGCAACGCCGGTATTTTCCTGTTCCTCGTACTGCTGGGCATCATCGTCGCGCTGGTCAACGCCGCGGGCGGCTCTGCCGCGTTCGGCCGCTGGGCAGAGACGCACATCAAGACCCGCGCCGGCGCGCAGATCGCAACGTTCGTGCTGGGCGTGCTCATTTTCATCGACGACTATTTCAACTGCCTGACCGTCGGCTCCGTCATGCGCCCGGTCACCGACAGCCACAAGATCTCCCGCCCGAAGCTGGCGTACCTCATCGACGCCACGGCCGCACCCGTGTGCATGATCGCGCCGATCTCCTCCTGGGCAGCAGCTGTCTCCTCCACGGCGGAGGGTCTCAACACCGGCATGAGCGGCATCGAGCTGTTCGTCCGCGCCATCCCGTATAACCTCTATTCGCTTCTGACGTTCGTGTTCATCATCGCGCTCGTCGCCATGAAGTTCGATTACGGCCCCATGCGCGCATTTGAGGCGCGCGCTGCCAAGGGCGAGCTGTCCGCGCTGGAGAGCGAAGAGGGCGAGAGCATCAACCCCAAGGGCCGCGTCATCGACCTCATCCTCCCGGTCGTTGTCCTGATCATCACCTGCACGCTCGGCATGGTCTACGTCGGCGGCTTCTTCGGCGTGGACGCCTGGGGCGGCACCGACAACGCGGGCGACTTCATCGGCGCCTTCGGCAACACGGATGCGTTCATCGGCCTGCCGTGGGGCGGTCTGATCGCGCTGCTTCTGACGGTCATCTATCTCGTCGCGCGCAAGGTCCTGTCCTTCAAGGAAGCCATGGCCTGCGTCCCCAAGGGCTTCATCGCCATGGTCCCGCCGATCATCATTCTGACGCTGGCCGTCTCGCTGAAGGCCATGATCAACTCCCTCGGCGCGGACGTCTATGTCCATGACCTGATGTTCGCCGCCTCCGCGAGTCTCTACAGCATGCTGCCTGCGGTCATCTTCATCGTGGCCTGCATTCTGGCCTTCGCGTCCGGCACGAGTTGGGGCACGTTCGGCATCCTGATCCCGATCGTTACCGCCGTCTTCCCCGCCGACAGCCAGCTTCTCATCATCGGCATCTCCGCCTGCTGCGCGGGCGCTGTCTGCGGCGACCACTGCTCCCCCATCTCCGACACGACCATCATGGCTTCCGCCGGTGCGCAGTGCGAGCATCTGAACCATGTCTCCACGCAGCTGCCCTACGCCGTGACCGTCGCCATCGTCAGCTTCATCGGCTTCATCATTGCCGGCTTCGTGCAGAATGTGTTCATCACCTGGATCGTCAGCTTCGCCCTGATGCTCGCCGTCCTGTTCGTCATCCGCGCGATTGAAAAGAAAAAGGCGTAATTGCATCCATAATCCCCTGCCGCGCGTGCGCGGCAGGGATTTTTCTTTACCCTCTTGCTTTTAGGACTCGTTTCTGGTATAATGTTGGCACACGTGCCATGTAATAATTGGCAGGTCGTATTGCAAGGGAGTACTCCCTTGCACGGGGATATCCCCGTGCATCGCTCCCGCTGTCTTTCCCTTTTCCATGGAGTACGGAAAAGGCACGCAACGAAAGCGAGGATGACCCTATGAAAAAACGACTGCTCAGCGTCCTGCTCCTTGTCTGCATGGTGCTGACGCTCCTGCCCACGGCGGCCTTTGCCGAGGACATGCACGAACACGAAGCGCTTCCTGCCGCTACACACACCCACTGCTTCTGCGGCGGCTCTGTCAACGCGGGCGATCATACCGTCCACGAGGACGTGACCTATAAGGCGTACACAAAGGCGAACAGCCTTCGCCAGATTTTCTACATTGAAAATGTCGATGTAGCCTACGCTTATCTGGCGGATGACATGACATTAGACTACCATTTCTATATCCAGGAAGGCAAGACGCTCTATCTCTGCCTGAACGGGCATACGCTCAATTTGGACAAATATAATATTTTGGTTTACAATAGGGGCGGCACGCTTTATCTGTGTGATTGCAGCGCCAAAAAGACGGGAACGATTTCCGGTGGTTCAACCGGCTGCGTCAGTGTTTCCGATGCTGCCGAGTATAAATCCACTTTTAACATGTACGGCGGCACGCTGAGAGACGGTAATAGAACAGGCCATGGCGGCGGCGTTAATGTAAGTGCTGGCACGATGAACATGTACGGCGGCACGATTACCGAGAACACAGCCACCAGTGATGGCGGCGGCATCTATGTGGGTACAAAAGGCACATTGAACCTGTACGGCGGCACGATCACCAACAATACTGTCATCACAAATGAGAGCCGTCACGGCGGCGGTGTCTACGTGGAAAGCAATTTCCAAACCGGCGTCGGTAAGATCAGTATCTCCGGTTCCCCTGTCATTACCGGGAACACCCGGACATATACGCCTACCTCAACCACGACCACCGAAAACGTATATCTGTCGTATGGATTCTCGAACAGCGGCGATCTGCCGATCATCGAGCTTGGAACCCTCACCAGCGGCGCGGATATCGGGATTTGGGCCGGTGTCAACGTATTCTCCGACGCGAGCGAAACCGACTATTCCGGGTATTTCTCTTCCGATGTAGACGGTTATCATGTGGAATACAATGCGGATAAAAAGCTGGAGCTGAAATCCGGCGCGGCCCATGACCACACCGGCGGTACAGCCACCTGCACAAAAAGAGCTGTTTGCTCAACCTGCGGCAGGGAATATGGCGATCTCGCCCCGCATGATTTCGCTGCTGCATGGGGTTATCAGGATGAAACCGGCCACGCACACCTCTGCACGAACTGCGGCGCGCATGACACGATCCTCCCGCATACGCCCGACCACGAGGGGCACGCGACCGAAGAATATCCGATCCTGTGCACCGACTGCGGCTATGAAATCGAAGCACAGCTCATCCATTATCACAGCTACACACAGGAAGTTGTTAAACCGGAAGCACTGAAATCCGCCGCGACCTGCACGGCGCGGGCTGTCTACTACAAATCCTGCACCTGCGGCGAAGTCAGCGCCAACGACAGTGAGACATTTGAATCCGGCGATTTTGCCCCGCACAGCTTCACTGCTGAAAAAGCCGCCGAGGAATACCTCAAGTCCGCCGCCACCTGTACGGAAAAGGCTGTCTACTACAAGTCCTGCACAGTCTGCGGCGAGAAGGGAACGGAAACCTTCGAATCCGGCAATCCCCTCGGTCATGACTGGGGCGAACCGAACTACATTTGGGCCTCGACCGGCGACGACTACATGTGCTCTGCAACGAAAGTATGCCAAAGATGCAGCACAGATGTCGCAGAAATCGCAACTGTGACCTACGCCGTGACGACGGCACCGACCTGCCTGAACGAGGGTACCGGCACGTATACCGCAACGTTCTCTCCCGCCTATGGCTTCCCCGCGCAGACCAAAACCATCCCCCTTTCCGCCACCGGCCACAGCTGGGGCGAAGCAACATACTCGTGGAGGTCGCACACAACCTACTTTACCTGCACTGCGAAGCGCGTCTGCCAGAATGATGACACACACGTGGAGGCCGAAACCGTCACGGCAGGCTATTCCGTCGTCACCGAACCGACCTGTTTGGAAACCGGCAGCGGCAGATATCAGGCTTCCTTCGAAGCAGATTGGGCAGTCGACCAATCCTCAACCGTGACCCTCGCCGCGCTCGGCCATGATTTTGGTGCCTGGACCTCCAACGGCGACGGCACGCACACCCGCATCTGCTCGCGTGATGCTTCGCACACCGAGACCGGCGACTGCACCGGCGGCACGGCCACCTGCACGGCCAAGGCCGTCTGCGAGACCTGCGGCGGCGCATACGGCGATCTGGCTTCGCACAATTTCACCGCTGAAACCGTTGATGAGAAATACCTCAAATCCGCTGCCACCTGCACGGAAAAGGCTGTCTATTACAAGTCCTGCTCCACCTGCGGCCTGACCTCCAAAGGAACCGCCGATGAAGCGACCTTCGAATCCGGCGTTGCGCTCGACCATAACTGGGGTGCATGGACATCCAACGGCGACGGCACGCACACCCGCACCTGCTCGCGTGATGCTTCGCACACCGAGACCGGTGACTGCACCGGCGGCACGGCCACCTGCACGGCCAAGGCCGTCTGCGAGACCTGCGGCGGCGCATACGGCGCAAAGGATCCCGACAATCATACCGGCAGGCTGGCATGGGACATCACCGAGACGCACCACGAGCAGGCATGGACCTGCTGCGGCCTGATCACCGTCGCAAAGGCCGCGCACACGTTCGGCGACTGGGTCGTGACCAAGCGCCCCACCTCCCGCGAGGAGGGCGAAAAGGCGCGCACCTGCTCCGTCTGCGGCTACACCGAAACGAAGGTCCTTCCCAAGACCGGCGGCGGCCCGACCTATTACACGCTGGTCTTTGAATCCAACGGCGGCAGCAAGATCACCAACGTGAACGAGCGCCACGGCACCGTCGTCGATCTGACGCTTGCAAAATACCAGCCCACCCGCACCGGCTATGACTTCACCGGCTGGTACAGTGACAAGACGCTCACAAGGCGCGTCACCTCCATCAAGCTGTATGAAAACATGACCGTCTACGCCGGTTGGAGCGTGCGGAATCTGCCGTTTACCGACGTTGTCCGCGGCGACTGGTTCTTTGACGACGTGCGCTATGTCTATGAAACCGGCCTGATGAACGGCGTCTCGGCTACGCGCTTCGCCCCCTACGGCAGCACCACGCGCGGCATGATCGTCACGATCCTGTACCGCATGGAGGGTCAGCCTTCCGTCTCGCGCGGCTGCCCGTTCACGGACGTCGCCTCCGGCTCGTATTACGAGCGCGCGATCACCTGGGCCGCAGCCAACGGCATCGTCACCGGCCACAGCGGCACCACTTTCGCGCCCGATGCCAACATCACCCGCGAGCAGCTGGCGGCCATCCTGTACCGCTACGCCGTCTATAAGGGTCTGGACGTCAGCGTCGGCGAGAACACGAACATCCTCAGCTATGAGGACTTCGCTTCCCTCTCCGAATACGCCATCCCCGCAATGCAGTGGGCCTGCGGCGCAGGCATTCTGTACGGCTTTGGCGGCAGCCTCCTGCCGGACGCCCCGGCCAACCGTTTACAGGCCGCCGCGATCCTGCACCGTTTCTGTGTGAATATTCTGAACTGACCCTCGTTCCCCCCCCCCCCAAAAGAACCGGCCCGGACAGAGATCTGTCCGGGCCGGTTCTTGCCAGCAAAAAGACGGACAGCGCTCACTGTCCGTCTTTTTTATGGACTTTTTACTTCTCCACGATCTCCAGCAGCTCCATGGGACATGCCTTGACGCAGATGCCGCAGGCGGTGCATTTGGTGGAATACGGCGTGTTCTCGTCCTTGACGATCAGGCCGAAGGGACATGCCTCGGCGCACTTGCCGCAGCCGGTGCAGGTCTTGCGGTTGATCATCCAGACGCCCTTGGGGTTCTGCGTGATCGCGCCCGCGGGACATGCCTCGGCGCACTTGCCGCACTGCACGCAGACCATCGGACGCGCCGCGTCCTTGCGCTGCACGATCTGCAGACATGCCTTATCGGGATGGAACTCCTTGTAATACGCGTTGGAACATGCACGGACGCACTCCAGACATGCCATGCACTGCACGCCCTTTTTGATGGACAGTTTTTTCATGGAAGTTCTCCTTTTTTCTTTGTTTTTTATCTGATTTTCATTATACAGGCATATCGAAAAACTTTCAATACGCTTTTATCGATTTTTCGTCAAATTGTGTCCTGTAAAAAACTCACAGCATACCGCGCGCGCCGCGCGCAGATACTACGAGCAGCGATATCATTCGCAACGAAGGAGGAAATTTTCATGAAAAAAGGCTTGATCCTGCTGCTGGCGGCGCTGATGCTCGCCGTCATGCTGACCGCCTGCGCGGCGACGCAGCCGTATTACGACGGCTATTCGAACGTCTCGACCACCCGCAGCGGTTACGTCAACGGCACCAACGGCTATGCCGGCACCTATAACGGCATGTACAACGGCTCCTATCAGCCGGGCAGCACCAATGGCTACACCGGCGGCTATGCCGGCACATCCGGTCAGCACATGACCGGCAGCACCGCCGGCACGACCGTCCGCTGACGGCCCGGAGGACGCATATGAAGGTACGCAGCTTTCTTCTGACCATGGGCGCCGGTATGGCCGCCGGTGCGCTGGGCGTCATGATGCTGCCCAAGAGCAGCGACGCCTACCGCATGACCAAACAGGCCGCCAAGACCATCCAGCATGAAGCCGAAAAGGCCGTCCAGTCCATTTCGTCCAGCATGCAGTGACACGCCCGCCCTCCTCCCGGCCAAGCCGCGAGGAGGGCAATTGCATAAAAAAATAGAAACGCGGCTGATTTTCATCAACCGCGTTTCTGGTACGCCGGAAGGGACTCGAACCCCCGACCTACTGGTTCGTAGCCAGTCACTCTATCCAACTGAGCTACCGGCGCATACCACGCTTTCTCAGCGCCTCACTATAGTAGCACAGTCGGGGGAAAAATGCAAGTCCCTTTTTTATTTTTTGCGGATTTTTTGAAAAATACCGGGCTCTGCCTCAGAGCGTCTGCAGGTCCAGATTGCCGCAGGCCTCCAGCTGCTCGCGCGGGCCGAGGACACAGACGGTGCCTGCTTCCAGCGCCTTTCCGATCTTTTTGCCGCAGCCGGACAGATCCTCCGGCCGGGTATCCAGCATCTCGTGGCGCAGTTGGCGGCGGCTTTGCTGCGTGACATGCTTCAGAAGGCGCATGTCGGAGACCGCGCCCTGCAGCCGTGGGGACAGAAGCGGCTCGGCGTCACTGATAGCTCCAATAATATTGACGTCCAGCGGCGTTCCCTCCGCCGCCTGCGCGCGCAGATAGTCCGCCGTCTGGCCAATGGTGCGCAGCGAGCGTGCGCAGTCCGGATCGCGGTAGGTATACGCGCTGACAAGTCCCGTCTCACGTACCAGCAGGCCGGTGCCGTACGCGCCGCCCTGCACGCGGATCTCGTTCCAGAAGTGGCCGAGGGACGCGACATGGCAGGCAATGCGCATCTGCCCGCAGTATTCCCCTTCGGCATCATGCAGATCGCCGCAGGCTGCGGCAAACGATACATCCGACGGAATAACAATCCCTTCGTGCTTTGCCTGCAAACAGCGGGCCTTCTGTGCAGGTCCTGCCGGCTGACCGGTGGGAAGCTCCGCGTCCAGCGTGCCGGTGACAAGCGCCGCCGCCTGTTTCGTGCCGGTTACGGAACAGAGCAGGCGCGTCTTTACAAACAGCCGCTTTGTGAGTGTCTGCAAGGTGTTGATCAGCGCTTCGGCGCGCGCGTCGAAGTTCTGCTCCTGCTCGCGCAGCCAGCGGTAATAGGCGATGCCGCCGCAAAGCTCCGTGCAGGCGCTGGCCGGGCTGAGCGCCGCGCAGGCGCGGATCATGGCAAAGGACGAGCCGGAGCCGACGATCTGCTGCTGCAGGCTCTCGCGCAGCTGGCGGATCAGCTCGAGAAGCCGCGTTTTGTCCGAGAAGTCCGTCTTCGTCAGGATCTCCGCGCTCAGGCGCATGGCCTCCGGCAGCTTCGTCTCCAGCGCGCTGCACGAGACCGCGGCGAACAGCCGGTATTCCTGCGACGACTGATATTCCGTGCACGGCATCAGACTCACAGAGAAGCTGCCGAGCAGCAGCCGCAGCTGCTTCTGCAGCTCCAGCGCGTCCATCTCCTGCGTCGGCAGCTGGGACAAAATCGCGCACAGCAGCGACGCATACGGAAGCTCCTCCTCGGAAAGATCGTCCGCAGCAAAATAGAAAACGGGATACGCAATGCCGTCCGTCGGCAGCTCGTGCAGAAGGAGCTTTCCGTCCCGCTCGATCGCGAGCGGCAGCTGGGCCGGTTCGCGCGGGATATCGGACAGGCGGACATGCGGGATGGTCTGCAGCGCCTCCGGGCTGTCCGGCTCCTGCTGCAGTCTGGCGAGCGCCTGCTGCTGTGCGATCACGTCCGCGCGCGCCTCCGGCGTCATTCCCTCCAGAATGGCCTGCAGCTGCGCCTGATTTCGCGCCTGCCGCTCTGCGCCGCAGGTCTCGGACGGCTGCATCCGGATCTCCGCCGTGTGCGGATTTTCCAGCAGCAGCTCGCGCAGGAGCCGCTCAAAGTAGCCGTCCGCAATAGCCGCGTGCAGGCGCTCAAACACCGCGCCAAAGCTCAGCCGGGCGGCGGGATCGCCGTCATAGAGCCAGCTGGACAGGATCTCAAACATAAAGACCAGTCCGCGCGGCATCGTTCCGTAATCGCGCTCGCGCAGGCGGAACTCGAAACTCGCGAGCGACGCTTCGAGCTGCGCGTGATCCAGACCGGTCTCGGACAGCGCTGTCAGCGTTTCCAGGATCGTCCGGTCGATCTCCGGCAGATCCTCCTGCCGGAAGTTCTGCACCTGCAGCACCAGCATGGGGTGCAGCATCTCGTCGTCACAGCTGAGGCTCACGTCCTCGGCCAGTCCCTTTTCCAGAACCGCGCGGCACAACGGCGCATGGTTGCTGCCGCAGAGCACGTCGCAGAGGATCTGCGCAGCAAAAATTTTCTCATCGTCGGCATACGTGCCCAGCACATAGCCGCGGCCGAGCTTCATCCGCTCCTCCAGCGGCTCTCCGGCCGGGAGCTGATACTCAATGGTCTGCGGCGGCGGGCACACCGGCGGCTGCGGGCGGATCTGCGTATCCGGGCAGATGGCTGTGAAGCCGCCCAGATAGCTGTCCAGCAGCTGCAGGCACGCATCAAGATCAATGCTGCCGTCCAGCAGCAGATACGAATTGGACGGATGGTAAAACCGTCTGTGCGCGGCGGTAAATGCCTCGTAGGTCAGGCTGGGGATCGCCTCCGGGTCGCCGCCGGACACGAACCGGTACGGCGTATCCGGGAAGATGGCGCGCGTGAGCGCGTTGGCCAGCAGCGTATCCGGGTCCGCGAACGCGCCCTTCATCTCGTTGAGCACGACGCCGCTCTGCGTCAGCTTCCCGTCGTGCAGCTCGTAATGCCAGCCCTCCTGCCGGAAGATCTCCGGCTTGTCATAGATGCGCGGGAAAAAGACCGCGTCCAGATAGACGCGCATCAGGTTCAGAAAATCCTGATCGTTGCGGCTGGAGACCGGGTAGCACGTCTTGTCCGGGTAGGTCAGTGCGTTGAGGAAGGTGTTGAGCGAGCCTTTCATCAGCTCGACAAACGGCTCCTTGACCGGATAGTTCCGCGAGCCGCAGAGGACGGAATGCTCCAGAATGTGAAACACGCCGGTATCGTCGAACGGAAGCGTCCGGAACGCCGCGCAGAACGATTTGTTCTCGTCCCGGCGTTCCAGCCAGCAGAGCCGCGCGCCGGAGGCTTCGTGAAGATATTCGTGCAGCGACGCGTCCAGCTCTTCGATGCGCCGCGTGCGTGTACAGGTAAAGCCGTGCAGAACGGTCATAGTTTACTCCTTTTCTGCCCCAGCGGGCATTGGATTTGCGTTTATTCTATCATAATCCGACCGCTTCTGCAATGGCAGGGCAAGGCAGAAAAAAACCGCTCCGCCGGAATGCGCAGGCGT
>ERZ1673752.2292-NODE-2292-length-21976-cov-5.711920_pt1 | contig 21976 bp, 23 predicted proteins | sample MGYA00580195_ERZ1673752 | MGnify/ENA primary metagenome ERZ1673752 (study PRJEB41218, sample SAMN15661744) | gut metagenome | host: Homo sapiens | place: Canada: London | collected 2015-08-20/2019-03-30 | study: EMG produced TPA metagenomics assembly of...
CTTCAAGCGCATCCGCCGCATCGGCGGCGAGCTGGAGACCATCAACATCCTGTACGTCACCGATCCTACCCGCCGCCTGCTGGGGGTGCTGTCGGTACGTGACCTGCTGCTGGCGGAGGAGGATGACCTCATCGAGGACATCATGGATCCCAACGTGGTCTGGGTCAGCACCATGGACGACAAGGAGGACGCCGCACAGGCCCTGAGCAAATACGGCTTTCTGGCCATGCCCGTGGTGGATCTGGAGAACCGTCTGGTGGGCATCGTCACCGTGGACGACGCTATGGACGTTATCGAGGAGGAGACCACCGAGGACTTCGAGAAGATGGCCGCTATGCTGCCCTCCGACAAGCCCTATCTGAAGGCCGGCATCTTCGCCACGTGGCGAGCCCGTCTGCCGTGGCTGATGATCCTCATGCTGTCGGCCACCTTCACCGGCATGATCCTCAACCACTATGAGAGCGCTCTGGCGGCGTGTCTGGTGCTGAACTCCTATATCCCCATGCTCTCCGGCACCGGCGGTAACTCCGGTACGCAGGCCAGCGTGGCGGTCATCCGTGCCTTAAGTCTGGACGAGGTGGATTTCTCTGACATCCTGAAGGTCCTGTGGAAGGAGCTGCGGGTGTCGCTGCTGTGCGGCTCGTGTCTGGCGGCGGCCAATTTCGTGAAAATGCAGCTGGTGGACCGTCTGCTGTTGGGCAATGCCGCCGTGACCCCCGTGGTGTGTCTGGTGGTGTGCCTGACCATCATGTTCGTAGTGGTATTCGCCAAGTGTGTGGGCTGCTCACTGCCGCTGCTGGCGGAGAAGATCGGCTTGGACCCGGCGGTGATGGCCAGTCCCTTCATCACCACCATCGTGGATGCCACCAGTCTGCTGATCTATTTCCGCTTCGCTTCGTGGCTGCTGGGCATATAGACGCATAAAAAATCCGTTTCAAGACAAAATAGAGTCAGGCTTTGCGCCTGACTCTATTTTTCTGGAGGAACGTATCATGAGCAAGAACTGTACCAACGACGGCTGCAACTGCACCCCCAACTCCGCCATCAAATGCAGTGTCACCAACTGCGCCCACCACTGTCAGGATGTGGATCACTGCGGCCTCACCAGTATTCAGGTAGGCACCCACGAGGCCAACCCCACCATGGACCAGTGTACCGACTGCCAGAGCTACCGCAAGCTGTAACGGCACACCGCCCGGTGCGCCGGGCGGCTACATAGGAAGGAGGGAGGGCCATGACGGATCGCATGAAATACGCCCTGTCCGGCGCTGCCGCCGGGGCGGTGAACGGCCTGTTCGGCGGGGGCGGCGGTATGGTGCTGGCCCCGGCCCTGACAGGCTGGTGTCACATGGAGCAGAAACGGGCGCTGGCCACCTGCGTGGCAGCCATCCTGCCTTTGTGCCTGCTGTCGGCGGTTATCAGCCTGTGGCGGCAGCCGCTGGACTGGATGCAGGCCCTGCCCTATCTGTTGGGGGGACTGGGCGGCGGCTTCGTGGGAGGCCGCCTGTTTCAGAAGGTATCCAACCTGTGGCTGCGGCGCATCTTCGCCTGCTTTCTGCTGTACGGCGGCGTGAGGTATCTCCTGTGACGGCGTGGCTGCTGCCGCTGGCGGTGGGCTTCGCCACCGGTATCCTCTCGGCGTGGGGCGTCGGCGGCGGGACCCTTCTGCTGCTGTGCATGACGTTGCTGCTGGGGGTGGACCAGCGCACCGCCCAGACCATCAACCTGCTGTACTTCCTGCCCACCGCCGGTATGGGGCTGCTGTCCCACGGGAAAAGCGGCCTGCTGGAAAAGCCGGTGCTCCGCAGCGCCGTCCCCGCCGGACTGACAGCGGCGGCGTTGGCGGCATGGCTGTCCTTCTCCGTGGATACGGAGCTGCTGCGCTGCCCCTTCGGCGTCTATCTGCTGGCAGCGGGTGTCTATACCCTGCTGCAAAAGCCCACCAAGCCGTGACCGGCGATCCCCTTCCACGACAAAAGACAGGCAGTGCCTCCGGCACTGCCTGTCTTTTCTTTGGTTTTCTATGCAGCCGTCAGGCGTCGATGCCCCGGCTGGTGAGGTACTTCTTCACCATCAGGGCTACCTTGAAGGTGATGGCGTCGTCAAACTCCCGCAGATCCAGACCCGTCAGCTTCTTGATCTTCTCCAGCCGGTACACCAGCGTGTTCCGGTGGACGAACAGCTTCCGAGCGGTCTCGGAGACGTTCAGGTTGTTCTCAAAGAACTTGTAGATGGTGAACAGCGTCTCCTGATCCAGCGCATCGATGGGGTTCTTCTTGAACACCTCCTGCAGGAACATCTCGCACAGGGTGGTGGGCAGCTGATAGATCAGGCGGCCGATGCCCAGATTCTCGTAGTTGATGACGTAGCGCTCGGTGTCGAACACCTTGCCCACCTCGATGGCGATCTGGGCCTCCTTATAGGACTTGGCCAGATCCCGCAGATGCAGGGCCAGCGTACCGATGCCTACGAACACATGGCTCTCGCCGTCCTCCCGCAGGGCCTCCTCGATGGTGGTGGCCACCTTCTCCAGATCCTTGTTGGTGGTGCTCTCCGGCATCTGGTGGATCAGCGCCACGTCCGTCTCACCCACGCTGATGACGAAGTCATTCTGCCGGTCGGGGAAGAGATTCTGCACCACCTCCAGAGAGATGGCCTCGCTGCGGCCCTCCACAGGCCGGATCACGAATACGCCGCGGGGTACCTCGGCGGCCACGTGCAGTTCCTTGGCCCGCATATAGATGTCGCTGATAAGGATGTTGTCGGAGATGATGTTCTTGATGAAGGAGCCCTTGTCGTGCTTTTCCTCATAGTACGTCTTGGCGGAGTTCAGGGCCACGCAGGCCATGGCGCACACGGTGCGGCCCACGCTGTCATCGCCGGTGGCGAAGACGGCATAGTCAAAATGTCCGCCCCAGCCGGGCAGCGCCTTGAAGGTCTTGCCTTCCAGCGCAATGCAGCCGCCCTCGGCGGAGTCGATGGCCTCCACATACTTGGCCCACTTCTTGCCGATCCCCGTCAGCTCGCTGCAAGCGATGACGGTACCCTCGGCGTCAATGACGCCCACGGTGCGATCGGTGGTATCCTTGAACTGTAAAACGACGTTCTGAAAAATTCTCCCGGACATAGTCAGTCCCTCCTGATATAGAGCTGATGGATATTTTGTGCAAACTACTTAGCCTCGTGCTCTATTATATCGTCAGAATCACGATTTTGCAAGTATTTTCTTGTATTTTTCACAAAAATTTTGGGGCATTTTTTGGCGTTATGTCGAGGGATTCAGTCCACATATGTCAAGAAGGGTGTGTATCTCCCCCTCGGCCAGGGGTCGGAAGGCCCCTGGCGCCAGCGCTTCATCCAGCCGCAGCGGCCCCATGGAAAGCCGCTTCAGGTACGTCACCGGTTTTCCGCAAGCGGCCAGCATCCGCTTCACCTGATGGAATTTCCCCTCCCGCAGCGTCACCAGCGCCTCCTGCGGCGAGAGGAGCTCCAGCCCCGCCGGCAGGCACTCCAGCCCGTCGGCCAGCACCATCCCGCCGGCGAAGGCCGCCGTGTCCGCCGCCGTCAGCACGCCCTCCACACGGGCGTAGTACACCTTGTCCACGTGATAGCGGGGGCTCAGCAGCCGATGGGTCAGCTCCCCGTGGTTGGTCAGCAGCAGCAGTCCCTCCGTGTCCTTATCCAGCCGCCCCACTGGGGATAGATCCCGTTTGCGCAGCTCCGGCGGCAGCAGGTCCAGCACCGTCTGCTGCCGTCCGTCCACCCGTGCCGACAGGACCCCGGCGGGCTTGTGGAGCATGAGATAGGTGTACCGGCGGCAGTCCAGTGACTGACCGTCCACCAGCAGGCAGGCGGCGTCGGCGTCCACCTTCTCCTCCGGAGAGGAGGCCAACCGTCCGTCCACTATCACCCGGCCCTGCCGCACCAGTTCCTTTACCTCCCGCCGGGAGTATTTGCCCGTCCCGGCGATGATCTTGTCCAAGCGCTCCATAACCAGCCCTCCTGCCGCAGTTTTTCTCATTATAGCATATCCCACCGGGAAACGGAATAAGCTGAGGACAAAGCGATGGAAAAAACGAAAGGAGCTGCGTGCCTGTGAAGCGCTGTCTTGCGGGGCTGTGCCTGCTGCTGATGCTGCTGACCGCCTGTACCGCCCGTCCCTCCCAGACCCCGGTGACCGCCAAGGACGATGCCGCCCGCCGGGCATGGCTGGAGCAGCAGGGCTGGCAGACGGAGGAGCAGCCGGTCCGCACCCTGACGGTGCAGCTGTCGCTGGCGGGGCAGGAGGACTATCTGGCCCTCCAGCAGGAGGCGGGCCTGCCCTTGGCGGACTACGACGGTCAGACCGTCACCCGCTGTACCTACACCGTCACCAACTACCCCGGTCGCACCGGAGATGTGCAGGTGAATCTCTATCTCTGCGGCGATGTTATCGTAGGCGGGGACATCATGGCCTTGGGGGAAAACGGCTTTCAGGCATCCCTCCTCTATCCGGCGGAGGACACATAGAAAAACGGGAGGAAGGGCCTTTGCCCCTTCCTCCCATTTTTCAGTACTCCTCGCCCAGCGTAATGATCTGCGCCCACAGCACCGGCCCCACGGCCCCGGTGGGGTCGAAGCCCAGCTGCCGCTGGAGAGTCAGCACCGCCTGCTGAGTGGCGGGGCCGAAGATACCGTCCACCACCAGACTGGGCAGAGTCTCGTCCTCCCGGCTGATCTGGTTGAGCCGCTCCTGCATCAGGGCCACCTGTTCGCCCCGGTCGCCCCGCACCAGAAACCGTCCCGGATAGACCTCCCCGGCGAACTGCCGGTAATCCTCCGGCAGCTCCGCCAGTACCTTCTGATAGGCCGTTTGCAGGGCATTCCACGTCTCCCGGTCCACCACGCCGTCCACTGGCAGACCGTAGACCCGCTGGAAGGTGTATACCGCATCCAGCAGCTCCTGATCGAAGTCGTCGGACAGGGAGATCATGGGCAGTTCCGGCAGAAAGTACCCCAGAAACGCCAGATAGAACCGCACCGTCCGCACGTCGATGCCGCTGTCTCCCAGCCGCAGATCCTCGGCGTACCGCCGCTGCACCTCGGGGATGGTGAGCCCCTCGCTGCTGAGGTCCGACAGCTGCTTGACGCCGTTGTAGATCTGCTTGATCTTGTACCATGTGGCCTTGCCCACGATGCCGTCCTGCGCCAGATTGAAGATCTGCTGAAAGACCCGCACCGCCTCCTCCATGTCTTCGTCAAAGACGAAGCTGTCGTCCAGCGCCGGGATGGCGGGATAGTTCTTCCCGATGCGGTTGAGCTGCCGCTTCAGGGTCTGCACGTCGTTGCCGGCATCGCCCCGCCGCAGGGGCCGCCCCGGATAGGAGGCCACGTTCCCGCCCACCGGCGCATTCATCACCAGATTGATGTCTCCGCCGTAGTAGTACTGCAAAATTTCGTAGGGCGTCATGCCCTCCTCCGCCAGATCCACGCTGCCCCATTGGGACAGACCCCCGCACCGGGTCCGCACCCCGTCGCAAAACTGGGCGAACAGCGGCTCTACACTGCCCTGCCGCACGATGTAGTTGTTGAAAATATCGTCCACGATGCGGCTGATGTTCTCGAATATGTCGCCGCCCTCCACATAGGCCTGATCGTATCGGGTGGTGGAGGTGATGTCGAAGTCGTACCCTCTGGCCCGGTAATACTCCGTGTACACCCGGTTCAGGGCGTAGGAGATCTGGGCCAGAATGTTGGCTCGGATGGCACTCTCCGGCCAGGTAGGATAAATTTCGTGGGAGGCCACGTTCTTGATGTACTGGGCGAAGGGCACCACCACGTTCCGGGCGGACTCCCCCGGCGCCCCCAGATGCACCGTGATGGTCTCCGGCACCACGGGATAGGGATAGGGCATCACGCACGCTCCTTTCTCACACCACTGGCTCCAGCATCACCGGCAGGATGGTCTCCACCCCGTCGAATACCGTCGCCGTCCGGCCAGCCACCGGCTGGAACATGGGATGCTGTACCGACACCTGATAGTCCAGCCCGCTGAGGGCGGCGGTGTCCGAGGCTTGAGACCAGGCGAAGGGCGGAGCGGGCAGGCGGATGCCGGATAGGATACCGGAGCCGTCGGTGACGCCCCGGTAAAATATGTGTTCCTCCGTGCCGAAGGCCCGGCTGATGACCACCTGCGCCCCGGCCACGGGGAAGCGCCCGCCGCCGCAGGTGACCTGCACTCGCAGGCCGCCCCGGTCCGGGTGGGTCCTGAGGAAAACGTCCACAGGTGTTGGCTGTGCTGACTGCATAGGCAAAGACCTCCTTTTTTCCTATCCTATGCACCTTGCTTCGTCCCGTGCCAAAAAAATTCCCGGAACCGGGGGAAGTCCGGTTCCGGGAAAGAAAAGCGTTATTTCTGGGGCAGATATATCCGCCGTGTAGGCCGAAGCCCCAGCATTTCCCCCACGGGGACGGCCACGTCGCCGGTGGCCTCCTCCGCCAGAGCAAAGACCATCACCATCAGCGCTGCATTGGGGAAGGGGCAGAACTCGCCGGGGTTGGTCAGGGAGATCAGCAGCATCCCCAGATAGCTCAGAGCCAGCGCCCGGACAAAGGGCGTTTTTCCGGCCCGCAGCAGGGCGATACGATCCCGCATCAGCACGCCGTAGGCGGCAATGCCCACCAGACCCATGCTGCCCATGATCTGGGCGATGCTGTTGTGGTAGAACACCATGCTCCCCTCCACGCCGGTGAAGAGGTCGCTGTTGCGCTGGCTGATGAGGCCGATGCCAAACACGGGGTTGTGCAGGAAGTCCGTGATGCCCCGCAGGAACAGCTGCACCCGGACGGAGTCCCCCTGATGGAACAGATGACCGTCCTCCATGCGGCTGTCCATCATCAGAGACAGCAGCTCCGGGCCCACCAGCACCGCCAGCACCGCACCGGCCACGCACAGAGGCAGAACGGCCTTCCGGGGAATGAGACCCCACCGCACCAGATATACGAAGCCCAGTCCCAGCAGTGCCACACCGAACAGCAGAGCGCTGCGGCTGCCGGTAAGGGCCAGCCCCACCGCCTGCACCGCCATACCCAGCAGATGGGCGGGCTTTTTCAGCGACAGATAAAAGGACATGGGCAGGGTAGTCAGCAGCAGCGCCGTGGCAAAGTTGCGGTACTTGAGATAGAGGGTGGTATGTACCTGCAGAAATTCCTGCCACCGCACGGCGTAATCCAGCATCACCAGACACGCCATGCACACACCCAGCGCGCAGAAAATGGCGGCGAACCGCCGGTGCAGGTCGTAGCCCTTGGAATAGGTCAGGCACGACCGCAGCAGCACATAGAAAACCAGCATCCCGCCGCCGAGACACCCGGCGTAGTACAAACTCAGCGGCTGAAGCAGCTGCTGCATGGACAGGATCCCGCAGCCCCCCAACAGGGTGGCCGCCGACACCAGCAGCAGCCCCGTGGCGCTGCGTCCCACCCGGAAGGTGACGGGCCAGACCATCAGGTGCCAGATCAGCGCCGCAAAGAACGGCGCCGCCAGCACGGCGCAGGGGAGGAAATCCCCCAGACTCTCATATCGCTGGGTCGACAGCAGAAATACCAGCAGGAACGGCGTCACCGACGCCAGCAGATCCCGGCAGAACACCAGCAACCAAATACAGATCCCCAGCAGGGCCATGGCCCCATAGACCGGCTGACGCAGAGCGGCAAAGCCCAGCGCCACCCACAGCAAAAACGGAAAATAGGCACGGCTGAGCCAAAACCTCTGGCTTAGGCCGGACAGACGGCGGAAGCCCCCATAGCAGCGGCGCTGCAGACGGGGCCAAAAGCCGCTGTCCTCGTTCAGTGCGCTGAAAGACAGATCCCACATAGAATTGTTTTACTCCTTTTTTCATCCAGACAGGTACATGGACGGCTTCCCTTCCCTCCATGCACATACTAAAACAAATGCTCCCTGAAAAATGTGAAATTTTTGTGAATAATAGGTTTTTTAGGGAACCTTTTTACCGAGGTATATACCGCCCTCCTCTGGGCGTAAGCAGCACTATACCACGTTCCGGCGGGAATGTCAACGGGGGAAGCAGTCGGCTTATGAGGAATGTCCGTCCGGCTGTACTAAGAAAAATCAACGTCTGCCGCAGACCGGCGGCAAAAGAACCTGAAAATTCCCTGAAAGAAGGGGATTTTCAGGCTTTTCACAGAAAATCCACACAAAAATAGCTGGTTTGTATAACTGACTAACATTTTTGTCACTTTTGGACGCCCTGTCTGGTATCGAAGTACCTATAGGACATCCAGCTCCGGCAGCCGGTCCAGGGCATAGGTGATGAACCGCTTGGCGGCGGGGGAGACGTGCTCCTCCTCCGGCAGGGCGATGCCCAGATGCACCGACTGGGGCGGGTCCAGCGGCAGCACCGCCACCCCGTCCGCCAGATCGGCGGTGAGGATGTCATTCAATAAGGTGATGCCCAGCCCCGCCCGCACCATGGCAATGGCGGGCCGGCTGTCGCTGGTGGCGAAGCGGATCTTGGGCCGGATCTGCAGTTGCTGGAGCATCCGGGAGTTATCTGTCTCCTGTCCCGGCAGAAACTCGATGAAGGGCTCCTGCCGCAGCAGCCCCACAGGGAAGCGGTCCGCCTCCACCAGCGGGTGGGTAGGGGGGAGAATGGCCATCAGCTGGTCGTCCTTCAGCGGCACCCACTCGTGCCGTCCCGGCCGCTGGCTGATGAGACAGAAGTCCGCCCGCCGGTGATCCACCAGCTCGCCCAGTTGGGTAGAGCTGCCCTCCCGCAGCTCCACCCGGATGCCGGGATAAGCGTGATGGAACCCGGCAATGACCTCCGACAGCCACGGGTAGAAGGCGGCGTAATTGGTGCCGGCCACCACCCGGCCCACATCCAGCCCTTGGATCCGGTGGGCCAGCTGCTGGTACTGCTCGTCCAGCTCCGCCATTCGCCGCATCAGCGGCAGCAGCTCCTGACAGGCCCGTGTGGCGGATACCCCGCCCCGCCCCCGGTGCAGCAGGGGAAAGCCCGTCTCCCGCTCCAGACTGTCCACCAACCGGCTGATGCCGGAGGGGGTGTAGCCCAGCGCCTCGGCGGCAGCGGACAGACTTCTCTCATGGAGTACAGTGAGCAAAACCCGGCATTTTTCGGTGTCCATGAAATTTCGCCCCTTCTTTGACATTTTGTCAAACAAAATTTGAAATAGTATCGCTTTACGCAAGGATACACCAAGTGCTATACTCTGTCAAGGGTAGGAGAGAAACCCCGATCAAGAACGGGCAGAAACTTTCGGAGGAACAGGCATCATGACTCAGAAAAAAGCGGAGATCCTTTTGGCGACAGTTATCGCAGCACGGGCTACGTCCCTTCTGTTCAGCAAGATCGCCATGAACGGCATGGGGATCTTCAACCTGCTGGCGGCCCGGTTTTTGATGGCCTTTGTGCTGCTGGCGGTGGTGTTTTTCAAGCGCCTGCGCCACATCAAGCGCCATACGCTGGTGCGTGGCGCCATCATGGGCGGTCTGTTCTTCCTGATGCTCTCCACGGAGCTGACGGGGCTCAAGAGCACCCCCTCCTCCACCGTCTCCCTGCTGGAGAATACCGCCATCATTCTGGTGCCCATGGCGGAGGCCGTGCTGCGGCATAAGCTGCCCAAGGCCGCCACCGCCGTCAGCGCACTGGTGGCCATCGGCGGCGTGGCACTGCTGACCGGCCAGTCCGGCGGCTTCACCCCCGGTATGGTGCTGGCGGTCATGGCCGCCGTGCTGTACGCCGCAGCCATCATCACCACCGACCGCTTCTCCCACGAGGACGATCCCCTGACCCTGGGCATCGTTCAGGTGGGTACGCTGGGCCTGCTGGCGCTGGTGTCCTCCTTCGTGTTCGAGGCGCCCCACCTGCCCCAGTCCGGTACCCAGTGGCTGATGATCGCCGGCCTTGCCGTCATCTGCACCGGCTTCGGCTTCACCCTCCAGCCTGTGGCACAGAGCCACACCACCGCCCAGCGTGCAGGCTTGTTCTGCGCTCTGAGCCCCGCCTGCGCCACCCTGCTGGGTGCCGCCGTGCTGCGGGAGCACATCAGCGTCATGGGAATGTGTGGCATCGCCCTGATCCTGCTGAGCCTGCTGGTACCGCAGCTGTGGCAGCTGGCGGAGAAGAAGGGCATCACCCTGCTGCCCCGTCATGCCGTCCCCGCCGTGCGCCGGGCCTGAGATATCATAAGCTATATACCATTAGGTGTCCTTTCGTTGGGAGGAGCGCCGGAAAAGCCTTTGCCTTTTCCGGCGCTCCTTCTTTTTGCCGGGAAGATCCCCCTCGGCCGCTTTTTTACATGGACTTTACACAAGGAGACTTTTGCCCTTTACACCGCCCCTTTATCATGGGGACTGTAGCAAGAAAGCAAGTCCAAACATGAAAAACGAAAGGAGATCTTCATATGAAAAAGATCATCAGTATCCTGCTGGCCGCCGTTATGGTCATGGCCCTTCTGGCCGGTTGCGGCAGCAAAAACAAGGACAACACCAAGGACAACAACACCCCTAACAATAATCAGACCACCGAGCTCAGCGGCTCCGTGTCCACGAACGGCTCCACCTCCATGGACAAGGTCATCGGTGCTCTGCGGGAGCAGTTCATGGCGGACCACAAGAACGTCACCGTCACCTATGATCCCACCGGCTCCGGCTCCGGCGTCGAGGCCGTGAAGAACGGCACGGCGGACATCGGTCTGGCCTCCCGCAGCCTGAAGGACGAGGAGAAGGCCGACGGCTTGACCGAGACGGTCATCGCACTGGACGGCATCGCCGTCATTGTCAATGCCCAGAGCAAGGTCACGGATCTGACCGTGGAGCAGATCGCCAAGATCTTCACCGGTGAGATTACCGACTGGAGCGAGGTGGGCGGCGACCCCGGCGCCATCTCCTGCATCGGCCGTGAGTCCGGCAGCGGTACCCGTGACGGCTTCGAGTCCATCACCGGGACCAAGGACTCCTGCAAGCTGGATCAGGAGCTGACCTCTACCGGCGGCGTCATCGAGGCCGTGGCCGGCAACCCCAACGCCATCGGCTATGCCTCCCTCTCCGCTGTGGAAGGCAAGGACACCGTGAAGGCCGTCACCGTAGGCGGTGTGGCCTGCACCGAGGCCACCGTGCTGGACGGCAGCTACGCCATTCAGCGGCCCTTCGTGCTGGTGACCAAGGACGGCACGGCTCTGTCCCCGGCGGCGCAGACCTTCTTCGACTTCGCCACCTCCAAGGACGCCGCCTCCCTCATTCAGAATGCGGGCGCCGTGCCTACCGCCAAGTAAAAACGAATCGGGGGACCCTCACCTGCTGCGGCGGATGAGGGGGCTTCCCCGTCATCGGGAAAGGAGAACTCTATGAAGCGGACAGCAGGCAAAAGTCTCCGCACCCGCAAAGCCATGGAGCAGGCCATCCACCTGATCTTCCTGCTGTGCGGCATCGTGGCGGTGGGCTTCGTGCTGTGCATCAGCGTGTATCTGGTGATCTCCGGCCTGCCGGCCATCCGGGAGATCGGACTGACCAAATTCCTCTTCGGCAAGGTGTGGGCGCCTACCAACGCCACCACCGGCCCGCAATTCGGCATCCTGCCCTTTATCCTCACCTCTGTCTACGGCACGGCGGGAGCGCTGCTGCTGGGGGTGCCGGTGGGTCTGATGACCGCCATCTTTCTGGCCAAAGCGGCCCCGCCCCGTCTGGCGGCGGTGATCCGCACGGCGGTGCAGCTGCTGGCGGGCATCCCGTCGGTGGTGTACGGTCTGGTGGGCATGATCGTACTGGTCCCCGCCATCCGCCGTGCCTTCGGTCTTGGCTCCGGGGCCTGCCTGCTGGCGGCCATTCTGGTGCTGACGGTCATGGTGCTGCCCTCCATCATCAACGTGGCGGAGACGGCCCTTCAGGCCGTGCCGAGGGAGTATGAGGAGGCCAGTCTGGCACTGGGCGCCACGGAGACGGAGACCTACTTCCGGGTGAGCCTGCCTGCCGCCCGCAGCGGCGTGGCGGCGGCGGTGGTGCTGGGCGTAGGCCGTGCCATCGGAGAGGCCATGGCCATCATCATGGTGGCCGGAAACGTGGCCAATATGCCGGGGCTTTTCACCTCGGTGCGCTTCCTCACCACCGGCATCATCTCCGGAATGTCCGATGCCGCCGTGGGGAGCCTGTATCAGCAGGCGCTGTTTTCCATCGGGCTGGTGCTGTTTCTGTTCATCATGCTCATCAACGTCCTGCTGAATGTCTGCATCAAACGCAAGAAGGAGGACTGAGCCATGAAGCAGCAATGGACGCTTCGCCGGAGACTGTATAACGGCGGGATGCGGGGGCTGGTGTGGCTGTGCGCCGGACTGACCTGCGCCCTGCTGATCTTTCTCATCGGTTATATCTTTTACCGTGGCGTGCCGGGCCTCAGCTGGCAGCTGATCTCCGGCCAGACCAGCTATATCCGCAATACCGTGGGCATCCTGCCCAACCTATTGAATACCCTGTATATCATTCTCGTGGCCATGGTGGTGGTGCTGCCGCTGGGTGTAGGCGCCGCCATCTACCTGACGGAGTACGCCGCCAGCGGGCGGCTGGTCCGCATCATCGAGTTCGCCGCCGAGACACTGACGGGCATTCCCTCCATCATCTTCGGACTGGTGGGCATGATGCTGTTCGTGCAGAAGCTGGGCCTTCAGGCGGGAATTCTGGCCGGCGGCCTGACGCTGGTGATGATGATCCTGCCCACCATCATCCGCACCACGCAGGAGAGCCTGAAGACCGTCCCCCAGTCCTACCGGGAGGGGGCGCTGGCGCTGGGTGCCGGCAAGTGGCACATGGTCCGCACGGTGGTGCTGCCGGGAGCGGTGGACGGCATCGTCACCGGCTGTATTCTGGCCATCGGCCGCATCGTGGGGGAGAGCGCCGCCCTGCTGTATACGGCAGGCTTCGGCATGGCGCTGGTGAGTCTCTTTGACTCCCTGCACACCTCCTCCGCCACCCTGACGGTGGCCCTGTACGTCTACGCCACCGAGGGCGGCGAGACGGCGCTGGCCTTCTCCATCGCCACCATCCTCATGGTGCTGACCCTGCTCATCAACCTCACCGCCGGGATCATCGGGCGGAAGCTGAAAAGGAAGTGAACGACAATGGACCCCATTCTGCAAGTGAAGGATCTGGACCTGTGGTACGGCGCTCATCAGGCGCTGCACAGTGTCTCCATGGACATCCCGGAGAAGAGCATCACCGCCTTCATCGGCCCCTCCGGCTGCGGCAAGTCCACATTTCTGAAAACCCTGAACCGCATGAACGATCTGGTGCCGGGGGTGAAGATCACCGGCGAGGTCCGCTATCGGGGCGAGGATATCTATGCGCCGGGAACAGACGTGTGCCGCCTGCGCCGTGAGATCGGCATGGTGTTTCAAAAACCCAATCCCTTCCCCATGAGCATCTACGACAACATCGCCTACGGCCCCCGGACCCACGGCATCCGCAGCAAGGCCAGGCTGGACGAGCTGGTGGAGCGCTCCCTGCGGGGCGCCGCCATCTGGGACGAGGTAAAGGACCGGCTGAAGAAGAATGCACTGGGCCTTTCCGGCGGCCAGCAGCAGCGCCTGTGTATCGCACGGGCGCTGGCGGTGGAGCCGGCGGTGCTGCTGATGGACGAACCCACCAGCGCACTGGACCCCATCTCCACCTCCCGCATCGAGGAACTGACCATGGAACTGAAGGAGCGCTATACCATCGTCATCGTCACCCACAATATGCAGCAGGCGGTGCGTATCTCCGACCACACGGCCTTCTTCCTGCTGGGTGAGCTGGTGGAGTACGGCGTCACGGAGCAGGTGTTCTCCGCCCCGGCGGAGAAGCGGACAGAGGACTACATCACGGGGAGGTTCGGATAATGAGAAGCCGGTTTGATGAACAGCTGGCCCAGCTGGAGCGGGAGCTCATCGAAATGGGCGCACTGTGCGAGGAGAGCATCGCTCTGGCGGTCAAATCGCTGGGAGACGGCAGTCTGGCCCGTCAGGTGGCCCCGCTGGACACGGAGATCGACCGCAAGGAGCGGGACATCGAGTCCCTGTGCCTGAAGCTGCTTTTGCAGCAGCAGCCGGTGGCACGGGATCTGCGGCAGATCTCGGCGGCCCTGAAAATGATCACGGATCTGGAGCGCATCGGGGATCAGGCGGAGGATATTGCCGAGATCGTCATCAGCGGTCAGGTCAACGAGGGGGAGGAGCTGCTGCGGGATATGGCCGCCTCCACCATAAAAATGGTGACGGAAAGTGTTGACGCCTACGTGAAACATGATACAATGTTGGCGGAAAAAGTCATCGCAGAGGACGATATTGTGGATGGCTGGTTCGACAGGGTGAAGCATACGCTGATCCGCCGCATGACCACAGACCCCGGTGAGGGGGAGCGGGCGGTGGACCTGCTGATGATCGCCAAATATTTTGAGCGCATCGGGGACCATGCGGTGAACGTCGCCCAGTGGGTGATTTTCTCCGTCACCGGTACGCACAAGGAGGGATAGCATGATCTGGTGCGTGGAGGACGATGCCAGTATCCGGGATATCGAAGTATACGCCCTGCGTTCCACCGGCTTCGAGGCCTGTGGCTTTGCCGACGGTGCCGCCTTCTGGCAGGCCCTCCAGACGGAGGAGCAGCCGGAGCTGGTGGTGCTGGATGTGATGCTGCCCGGCGTGGACGGCATGGAGCTGCTGCGCCGGATGCGGGCCTCGGCGACCCTGCGCCGCATCCCGGTGGTGATGGCCACCGCCAAGGGCGCAGAGTACGACAAGATACAGGGTCTGGATCTAGGGGCGGACTACTATCTGGCCAAGCCCTTCGGGGTCATGGAGCTGGTGTCCTGCGTCAAGGCGGTGCTGCGGCGCTGCCGGACGGAGCAGGAGCCGGTGCTGCGGGCCGGGGGCATCGTACTGCACTCGGAGGAGCGCATCGTCACGGTGGAGGGTCAGCGAGTGACGCTGACCTATAAGGAGTTTGAGCTGCTGCGGCTGTTTCTGTCCCATCCGGGCATGGCCTTCACACGGGACCAGCTGTTCAACGAGATCTGGGGCATGGATTACTGCGGCGAGACCCGGACGGTGGATATGCACATCCGTACCCTGCGCCAGAAGCTGGGCAGCTGCGGCAGCATGATCCAGACCGTGCGGAATGTGGGATACCGGCTGGAGGTAGGCGCATGACAAGAAAAATTTTCCGTTCCATTCTGCTGGTGGCGGGCGTAGTGCTGGCGGCGGGCATGGTCATCATGACCGGCTGCCTGTACAGCTACTTCGGCGGTGTGCAGGAGCAGCAATTACAGGATGAATTGAGCCTCGCCGTCAGCGGCGTGGAAAACGGCGGTACGGCCTATCTGGAGCGCCTTCCGGCGGAGCGGTTCCGCCTGACGTGGATCGCCTCCGACGGCCGGGTGCTGTATGATACGCAGGTGGTGGACGTGGCCTCCATGGAGAACCACGCCGGCCGTCAGGAGGTGCAGGAGGCCCTGAAAAACGGCAGCGGCGAATCCAGCCGCTACTCCGATACCCTTCTGCAGCAGACCCTGTACGTGGCCCGCCGCCTGACGGACGGCACGGTGCTGCGTATCTCCGTCAGCCGTGCCACCGCCGGGATGCTGGCGCTGGGAATGCTCCAGCCCATGCTGGTGGTGCTGGCGGCGGCGCTGATCTTCGCCGGACTCATGGCCGGGCGACTGTCCCGCCGTATCGTGGATCCCCTGAACCGGCTGGATCTGGAGCACCCGCTGGAAAACGACGCCTACGAGGAGCTGGCCCCTCTCCTGAGCCGCATCAACTACCAGCACAAGGAGATCGACGCCCAGCTGCGGACCCTGCGGCAAAAGACCGATGAGTTCACCCAGATCACCGGCAGTATGCAGGAGGGTCTGGTACTGCTGGACGAGAAAGGGACGGTGCTCAGCATCAACCACGCCGCCTGCAGGCTCTTTCGGGCGGACAACGGCTGTGTGGGCCGGGACTTCCTGACGGTGGACCGCAGCCATGAACTGAGCCTTGCACTGGAGACGGCCCGGAAGGAGGGCCACAGCCAACTGCGCTGCCAGCGCAATGGCCGGGAGTACCAGCTGGATGCGAGCCGCATCCAGTCCGGCGGCGAGACGGTGGGTACGGTGCTGCTGACCTTCGACGTGACGGAGCAGGAGTACGCCGAGCGCAACCGCCGGGAGTTCACCGCCAACGTCTCCCACGAACTGAAGACCCCCCTGCAGGGCATCGTGGGCAGCGCCGAGCTGATTCAGAGCGGCATGGTGAAGCCGGAGGATATGCCCCGCTTTGTGGGTCATATCCACGACGAGGCCTCCCGCATGGTGACGCTGGTGGAGGATATCATCCGCCTGTCCCAGCTGGACGAGGGGGATGCCATGCCCACGGAGACGGTGGACCTGCTGGCCCTGAGTCAGGAGGCCGTGACCAACCTGCAGGATGCCGCCGCCAAGCAGCAGGTGTCCCTGTCGGTGGACGGCGGCCACGCCCCGGTCATCGGCGTGCGGCGGCTGCTGTATGAGGTGATCTTCAACCTCTGCGACAACGCCATCAAGTATAACGTCCCCGACGGCGCCGTAAAGGTGCAGGTGTCCTCGGAGAACGGGATCTCCTCCGTCACGGTGTCGGATACCGGCATCGGCATCGCCCCGGAGCACCAGAGCCGGGTGTTCGAGCGGTTCTACCGGGTGGATAAGAGCCACTCCAAGGCCTCCGGCGGCACGGGGCTGGGCCTCTCCATCGTGAAGCACGCCGTGCAGTATCACCACGGCGACATCCGCCTCACCAGTAAGCCCGGTGAGGGGACTGTCATCCGCATCACCTTCCCCGCAGCGGCCCGGTGAGCCGCTGACCCGACCTATATAAAAATTAAAAGAAATGCGCTGCATCTGCCCCGGCGGAGCGGCAGCAGAGGAAAGTCCTATGGAAAAAACCACACAGTGTATCGCAGGAGGCGGACTCCTTGCTGCCATCGCTGCGGTGCTCCAGCTTGTGGGCAGCGCCTTCCGTTTCGGCCCCTTTTCCGTCTCACTGGTTCTGATCCCCATTGTGCTGGGCGCCGCCCTGTACGGCTGTGGCATGGGCTGCTGGCTGGGGCTGGTATTCGGGGCCGTGGTGCTTCTGTCGGGGGACGCCGGCCTCTTTCTGGCGGCAGATCCGGGAGGGGCCATTGTGACGGCGCTGAGCAAGGGCATTGCCTGCGGCGCAGCGGCGGGCCTGTGCTGCCGGTGGCTGCACCCACGGTATCCGAGACTTTCCATTCTGCTGTCGGCTCTGGCCACCCCGCTGGTCAATACGGGGGGTGGTTCTGCTGGGCTGTCCCTGCACACTGGCGATCACCGGTGGCTTGGGCCGTTTCGTGGCGCCCCTGTGCCGCCGGGGGCCGTCTACGACGAGGATCTGCTGCTGCGTAGCCTGTGGAAGCGCTGCACCGCTAACTGCCCATCGGCAGATAAGCCCTGAAAAACGATCGAGATACAAAAGGAGGCTGGGGACTACGAGTCCCCAGCCTCCTTTTTCCTGCCCCACCACCGGGAGAGCCGGCCTTACGGAAAGAACACCCGCACCGCCCATGCGGCGGCGATGAAGGCCGCCGCATCTGCCGCCAGCGCTGCGGGGACGGTGTGGCGGGTGCGGCGGATGCCCGCAGCACCGTAGTAGACCGCCACGGTGTAAAACGTCGTCTCCGAGCATCCCAGCATCACCGCCGTCACCCGCCCGATGTAGGAGTCCGGCCCGTACTGCTCCATCAGCTGGCTGCCCACCGCCAGCGCCCCGGAGCCGCTGACGGGCCGCACCAACAGCAGCACCGCCGTCTCCGGCGGGATGCCCAGCCCTTCCAGCACCGGTGACAGCAGCCCCGTCAGCAGCTCCATGGCTCCGGAGGCCCGGAACATCTGCACCGCCGACAGCAGCACCACCAGCGCCGGCAGGATGCGCCCCAGCACCCGCAGCCCCTCCGCCGCCCCGTCGGTGAGGGCACCGTAGACATCGGTCCTCCGCCCCATGGCTGCCGCCGCCACCCCTGCCAGCAGACAGGGGATCACCCAGTCCGTCATGTCCGCCGCCTTCCCAGCCGCTCCAGCAGCTTCGCCGCCGCCAACCCCGCCGTTACCGACAGCAGGGAGCTGACCCACACCGCCGGCAGGATATCCAGCGGCGCAGCGCTGCCGCAGACGGCCCGGATGCTGGCCACCGTGGTGGGTAGCAGCTGGATGGAGGCGGTGTTCAGCACCACCAACCGGCACAGCTCGTCGCTGGCCACGCCCTCCGCCCCCCGTGCCATACGGCAGGCTGCCCGGATCCCCATGGGCGTGGCGGCGTTGCCCAGCCCCAGCAGATTGGCCGACACATTGGCCGTCACCGCTGCCAGCGTCTCCGGATCCCGGCTGGCCTGGGGCAGCAGCCGCCGCAGCACCGGACGGAACAGCCGTCCCAGCCGCCGGGACAGCCCGCACCGGTCCATGACCTCCATAAGTCCCGTCCACAGGCACAGCATCCCCGCCATGGAGAGACACAGCCGGACCGCCTGCCCGGCCCCCTCCAGCGCCGCCGCACTGACGGCCTCCATGCGCCCGTATACGGCGCCGCACACCACGCTGACCACAGCCATTCCCGTCCAGATCCACGCCATCGCCATCCTTGTCACCTCATGGATGTATACGCCGCACCGACATATTTTATTACATCTATCCAGACAGATTTTACAATTTGGTTGACAAATATGTAAATTTACGGCATAATATAAACGAATCCCACGTAGACGCTAAAATTGAGGAGCAAAGAAGGGGAGATCACTGTGAAAGCAACCGGTATCGTCAGAAGGGTGGATGAGCTGGGACGCATCGTCCTGCCCGTAGAGCTGCGGCGCACGCTGGATATTTCCGAGCGTGATCCGCTGGAGATCTACGTGGACGGCGCATCCATTGTCCTGCGAAAATTCCGGCCCAACTGCATTTTCTGCAACAGCAGCCGGGGCGTATCGGAGTTTCGGGGGAAGAACGTGTGTCAGAAGTGCCTGAAAGAGCTTCAGGCTATCACATTCTGACCCCGTGTACCGCACACGGTGAAGAAGGCCCGCCATCCGGTGGGCCTTCTTTCTTTTGATAAGAATGGCTCCTGCGGGCATCCCGCAGATTGTCGAGGAAAAGGGGTGGTATTTTTTGCCCGCCTGTGGTATGATAAAACGTACCCCTTCCAACAATACGGGGCCATACCCCCTGATAGAACTTCAAATAAGGAGAAAACCTATGACCTTTCTGCAATCTATTCTTCTGGGCTTGATCCAGGGCGTGGCGGAATTTCTGCCCATCTCCAGCTCCGGCCATCTGGCCATCGCCCAGAATCTGCTGAACATCAACGCCGAGGTCCCCGCCTTCTACGACGTACTGCTGCATCTGGGCACGCTGGTGGCGGTGTTTGTGGCCTATTGGCAGGACATCTGCGACATGGTGCGGGAATTTTTCTGCGGCATCGGTGATCTGGTCCACCACAGCACCCCTACGCCGGTACCCCCGGCCCGCCGCCTGATCCTGCTGATTATTTTGGGTACGCTGCCCCTGTTTGCCATCCTGCCTATCAAGGACACGGTGGAGGGCCTGAAGAACAGTATGGTATTCATCGGCGCCGCCCTGATCGTCACCGGCTTCCTGCTGTTTTTCAGCGACCGGGCCCGCAAGGGCCGCAAGGATGCCCGCAGCGCCACGGTGCTGGATGTGCTGGTGGTGGGCGTCAGTCAGGCCATCGCCACGGTCCCCGGCATCTCCCGCTCCGGTATGACCATCACCACCGGCTGCTTCGTGGGCTTCGAGCGGAGGTTTGCCGTGCGCTTCTCCTTCCTGCTGTCCATCCCCGCTGTGCTGGGCGCTAATATCCTCAGTCTGAAGGATGCCCTCACCGGCGGCGTGGACTGGAGCCAACTGCCGGTGTATCTGGCGGGCGTGGTGGTGGCTGCCGTCTCCGGCTACCTGTGCATCCGCCTGCTGAAGATGATCGCTGACAAGGGCCGCTTCGGTGCCTTCGCCTACTATTGCTGGGCCGCCGGTCTGGCTACCCTCATTCTGAACGCCGTCAAGTAACACCCGTTCTCTTGCACGAAAGGAAGTCCGCATGGCTGCTGCACCCAAAAAGAAGAAAACCTCGCAACCCGCAAAAAAGAATACCCGCACGCCGCCCCCTCCTGCCCCTACCTACGGCCGGGAGATTGCCGGCGGTGTCTGCCTGCTGCTGGCCCTGTGCGCCGTCGTGTCCTATTTTCAGGAGGAGGCTCTGTTCATCACCTTCTTCGGCGGCCTGCTGAAGGGGCTGCTGGGTTACGGCTACTGGCTGTCGGCCCCGGCCCTGCTGCTGACGGGCCTCCTGCTGCTGACCCACCGGGACTGCCCAGCCATCCTGCGCTCCGTATGTACGCTGCTGGTGCCGGTGCTCACCGGCTGCGGCCTGCATCTGCTGCTGTGCGCCCGCTCCTATGAGCCGGGCCTCACCGGCCTGCGGGAGCTGTGGCTCTCCGGCCGGTCCCTGCAAAGCGGCGGCGCCCTGTCCGGCGGTTTGGCCGTGGGCTTCTCCGCCGTATTCGGCAAGGTGCTGTCTCTGATCCTGTTCCTCCTCATGCTGCTGGCGGCCCTGTGTCTGGCGCTGCACTTCTCCCCCAAGGACGCCGTCCGCCGGGCGCAGGAGCGCCGGGAGGCGGAGCGGGAGGACATCCCGGAGGAAGCCCCCCCCGTCCGTGAGGAGGAGAAACCGGCGGAGAAGCGGCCCCGCCGCCGTGCCGCCATCGATATCCCCCTGGACGACGAGCCACCCGCCAAGCAGCCGCAGCCCCAGCCGGAGGGACCCGCCTTTGCCCCCAAGGAGAAGAAGCCCTTCTTTTCCCGTAAGAGCAGCGCCGTCCGCACCCCGGATCAGGTGCTGCGGGGTGAGCCTGCGGAGGAAGCCGCCCCCGTGGCCCCCGCCGCTCCCGTTACTTCCCCACCGGCAGCGCCTGCTGCCCCCGCCCCTGTGGCTAAGCCCCGTGAAGCGGCCAAGCCCGCCGTCACGGCGCAGGAGGTGCAGGACGCCACCGAGGAGGTGACCGCTGCGGTGGAGCAGGAGCTGGCCCAGCCGGAGGAGGCGTACCAGTATCCCCCCATCACGCTTCTGGATGAGAATACCGCCGACAACTATACGGAGGTGGGGGCTGAGCTGCGGAGTAACTCCCAGCGCTTGGCACAGACCCTTCAGAGCTTCGGTGTGGACGCCCGCCCCGGCGCTGTGGTCCACGGCCCCAGCGTCACCCGCTATGAGTTCACGCTGGAGCAGGGGGTGAAGCTGTCCAAGATCACCAACCTCGCCGATGACATTGCGCTGGCACTGGGGGCCAGCGGCGTCCGCATCGCCCCCATCCCCAATAAAATTTCCGTGGTGGGCATCGAGGTCCCTAACCGGGCCGTCACCCCTGTCCGCATCCGGGACGTGGTGGAGTCCCGCACCTTCACGGAGCATAAGTCCCCGGTGGCCTTCGCCGTGGGCAAGGACATCGGCGGCAGCTGCATCGTGGGGGATATCGGCAAGCTTCCCCATGTGCTCATCGCCGGTACCACCGGCTCCGGTAAGTCCGTGTGTACCAATTCCCTCATCGTCAGCATCCTCTATAAGTCCACCCCGGAGGAGGTCCGCTTCATCATGGTGGACCCCAAAATGGTGGAGCTGGCCCCCTATAACGGCATCCCCCACCTGCTGATCCCGGTGGTGACGGATCCCAAAAAGGCCGCCGGAGCCCTGCAATGGGCGGTGTTCGAGATGATGAAGCGCTATAAACTCTTCTCCGAGCACGGGGTCAAGGATCTGGCGGGCTATAATGCGCTGGCCCGGCAGGACGAGGAGCTCAAGACCATGCCCACGGTGGTGGTGGTCATCGACGAGCTGGCGGACCTGATGCTGGTGGCCGCCAAGGAGGTGGAGGAGTCCATCTGCCGGGTGGCCCAGA
>ERZ1673752.2295-NODE-2295-length-21969-cov-11.548645_pt1 | contig 21969 bp, 22 predicted proteins | sample MGYA00580195_ERZ1673752 | MGnify/ENA primary metagenome ERZ1673752 (study PRJEB41218, sample SAMN15661744) | gut metagenome | host: Homo sapiens | place: Canada: London | collected 2015-08-20/2019-03-30 | study: EMG produced TPA metagenomics assembly of...
AGTAAAGTACTAGCATTCTATTATTCTAGCAACACCCTAAGATAAAGCGCTTACTTTGCAGAAGAAAAGAATGAAGAACAAAATACAGAAACTGATATAATATGCAATTGGCCAGAAGATATCATAGATCCAGGACCAGCATTACCCCAATATCTTTCTGCTCCAAAAATCATGAATATATTGAATACGAACAAAGGAATTAAAGTTCAATGGAAGAAAGTAAATAATGCGCATGGATATCGTATTCAGAGAAAATTAGGAAATAGTAAGTGGAAAGATCTGAAAATACTAAAAGAAAATCAATATACGGATAAAACAGTAGAGAATGGTAAGAAATATCAATATAAGATTTATGCATATGCTTCTAATTCCATTGATTTTATAGAGTCAACTGGAACAAAAAGTACTACAAAAAAGATTTTATATTTGAAGGCTCCAGTAATCAGTAGTAATATAAAGAAATCTCAAAATACAAGATACAAAATTGTATGGAAGAAAAATAAAAAAGCAGATGGTTATAAGATTCAAATCTCTACATCTAAGAAATTTAAGAATAACAAGTCTAAGATAAAAAAAATTTCAACTTATAAGTTCAATCCTAAGATTTATGGAATGAAAAAGAAAAAATCGTATTATGTAAGAATTCGTGCTTATAAAGTAGATGGAAAGCAATTACATTATAGTGCATGGAGTAATATAAAGATATTAAAATAGCAAAAATGAAGTATTATGAACGTTATTTATTCATAATACTTCATTTTTTAAATAGTATTTGGGCTTATATCAGAATATTAATAAGCAATCAGTTCATAACCATCTTCTGTTACAAGAACCTGAACTTCCCACTGTGCAGAAGGCTGTCCATCATCAGTATAGATCTGCCATTCGTCAACTTCATCAACATAAAACTCGTCGGTCCCCATATTAACCATTGGTTCGATCGTAAACATCATACCTGGAGCCATAACCATACCAGTACCAGGTTCAGAAACATAGCTTACATAAGGATCTTCATGGAACTGAAGACCAACACCATGCCCACCGATTTCTTTGACAACAGTGTAACCATTTTCTACAGCGTGCATATGCACTGCATGTCCCATATCACCGAGAAGTCCCCAAGGTTTTACATTTTTAAGACCAATCTCAACACATTCTTTTGTAACATCAACTAATTTTTTCTTTTCTTTAGAAACTTCACCAATACAGAACATACGAGAAGAATCTGAGAAATATCCATGATAGATCGTAGAAACATCGACGTTGATGATATCACCTTCTTGTAAAACGACATCTTCTGAAGGAATTCCGTGACATACTTGATCATTTACTGAAGTACAAACGCTCTTAGGAAATCCCTCATAATTTAATGGAGCAGGGATTGCACCACGAGATGTTGTCTGTTCATATACCCAGTCATCAATCTGCTGTGTTGTAACTCCAGCTTTAATATGCTCTGCAACATAATCCAAAACAGCGATATTGATCTTTCCACTTTCTTTGATCTTCTCAATCTGTTCTGGAGTTTTGATCATATCGTGAGATGGGATGATATGTCCTTCCTGCTGTAATTCTTTTAATTTCTCATCAAACTGACAGTGGCATTTTTTATATTTTTTTCCACTGCCACACCAGCATGCATCATTTCTTCCGATAGTTTCCATTTTCTGCACTTCCTTTATTTTTATTCATTTTTAATACGATTCCTATGGAATCAAACTATACCAATTTTACTATAATTAATAAGAAATAGCAATGAAGTGCGAATGATTTTATTCCTCAGTTAAAAAAACGTTGATTTACAAAATTTTATATAAAATAATTAAAATGTCGTGATCGTTCTTACAAAGAAAATACAAATAACACCGAGAATCGCAGGTTTTAAAACCTTATCAGCATTCTTTGTAAGCATTCCAGAACCGATCAGATTCCCAAGAATAGAACACAGACCAGCAACAAATCCAAGCAGCAAATACACTTTTCCATAAAATAAGAAAGTAACTAATGCTGTTAAGTTTGTAACAAGATTAATAAATTTCGTGACACCAGAAGCAGTTAATACATCTAGACCTGCAAAACGTGTCAGGCAAAGTAATAAAAATGTTCCAGTTCCAGGTCCATAAAATCCATCATAAATACCGATCACAAAAGCAGATAAAATACTTGCGATATAAGTTGATTTAGAAATTTCAAGGACAAAAGAATCAAAATCTTTCTTTGTAAATAAAAGATATACAAACAGGATTGGAAGTAGTACTAAAATAAAAATCTGAATAATACGTTCATTCGTATAAACAGATAATGAAGCTCCCAAAAATGATCCTAAAATAGCCGTAACAGAACAACTTAGTGCGATGTTAAAATTAATATGTCCCATTTTTGCAAAACGTACTGTGGCTGCAGCTGTTCCCATGGAAGAACTTAATTTATTTGTAGCAATTGCTCTGTGAGGAGGCAATCCTGCCAACAGATAAATTGGCAGAGAAATCAATCCACCACCGCCTCCAATCGCATCAATCAGTCCAGCCAGAAAAACGGCAGGACAAACAATTAAAAAAGTAAGCATAGTAATATTTTCCTCTCTAATTTTTACAAACATTTTGATTATAAAGAGCAAATCATATAAAATCAATAGGTTTATAAAAATTTATAAGAAAAAGTACTCGTATGGGCAATGTCTGAAAGGAGAAAAGCTGATAAAATTGTGATATGATAGAAAAAGAGGAGGATACTGTAGGAATGTCACTAGTAATCTTTGGTGTATATATCATAATAAATTCCTCCGTAGAGAATTTATTATAATGTGATTTTGTACATTTTTAAATGATCATTTCTGCACATTCTTATATTAGCATTTATAACTGGAAGAATATATGAATGGATTCGCAGAGAGAAATCCCAATCTCAAAGTATTTAATGCAATCATGCACTTGGATGAGGAAACACCACATCTGCATATTGATTATGTACCGTTTTCGACTGGAAATAAGCGGGGTTATCCACCAAAGTATCCCTAAAAGGAGCGTTGAAGGCACAGGGATTTGTCGGGGTGGGGCGGTTTGACACCGAGTGGAAACGCTGGGTGGAGAGTGAGAAACAGTGTCTTGCAGAGATTATGGAACGATACCAAATGGAATGGCTGCAAAAGGGAACGCATGAAAAGCATTTGTCGGTTTACGAATATGAGAAGAAAATGCGGAAAGCAGAAGTAGAAGAACTGGAGCAGGAGATTTCCAGTCAGAAAGATATAATAGCAGACTAGAGTTTGATATTGGAAACCAACGAGACAGCCCTGCAATCCCAACAGCAGATTTTAGAGGAAAATGAGGAGAGAGTAAAGAAAATCCGGCAGGAAACGGAACAGGCAAAAGAGGGTTGGGAGAAAGTGCAGATTGACAAGGACAAAGCACAGGATTCCTATAAATACTACAAAACCTTGAAGAACAGGTGCGGAATTTAGAGAAAAGAAAATCTGATAAAGCGGAGGAGGTACAGACAGAGGCGGACTTTGTGAAGGAGCAGGCTATGCAGCAATATGAGAAATACCGGCGGGTTGAGCCAAGCGAGAGAGGAACCGCCATGTTTGATGAGATGCTGCGGCTGAAGCGGGAAAATATGATACTGGAGGATGAGAATAAAACTTTGAAGAAAAAACTGCAAAAAGCATATGATTTCATGAAGCGGTTTACCATCAATGGGCTGAATATGCTGGAGAGTTTTTTTGCAATCTATTGGGGAAAAAATGCGTGAGTTTTCAGAGAATATTGGTTTTGACAGTAGAGGTAGATAATTATAATCGGAAAGGAAAAATGAATATAGATAACGATAAACGTCTTATTTTTATATAAATATTATATGCAGTTAAGTTGAAGGGGTGTGTTTGTATCCTAAGTTATTATAAATCTTTACAATCTTTATATTGACAGTGTTGGTCTAATGTGATAGAGTAATATTGTCTAATGCATTAGAGTTCCATGCCTTATTTTATATATAAATAAAATTTGCTATAGGTGTGTGGGGAAGTTGTATATGTTTAAAGGATTTTGTTATTGACACAATGATAAAATTCACAGTTGTAGAAAGGAGAATGTTGTTATGAATAATCTAAAAATATCTAAAGTGATTTCGTTTTTACTCATGATAAGGTAAAGAAGCAACAACTGGAAATGGTCACATCTGTGATGGAAGAATTGACCATGCAGATACCAAATGCAGATAAGATGCTGTCAGTGAATGGCATCGGATTAGTAACTGTAGCTGGTTTTATATCAGAAGTCGGGGATATCAGTCGCTTTAAGAACCCGAAACAGATACAGAAGTATGCTGGATTTGAGCTGGTAGAGAACAGTTCTGGAAAACACAAAGGTCGTACAACGATCAGTAAACGAGGTCGAAAGATCATATATCAAGTAGTATTACCATTGATACGGATCAATCAAGAATTCGGATCGATCTATGATTATTACAGAAAACGGATAAAGAATCCGTTGAAAGGCCAACAGGCAATGATAGCCGTTGGATGTAAGCTGATTCGAGTGTTCTTTGCGATCATGACGAAGGGTGTTGTCTTTAATGGAACAAAAATGATAGAGGATATCCATCGTCCAACACAACTGCCACAGGCAGCGTAACAAGAAAGAAATAACCTGAAAACAGGAAAGCGTCCGCCAAGGAGATTGGTGCTGTGAACAGGGATGTAACTGTATAGGTGAAAAAAGTATAGCCAGTTTAGCCACAGGAGATACACTCCATAGGACAAAGATCCTGTTAGAAAGCATAAGTGGCAGCCCAGCTATGGATAGACAGAACGAAGGAATTTAGGACTCCGATCGTAGCAGATGGATGATCCTGTCAGACATGAGAGGTTTGTTGCTGTAGGAAAAATGGGTGGACAAAGAAGGCAATCATAAGAAAAAACAAGACGTCTTCTTTTAGTATCAATTTTTCTATGAATGGTACAAAAAGATACCCTATTCACTATCTATAAGGTTATATTTAGATCAACTAATTAACTTAAATAGTATCAGGAAAGCTGATAAATCAAGGCTTTCTTGTGCAATTTTAATAAAAATATACAGAGAGGAGATTATTTATAATGAAAGCAAAGAAAATAGTGTATCTTATGCTAATAATGGTCGTGCTTATCTCAGGGTGTAACCATCAAAATAATAATATGGAAGAAAGTAAAAAAACATCGTTTTCAAATGAGAAAACATCAGATTCTACGACGAAACCATCTTCCATTGTCTCTACTGCTGTTCCGACAACGGCAATTCCCACCACTTTACCTACAGAGAATCATAACAAGAAAGAGGATGCACCTGTTGGATATGCAGAAGCAAATTACTTTAAGGAAAAAGTTAAGGATATTATATATTACAAAGATGGTAAAAAGCATACAATAGCGCCGGATACAGAGGAGGGAAAACAAATTATTCTTATGGCAAAACAGCGTTATGTCAATACAGGAGAACATGTTTTGCGGAAGAATAAATTAAAGAAAAAAGTTTCAACTTTGCAGGAAAGAGGAAAGGCATTGGAAATAAAATTTGCCAAACAGTGTTATAAGATTTATACTGGAGGCAAGAGTAATGACTATAAAAAAGTATCAATTAACTATCAGTCATGGTTGTATCCGCTGGAAGGAGAAGATGCAAAGTATTTTATACCTTTGCCCAATCGGGAATGTACTTATGAAAAACTTGGGGATGCAAAGGAATTATTGGAATACTTGGAAAAGTGTATAGAGTAGTCATTGATAGAAACTATAATATCATAAAGAAAGGAATAGTATGATGGAGACACCTAAAGTTTTTGAAAGTGAATATAAGTTTTGCCTTATATTATGGGAAAATGAACCCATAAAAAGTGGTAATTTGGTAAAACTTTGCAAAGAAAGATTAGGTTGGAAAAGTACAACAACGTATACGGTAATAAAAAGGTTATCTGAGAGGGGAGTAATAAAGAATGAAAATACGATTGTTTCTTCCATTGTTTCAAAAGAACAAATACAGGAGGCAGAAATAGTAAATATGGTGGAGAAAACATTTGAAGGTTCTCTGCCAGCATTTATTTCTGCATTTGGAAGACATGAAAAGTTGTCTGAGAAAGAAATTGAGGACATAAGAAGGATGATTGAAAAAGATTGATTAAAAGATAGAATAAATTTACCTGTACTCAGATTATTTAACACAGGAGGAAGATATGCAGAGTGTTTGATATAAAATTTTATCAATTGGCATGAATGCCAGTTGGATGATATTGGCTATCTTGTGCTTGCGTATAGTGTTTTGGAAGTCTCCAAAATGGATTGCATGCTTTATGTGGTTTTTGGTAGGAATAAGGCTCTTATGCCCTTATAACATAGAAAGCACTATTAGCCTTGTTCCAATTCAAATGGAAGTGCCATTGAATGATTCTGAAAAAAATACTTTGAAAGATGAAAAGGATATGGCATATATTCGTATAGAACGTAATTCTTTTATAAAGCGTAATAGAGAATCAGAAAAGCATATCTACCAGTCGAACAACACAGACAGGATAAGAGGGGATAAGGCGGAACTAAATGCTAGCAATGCTTTGGCAGATAGCATAGAAAAACAAGTAATGCTGAATAGTTCTAGACTTCGTTTTTTTGCGGTAGTTTGGGTGTGCGGTCTGTTTGCTATGCTTCTTTACTTTGTTTTAAGTTGTTTTTATTTGTCAAATAGAACAAAAACTGCTACATACTTTAAGGAAAATATATGGGAGAGCGAGTTTGTGATTTCGCCATATATCTTTGGAGTGTTTTGTCCCAAAATATATATTCCGTATGGAATAGATGAGGAACAACTTGTTTATGTTTTAGCCCATGAACGGGCTCATTTGAAACGGAAAGACCATATATTAAAAGTAGTGGCTTATTTTATTCTATCTATATATTGGTTTCATCCGCTGGTTTGGGTCGCTTATGTTTGTCTGGGGCGGGATATTGAATATGCCTGTGATGAAAAAGCTGTTTTGAATATGGATAAGAGGGAAAGAAAAAATTATTTGCTGGCACTTTTGAACTGTTGTGCAGTAAAAAGGCGTGCCAGTGTATATCCACTGGCATTTGGAAAAATTGGAATTAAAAAAAGGGTGATTCGCATGAAACAATGGAAAAAACCATCAATTGTGCTGTTTACTATTACAATGCTTTTTGGAATGATAGTATCAGTTTGTTTCTTTACTGTTCCTAAGACACGAGGAGCAGGGGAAATGAAAAATCAAGAAGAGATAAATACAGGTTTTGTAACATTGGACATAAAACCGGCTTCAGTTAATCTAAATGAAAATACAGGAGCGGATGGTACAATATTATATTATGTTGATGCAGGAAAGATTATTTTTGGTGGCACTTATGGATTATTTGTCTATGACAAAAATTCCAGAACAATTGTACAGTCGTTAGATTTGGAATATATTGAGTGCAATTATACACAAGGGGATAATTACTGTGAAATAGCCGTAGATAAAAATGGTGGAAAGATTTATTTGAATCCTGTGAGGAAAAAGAAATTGTATATCTTAGACTTGATATCTAATACGTTGGAGATAAGAAATTATCCAAATTCAGATATTTGGAAGGATAATTCATTAGAGTTGTTTCATGTAGAGAATGCAAAACAAGTATCTTATCATGATGGTGGAGAAGAAAAAATATGCAAATTAAATGAAAATGATTTTACAATAGGCAGTTGTTCATATACAGAATATCCTCGAAAGGAATCAAATAATAAGGGGGAATTGATGTATTATCCCTTATTTGCACAATGATAGAGTGTAACATTTTTATACCGAGAGTAAATGTTAAAGTGTAAGTTTGACTGGAAAATACAGGATTATTGGAGGAGATTGACAAAGCCACGGATAAAAAAAGGATATAACAACAAATTCAAAGTCCTCAAACGTATTGTATACGGAAGAAGTGGATTAGTCAATCTGGAGAAAAAATGTAAACTGGCTTTTCTTCCAAGGGATCGAGATTTTTCTCTTTCTGCACTATTATAAAACAAGGGGCTGGTATTGAAATAATACCAGCTTGCATTTTAACCGTTATACCCAAAGTTAAGAAAGAGTCCATTTTGGATTTCTCTGCTTTTTCTTATTAAAAATTTATGAATTTGAATCCTCAGAATCATGAGAAACGGATTCTCTCAATACAACTTTTCCTGCTGCCTGACGCCGCCGTGTATCGGACATAGCAGCATAATGTTTTCGGGTCGTATTAACATCAGAGTGTCCAAGAACCTCCGCCACAAGATAAATATCATCGGTCTCCTGATAAAGAGCAGTACCATAAGTACTACGAAGTTTATGAGGAGTGATCTTCTTTAGTGGAGTGACTTCCTTCGCATATTTTTTCACAAGATTCTGGACCGCCTGCACACCAATTCTTCGTCTTTGCATAGAATAAAATAAAGCATCTTCATGCCCTTCCTTTGGAATGATGAGTTTTCTGCTGCCTTCCATATACTGCTCCAAAGCATCCGCAACTTCATTTCCAAAATAGACGGTCATTTCTTTTCGTCCTTTTCGGATCAGATGAAGACCGTTATTGCGGAAATCAACATCATCAACGTTTAAGCCTACTAATTCAGACACACGGATTCCAGTTCCAAGAAGAAGTGTAATGATCGCAAGATCACGTTCCTTGGTCTTTTCATAATAAGCAAGTTTCTGTCCAGTCAAATGGTCACCACCGTGTTCTACAAAATCAAGCAAAGAAGCAACTTCATCGGCTTCTAAACGGATAATTTCCTTCTCACGGATCTTTGGCATATCAACAAGCAATGTTGGATTTTTCTCAATCAACTGTCGTTTGTAAAAATATCCGTAAAAAGAACGGAGTGCAGACATCTTACGAAAAACACCTTGTTCAGTATTCTGCATATGCTTATGTTGTTCTTCCGAAATGTAAACCTTTAAATATTCCATATATTCTTCCAAATCAACGGATTCAATCTTATCAAGATCACTTACTTTAAAATCCAGCACAGAGTAATTACGGTAAGCAGGATTTTCATCGATCAGAAAATGAAAGAACACTCTCAGATCATATGCATAAGCAATTCGAGTTCTTACTTGTGTGGTAGAATCAATTGCACGGAAGAATTCTTTCGCAAAAGGCGGGAGTGTTTTAATAAGTTCGCGTAATTTGATCGTCTGTCTTGCAGTCAGATCGTCATAATATGGTAATGATTTCATAAAATTCACCTGTTTCTTATTTATTTAGCATACCATTTACGGCTATTCAGTAGTAGTAAATGAAAATAATACATGACTTATTCTATCAATTTTTCACAAAGCTTGCAAACTTTTCCCTTCTATGTATAATAATAGTTAGTTAAGACTAACTAGAACAAAATAGAACAAAAATAAAAAGAAAGGAACATTTCGTGTATGATGCAATTTTTTAAATCATCAACAAAAGAAGCGATGAACTTCCTAAGATATGTCGGACCAGGTTTACTAGTCACCGTAGGTTTTATAGATCCCGGTAACTGGGCAAGTAATATCGCTGCAGGTTCCGGATATGGATATACATTGTTATGGATGGTCACATTATCAACGATCATGCTCATTATCTTACAGCATAATGCAGCACATCTAGGAATCGTCACAGGAAAATGTTTATCAGAAGCAACAAGTCTGTATATTAATAAAGGGCTTAAGAACATCATTTTATTAACAGCAGTTGCAGCATCGATCGCAACCGCAATGGCAGAACTTTTAGGTGGTGCAATGGCATTAGAAATGCTGTTTCATATTCCAGTAAAGATTGGTACATTTATCATTTTAGGGATCGTACTGTTCTGTCAGTTTACGAATGCATACAGCAGAATCGAGAAACTGATCATCTTATTTGTATCACTGATCGGATTCTCTTTTCTGTTTGAAATCTGTATTGCAGATATTGAATGGAAACAGGCGCTGATCGGATGGGTAAAGCCAGAAATTCCCAAAGGTTCACTTCCAGTTGTCATGAGTGTTCTAGGAGCAGTCGTGATGCCACATAACCTGTTTTTACATTCAGAGATCATTCAGAGCAGAGAATGGAATCTAAAAGATGAAAATGTGATAGAACAGCAGTTAAAATACGAGTTTAAAGATACCTTATTTTCCATGATCATAGGATGGGCAATTAACAGTGCAATGATCTTAATGGCAGCAGCTACCCTGTATCAAGGAAATGGTCATTCTATTGATGATATTCATTTAGCAGGTTCCATGTTAACACCACTTCTTGGAAATGCAGCATCAATTATTTTTGCACTTGCATTATTACTTGCTGGAATTTCATCAAGTATTACAGCAGGAATGGCCGGTGGAACGATTTTTTCTGGAATTTTTGATCATCCTTATGATATTCATCATAAAGATACGAAATTAGGAGTTCTTATTACGATGATTCCAGCAACATTGATTATTTTACTGATAAAATCTCCATTCGATGGATTGATCTATTCCCAGATGTTTTTGGCAGTTCAACTTCCTATTACGATCTTTACTCAGATCTATCTGACATCCTCAAAGAAAGTCATGGGGAAATATGCGAATTCGAAACGATTAAAGATCATACTTTTTATGATTGCACTGATCGTAACATTTCTTAACATATGTCTGTTTGTGACTGGATTTTAAATATAAAAAATGAGATAATAAAGATAAAAAAGAAAGGAGCATCTTATGGAAATTAAATATTTATCAATTAAGAATTTTAAATCAATCCGGCATATGGAAATATCAGATATCCAGAATGCTCTGATTCTTGTTGGAAAGAATAATACAGGAAAATCATCCATCCTTCATGCCTTGCGTGCAGTCGAAGGATCTTATGAAATCTCATTGGATGATTTTAACGAGACAATGCAAAATATAGAGATTGGATTTATATTATCCATTACAGAAGAAGATCTTCATATTTTTCATAAAAATGGTATAGTGAGCCAGTATAAAAAATACGATCTTTGGAAAAAGGATTTTGAGAGCAAACTTCCATCTTACAAAAATGAAGAGATCACCTTTACATTCATTGCCAATAAAGAAGGCAAACAGCGGTTTTACGATGGAAAAAGGAAACATAATAAGTATATTCGGGAAATTTTCCCAACTATTTATTTCATTGGAACGAACCGTAATTTAAAACAGATACAGGATGATCTTTTTATGTTACAGGAAGACAGTTTGCTTAAAATCATGCGTACAAACTGCTGTATGTTTGATCCTGTGAAACCATGTACTCATTGTTTTCAGTGTATCGGTCTGATCAATCAGAAGAGTCCAAAAGAGCTGAATGCATTTGAGGCTGCAAAGTTATTTGAATATAAATTGTATGAGATGAACATTGATCAGTTTGAGAAACGTATTAATGAGAGCTTCCATAAGAACGGCGGATTTGAGGATATCATTTTCTCTATGAATTATGATGTTGATCAGATGCTTCAAGTTAATGCAGAGGCTTATAACAAAGAACGTGATATTTCAATTTCTGTGGAACGATTGGGGCGTGGAATGAAAAGTATTTATATGCTTTCTCTTCTGGAAGCTTATGTAATGGATGAGAATAGTCTTTCATCGATCATTCTGGTAGAGGAACCAGAGATGTTTTTGCATCCACAACTGCAAAAGACAGCCAGTGAGATCCTTTATCGTCTGGCACAGAAGAATCAGGTGATCTTTACAACACATTCTCCACATTTATTAGCCAATTTTAGCAGTAGACAATTATGTCAGATCATATTGGATGAAGATTCATATTCTGTTGCAAAGAAGAAAACGAACATTAGTTCGGTATTAGACGATCTTGGATATAATGCTTCCGATCTTATGAATGTTGATTTTGTTTTTATCGTAGAAGGAAAACAAGATAAATACCGTTTGCCATTGTTGTTAAATCATTATTATTCTGAAATTTATGATGAAGACGGCAGATTAAATCGTGTAGCGATCTTGACAACAAACAGCTGTACCAATATCAAGACGTATGCCAACTTAAAATATATAAATCAGCTTTATATGAAGGATCGTTTTTTAATGATCCGTGATAGTGATGGTAAGGATCGAGATATGCTTGGAAGACAGCTTTGTAAATATTATGATGAGAGAAATCTTGTGGATGTTGATCATTTACCAAAAGTGACAAGGAAAAATGTATTGATCTTAAAATATTATTCTTTTGAAAATTATTTTTTAAATCCAGAGATCATGTCAAAACTTGGAGTTATAGAATCTGAAGATGCTTTTTATGAGATTTTATATGATAAATGGAGAGAATATCTGCATAGGATCAAAAGTGGAGTTCATTTGATACAGATGATGGGACGTGATTTTACATCAGCGCAAGATATGAAAGAACATATGGAAGAGATTAAAACCTATATGCGGGGTCATAATCTGTTTGACATTTTTTATGGAAGATATAAAAAAGAAGAGAAAGATTTATTAAAGAAATATATTGAGATCGCACCAAGAGATGAATTTAGTGATATTCTTGATGCGGCGGATTCGTTTATCTATTTTCAGAGTAAGACAAAACAAAAAGATATTCAGAATGAAACAAAATAAAGAAAGTGCGAGATAAATAATATGACAAAGAAACACACAATATTAACAGCGATCAATTCGAAATACATTCATTCGAACCTTGCAGTTTACTGCCTTCGTGCCTACGCAAAGCCATATATCGATGAAGTCGAGATTGCAGAATATACGATCAATCAGCAGGTGGATGATATCCTGATGAGTCTGTATCAGAAACATCCAGATATCCTTTGTTTTTCCTGTTATATCTGGAATATTGAATACATAGAACGTGTGATCAGGGAAATCCATAAACTACTGCCGGATGTTCCAATCTGGCTTGGAGGACCAGAAGTTTCCTATGATTCCAGAGAAGTTTTAAGACGACTTCCACAGGTAACGGGTGTGATGAAAGGGGAAGGAGAAGTTACATTCCTTGAAGTGCTTGATCATTATCATGGAAAGAGAGATGATCTTAGCAAGATTCCTGGACTAACTTATAGAAATGAAGATGAGATCGTAGAAACACCATGGCGTCCAGTGATGGACTTAAGTAAAGTTCCATTTGTGTATGAACATATTGAAGATTTTGAACATAAGATCATCTACTATGAATCAAGCAGGGGCTGTCCATTTTCATGTAGTTATTGTTTATCTTCGATCGATAAATGCCTGCGCTTCCGAGATCTTTCTCTTGTCAAAAAGGAATTACAGTTTTTCTTAGATCATAAAGTGCCACAGGTCAAATTTGTCGATCGTACCTTTAACTGTCGACATGATCATGCAATGGAAATCTGGCGTTATATAAAGGAACATGATAACGGCATTACCAATTTCCATTTTGAAGTGGCAGCAGATGTCTTAAAGGATGATGAAATTGAATTGATCTCTGATATGCGTCCGGGACTGATTCAGTTAGAGATTGGCGTTCAGTCAACGAACATCGATACGATCACTGAGATTCACAGGAAAATGGATTTTAAGAAAGTTGTAGATATCGTAACAAGGATCAATGCTGGACATAATATACATCAACATTTGGATTTGATCGCAGGACTGCCTTATGAAGATCTTGAAAGTTTTAAACAGTCATTTCAGGATGTCTATGAAGTACGTCCAGAACAATTACAGTTAGGTTTTTTAAAAGTATTAAAAGGTTCTTATATGGAAAAACAAAAAGAGAACTATGGGCTTGTTTATAAAGATACACCGCCTTATGAAGTCCTTTATACAAAATGGCTGCCTTATGAAGATGTACTGGTTTTAAAGAAAGTGGAAGAAATGGTGGAAGTTTATTATAATAGCAGCCAGTTTTCGAACACCTTGCGGTTGTTGGAAAAAGAATTTGACACTGCATTTGCTTTATATGATACACTTGCCAGATTTTATGAGGAGAAAGGTTATGACAAGGTCAGCCACAGCCGGATTGCCCGATTTGAAATCTTATATGAATTTATACAAACCATTACAGCAGAAGAGAATCTTGTATTATATAAAGAGTTGTTAACGTATGACTTATATCTTCGTGAAAATGTAAAGAAACGTCCGGATTTTGCAGGAGATTATACATTACAAAAGGATGAGCTTCGTTATATCAACGAAGAGATTTTATTAAAAGATGAACGACTTGCATATTTTGGACAAAAGAATATGCGGAAATTTTCCCATATGGAACAATTCGATCATGCGGTAAATGAAGATTTTAAAGAAACAAAAACCATCCTATTGTTTGATTATCAGAATAGAGATCCATTGACAAACCAGGCGACAGTTTATCCGATTACAATGAATTTGATAAAAAATCAATAAAATATAGTTAGAAAGAGGGTGCAGAAAATAAGATGATCGCAATATATTTGGCACCACTTTATCTGCTGTTAAATGTCTATTTTTTATTCCGAATATTGAAATGGTTAGAGACTTGTCATGTTTATTTTAAAAAGAAATGGATCAAAGCAGGTTTGGTCATGATCTATGTATTTCTTGCATTCAGTATTCTGATCGCATTTTTGTTTCCACAAGGAACGATACGGCGAGCTATGAAACTGATCAGTAATTACTGGCTGGGTGTTTTGATGTATTTGGCGCTTACGATCCTTATTGCGGATCTGATCCGCCTAATCTTAATCTATTTTGTAAAAGTAGATCAGAAAAAGTTTCGGACACCAAAAGTTTTTAGGATTGTTGGAAGCATTTGTATGATCTTGATCTTATTGATCAGTTTTTACGGAGTGTGTAATGCAAGGAATATCAGGACAACAAGTTACCATGTAACGATACATAAAAAAGTAGGAAATCATAAAAAGCTAAAGATCATTTTACTTGCAGATCTTCATCTTGGATACAATATTGGATGTTCTCAGATGAAACAGATGGTAATGAAAGTAAATCAGCAAAGTCCAGATCTGATCGTGGTCGCAGGAGACATTTTTGATAATGAATATGATGCATTAGATGATCCAGATCAGTTGGTCAAGATATTTCGACAGCTAAAGAGTCAATACGGTGTTTATGCAGTTTATGGAAATCATGATATTGATGAAAAGATTCTTGCAGGATTTACATTTGGCAGCGGTCGGGAGAAAAAGGTCAGCGATCCAAGAATGGATGAATTTGTAAAAAGGGCAGGAATGAAGTTATTAAGAGATGAATCTGTCTGTATTGATCAAAGCTTCTATCTCTATGGAAGACCAGATGCTGAGAAAGTAGGCCGTGGGATCAGCAGACGTAAGACTCCAAAAGAACTGGTAAATGGAATGGATCTTAAAAAGCCTGTGATCGTACTGGATCATGAGCCAAGGCAGTTGGAAGAGTTAAATCAGGCAGGAGTAGACATTGATCTTTGCGGGCATACGCATGATGGACAGCTGTTCCCTTGGAATATTACAATTCATTTGTTTTGGAAGAATCCGTATGGATATCGTAAGGTTGGAAATGCGCATCAGATCGTAACTTCAGGTGTCGGTTTATTTGGCCCGAATATGAGGGTCGGAACGAAAGCGGAGATTGTGGTTGTGAATGTGGATTTTAGATGATCTGACAAAGATGTCAGTTATACTATAATAAACAAATGGAGGAAGACATTTTTATGAAATATCACGATGGAAAAGACAGATGCAGTTGGGCTAATCCAAAGAATCCGATATATATTGAGTATCACGATAAAGAATGGGGAGTGCCTGTCTATGACGACCATAAATTGTTTGAAATGCTGATCTTGGAATCGTTTCAGGCAGGATTATCGTGGGAGTGTGTGTTAAATAAACGAGAAGCGTTCAGAGAAGCGTTTGATGATTTTGATGTATATAAAGTGAGTGCATATGATGAGGAGAAACAAGCGCAATTAAAAGAAAATAAAGGGATTATAAGAAACCAAAGAAAAATATCTGCTGCCGTATCAAATGCGACTATTTTTATGAAAATCCAGGAAGAATACGGAACCTTTTCTGAATATTTATGGAAGTTTACAGATCATAAGATCATCCATGAGACGGGAAAAACATCTTCAGAATTATCCGACCAGATTTCAAAGGATTTAAAGAAACGTGGAATGAAATTTGTCGGTACAACGATCATTTATTCCTATCTGCAGGCAGTGGGAGTGGTCGAGTCACATGAGGAAGGTTGTTTCCTGCATCATAAAGAATAAAAAATTTACAAGTAGGTAACACTGCGTACTTGAATTTTTATACAAAAAGGAGTAAGGTAGAAATTACCAGATAAAATTGAGTATTAGAAAGATGATCATGTCATAACAATGTTCAAACAAAGGGAGGAAGCAATCATGAGACGTAAGATTATGACAGCATTTGTATGCGCGATTATGACAATCTCTGTAATACCGGTTTATGCAGATGATACACAGACCGATCAGGCAGTGACAACAGAAGTTTCTACCGAAACAGCAGCAACGGTGCAAGAAACAAAAAGAACGCAAAGTAAAGAACAACTGAAGAAAAAGACAACAAGCAAGAAACATACTAAGACAAAATTAAAGAAAAAGGAAGAAAACAAAGTCATTCCAATGCCAACACAAGTGATCAGTAAGAGTTCTTCGGATACGATCGAAGGAAGGATCAAGGATAAACAGGCGAAAGTGAAACAGCTGAAAAAACAAAAAGCAAAGATTGAGGAAGAGATTCGCCTGGAACAGCAAAAAGCACGATCTATAAATGAATTTTACAAAAAGTATACAGCAAATTCCAAGGCGGAGATTGCTTTATATGGGCAGGAAATCACTCCTTCTATGAAGATTTCTAAAAAAGATGAGCAGTTAAGAGAAGATTTATATGAGCTTGCAGATTTATTTGGAGATGAGAATCTGAGAACGATCGCAAGCAAATATGTCTTTGGAATTAATCATCCGGACTTTGAGACTTTGCTTGATAAGAATGAAACGATTCAGCTTGATCAGTATTTAAAGAACGAACAGATACTTCCGATCAAACCAATGGAAGAAAAGGTTCAGACGATCAAGAAGCAGATCAAGAAGTTCAAAGGAGAGATCAAAAAAGAGGAACAGACAAGATATTTTAATCCAAATGATGTCAGTGCTCTAAGTCATATCACAGTTTCAGACGCCAAACATATCTTGGAAGGAACTGCTTTGTATGATGATGCGAAAGCTTATGTCAAGGCGGAAGAAAAATATCATGTGAATGCAGTCTTTTTGATGGGAATCGCTGCACATGAAAGTGCATGGGGCACGAGCCGCCGTGCGAGGGAAGATAATAATCTGACTGGATATGGTGTAACATCGGATCATGCAAAAGGAATTAACAAATCAACGAAAGAAGCAGGACTTTTAGCGACTGCAGAAACTTTACATGAAAAATACCTGACATCAGGTGGAAGTTACTATGTTGGAACTTCTGCGGCAGCAGTGAACAAACATTACTGTGTTGGCGGAGAATGGGCGGCAGCAGTTGTAAAGAATGCTTATTTATTAATGAATCGTTTATAATTTTCTATTTTTGTATTGATTTTATAGAATCACAATGCTATAATTTACAAGAAATCAAAAAGAAGAAAACGTTGATGAGAAGAGTACTTTGTGGAAAGCTTCCAGAGAGGGATACATTTGCTGAAAGTATCCTAAGCAGACAAACAAAGGAAGACCACCTCGGAGTGGCTGTAAACCAGCCCGGCTGACACCGTTAATCGTCGATTAAGTGATCTGTTTCTGGAGTTTATGATCAAAGGATATGAAACAGATAACCAGGGTGGAACCGCGATAACTCGTCCCATGGATTTTTATTAGTCCATGGGATTTTTTATTTCTGTTATAGATTTATTATAGAAGAAATCTATAGAGAATTGTGACAGGATAAATAAAACGTTATATATCAAGAAAGGATGAATAAGAAGATGAAGATTACATTAAAAGATGGATCTGTAAAAGAGTATGAAAACAATATGTCTGTCATTGATATTGCAAAAGATATCAGTGAAGGACTGGCAAGAGTTGCCTGTGCGGGTGAGGTTGATGGAGAAGTTGTTGACCTTAGAACTGTCATTGACAAAGACTGCGAATTAAATATCTTAACATTTGATTCTGATGAAGGAAAACACGCATTCCGTCATACAGCATCCCATATTTTAGCTCAGGCAGTAAAACGTTTATATCCAGAAACAAAACTTGCGATCGGACCTTCTATCGACAATGGTTTCTACTATGATATGGAGAAAGATACTCCATTTACACAGGAAGACCTTGAGAAGATTGAAAAAGAAATGAAGAAGATCGTCAAAGAAAATCTTGAAATCACAAGCTTTACAAAACCTAGAGATGAAGCGATTGCATTTATGAAAGAAAGAAACGAACCTTACAAAGTAGAATTGATTGAAGATCTTCCAGAAGATTCTGTGATCAGCTTCTATCAGCAGGGTGAATTTGTTGATCTTTGTGCAGGACCTCACTTAATGACTACAAAACCAGTGAAAGCATTCAAACTTACAAGTATTGCAGGTGCTTACTGGCGTGGAGATGAGCATAATCAGATGCTTACAAGAATCTATGGTACTGCATTTACAAAGAAAGCAGAATTAGATGCATACCTTACAATGATGGAAGAGGCTAGAAAGCGTGACCATCGTAAACTTGGAAAAGAACTTGGTCTGTTTATGATGAGAGAAGAAGGACCTGGATTCCCATTCTTCCTTCCAAAAGGTATGGTTCTTAAAAACACATTATTAGACTACTGGCGTGAAATTCATCAGAAAGCAGGATACGTTGAAATCTCAACACCTATCATGTTAAGTCGTCATTTATGGGAAACATCAGGACATTGGGATCATTACAAAGAAAATATGTATACAACAGTTATTGATGATCAGGATTTTGCAATCAAACCTATGAACTGCCCAGGTGGAGTTCTTGTTTATGATTCTGAACCACGTTCATATAGAGATCTTCCATTAAGAATGGGAGAATTAGGTTTAGTACATCGTCATGAAAAATCTGGTCAGTTACATGGATTAATGCGTGTTCGTTGTTTTACACAGGATGATGCACATATCTTTATGACACCAGATCAGATCAAAGATGAGATCAAAGGTGTTGCAGGATTGATCGATCAGGTTTACAATTTATTTGGATTTAAGTATCATGTAGAACTTTCTACTCGTCCAGATGACAGCATGGGAAGTGACGAAGATTGGGAACTTGCAACAGATTCTCTTCGTGCAGCTTTAGATGATCTTGGACTTGATTATGTGGTAAATGAAGGAGACGGAGCATTCTACGGACCTAAGATTGATTTCCACTTAGAGGATTCTATCGGAAGAACATGGCAGTGTGGAACGATCCAGCTTGACTTCCAGCTCCCATTACGTTTTGACCTTCACTACACAGGAGCAGATGGAGAGAAACATCGTCCAATCATGATCCACCGTGTTGCATTTGGATCTATCGAGCGTTTTATCGGTATTTTGATTGAGCATTTTGCAGGTGCTTTTCCTACATGGTTAGCTCCAGTACAGGTTGAAGTGATTCCTATCTCTGATAAGCATTTAGATTATGCTAATAAAGTACTTGATACATTAAAGGCAGCAGGAATCCGTGCAGACATCGATACAAGAGCTGAGAAAATGGGATACAAGATCCGTGAAGCGCAGCTTCAGAAGATTCCATATATGTTAGTTGTTGGTGGAAAAGAAGAAGAAAACGAAGCTGTATCAGTAAGAAGCCGATTCAAAGGTGATGAAGGACAGATGAAGTTAGATGACTTCTTAGCTGCAATCAAAGAAGAGATTGCTAATAGAGAAAACCGTAAGGTTGAAAAAGAAGATTAATTGTCAAATGAAAAGGAGGCACCACATTTGTGGAATGCCTCCTTCCTTTATATCATATCCGTTCTAATAATTCATCAGGTTTCATAGCAGGTACTTTACTTTCGATAAAATCCTTGATATTACGAGTTACAATAAAATCTACTTTCATTCGCTGTGCGCATACCATTTGAATCGCATCTTCATAATCAGAAGTTTTCATATTCGCCGCTTTTCTTATATCAGAAGACTTTAGATCAGCAATATGAAAAATCATAAACAGCTGTTCAATAATTTGCTGAGTTTTTTCTGGTGTTAATTCTTTTCTCAAAATATAAACAATATTTGGAATAGACAATGCTGAAATATATCCATCAATTTTTTCTACTTCACATAACTTCCAGATTTTTGAAGAGCTTTCTACAAAATCAGTTCTGTCACATAATACATCAAGGATTACATTTGTATCAATCAATATTTTCATATTTTTCTGCAATCCTTTCTGCGCGGATATCCTTTTCGTTATAATCTTTTTTTAGAATTCCAGTTAAAGAATCAGTCAAGAAAGAAATACCTGTGTCTTTTGAAATTAATCTGGCGACTTCTTTTCCTTTCTTTAAAATAATAATTTCATTACCTTCTTGGACAGCTTTTAAATATTTACCAAAGTTATTTTGAATATCAGTTGCTGTTGTTGTAATCATAGTATCACCTCCTATTTTAATAGTTAGTACCTAAAATTATTATATGCTATTTTAGGGATTTTATCAATGATATTAGAAAAATTGATTCATTTTATAAGTTATATAAAACAAGATTGTCTATATAACTGCAACATTTTCTCAAATAAACATCTTGAAATATACCCTGTCAGGGTATATAATACCAATCGTAAAGGAGGAAATTACATGGAAGAAAAAAAAGAATGTTGTTGTCATCACAAGACAAAAGAACGTTCAGACAAAGAATATAAAGATCTTATTAATCGTCTAAGCCGTATTGAAGGACAAGTTCGTGGAATAAAAAAGATGGTAGAGAATGATACTTATTGTACCGAAATTGGTATACATTAATAATATATGTGCTACAAACCGCTTAAATACGTGATTTGAGTTATAACAAAAATAAAAAATACACCTTTTTTACACCATTTTAGAAAAAGGAGCTTAATACTATAAAATTTTATAATGAGTCATAAGAAGAGTAGATAAAAAATTTATCTGTTCTTTTTTTTCTAATATATTTGAAAACCTTGACATAAATATATTTAGTGTGTAATACATTTTATAATAAAAATCTGAAATTTTACACCAAATTTGAAAAAGGGAAAAATTGTAATCTAAATAAGGAATTTTTAATCATTTATAGGAGCTTTAATACTATAATTTTCATAAGGCATAACAAAGAAGAGCAGATGAATAAATCTACTCTTTTTTGTTATGCTTTATATCTGTTTAAATATTTCAGAACAAAGCAATTATAGCGGCTATGGTTCTAAAAGTTTCAAAGTAAAAACTTGAAAGTCAGGACATAAATTTGTTTAATTGATCATTTTCAATACTAACTTTGTTTGCTTTGTAAGTGAATAGTTACCCTAATTGGTAAAATACCTAGAAACAGACCTGTCTCCTGTAAGATTAATTACATATTCATTTTAGGATTTTTTATGTTTTGTAGATATAAAATATATTAAAATATATAATTTTTACTGTAAATAAAATGGGATAAAATGGAAATTAAGGTGCAAAAATATGGAACGCACTAACATATATTGATTAAAAAAGCAAAAAAAAACAGTATAAATACGAAAAAAACATGGGTGTATTACACAAAATAGCTTGAAATATCTGAACATAAGTGTATAATGAAATTACAACGAACGTTCGTACTAATCTATACAACTGAAAGGAGGGTGCAAGGTAATATTGCACAGAAGAACATGCAGGATATGTTACAATTAAAAATTTTAGGTCATGATGAAAACTTGTCAAAAATTGCAAGAAAAAAATATGTGAGAACAGCAAATTTGAAGATGCCTTCTGGAAAAGTAGAGATTGGATTAGATGAATCAAAAAGCTGTCTTTATGGAGTGGTATTGGATCAATGTTGTGGTCAAGCTTTTTTGTAACACCACGACCTAATTTCTGCCACAGGGGT
>ERZ1673752.2299-NODE-2299-length-21932-cov-9.778260_pt1 | contig 21932 bp, 17 predicted proteins | sample MGYA00580195_ERZ1673752 | MGnify/ENA primary metagenome ERZ1673752 (study PRJEB41218, sample SAMN15661744) | gut metagenome | host: Homo sapiens | place: Canada: London | collected 2015-08-20/2019-03-30 | study: EMG produced TPA metagenomics assembly of...
TATCCTTATACTTTTCTATAAGCGGATGCTCTGGTGAGATAACCATGTATGATACACCAAAAATGGTATCTGGTCTAGTTGTATAAACTTTTAGCTTGTCATCTACTTCATCTATGTCAAAATCAAGCTCCATACCGTGGCTTCTGCCTATCCAGTTAACTTGTTGTGTCTTAACTCTGTCAATGAAGTCAACTGTGTCAAGGTCATCTATAAGTCTGTCAGCATACTTAGTTATAGCTAGCATCCATTGTGTCTTAACTCTGTGTTCAACTGTATGTCCGCATCTTTCGCAGTGGCCTTGAATAACTTCTTCGTTCGCTAGACCAATCTTACAGCTTGGGCACCAGTTTATATTCATTTCTTTTTTATAAGCAAGACCCTTTTTGAATAATTGTATAAATATCCATTGAGTCCACTTGTAATATTCTGGATCAGTTGTATTTATCTCTCTGTCCCAGTCAAATGAAAGACCTAGTGATGTCAATTGATGCTTGAAGTGAGCAACATTTCTTTTAGTAACATCCTTTGGATTCATTTTGTGCTTTATGGCATAATTTTCAGTTGGAAGACCAAAAGCGTCCCAGCCCATTGGATACAAAACGTTGTATCCCTCAAGTCTTCTCTTTCTAGCAACTATATCAAGCGCTGTGTAACTCCTTGGGTGACCAACGTGTAGGCCCTCTCCTGATGGATATGGGAACTCTACCATCAAAAAGTATTTTGGCTTGTCTGAATCGTTTTCTGCATGAAACGCTTTATTGTCAGACCAAATCTTTTGCCATTTGCCTTCGACATCTTTATGATTATATTCTTTCATAGCGCCCTCCTAAAATTCACAGTGATGAACTGTTCTTGGGAATGGTAGGACGTCTCTGATATTTTCAATGCCAGTTATATACATGATAAGTCTTTCAAAACCAAGACCATAACCAGAGTGAACTACGCTGCCATATTTTCTTAGATCCATATACCAAGTGTATGAGTCCATATCAAGTCCTAGCTCATTTATTCTCTTTTCAAGTTTAGCATAGTCTTCTTCTCTTTGTGAACCGCCTACAATTTCACCAATGCCAGGAACCAAGCAGTCCATAGCAGCAACTGTCTTATTGTCTGGGTTGAGCTTCATGTAGAATGCCTTGATGTCCTTTGGATAATCAGTTACGAAGATCGGTTTTTTAAATATTTGTTCAGTTAAATATCTTTCGTGTTCAGTTTGTAGGTCCATGCCCCACTCAACTTTAACATCAAATTTTTCTTCATGTTCTTTTAATATTTCTATAGCTCTAGTGTAAGTAACTCTTTCAAAATTAGAGTTTCTAACGTGATTTAGTCTATCGATTAGTCCTTTGTCAACGAATTGATTGCAAAAATCAATTTCTTCCTTGGCATTTTCCATAACATAGTTAATTACGTATTTAAGCATTGCTTCAGCTACATCCATGTTTTGATTGTTATCCATGAATGCCATCTCTGGCTCTATCATCCAAAATTCTGCCGCATGTCTAGTTGTATTTGAATTTTCTGCTCTAAATGTTGGTCCAAATGTATATATCTTTGAGAAAGCCATGGCAAATGTTTCGCCCTCTAATTGACCTGATACTGTTAAATGTGTTGGCTTATCAAAAAAGTCTTTGCTGTAATCAACTGCACCATCTTCTGTTCTTGGCGGATTATCTATGTCAAGTGTAGTTACTTGGAACATTTCTCCTGCGCCTTCAGCATCTGATGCTGTAAGTATTGGTGTGTGCACATAAATGAAGTCTTGTTCGTTGAAAAATTTGTGTATAGCAAAGGCTGCTAGTGATCTAATTCTATAAGCTGCTCTAAATAGGTTAGCTCTTGGTCTTAAGTGAGCTATGCTTCTTAAGAATTCCATAGAGTGTCTCTTATTTTGTAGTGGGTAATCAGCTGTTGAATCGCCTAAGACTTCAATCTCTTCTGCCTTTATCTCAAACGCTTGTTTATTGTTTGGTGTAAGAACTAGCTTGCCCTTTACTCTGATTGATGCGCTTAGATATAGCTTTGAAACTCTTTCAAAGTTTTCTAGTGTATTATCATAAACTACTTGAACACTATTAAAGAAGGATCCATCATTAATTTCGATAAAACCAAATTCTTTTTGTGCTCTTAAATTTTTTATCCAAGCTTGAACCTCAACAGTTTTTCCGTCAAGCTCCTTATAGCTCTTAAAAAGTTCTCTAATATCCATACCCTCACTCCTATTTATAATCTTCTACTGTAATACTTTCAATTACAACGTCTTCTAGAGGTTTGTCGTTTTCGTTAACTTGTGATTTTGCAATCTCATCAACTACGTCCATACCCTCATATACTTCGCCAAAAACTGTGTGCTTGTAATCAAGCCAGAATGCGCCGCCAATCTTTTTGTAAGCTTCAACAACAGCCTTTGGATATCCTTTTTCTTCGCCAGCTTCTTCCATTTGCTTGATGATGTCATCTTGAACAGCTTGGCCTTGTACGATAAAGAATTGTGATCCGTTAGTGTTAGGACCAGCATTGGCCATGCATAGAGCGCCTCTGAAGTTTCTTGTATTTATATCAAATTCATCTTCAAATGGTCCGCCAAATATGCTTTCTCCGCCAGTTCCGTTACCATTTGGGTCACCGCCTTGAATCATAAAACCATTTATAACTCTATGGAAGATTAAATTGTCATAATATTTATCTTCTGCGTGCTTAGTAAAGTTCTCTACTGCCTTTGGAGCTACTTCAGGGAATAATTTTACCTTGATTTCGCCCTTATTTGTCTTTATAGTTGCTACCTTGTCACCTGCTTTAGGATTTTGTAGTTGAACAAGTTCTGCATCATCTGTAGTTACTTCGCTTTCGCTTCTTTCTTTTTTCATTTCTCCCTCACCACCATTGTCATTTTTTTTGCTACATGCAGTTAAACTAAAGCACATAGCCATCATTAATAATAATAAAATTATCTTTTTCATAATTCCTCCTACTTAAGTATTCTTTTTTGGCTAACTATATTTACACCTAAATCTAAAATATTTTTCTTTATTACATCACCTACGTTTATAGGTGCCTTTGCTCGCAAATTAAATATTTCTTTTAATATTGCTTGATGATAAATTTTTTTTACTTTTTTATCAGTTTTTACTGGCAGACCTGAAACCATCAGACTATCTATCCTAATCTTGCCATAAACGTAGTCGTCCTCTTCTTGAAGAAGGCTTTTTGCATAATTATATCCTCTTCCGCAGCGATTGCCAGAAATTTCTTCGCCATCAATTTTTATTCTGCAGCAAACTGGGCAGCAGACGCATTGTACCATCATGCTATCACCCTCGGTTCTATCTCTTTTTTAAGTATAATCTTAAACCAAACATAAGCAACTATCCCCTTTAATATTGACGATAGTGAAATTGCTATCCAAACGCCATCTAGTCCATAGTATTTCATAAAGAATATTGCAAATGGTATACGCATTAAATTTAGTATAACTCCAGAGTATGATGGCTCCTTCGTTCTACCTATGCCATTGAAAAATCCTGTTACGCCTATCTCTATAACCATGAATAATTGTGAATAGCCAAGTATTCTTAAATAATCAGCTCCAGCCTGCATCGCAACTGGGTCATTTGGTAAAAACGCTGAAAATATCGGAGTTGCAAATACTATAAGTAATAGTGATGTAGCTGTTCCAAGCGTTGACATAATCCTCATGGATTTTTTAAATCCAAGAACTATTCTATCATAAGTACCTTTACCAAAGTTTTGTCCAGTAAAAGCTGTGTTTGCAACTGAGAAGCCATTCGCCGTCATCCAAGATATTGACTCTATCTGCGAGCCTATCGACATAGCTGAAACCGCATAAGCACCAAGCTTTGTTAGATAGCCTGTTAATACCATAGATACCGCTGCGTGACACGCTTCCATAAGCGTTATTGGTATGCCAAGTTTAAGTATGTGATTTATTATTTCACTTGGCACTTTTTTAAGATAATTCACTCTAACATAAATTAAATCATTTTTAAAGCCTATGTAAATATATATTAAGAATATTACTAAAGTTGCTATAACTGAGGCGATTGCTGTACCCATGGCTCCCATGTGAAATACAAATATAAAGACTGGGTCTAAAACCATGTTTACTAATAAACCGATTGAGCTTATTATAAATGGCGTCTTGCTATTGCCCATGCTATTGAATGTAGCGGCAAAGAGTGGATTTAAGAACATAAAGGCTAAACCAATGGCAATTGCTACCATGTATTCACTTGCTAGCTCTTGAACAGCTGCGTCACCCTCTTTGAATGAATATAGTCCTATGAGCTCATTGTGAAAAATTATAAATATAGCTGTGATTGTCATGGCAATTATAAGGCCTAATCTAAAACCGCCGCTTATATAATCTTTAGTTTTTTCTAAATCTGATTTACCAAAGCTTTGTGAAACACCAACAGATAGTCCAACTTGGCACAGTATTATTAGTGAGCTAATCAGCCAAAGGTATTGACCGACTATGCCGACGGCCGCAACCGCCTGTGTACCAACTTTGCCAAGCCAGAACATGTCTGTGATTTGATATGACATTTGCAAGAGCGAGGTACCCATCAAAGGAATTGCAAGCTTAAATAGTATTGGTGATATTTCTCCTTGTGTTAAGTCTCTCGTATCTCTCATCTAAACATCTCCTTGATCAGTCGTAATTATTACTCCGTTGTCAGTTAAAACTAAGGTATGCTCGAATTGAACGCATTTGCTACCATCTTTTGTTCTAGCAGTCCAGCCGTTCTTATCAAGCTTCATAGCCGCTGAGCCCATACAAATCATTGGCTCAATAGTAAATGCCATACCCTTAACTATTCTTGGTCCTTTTATACCAGCGTCGTAATGAAAAACTTGTGGGTCTTCATGCATGTTCTTGCCAATACCATGACCAATAAATTCTTTTACTATTGAATATCCCTTTGGTTTAGTAAAAGCTTCGATGCACTTACCAATCTCGCCTATCCTAACGTTTTCATCAACTATGCTGATGGCTTTGTACATTGCCTCTCTTGTGTGGTCAAATAATTTTTGATCCTCTTCAGAGATTTTACCTACTGGATATGACCAGCATGAGTCAGCCATCCATCCTTTGTAATTAACAACCATATCGATGGAAATGATGTCGCCATTCTTAAGAATTACGTCCTTGCTTGGAAAACCGTGGCATATCTCATCATTAACTGATGCGCATATAGCATAAGGAAAACCTTCGTATCCTTTTTGCTCTGGATAAGCGCCTTGACTTACTATGAAATTATCAACAAAATCGTTTAACTCCATAGTTGTTACGCCCTCTTTAACCTTGTCTCTCAAGGCGTGATGCACGCTGATAAGTATCTTGCCTGCATCAATCATTTTATTAATTTGATCCTTTGTCTTTAAATAAATCATATAACACTCCTTTTAAGTCTATTCTATTATTATATATATTTTACGCCAATATGTCAAGAAGTTCACAGTCATATAGAGAATTTTCTCTTAACTGTGAACTTCTTAAATATTTTATTAAATTATCTAATTCTTAGTGTGTTTATAACTGATATAAGTGTTACACCAACATCGCCAAAAACCGCTAACCATAGAGGTAATTGTATGAATAAAGATAAAATGATGATGGCCGCCTTAACAAATCCTGTGAAAATTAAATTTTCTAAAATAATTTTGTTAACAAAGTGTGATGTATCGAAAATATTTACTATCTTTTCAATTCTATCATCCATGATAACTATATCGGACGCTTCGATGGCTGCATCTGAACCAAGTGCTCCCATGCTTAGACCGATATCCGCTCTCTTAATAACTGGCGAGTCATTGATGCCGTCACCAACAAAGGCTACGAGACCATCTTTACCTTGTTCTTTTTCAAAAAACTTTATTTTATCCTGAGGAAGTAATTCTGCCTCGAATGAGTCTATGCCTAAATCGCGAGCAACTTTCTCAGCATATATCTTAGTATCGCCTGTAAGCATAACAGGTTTAACATTTCTTTCTTTAAGCTCATTAACTAATCTCTTTGTCTCTTCTTTTATTTCGTCTTCTATATAAAGATGCGCTATAAGTTTATCGTCAAGATAAGTGTCAAGAACTTTGTATTCACTTTCCTTTTCACTTGTAATAACTTTTACGCTGCCAAATTTTGTTTCAGCTGCAACGCCATTCTTAAGGCTTGTGTAAGAAATTATCTCATCTTTATCAATATCCTCTCTACTATCAAGTATAGCTCTTGATATAGGGTGCTTTGAGTGATATTCGGCAAGTCTTGCTAAGTGAAGTGCCTTTCCTTCATCTATGTCAAAGGCTTCTACACTAACTAGCCTAAATTTACCGCTAGTTAATGTGCCAGTCTTATCAAAGCAAAATGTTTTTATATTTCTAAATTGATCTAAGAATTTTGTTCCTTTAAAAAGAATACCGTTTTTGCTCATCTTGCCTATACCAGAGAAATATGCTAGTGGAACTGAAATGATGATTGCGCATGGACAAGATACTATTAAAAATGCAAAGCATGTGTGAAGAGCTTCCTTAAGCGGCATTATTTTTAGTACTGGAGCAAGAAGTGCAATAAGTGCTGCGATGAAAACAACAATTGGTGTATAAACTCTTGCAAATTTTGAAACGCCTGTCTCAAGATTAGCTTTATCGCTTTGTGAGCTTCTAACAAGATCTTGTATTCTAGCTGCTGTCGAGTTCTTAGCAAGTTTAGTAGTTTCTATAATTAAGTAGCCTTCCTTAACTATGGCGCCTGAATAAACCTCATTATTGACATCTACATAAACTGGTTCTGACTCGCCACTTATGTGAGCGTTATCAACTTTTGCGCTTCCTTCAATAACTATGCCGTCTATGGCGATGGACTCGCCTTCACGAACTATTATCTTAGAGCCAACAGCTACTTCAGAAGGTTCGCTTTGAATTTCTTTGCCATTATTAATAACTGTAGCAAAAACTGGTGACTTAACTATAAGCTCTTTAATTTTATCTCTTGATTTATCAACTGCGATGTCACTAATGATTTCACCAATTTGATATAAAAGTGCTACTAAAACTGCTTCTAGATACTCACCTATAATTATGGCGCCGACTGTTGCGACTGTCATTAAAAATTCTTCAGCAAGTATACCGCGAAAAACGCCTTTAAGTCCATGTATGATTATATCGTATGAAATAACAATGTATGCTAGTCCAAAAAAGACCATCTTATATGGACTGTCAATGAATAAATATGCAGCTAGTCCTAGAAGTGATAAAGCTATCCTTATTAAAAATATTTTTGAAAAGCCTTCTTCCTCTTCTTCTTCGCTCTCGGCTTCACCGCGCGTAACTAAAACGTCTGGCTCTAAGTCATTAACATATTTTGTAATATCTCTTAAAGCACCTTCAGCGTCAGACCCTTCTTTAATTTCAATTGTTAAAACTGAATTGATAAAATCCAAGCTAGCGCTCTCAACTGATTCATGCTCATTTGCAAAGCTTTCTATCTTTTGTGCGCAATTGGCACAAGTAAGTCCATTTAAAATTAATTTTTCCATGGCCGCCTCCTATATATTTTTATAATTTTTTTATTTTGCATTCATATATAAATATGAACACATAAACATGTATTTATATGTTAATAATAATATAACATAAATTAATTTAAAATGCAAGACTTTTTTAAAATATTTTTATTTATTTTAACACTTTTGTATACATTTATTAGATTCTATATGTTATAATCAAGATATATAATAAAGGAGGAAACATGCAAGAAATTATCGAACTAAAAAAATTAAAAAAAGCATTTAAGATCGGTAAAGAAAGTCTTCTTGTACTTAAAGGCATAGACCTAACTCTATATAAGGAGCAAGCGATATGCATTGTTGGACCATCTGGTTCAGGTAAATCTACTCTTTTAAATATGATGGCTGGACTTGAAAAGCCAACGTCGGGAGAGATAATTGTCGGCGGCATACACATTGAGAATCTTAATGAAGATGACCTAACTAAATTTAGGCAGCTAAACATTGGTTTTGTGTTTCAGTCGTATAACCTTATCCCTACCCTGACCGCACTTGAAAATGTAGGTTTAGGTTTAATATTTAAAGGCATTTCTAAAAAAGAAAGAGATGAGCGAAGCGCGTATCTACTTGAAAAGGTAGGCCTAAAGGATAGAATGAAGCACAAACCAAGCGAGATGAGTGGTGGTCAGCAGCAAAGAGTAAGTATAGCTAGAGCTTTTGTAAACAAACCGAAGATAGTCTTTGCAGACGAACCAACAGGTAACCTTGATACTAAGACTAGTGTCGAGATTATGGAACTAATGACTACTATGACAAAAAAAGACAAGCAAACGCTTATCATAGTAACTCATGACTTAGAAACAGCAGTCTACTCGGACAGGATAGTTCACGTGCGTGACGGACTGATTGAGAAGGACGAAATGAACACAGATAAAAAGGAGGCACAATTAAGTGAAGAAGATATTTAGCATATTATTAATTGCTATAATGATGATAAGCACCTTGAGTGTAAATATGTATGCAGAGGAAACAACTAAACCAATTATTGAAGAAGAAATTTTACAAGCTGATCCAGCTAGTCCAGTACAACGTGGCAATACAGTTACTTATAATTTTAAATCTTCAAATAGTAATGATACAATTACTAATGTAACTGCTGATACAAACAGTCTTAACAATTGTTATGTTATTTCAACTGCATCTAGCAATAATATTATCACAGTTAAAGTTAAAATCACATCAAATGCAGAACAAGGCACTTACAAATTGACAGTTAGAGGTAAAATTGGAAATAAAAGTGCATATGGCGAGACAAATATAAGAGTTGATGGTGAATATAAAAAACCACAAGAAAGACCAAAGGAAAAAATTGATGAAATTGATCTAATTAGTAATTCAACAAGTGAATTAAAACCAGGCGATGACACATCAGTAATTTTTGAAGCAGATAGATATTTCTATGGACTAAGTTTTTATGGTATTAAAGCTACGAGCGATAGTCCTAGCAACTGCTATATTGTAAATGCCTTTGGTGGACGCGAAGTTGAAGTAAGAGTTAGAATACCTCAAAGCGCTGAGGCAGGCACTTATAAAATTTCTGTTGCAGGTAAAACTAGAATTGACGGTGCAGTAGTAAAGGTATCAGGTGAAGCTTATGTAAGAGTTAACGGAGGCAGTCAAAACAAGGCTCAACTAAAGATTAATAGAGTTGACGTTCTTCCAGAAGCAAACATCGTTCCCGGCTCTTATGTGGCCTTTGGTTATGAAATTGAAAATATTTCAGATGTTTTGGCTAAAAACGTTGAATTAAACATATCTGGCCTTGCTGCAGCTGGCTTATCAGTTAAAGGCGGCACTACTACTCAAAAAGTTAAAGCTATTGAGGCAGGTAAAAAAATCTATTTATATTATGAGATGAATGTAGCAAAAACCGCTAAATTTGGTTCTTATGAAATAAAAACTGACCTAAGCTATGAAAGTGAATTCAATAAGGAGCCAATCAAAGAAGAAACAACTGCCTTTATCAACATCGGCGGAGACGCTTCACAAGACTCACAATTAATTATACAAGACTTAAAATTCCCTTCAGCAACACTTGGTGTAAACAAAACATTCGATGTAAGCTTTAAAATCAGAAACCAAGGTCAATCCGTTGCTAAGAGAATCAGAGCAAGCGCTAAGAGCGATGACCCATCAGGCGTTGTGTCAAGAACAGTATCAGACATACTTGTTAGAGATCTAGCTCCTGGCGAAGAAGAAACAGTTAGCTACAAGTTCTTTACAACAAAAGGCGGCTCAACTAAGAACTATCCTATCAATATTAAGATAGAATATCTTGATGATTTTACTGAAGGCAAAGAGCCAAAAACTGTTGAACAAATTGTTGGCGTTTTCTTAAATAATCCAGAAAATACTGGTGATGGTAAAGACGCGAAGAAATCGACTCCTAAGCTAATCATTGACAGATACGAATTTGAGCCAAAACTTCCACTTGCTGGAAATGAATTTGAAATGAATCTATCATTCTACAATACAAACGCTAAAAAAGCTGTTAAGAATATTAAGATAGATCTAACAAGTCAAGACACAAGTAAAAGCGACTCAAACACAGCTGGCTCATCAGTATTCACTCCTGTTGATAGTTCAAATACATTCTATATCGGTAGAATTGCTCCGAGCGGCAAAGTTGAAAAAACTATCAAAATGTTTGTCGTTCCAGACGCAACAGCTAAAACTTACAATATCACAGCTAATTTTGAATATGAAGATGATGAAAATAACGAATATAAGTCAAGTGAAAATATTGGCGTACCAGTTTATCAAGAATCAAAGCTTGATATTGACCCAATAAACTATCAAACAAACGCTATGGTTGGAGATAGTATTCCAATCAATGCAAACTTCTATAACACAGGTAAGGTTACTCTATATAACTTCAAAGTGACTCTAACTGCTGATAATGCTACTGTTAACAATGGCACATACTATATCGGTAACTTTAACTCTGGTGGACAAGACGTTTATGAAGGCTCAATCATGCCAAATGAACCAGGTGAAATAAAGGGTAAGCTTAAATTTACTTATGAGGACTCAACTGGTGAAGTAAAAGAAAAAGAAGAAGATATCAATATAACTGTTGAAGAGGCTCCTCCAGTAGATGAAAACGCTGGACCAGACGGCATGCCAATGCCAGATGGAGCTATGGGAGAAGCTCCTTGGTATAAAAAACCTTTATTTATAATTCCAGTGGCACTTGTAATTTTAGGAGCTATAGGCTTTGTAGTATTTAAAAAGCTTAAAAACAAAAAGAAAGAAAAGGATTTGAAGATAGATGAAGACTAAAGATCTAATATTGATGAGTTTAAGAAATCTTAATAGACGTAAATTAAGAACCTTCTTAACAGTATTAGGTGTAGTTATTGGTTCTATATCCATCATCATGATGATATCCTTAGGCTTTGGTATGACGGATTCGACTAAGAAGCAGCTTGCATCAGCGGGCTCACTTACTCAAATTGACATCTACCCTGCCAATAGATATGGAGGTATGGATGAGGAAGATGGTGAGAAGAAACCAAAGACTAATAAGGTCGGTAAGCTTGATGATGCCACTGTTGAACAGCTTAAAAAAATTCCTCATGTTGATGCGGTTTTAGCAACTGAACAATTTGATGCTAGGATAAATGTAAAAAATTTACAAGGATATGCCACATTAGTCGGTGTAGACCCTGCTGAATATGCTAAATTTGATATAAAGCTTGATAGCGGTAGACTTCTTCAAGAAGGCGATATGAACAAAGTAGTAATGGGTAGAGACGTTCTTAGATGGCTACGCAATCCGCAAAGGCCTCGAATGAACGGTCCTTCGAAGGATCAAGAAAGAGATCCACTTACAACTAAGATGTTTCTTACTTTAGATACAGGTGGTAGCTACGATCCAGAAGGTCAAAGCACTGAGCCTAATAAGCCTAATGTAAAGTATCCCATCGAAGCGGTCGGTGTATTTAGAGACGATGATTACGAGAATAATTATTACATCGTTATGCCTATAGAATATTTAAGAAAAATTAAAAAAGATGCCAAAAAATTACAATCTGGTGCCAATCAAAATATGTATGGCGGATATATGATGGGCGGACGTGAAGATAAAGACAATAAATATAATAACATCAAGGTAAAGGTCGATAACGTTGACAATGTTCAAATTGTTCAAGAGCAAATAGAAGCGATGGGACTTAAACCTCATTCCTTAAACGATATCTTGGTCGAAATCAATAACTCATCTAAAACTCAAAGACTAATACTTGGAGGTATCGGTGCCGTTTCATTACTAGTCGCAGCCATCGGTATCTCAAATACCATGGTCATGAGTATATATGAAAGAACAAAAGAGATTGGCGTTATGAAGGTTATAGGCGCGAGCGTCTCAGACATAAAGATGATGTTCCTTACTGAATCAGCCTTCATAGGTCTACTTGGTGGCCTCGCGGGTATAGTCCTCAGCTACGCGATAAGCGCCCTAATTAACTACTTGGGCGTGAAATATGGCTTTGCAGGAAGCATGTCCGGCGGCGGCTTCTCACCAGACTTTGATCCATCTCAGTTAAAGATGTCAATCATACCCGTATGGCTTGCACTAGCGTCCCTTGTTTTCTCAGCACTTATAGGTATAGTATCAGGTTACTTCCCTGCTAAGAAAGCAACTAAACTAAGTGCACTTGAAGCTATGAGACAAAACTAAATATAAAACACAAAAGAGTGAGCAATATATCTGCCCACTCTTTTTTGGCATAGTAAAGGCGATGGACTAAGCCATCGCCATATTTTTATAAATTATTTTTTCTTCTCTGGCTTTACATCTTGTACTAAAAATACTGTGTTAAGCGCTCTGCCTGCATTTCTATAGTACTTGCCGTTAGCATACATAGCGCTCGATGCGCCGCCATCAAGGTTAAAGGCGTCAGTGCAGCCAAGGTCTTGCATTATACCTGTGACTTGCGCCATAGTTCCTGAAGTAGTTACCATGACTAATTGATTTGATTTATTGATGCCTATCAAGGTTCTTGCACCTGCTCCAGTTGTCATCTTCGCTTCCATGCCCTTAACATAAGTTTCGTACACGCTCTTAGAGTTTTCTATTAGTAGTGGTCCAGCTGATATTATCTCACTTACCTTTGTATATGAAATTTTTTCTCCATTGTAATCAAACTCAGTTTCAGTCACGAAGCCATCGTTAGTTTTCTTTGACAAAACTAATTCAAGTTCAACTGTTCTTCCCTCTTGGAATCTATCATTAATGTATTTATCGTCACAAGCTTCTTTACCATAGTAAATTATGTAGCCATTCTTTGGCAAAACCATATTTTCTGATGATTTATATACTTTACTTACTTTATTATCAACAACTTCTATAACAGTTCCACCGCCAAACTTAGTAGGAACGTTTCTGTATGAATTGTATACATAAGCAGTCTTTTCACTTGTTAGATTGCCATTGACATTCCAAATTTCAAAAGTGTTTGCTTTATTATGAATCCAGTCATTTTCTCTTTGTCCATCAAGAAAACCATTGTAACGAAGAAAACCTTGTACTATCTTGAATTTATTTTTATCAAAAACAAGTAGACTCGCGTGATCACCTGACATGTTTATCATCTTGCCCTCAGTCATTTGCGTGCCATAAGGGTAAAATCCGCCCTTGTACGCTTCGAAATAATTTGCGTTTATCGCAGCTCTTGGCTTATATGAAGCGATAAAATTTTTAAAATTTGTAACACCAACTTGCTTCATATTTGGCTTAACTACCTTAAAAGCAGTAGTATCATCAGCTGTAACAGTAATTACATTGCAGCTTCTATTTCTAAGCTTAACTTGTTTTACCTCAGTTTTTGCAAGTAGATTCACTTGACTTAATAAAAGCATGCCAGCTAGGGCTATACTCATAATTTTCTTCTTCATAAAATTACCTCTCTTCATTTACTTTATTCTATTATATAAGAAATGAAAAATAATTGCAAGAGAAAAGCCAAGATTTCTCTTGGCATATATTAGTACTCAATATTATTTTTTAAATATTCTCTATACTTTAATAAAATTTCATAAATTTCATCAAAATCTTTGCTCTCGCAGATGGCGTTCTTCACTTTTGCCGCGTTTCTTAGTCCCTTGATGTATTGGAGTAGCTGCTTTTTCATATTGTTTTTTAATAGCTCTTTGGGATATAATTCTAAATCTAGATCCATGTGCCTTATAGCTACGTCAATTTTTTGATAATCTTTAGAAATATATTCCTCGCCTTTTAAGTAGCTAGCTATCTCTTTGAATAAGAATGGATTTGCAAGCGCCCCTCTGCCTATGGCAACTCCACTTGCACCTGTCACTTCAAGTATCCTCTTGTAATCATCAAGACTCGCCACATCGCCATTAGCAATGACTGGTATATCAACTGCGTCTACAATCTTTTTGATGTAATCCCAATTTGCTCGTCCTGTATAAAAAGCCTCTCTAGTCCTTCCGTGAACTGTGATTGCATCTGCTCCTGCCTCTTCTATCGCCTTAGCATTGTCTACGCCATTTAAGTTATCATCGTCCCAGCCAATACGTATTTTTACGGTAATTGGCTTAGCTGAAGCGCTTTTCGCAGCTTTGACTACCTTATATACTTTTTCTGTATCTTTTAAAAGCGCACTGCCATCGCCATTTTTCGTAATTTTTGGCATAGGGCAGCCCATGTTGATGTCAATGATATCTATGTCCATAGCGTTTAGATGCTCCTCTATCGCTCTTTTGTAATCATCTTCATTGCTTCCAAAAATTTGTACTGCGTAGATGGCCTCGTCTTTTATTCTTTTAGTTAAATCTAAAGTTTTTTTGTCATCATGAACAAGGCCTTTGACATTAACCATCTCAGAGACTGTCATGCCAGCACCAAGTTCACAAGCTATGTGCCTAAATGCATAGTCAGTAAAGCCTGCCATCGGCGCCAAGACTAGTGAATTTTTTATTTCAAAATTCGATATTTTAAGCATGATTCATCTTATATATTTCGTAAAGACCTAGAAGAGTTAGATTTGGCTCGATTAAATTAACATATTCGCTGTATTTGGCAACTTTTTCTGAAAGTCCACCAGTTGCAACGATTAAAAGCTCTTCCTTAGTCTTACCTATCTCTTCAAAAATCTTTTTTATGATGTAGTCCATCTCACCGATTTTTGAGTTCATAATACCGCTTTTAATGCTCTCAACAGTATTTTTGCCAAGAACGTGCTCTGGCATTTCAAGCTCAACGCGCGGAAGCTTTGATGTTCTCTCAGATAGAGCGTCCATCGATATCTTAAAGCCTGGTGTGATGATACCTCCAAGGTAGTCACCCTTTTCATTTAAGTAGTGATAAGTATTCGCTGTACCTAGGTCTATGACTATAGCTGGTTTATTTGTGATGGCTCTTACAGCAACTGAGTTTACTATGTTATCTGAGCCAACCTCCTTTGGATTATCCATAACTATATTGATCTTTGTCTTTAAGTTTTTACCGACAAGTTCAGCATCAACATTAAAATATTTTTTAATTGAATCAATAAGTGGTCCTGTCACAGGAGGCACAACCGATGAGATGATGGCTGCACTCACTTCTTTTGCATCAACTTTTGCAAAATTCAAAAAATCATGAAAAATAATGCCATATTCATCCAAAGTTTTATCCTTATCTGTGGATAGTCTAAAGCTTTCTATCATATTATTATCGTCGAACAAGCCTAAAACTATGTTAGTATTGCCGACATCCATTGCTAATAGCATAATTATCTCCTCTCAATTGATAATACTCTTGAAACGATTACTGTCACAGCCACAATCGCTATGATGAGCTCAGGTATTGCGTTTGTTGTTGCAATTGCAAGTATATAGCCCTTTGCAGCTCCTGCTTCAAGTCCAAGTGCTCCTTCAATGAAGCTTCCATAAATTAAATACATAAATGATAAGACAAGTCCAGTGTTTGCAAGCGTTCCAACAAATGCTGGCACTACTAGATCAAGTCTATACTTTTTTGAGCCTTTAATGATAAAGATGAGTATCATTAGCGTAATTAATAAAAATCCTACGTTAACTAGCTTGTTTATGACTTTAATCTCAGGACTTGCGATGAAAAGGATGACCCATCTTAAATAATAGATAAAAATTAGTGCAAATACTGTTAAAGTGATTGCCTTATTTGTTTTTTCATCTCTTTTGTTCATAAATTTAAAGACAAGACCAGATACTAGTCCTATCAAAATTCTTGGCACAACAGCTATAATTGGATTTAAAAATACTAGTGATATAGGATTTGGCTTGATTATTGCATTGATTATGCTTGTTATGCCAAAAACAAAACCGACTATGGCCCCAATAAGTGGACCTTCTAGTATGCCCGCCAAAATAACTGGTATATGTAGTGTTGTTGCATTAGTTAGACCAACTGGCACGAAGCCTATGGGCGTAAATGCAAATAGTAGTACTATAGCTATATAAATAGCTGCGAAAGCGACTCTTTTCGAGTTCTTGCTCATGTTCATTAAATTACCTCCATTCCGGTTCACTAAGGATACCGTTTGATTTACGCTAAATATTATAGCACAAAGACAAATCCATTGCAATGATTAAAAAATAAGCAGCCATTTCTGACTGCTTACCCTGTAATAATTATAGTTTACTAATTAATAAAATTATTGAAGTATTGTACCTACTAAAATACCGTACCAGTTGCCTAGAACGTATCCAAGTGTACCAACTAATAGTGCTGGAACAATAAGTGCTTGCCAGCCCTTAGATACAGCCATAGCTGCTGCTGTTGTAGGTCCACCAACGTTTGCGTTCGAAGAAATAATGATTTCTTCGATAGAGAATTTGAAAATCTTTCCAAATATAAGTGATACGATTAAGTTTGTAAATACTATGATTGCTGCTAGTAATAATAGTAGTGGAGATTGTTCGATGATTAACTTTAATGATGCTGGTGCACCGATTACTGCGAAGAATAGATAAATTAAGAAAGTACCGATTTCTTGGCTACCGTTAATCTTTTCGAAGAAAGAGCTAAATACTGATGCAAGTATCATAGTGATAGTTGTCATGATTAGGTATTTGTTACCTAATAGACCGTTAAATAATTGCAATACAAAGTTGCTTGTAGGTATAACTGATCTTAAGAATGAAGCAATAAGGTCTGATACAGTAACGATTAGGAAGGCACTTGCAACTACTGTTGCTATATCAAGTAATGATATATTCTTTGCTCCCCAATATTGAGCTGCCATAGTCTTGCTGCTGTCTTTAAGATCTGCGTTCTTTTCAAGTTCATCAATGTATGGATGCTTGTAAGCTTTTTTGATGAATGAAAGTCCTGGTAGAGCAATTAAAACGAAGAAGTAGATAGCCATTAATAAGTTATCTGCAACTAGAGCGGCACTTGTAACTGATTGATCAACTGCATAGTTGTCAGCCATAGCTACGAAGTTAACGCTTCCGCCTGTGTATGTTCCTGTGAACATAGGGATAATTCTACCAAGGTCATTTATAGCGCCTCTTAAGATATAGAATGCTGCGAAAGAACCAAGTATTGTTCCTACTGAACTTAATAGATAAATAATAAATACTCTTCCTGATTCCTTAGCAATTTTCTTAATATTAGCTTTGAATAATAGCATAGGTACTGCTAGAGGTACTACATAGCCCCAAACTGCATCATAAACTGGTGCATCTGTTGGGATTAGGCCCGCGTTTGAAAGTATCATAGTGATAGTTAACGCTAAGATACAGCCTGTTACTTTGTTAGCCCATTTGTATTTTTGTTCTAGGAATATCGCTAAAGCAGCTGAACATGCTAGAACTGACCAAAGAGCCCAAGTGTTTTCAGGCGAAATAAAACTTGCTAAAAACATAAAATCACTCCTTTATAGTAAACTATTACAATAGTTATTATATCACTTTATAAAGTTTTTTTCAAGTTTATTATAATTTTTATTGTAAATTATTTTAGTAAATGTAATAATTTTGTCTCTTTGTGATAATATAATATTTTTGCATAAGAAAAGCGACTAAATTTATAGCCGCTTAATAATCTTATTGATTTTCTCCAAGAACTTCTAAGAATTCTTTTCTATTAATTGTTTCTTTTTCAAGAAGTGTTTGTGCTAATTTTTCAAGCTTATCTTTATGCTCTAAAAGTATTTGAGTTGCTTCTTCTTTTGCTTTCAAGATAAAGTCCTTAATCTCTTGATCTATAGCGTATTGAACTTCTTCTGAATAAACTTTTGTTCTGCCATAGTCCCTGCCGATGAAAACGTTTTCGCCTTCATTGTCGTAGCAAACTGGTCCAAGCTTATCGCTCATACCGTAGACAGTAACCATGTTTTTCGCAAGATCTGTTGCTCTTTCAATGTCGTTTGACGCGCCTGTAGATATATCTTTAAATATAATCTCTTCAGCTATCCTACCGCCAAGTAGTGATTTAAGCATATTCTCCATCATGGACTTAGTTGTATAATTAAAATCTTCTTTTGGAAGATATTCTGTGAAGCCGCCTGCTCTTCCTCTTGGAACTATAGTTATCATATTGACTGGATATAATTCATCTGTGTAATGACTAACTATAGCGTGGCCTGCTTCATGATAAGCAACTATCTTTCTTTCTTTTTCTATAACAGTTTGTGATTTCTTTTCTGGTCCAGCAACTACCTTGATTGACGCTTCTTGAACAAGCCTCATAGGTATCTTATCAAGATTTTCTCTAGCTGTTAATAGTGCTGCTTCATTAAGAAGATTTTCAAGGTCAGCTGGTGAGAATCCTACTGTTTTTTTAGCAATATTTTCTAAGTCAACATCTTCATCAAGCTTTTTATTCTTTGCATGAACTTCAAGTATTGCCTCTCTAGCCTTAACATCAGGAAGTGAAACGTAGATATTTCTATCGAATCTACCTGGTCTTAATAAAGCCTTATCAAGTATATCTGGTCTATTGGTTGCTGCCATAACGATTATGCCTTCATTTTGAGTGAAACCGTCCATCTCTACAAGTAATTGATTAAGTGTTTGCTCTCTTTCATCGTTGCCGCCGCCAAGACCTGCGCCTCTTTGTCTACCAACTGCATCAATCTCATCTATAAACACAATGCAAGGTGCATTCTTCTTTGCTGTTTGGAAAAGGTCTCTAACTCTTGAAGCACCAACGCCGACAAACATTTCTACAAAGTCAGAACCGGATATAGTATAGAAAGGTACTCCTGCTTCGCCAGCAACTGCCTTTGATAGATATGTTTTACCTGTACCTGGCTCACCAACTAGCAAAACGCCCTTTGGTATTCTTGCGCCAAGCTTGATATATTTCATAGGATTTTTTAAAAAGTCAACTATTTCAAATAATTCTTCTTTTTCTTCTACAAGTCCTGCAACATCTGCAAATTTAATAACTTTACCATTGACAGTTTTTGATTCTCTTGCTCTAGATCTGCCAAAATTTTGTGGACTTGTTCCATCTTGTCCTCTCGGTGCAATTAACGCACGCATGATAAATATGAAGAATAGCATAGATCCTGCCATCATAAGTATATTTATCATCATGGAGTTATCCTTAGGCATGCTCACATCGTATTGAAGCTTGTTTGCTATGACTCTATCTTTAACATAATCATCATATATAGACTGCCAAACATTTGGATCTACCTCAACATAATCACTTTTACCGTCATTTTTTGTATATTTAAATCCATAGCCTTCTTGGCTAATTCTCTTTACTTTTCCATCTTTAATATCGTTTATGAAAGTATTGACATTGGCTCTATCCTCCGAGAAAAAACTTCCAGAGAAAAATCTCAAAGAGAAAAAGACAAGTATCAATATAAATGCATAAACAATTATATTTCTAATTGAAGATCTTTTCAAATTATTCCTCCTCACCTAAACAAGTTTCATCTAAAACTCCTATGTATGGTAAATTTCTTAAGTGCTCGTTAAAATCAAGTCCGTAGCCGATGATAAACTTATCTGGTATTTCGAAACCAACGTAATCAACCTTTATATCTACAACTCTTCTTTCACTCTTATTAAGCAGTGTAACTATCTTAACTGATTTTGCTCCCTTGTTTAAAAGGTACTCGTGAAGACACTTAAGAGTGTAGCCTGAATCGATGATATCTTCAATGATAAGTACATCCTCACCCTTTGGATCAAACTCCATATCTAACTTGATATTGACCTTGCCATCGGATTTAGTTTTATTTCCATAGCTTGATGCTCTCATGAAATCAACTCTAAGCTCGTGATTATCAACATTTTTAATAAGGTCAGCCATAAACACAAAGGATCCTTTTAATATCCCAACAAAGATTGGGCTCTTTCCTTTATAATCCTCTGTTAATTGTTTTGCTAGTTCTAAAACTTTTTCTTGAATTTGTTCTTCAGTGAACATAATTTCTTTAATTCTATAAGCCATAATTATCCTCCATTATAATGTTAAGATAGTTCTTTGTTTTTGTGCTTGCTCTGTATTTATTAGCTATGTCGTAGCCAATAACACAGGCTATGTCCTCATCATTTGTCAAAAATAAAATTTTAGCTCTTTCATCTGAAGAAATTTTTTTATCAATAAAGTAGTCCTTAATCTTTTTTGAGCCACTCATGCCGAAGGGGTTGAATCTGTCGCCACTTCTTCTATTTCTAAGACTAAGCTTTCCCTTTAATAAATCATAGTCGAGATATTTTTTGCTAAGAATTTTATCACTTAAGACAAATTTAAATTTTCTTCCATAAATATTGTATACTTTATCTAATTTAAAGTCAAGCGATATTTCTTCTGAAAACTCATTCTTATCAAGCACTTTGAATGTGGTTTTATCAAAATCATTTACAAGATAATGTTTATTATCTATATCATACTTTTTACCCGAATCGAGTAAAATTAAATTGATCATCTCTTCAATATTTTCTTTGCTAATATTATTTAAATATTTTAAATTTTCTTTTAAAAATTTTCTTAAAATAATAGTTTTTTCGTAGTGATGAAGCTTATTAAAACCATCCCTGTCAATGCTACCCGCCTTGACTATGCTTTTATACTTATCATTTATAATAATCTCAATATATTCATTGTTCTCTTTAGAGATGGCTGCAAGTCTAGCCATAGATGCAATTACATTCTCATTAAAATTCTTTTCAATAAATGATATCATCTCGTTACGAATAAGATTTCTCTTGTAATCGTTGGTGAAATTAGTCGAGTCATCAACATAATTAATATTATTTTCTTTTAAATATTCAAGAATTTCTGATTTTTCAAAGCAAAGTATTGGTCTTATGTAAAAATCTCTTCTTAGTGGAATTGATTCAAGTCCGTCAAGTCCTGTGCCTCTAAATATATTTAGCATCATGGTCTCGGCTACATCGTTTTCATTGTGTGCTATGGCAACTGAATTTGCCTTGTATTTATTTTTAAGCTCTTCAAAGAAGATATATCTTAACTTTCTACCTGCTTCTTCACAAGTTAATGAATGCTCTTTGGCATAGCCCGCCATGTTAAAGTGCTCTACTTCATATATAAGGCCATGTTTTTCAGAAAGATTTTTTACAAAATCTTCATCTCTTTGTGCCTCTGCTCCTCTAAGGCCGTGATTAACGTGACAAACTATAATATTAAGATCATATTCTTCTTTTATACTAAGAAGCATTTCAAGCATAAAAACAGAGTCAGAGCCACCAGATACAGCGCTAACTATGGTATCTGATTTATTTATTAAATTATTTTCTTTGATGAAATTTCTAAATTTTTCTATACCATTCATACTAACCTCTACCATAGATAAAATATAAAGAAAATTAAAGGCTGAACAATTGTTCAACCTTGCTAAATACTTATTAGACTCAAAAGCAATTAATTTCTATAGTCACCTTTTTTTGAATGATAACTGCTTCTTCTGTTTTCTTTAAACTTCATTTGGTCCATCTTTTCAGTGCTTTCTTTCAAAAACCTTGAAATTTTATCTTCGAAGCTTAAATCTTGAGATTCTGTCCTTTCTCCTTCCCAAGTATAAGCTTTTCTTGCTTGTGGCTTAGAAAAATCTCTTCTTGGTTTTGAGAAATCTTTTTTATTATTAAAATCTTTTTTATTATTAAAATCTTTTTGTTTAACAAATTCCTTTTTTGGAAGAGTTTGCTTAATTGACAAACTTAGTTTTCCGTTGTCATTTGACAAAACTTTAGCTTTAACCTCTTGTCCCTTTTTTAAAACATCTGAAACATTTTCTACGTAATCATTTGATATCTCCGAGATATGCACAAGACCGTTTTGTCCACCTTCTATCTCGATAAATGCTCCAAAATTAGTTATATTAACAACTTTTCCACTCACGATGTCTCCAACTGAAAGCGTCATAAAAAACA
>ERZ1673752.2301-NODE-2301-length-21923-cov-9.726907_pt1 | contig 21923 bp, 19 predicted proteins | sample MGYA00580195_ERZ1673752 | MGnify/ENA primary metagenome ERZ1673752 (study PRJEB41218, sample SAMN15661744) | gut metagenome | host: Homo sapiens | place: Canada: London | collected 2015-08-20/2019-03-30 | study: EMG produced TPA metagenomics assembly of...
GGTAACTTCTCCGGAGGTTATCACCAAACACGGTGATATCGTGATTAAGAAGGTTAACAAGGATGGCGGCGCTTTGGCGGGTGCTGTTTTCACTGTGCACTTGGCTGATAAAGATAGTAAGAGTTGTTCTGATTTAACTAAGTTAGGGCCGGTTATTAAGACCTCAGAAGCTACCAATGATGAGGGGTTAGTTAGCATTAAAGATTTGCAGTTGACTAACTGGATTGATGGGGCAGCGGTTGCTGAAGATGCTCAGGTTCCTTACTGCTTGGTAGAGAAGACTGCGCCGAAGGGCTATCAGCTTTTACCGCAGGCTATTGAGTTTAAGCTGACCAAAGAGGGCACGGTTACTGATCTGAATACTGCTAAAGCAGGTGATGGTAGCTTCGTGCAGGTTACTAACTTCAAGAACCCGGGTCTGCCGCTTACTGGTGCTCAGGGGATTTTGCTCGTTTCGGTTCTGGGCTTGATTCTAGTGTCTGTTGGTGTGGTGCTTACGGTTAAGCGCCGTCAGGACTAGGCATAGGTCTAGGAATATTATTAATAGAGTGATCAATAGCCCCTAAGACCATAGAAAAGGGGGGCGGTGTGGCTTACTGCGCCGCCCCCTTTTTCTTTGCGTCCTTAAACCAGTAATCGTCTCCTCGCAAAAATGCAAGGCGGATAATAGGGTGCCGGGCACGGGAAGAATACTCAACTAGAAAAAGAAAAAGTATCCTTGCAGGGGGTAGGGCTGTGAACGCCTGGAGTTGGTTAAGGAAATAGCTGATTAGCTGGTACAAGATTTAAGCGGTAACTATTAGGAATTTTTGATAGGGGAGGGGAATCGTTTTGCGAAGAGCCTTAATTATCGTTTTAACAGTGGTGGGGGCGCTGCTCCTGTTGTATCCGGTGGTGGCTATTTTTATTGGTAATGTGCGTATTGGGGAAATATCCAGGATGCAGGCACAGGAAATGAAGCAGGTTGCTGTGCATCCTGGTCAGTCCGAAGCGTTGCTTAAGCAGGCGCGTGCGTATAACGCTAATATTCGGGGGATCCCGATTCTTGATCCTTATTTGTATAAGATGACCAAAACCGGGTCTAAAGAGTATCAAGAGTATTTAGAGACTTTGCCCGGGGACGTGATGGCACGGCTAGTAGTACCAGCAGCGAAAATAGATCTTCCGGTGCGGCATGGTACCGAGGATGAGGCGATTGCTCGTGGTGCGGGGCATCTTTTTGGTACTGGCCTGCCGGTTGGCGGTAAAGGGGTTAACGCGGTACTTACTGCTCACTCGGGGATGAGGAGCGCTAGTTTGTTTGATGGTTTGCAAGACGTAGAGGTTGGCGATATTGCTTATGTGCAGGTGGCGGGGAAGAAACTGGCTTATAAGGTTCGCGCTATTAACGTGATTAAACCTACCGAGTTAGAGTTGTTCGAGCCTATAGCTGGTAGAGATGTTTTGACTTTGTTTACTTGTACTCCTTACGGTTTGAACACTCACCGGCTGGTAGTAACCGCTGAGCGTATTGATCTTAAGGAAGCGCCCCCGATGAACGAAGATGGCCCTACCTGGTGGGATGCGTTGCGTTGGTGGATGATCATCCCGATCATTATCTCGGCTATAGGAGGCGTTATAGTAGCTCGGTATCTGCGAAAAGACCGCAAAAAACCCGATGAGCAACCAACCCCAGACCAGACAGGTAATCCCACACAAATAGGCAGGCTAACCCGCACGCAAAGAGCGAAAAAGTTCAAAGAACCAACAAAACACAAACGAACACGCCACCCCAGGCAACCAAACAAATAAACCCACCCCCCAAAACATCCCAAACCAACACAAAAAACCCACCAAACGTCCCCTCAGAAAAAATAAAACAGCTTGACCGAAAGCTGTTCCTTTCTATCCCCCTCCCACGCGCAGCACTCATTTCAGAGCAAACGCGCCCTCCGGCCTATAAAATAGAAATAAGCAGGCAAGGGTGCAGCAGAAGGGGGACATCGACATGTCGGGAAAAGAAACTATCCTAGTGGGGGTTGACGGCTCCCCAGAGTCCCTGGAGGCCGCGGAATGGGCGGGCGCGCGCGCCAAGCAAAGTGGCGGGAAACTGCAAGTACTATGTGCCTACGCGCTGCCCTCATATACGGCAGCATCCATGGATTCCGGATTCGCAGTAGTGGACAATGATGCGATTCGCGAAAGCGCGCAAACCGTAGTTGACGAAGCTGTCGCGCACCTCGAAAACCGCGGTTACCAGGCCGAAGGGCGGGTGGAAGCCGGAGATCCCACCGCGATTTTGGTGCAACTGTCGCAGGAAGTTGATTTGATTGTGGTCGGTACCCGCGGAGGCGGCGGGTTTACTGACCGGTTGTTAGGCGCGACCTCCTCGGCTTTGCCGGCCTATTCTCGCTGCCCAGTAGTGGTAGTGCCCCGGCGGGGAGCGGATGACCAGTTCGTGCCGGTAAAGAAAATCGTGATCGGATTTGACGGGTCCACGCGTTCTCGCAAATCCCTGCGCCGCTCCATCAAAGAAGCCCAAGTATGGGGCGCGGAATTGACCGCCGTGGATGCGGTTCCCCTGGCATCATCCGCTGGGATCCTTTCTTGGTTGCCGGCAACGGTTGATCGCGAAAGCATTTTGCGGGATGTGCGTGACAAACTTAAAGAAACTTGTAAGGAAGAAACCGCTGGTAGCGGGGTGAAAGTATATTCTCACGCTTTGGACGGCAATCCGGCGGCGTTGCTGACGGAGTTTTCCACCGCCGTTGACCTGGTGGTGGTAGGTACTCGCGGAGGCGGCGGTTTCACAGGGGCGCTAATGGGTTCCACGTCGCAATCCATCTTGGCACATGCAGCCTGCCCCGTACTAGTAGTGCCTACCGGCGAGCGCGAATCCGCCGCTGAAAACTGAGTGTTCGCAGCGCCAGTGCGACGCAAATGATTTCGTTGCATTTGCGTCGCATGAGTTTATTTTTGCGTTGCGCTTTGCGGTGCAGCGCAAACCTAAGGTTCCTTCCGAGTATTGATCGCCTCTTACCGTTCTTTATAAGCTTTTGTCCGCATATACCACCAACTGGTCGATGACAAGCAATCTTCACGCAAGAGGTTCTCAAAGCATATTGAACGCGTTATAAACCCTGGTCAGACCCTAAAAATAACGAATTTATACGCGCAATTCAGGTATTAATATCGTATTTCTGCGAATCAAAATGGATTTTCCAGCTCCGTTGTTGTTAGTTTTCGAGACTCTACTGTCTACCTCAGGCTTTATTATTCTGGCACTTATGTCTCTCACCTGCAGATGCTCTTACTATCCTTGGATTGTAGGTATGTCATCCTCCTAATGGGCTCACAGGCAGCTAAAGATTTTCTATGAAACACACCACAAGGTAGCTGTGTGTCGCGAAAGTGGTTTTGTGGGAGTTTTGTGGGGCGGAACCGTCGCCTCGGAACCCAAAATGTGCTGTTTTATACTGAAAAGCATTTTAAAATGCCGATTTAGCCATAAAAGTTACAAAAGAATACTTAGTTGCATTTAAAAATAAAGGAAATTAGATGTTTAATTTAATGAATTTTCATGTCGCATTTCTAATTTCAATTTCGATGAATTACGCAACATAGTTATCCACAGGCCGTCATTAGATATGCCGGTTTTGTGGCGCCAGAACAGATTGTCAAATCTGGATAAAGCTAAGATAATTGTTTTCTTATTGCCGTTTTTGAGCGCCTCGCACCCTCAATCCTCGCCTGATTGCTTGAGTTGGTGTCTCGTTCCTCTCGCCCTCACCGGGTTCGTGCGCTGCTCTGTCCCTCAGTTCTCTTCTTCGCCCGCTCGCCCGCTCACTCCTCACCATCGCCACTTTGGTTCGCCCTCGTATCGCTTTGCCCTCGCCCCGCTTTGCCCTCGCCCCGCTTCGCCCTCGCCCTGCTTCGCCCTCCTAACCCCTAGCGCGCTCACTCCGCTTCCCCTTCCTCACCCCCTCGCCTTGGTTTGCTCTCGTCACCTCGATTTGCTGTTACTCGATTGCTGCGCCACTAAACTCCTTCGTCCCGCACTCTCGTCTCTTCTACGTCGTGCAGGATCTGGAACTGACTGTAATTCACTCAGGAGGGCTTATTCGTCCTTGGAGGGCGTAAATGTTGCGGGAGGGTGGAAATGTTGGCGTTGTGCCTGTAGTGGCTTGTGGGGGTGTGCAGAATCGCCCTCCACGGACAAAATCACCCTCCCGGTATCAGAACACCCTCTCGGTATCGAAACACCCTCCAGCGCCGTATGGGGGAGCTTGTGGCGGGCGTTTCAGGTCTCTTTGGAGGGCGTAAATGTTGCGGGAGGGTGGAAATGTTGGCGTTGTGCCTGTAGTGGCTTGTGGGGGTGTGCAGAATCGCCCTCCACGGACAAAATCACCCTCCCGGTACAGGAACACCCTCCGGGGACAGAATCACCCTCCTGGTTGGGCTGGAGAGTGCTGAAAATGGCGGTTGTGTGGCTCTTGGGAGGGCGGAACTGTCGCGGGAGGGTGGAAAGGCTGGTGAAAGTGACGGCAGTTGAGCGCAAAATGTAAAAAAGTGTTCCATTTGTATTGTAAAACCTCTAATATGTACTTCAGAAGTTGAGATTTGTATTTAAGGAGTGGTTGAAGTGGCACAAGCAACTGTCAGTTTTCGGATGGATGCTAGTTTGAAAAAATCTCTTGAAGCCACGTGTAAAGAACTGGGGCTTACTGCTACCAGTGCCTACACCATGTTTGCTGCAAAGGTCGTGCGGGAGAAGCGAATCCCGTTCGAGGTGTCTATTGATCCGTTCTATTCAGAATCAAATATGAAACGTTTGCGCAGTTCAATAGCCCAAATGGAACAAACTGGCGGCAGTATTCACGAGGTTCTGCCCGGTGATTAAGGCTTGGACGGATTATTCTTGGGAAGAATTTCAGTATTGGTTGAAACAAGACAAGAAAACTGTGAGACGAATATTGAAGCTAATACAGTCAATTGACCGGAACGGGTACAAATGCATAGGTAAACCTGAACCTTTGCGGGGAGATCTTTCTGGATACTGGAGCGCTCGCATCGATGAAGAAGCCGTCTGGTTTTCAAGATTGATGCTGAGGTGCTGCGCATAGTCCAATGTGGAACCCATTATGGTGAGCGGTGACGCTTGTGGAACTCATCATGGTGACTTCTAACGCTTAACTCCGCTTACGTCCCTCCCAATTCCCGCAACTGCCATGCCTGCCATAAACTGGAAATCATGAGCCCAAAGCAGTCGATTTTTACTTCTGAATCCGTAACCAGTGGTCACCCCGACAAAGTCTGTGACCGCATCGCCGACTCCATAGTCGATGCCCTGTTGGAACAAGACCCGGAAGCCCGGTCTGCCGTGGAAGTCATGGCGACCACCGGGCAGGTACATCTGGCCGGCGAAATCACCACTTCCGGATACGTTGACTTGCCCACCTTGGTGCGCGAAACCATCAATGAAATCGGCTACACCTCCTCTGATATTGGTTTCGATGGAGATTCTTGTGGGGTGCTGGTGTCTATCGACCGTCAGAGCCCCGATATTGCTCAAGGGGTGCAAGACTCGTGGGAAACCCGCGAAGGATCGGCAGTGGATGCTTTTGACCAGCAGGGAGCTGGTGACCAGGGAATGATGTTCGGCTATGCCTGCAACGAAACCCCCGATTTAATGCCCGCCCCGATTTGGTTGGCACACCGCTTAGCGAAGCAACTCGAAAAAGTGCGGCGTGAAAGGGTCCTCGACTACCTGTGCCCCGATGGGAAAACCCAGGTAACGGTACGTTACGAGGACGGGCGTCCGGTGGGGCTCGACACCATCGTGCTTTCGACTCAGCATCTAGCATCCGTCAGCCTCAAAGACCTGCGCGAAGAAGTAAAATCCGCGGTGATTGACCCGGTTATCGCCCAGGTTCCCTGGATTGGGGACAGCGATTTCCGCACCCTGGTAAACCCGGCAGGACGCTTCATTTTAGGAGGCCCAGCCGCTGACACCGGAGTTACCGGCCGCAAAATAATCGTCGACACCTACGGGGGGATGGCGCGCCACGGTGGAGGCGCGTTCTCCGGAAAAGACGCTTCTAAAGTTGATCGCTCCGCAGCCTATGCGGCGCGCTGGGTAGCCAAGAACGTGGTGGCAGCCGGCCTTGCGGATCGGGCAGAACTGCAGGTGGCTTACGCTATCGGCTCGGCGCACCCAGTTTCGATAGAACTGGAAACTTTCGGTACCGAAAAAGCGGATAAGACCCAGATTTTGCAGGCAGTCCGGGAAACTTTCGACTTGCGTCCGGCCGCTATTATCGACCGGCTTTCGCTGCGCCGACCTATCTATTCGCGCACCGCCGCCTACGGGCATTTCGGACGTTCCAGGTTCACCTGGGAAGATACCGATATGGCGCGACAGCTGCGGGCAAAGTTAGGGGCGTAAAAACAGCGGGTAAGCAGGGGAATGACCGCCAGCGAGCCAAGCTGGAAGCGTGAACACCTGCGAAAAAGCTTAGAGGCGTAAAAACTCGCGTCACCACAGCTAAGCCTAAAGGGAAAACTAGAATAACTAATCGTGCTTTTTGCCGCAGCCATATAGAATCGGTAAACGGAGCGAACACACGGGAGAACTGATGTCATTTTTTGAAAAAATCCTGCGCATGGGTGAGGGGCGTATCCTTAAGCGCCTAGACCGGACAGCTCACGAAGTTGTGGCGAAAGAGGACGAATACGCCGCCCTCAGCGACGAAGAGCTAAAAGCCAAAACCGCCGAATTCAAAGAGGCGCTGGCAAACGGGGCAAGCGAGGATGAAATCCTGGTTGACGCCTTCGCGACTGTGCGGGAGGCCGCCTGGCGCGTACTCAAACAAAAGCCCTATCACGTGCAGGTGATGGGAGGTATCGCCCTCCACAACGGTAATATCGCCGAAATGAAAACCGGTGAAGGTAAAACCCTGGTTGCCACTATGCCCAGCTATCTCAACGCGCTTAGTGGCAAGGGCGTGCACGTAGTTACGGTTAACGACTACCTCGCCAGCTATCAAAGTGAACTGATGGGGCGCGTCTATCGCTTCCTGGGGCTAACCGTGGGTTGTATCGTCAATGGCCAAACCCCCACCGAGCGGGTAAAACAATACCAAGCTGATATTACTTACGGCACTAATAACGAGTTCGGATTCGACTATCTGCGCGACAATATGGTGCAGCGGGTAGAGGACATTGTCCAGCGGGGACATAATTTCGCGATCGTTGACGAGGTGGACTCGATTCTAATTGACGAAGCGCGTACCCCGCTGATTATTTCCGGTCCTGCCCAGGGTGAGGCAGACCAGTGGTACAACAAATTCGCCTCCCTGGTAACCCGCTTAGAAAAAGATATGGATTACGAGGTCGATGAAAAGAAACGCACTGTGGGGGTTACCGATGTGGGGATCGCCGCAGTCGAGGATTTCTTAGGAATCGAGAATCTCTACGAAGCCTCACACACACCCTTAATCGGCTTCCTTAACAACGCGATTAAAGCGAAAGAGCTGTTCAAACGGGATCGTGACTATATTGTTCGCAACCGGGAAGTGCTGATCGTTGACGAACATACCGGGCGCGTAATGGAAGGTCGGCGTTACAACGAGGGTATGCACCAGGCGATTGAAGCCAAGGAACATGTCCCGGTTAAAGCCGAGAACCAGACCCTGGCCACCATTACCTTGCAGAACTATTTCCGCCTATACAACAAGCTCGCGGGCATGACCGGTACCGCTGAAACCGAAGCGGCCGAGTTCATGAACACCTACAAGATTGGGGTAATCCCGATTCCGTCGAACAAACCGATGATCCGCATCGATCAGCCGGATTTGGTTTATCCTTCCCGCCGCGGCAAACTCAAGGCAATCGTGGAGGACATTAAGGAACGCCACGAAAAAGGCCAACCGATTCTGGTGGGTACTACCGATGTGGCCAAGTCGGAAGAACTTTCCATCATGTTGGACGAGGCCGGGGTGCCGCACAATGTGCTGAACGCTAAACAGCACGCCCATGAAGCCCAGGTAGTCTTTGATGCCGGACGGAAAGGCATGGTCACCGTGGCCACCAATATGGCTGGGCGTGGTACCGACATTATGTTGGGCGGCAACCCGGAACATATTGCGGATCAGAAGCTGCGTTCGCAGGGACTAGACCCGGAAGAAACTCCCGAGGAGTGGCGGGAAGCCTGGTCTGATGCATTATCTCAGGCGGAGGCCGAGGTAGCTGACGAACATGAAGAGGTCGTCGACCTGGGCGGACTATACGTCCTCGGCACGGAACGTCACGATGCTCGCCGGATTGATAATCAGTTGCGCGGGCGTTCGGGACGTCAAGGTGACCCCGGGGAATCCCGCTTCTATCTGGCAATGGATGACCCGTTGATGATGAAAAATATGGCGGCGTTCGTTACCCGGTTTATGAATTCTTCGCTCTATCCCGAGGATTTACCGCTTGAATCCAAGATGGTCTCTGGGCGGATTCAATCTGCTCAGCATCAAACCGAGGCGCAAAACTTCGAGATCCGTAAGAACGTCCTGAAATACGACGATGTAATGACCGATCAGCGTGATCTGATTTATACCGAACGTCAAGAAGTGCTGCAAAAGGAAATCGATCTCGATGAGCTGATTCCTTCCTACCTGCGGACTTTGATTAAAGAGGCGGTCACCCACACTACCAGTGAGGGCGCTGATTCTAACGAATGGGACCTAGAAAAACTGTGGAACAATCTGCGCGCGGTTTACCCGGTGCGTGCTTCTCTGTCGCAGCTAAAAGATGAGGACGGTTCCTTCCTACATATTTCGGCTTCAGAGCTGGAAAGCTTGTTACAAAACGATATTGCCGATGCCTATGAAGAAATTCTCGATCAGGTAAACGAAAACCCGATTGCGATCGATCAGCTGGGAGACCAACCGATGGCGGAACTGGAGCGCCGGGTGCTGCTGGCTACGGTTGACCGGCTCTGGCAACAGCACCTTTACGAGATGGACTATCTTAAAGAAGGTATCGGCTTGCGGGCAATGGGGCAGCGTGACCCCTTGGTGGAATACAAGTCCGAGGGCGCGCTGATGTTTGAAAACATGATGGGACAGGTGCGTGAAGATACCGTGACTGGGATCTTCAATTTCGCCCACCAGTTCCAGCAGGTCTATGAGCAGCAGCTAGAGGCAGAAAAGCAGCAAGCCGAACAAGCCAAGAAGAAGGCGATAGCTGAAGGCTCGGTTATGGGGGATACCGGACATAAGGAATCCTCGGAAACTGTGCCCGCCATGGCGGGTGCCGCTGGCAAAGGTTCAGCTTTTGGTGCCGAGGCCGCACGGCAAACTGCCGCGCAAGGCGGAAACCGTGCTCAGCGCCGTGCCCAAAAGAAGCGTAAGAAGCGTCGCTAATCCTTACTGGAGGCGCTATCAGCTCAAGGCTTACCAGTACTTTACATATTTCGTTGTGGCTGGTTGCTTTCGGTAATCGGGCGCGCAATTAATTAGTGAAAACCGGGATGGGGCTGATTACTTGCCCGGAGCTGCTGGCGTAGGCGTTCATCCGATCTCGAGCGCGGAAATTCTCCATTTTTTGCCGCCGGGGATAATCCGCATCGCCACCGCCCGTACCCGAGAGCCATCACTTATGCTCACTGCCACTTCGAACGCGCCGCAGTCCCTAGGGTCAACCCCAGCCTTGCGGCACAGAATTCGGCGGATCTGAATCGCTGTAGGCTGGGGACGGTGTCGTTCACTACGCGCTAATGCCAAGAAGGATTTTTGTAACTCGGGGGTAAACCAGTTAGTTACCGCCTGGGCGGAGCGGCGGCCAGAAAACACTTCGAATATGGTTTTCACGGCAGTTGCCACCCACGGTTTTATCTGGGGTAATGACGATAATGATGCAGCTTTCGGCTTAGCGGAGGTTTTCTTACGGTCTTGAGGGCGAGGAAGCAGGGTCTGCACTTCGAGGGGACCGTATTTGGGGCTTAAGGGAATTCGCGGAAGTTCGGGACAAATTATGGCGCAAGGTCCAGGAGAGTCGTCATCTTGGGGACAAATTGTTACCAGTGGTTTGCCGGGCGGAAATAGCTCTTGATCATGGTTTACATCTTCTATCTCTGGGGAAACATCATTTTTCATGACCTCCCTAAGAAGGAGGGCTGGCGCTGCTAAACTCATCGACTCAAGTCCTTTAAATATGAGAGGAAAACTTTAATTCATTAGAAAGGCGGGGGTAAGGGGGCTCCGTTGCCAATTGGTGTTTTTGAACTGTTTAAACAGGTATATGCAAATTCCTCTTTCATTAACAGTCTCTGAACAGCGCCTGCCACCAATCAGTGAATTAAGAAATAATTAAAGACAAGTGAGTTTTTGATGAGGCGTACAGCTTGTTGTTAGTTGACAATCGAGTATTCGGGCAACACCGCACGTCGTAGGCTAAAGAACGCTTGGCTAGCCGCTACAATCGTTGGATGAGAATTTATCTTCCCCTAGCGGTAGCTGGCCTGTTTGAGCCGCACCTAAATTCCCGTAATGCTTGGCAGGGCAGCGCTGATTTCTGTCAGCTTTGGGGAATTGATCCTCTCGATAGTGAGCAGGCGGAAGATTTGGCGATGAGTATGTCCGCTATGTCCTGTCTTCAGGGGAAAGTAACGGGGTACCCGGGGAGAATAGTTGCGGCGCTCGATGTTAACCCTCAGGAGTTGGGCGCGGAAAATGCCCCCGGCATATTTGCGGTCAAGTCTGGTTTCGACTGGCAGCGCTTAGTAAGCCTGCATGTGGACAGTCCGGATAACTTGGAGCTTTGCACCCAGGTTAGGACGCGGGTTCCTGCGGAGCTGGCGGCAGCGTGGAGCCGCGGTGACTTTAGTGATACCCGTATTGAACTGCCAGAAGATGCTGGCGCTGCCTTATCAGAAGCAGTTTCGCCGCAGCTGGAACTGTGGGAAGAGCTGGCGGCGGAGCCGCTTTCCTGGTTTGATGCCAGCGAACTTGATTATCTGCGCCGCTCGCTAGCTGAAAATGCTGCCTCTTAGGCGTTCGTTCCTGCCTCACGGGCGTACCCCTGGGCGGCAATTGCCTGGCGCAGCGTCTGCATAGAGGCGGCGATCTCCTCCGCGGTAGCTGGTTGGGCGTGAGCGAACTTAATGTCCTCCATCGAGTTTGCCGGAATCAGGTGCAGGTGCAGGTGGGGTACGTCGAATCCCGCGATACTGAGGCAGGAGCGCTCAGAGCCGAAAGCCTGCCGTTGGGCGCGCCCGATAATCTGCGCTACTTTCATTAGGTGCTGCAGCTCTTCGGTAGGGGCGTCCCAATAGTTTTCTACTTCCCGGCGAGGAACTAGCAATACATGTCCGGGGGTGATGGGGTTGATGTCCGCAAAGGCGACACAGATGTCGTCTTTCCAGCAGAATTCGCCGGGGATTTCGCCAGCGATAATGCGAGTAAAAATAGTGGACATATTTCCTCCTGGGGTAGTTCTTGTATCTAATGATATGCCGGGATGGAAAACGAGAGACTTTTATGGGGAAATGGGCAACACGCGCCAATAGTGCTTGCTGAAAACTCCTCATTACATAGGATTTTCGTTTGACCAAGAGGGCTAATAATCCTAACTCTAAACTAAAACTTTAGGGTTAGATCGGAGGGCGACCGTGACAGTACCAGATACTAACCTGGCAGATATTAAAGTCGTAGGCATCGGCGGGGGCGGAGCAAACGCCGTTAACCGCATGATTGATTTCGGACTTAAAGGCGTAGAGTTCATCGCGATTAACACCGATGCGCAAGCGCTGATGATGTCGGATGCAGACGTGAAATTGGATATCGGGCGAGAAGAAACTCGCGGTCTGGGAGCTGGAGCCGACCCCAAGGTAGGCGAACGCGCTGCCGCTGACAACGAAGAAGAAATAAAAGACACCCTGGAAGGTGCCGATATGGTCTTCGTTACCGCAGGCGAGGGCGGCGGTACCGGAACCGGAGGTGCGCCCATCGTAGCGCGGGTTGCGCGTGAAATGGGCGCTCTGACTATCGGGGTAGTCACCCGGCCTTTCTCTTTTGAGGGTAAACGCCGGCAGACGCAGGCGGAAGCCGGGGTAGAGGCGCTACGCAAAGAAGTAGACACCATTATTGTGATCCCCAACGATCGCCTCCTAGAGATCTCAGATCAAAACATCACTATGGTCGATGCTTTCTCTGCCGCAGATGAGGTCTTACACTCCGGCGTTCAAGGCATTACCGATCTGATCACTACCTCCGCCCTGGTTAACGTAGACTTCGCCGATGTAAAAAGTGTGATGAAGGGAGCGGGTACCGCCCTGATGGGAATCGGCTCGGCCACCGGTGAAGATCGCGCGATTCGCGCCGCCGAAGCCGCCTTTATGTCTCCGCTGCTAGAGGCAGATATTGATGGAGCGCTGGGAGTTTTGATGTTCTTCCAAGGTGGCTCGGACATGGGGCTTATGGAGGTACATCGCGCCGCCGATATGGTACGCGAAATGGTGCACCCTGAAGCCAACATTATTTTCGGTGCTAACGTTGACGAATCCTTGGGCGATCAGATCCGGGTGACTATCATCGCTGCCGGGTTCGATGATCCCAAGAAGGGCAAGAAGAGCACGCGGGTAGAGAAAAAAGCAACGCCCGAGCCGGCCTCGAAACCCGCCGCATCCTCCACGTCCTCCACACCCGAGAAAACCGCGGAGGATGCCACGGCTACTTCCGCGATCCCGACATTTCCGCGTCGCGCAGTTCTGAACCAGGACGAACGCAGCGTGGGGGATCTTCCGCGTTCCACTGGCACGGGAGGGGCGCACCGGCTGCCGGTAACCCCGCCCTCGCGCGATGCCTTTAGCCGTAAAGAAAACGAAAGCTCCAGCAGCTACCGTGACAATTTCGGAGTGAGTCGCAAGAGTGAGGACGATAGCACCTTAACCGTGCCGCGCGTATTCGAGGACGACGACCAAGAATCGGGTTTAGATGTACCCGACTTCATGCGGTAGGTCGCAATGTTTCGCATCGGCGGCGCGCAGGCAGTTTTTACCAACCGGATCGGGGGGAAATCCTCCGGTGAGTACGCTACCCTCAACCTGGGAGATCACGTTGGAGATAACCCCGATATCGTAGCGGAGAACCGCAGAATCGTTGATGAGGCGATCGGTCGCAAAGTGGTTTGGATGCACCAGACGCATTCCAACCGGGTGGTGCAGGTTCGTCCCGGTCATACCAATGCTCCGATAGAGGCCGATGGGATTGTCATCGATACTCGCGAGTTCGCGGAACTGGGACTAACCACCCCGGCAGCAGGGGTGATGGTGGCTGATTGCGTACCCCTATTACTGGCTTCTGATGATGGTCTGCTAGTGGCGGCCGTACATGCCGGTAGAGCCGGAATGGTTACCGGTATTGTTCGCGAAGCGGTGCTGGCATTGCGCAAACTCGGAGCGCAAACGGGCAAGATCCACGCTGCTATTGGCCCGGCTATCTGTGGAGCCTGCTATGAGGTTCCCGAGGCGATGCGAGCCCACGTTACCGGACATGTGCCGGCCGCGTGGTCACGAACCCGGATGGGAAGTCCTGGTTTGGATCTACAGGCGGGGGTAGTTTCGCAACTCAAGTCGGCGGGAGCCCGGATTACTTTTGCCTCTAAACGCTGCACTTTTGAAGATCGCAACCTCTATTCCTACCGCCGTGATGCTCATACGGGCAGGTTCGCGGGGATAGTGGTGGGCAAGCGGGAACTTCCAGCCGGCTGAACTGCGCATTTAGGTGCATATTTTTGGAAACACGCCGTAGTAATACTTCAAAAAGAACCCCGTCCCGTTTAACGTTTTTGTAGACCAGTATTAAAAGAAGGAGAACCTGATGGGCGCTTTGAGGAAGACGATGGACTATTTAGGCCTGTCCGAACCGCAAGAGAACGAAGAATTCAGCGATGAACTAGAAAGCACAGTTCCGGATTCTGAAGTTCCCACCCCCCGTCCTCGAATAGTGGAACCGGCCTTGCGTTTCCCGCATGCAGTCAGCTCTCAGCCCGAAGCGGCTTCAGAGCTTAAGCGGATTGTGACCATCCGGCCTACCACCTATAACGAGGCACAGAACATTGGGGAAGCCTTCAAAGACGGCACCCCGGTGATTATGAACCTGGGGGCAATGAATGACCTGGAAGCGCGGCGGATGATTGATTTTGCTGCCGGCCTCAGCTTTGCCCTGGATGGGGGAATTGAAAAGGTTACTAACCGGGTATTTTTGCTTTCTCCGAAGTCTGTACAGGTTGACGAGGGCGAATCTTCGCTGGGATCCAAAAGAGACTTTTTCAATCAAAGCTGATAGATGCTCACTTTAGTCTATTGGGTCGGCCAGATAGGCAGATGGCTGCTCCAGCTGTATATTCTGGCGTTGATAGTACGGGCGGTGCTGTCGTGGGTGATGGCATTGAACCCGAGTTGGCGGCCAAAAAACTCGGTTACCCTATTTCTTTGTAACCTGGTTTTTGCATTAACCGATCCGCCCCTACGTTTTTTGGGGAGATTCATTAAACCGCTCCGACTTGGGACTATTGCCCTAGATTTAAGTTTTATCGTACTGTTCTTGCTGGTCACAGTGTTGATAAATATTTGGATCCACCTGATTAACGCGCTGCTAATTCTTTTGCACGGGTAAAAGTGCAGAAAATTGGCTAAAGTGTTGCTCAAAATGATAGATGTTACTATTGTTGATGATGTGGAAGTTGAGCAGATCTCCGGTATGCTTGTTTCCAACTGCAACCTATAGCGCAGAAGTTCCCGCTGGCAGGTAGAGCGCCTACCTCGGGAAGAACACGATAGATAACTGAGGTGACAGGTATGGCTCTGCTGACTGCTGAAGATGTCCACTGGAAGCAATTCCAGGCGACCAAGTTCCGGGAAGGGTACGATCAGGAAGAAGTTGACGAGTTTCTAGATGAGGTCGTAGAAACTATCGCGACTCTGCAGGATCAAAATGCTTCCTTAAAATCTGAACTAGACGAGGCACGCCAGCAGGCAGCTGATGGCGGCCAGGTAGCGCCCAGTGACAGCGGTGAAGAAACTGCCGCTCTAAAGGCGCAGCTGGAGACGGCTAATGCGCAAATCGCGGAGATGCAGGCGCAGGTGCAACAGTACCAGGCTGCGGCTGCTGAGGGCGATCCACAAGCCGGGGAGCAAATCCAGGCTTTGCAGGCACACTTGGCGCAAACTCAGCAAGAAGCCCAAGCGGCACTGGCGCAGTCTCAAGCAGAGACCCAGCAGGCCGTGGCCGAGATCGAGCAGTTGCGCGAACAACTGGCACAGGCGGAACAAAACGCGCAGGCCGGCGCGCAGCCTAGTTCCGAACAGCCAGAGGACGCCACCTCCATGCTGGCGCTGGCACAGCGGGTGCATGACGAATACGTGCGCAATGGACAGCAAGAAGCTGATCGGATTCTGGAAGATTCCCGGCTTAAGGGTGACCAGATCGTACGGGAAGCTAATGATGAGCGTCGTCGCGTGCTAGAACAGCTAGAGTCTGAACGGGCAGACCTAGAGTCTCGAGTCGATGACCTTAAAGCCTTCGAAAACGATTACCGCCAGAAGGTGCGCGAGCACCTACAGGCTTTGATCGGTCAACTAGATGCCCAAGAGGCATAGGAAGTAACTCAAACGTAGTTCCTCCTAAGAGCCAGGGAGGATTAGAGCGGCCTCATCACGTAAGTGGTGGCGCCGCTACTTTTTTATTAAATTTAGGCATAGACTAAACCGACCTGGAAAGAATATGAATCAGCGAAAAAAGCAAAAATCGGCACCGCTCCTGGTGATATTTATTTTCGTAGCGCTACCGGTGTTAATCGTTGACCAAGCCACTAAAGCCTGGGCACTTAGCGTTCTGGAAGTGGGAGCGCCTGAGAAACCTTTTATTGGCAGTTTTATTGGTCTGCAATTGGTACGCAACCCGGGGGCGGCCTTTTCGCTGGCAGAGAGCTTCACTTGGGTGTTCTCGGTGATCGCTGCGGTGGTGCTAGCCATTATTATTTGGACGGGACGGACAATGACTAATCGAGCCTGGCAGCTTTCTCTCGGGCTGCTGGCCGGAGGGGCGCTCGGAAACCTGGTTGATCGCCTTATTCGCCCTCCGGGAATCTTCCGGGGGCACGTGATCGATTTTTTGAATTACCGTTCGATGTTCGTCGGTAATGTTGCTGATATTGCGATTGTGGTCGGGGTAATTGCCGTAGTAGTGCTGGTGGTGTTGGGGGTACCCTCGGTTAGCGGTAATCACTCCTACCAACCGACGCGGGTGCGGGGCAAGGATGCGTGAACGGGTTCGCCTGCAGGTTCCTGAAAGCGCGCAAGGAAAGCGCCTTGACCAAGTGTTGGCAGCCGAACTGGGGATTTCTCGTTCTCTGGTTGCCAAACTGATTAAACAAAATGAGGTAAAGGTAAACGGAGTAGTTTCGCGAAAATCGGCGGAGGTATCTGGCGGTGATCAGGTGGAAGTGTTGCTGCCCGATGAGAGCCCCAAGAGTCTAGAAACCCCGGCACCGCTGCCGATTGTGTATCAGGACGCCGATATTGTGGTGGTCAATAAACCGGTGGGGATGGCAGCGCATACGGCTCCCGGATGGGAAGGGCCGACGGTTATGGGTGCCTTGTTGGCGGCGGGACAAGAAATCGTTACCGCTGGTCCAGTGGAGCGGAAAGGAATCGTTCACCGCTTAGACGTGGGGACTTCCGGGGCGATGGTAGTGGCCAAGTCGCAGTTAGCGTATGACCGCCTGCAAGCTGATTTTCGCGCCCGCCGGGTGAAGAAGACCTATCAGGCTTTGGTACAAGGCTATCTAGATCCGGCCGAGGGCACTATTGATGCTCCGATTGGACGCCATCCTTCCCGCGATTTCAAAATGGCGGTAGTAGCGGGAGGCAGACCAGCCATAACGCATTACCGCACCTTGGAGTCCTTGCCGAGGGTAACTCTGGTTGAAGTACAGCTAGAGACAGGGCGGACACATCAAATCCGAGTGCATATGCAGGCAATCGGGCACGCTATTGTGGGTGATCCGATCTATGGGGCAAATCCACTTCTAGCGAAAGAACTGGGCTTGACCCGGCAGTGGCTACATGCGGTGAGCTTAGAATTTACCCATCCAGCAAGTGGTGAACCGGTGAGCTTTGAGGCTCCTTTGTACGCTGATTTAGAGGACGCATTAACCCGTTTGCGCCGCGGATTCTGATTTAACTTTATCCCCCGCACTAGGCAGGATTGCCTTTTCCTGTTGCAATTTATTAAAGATTGCCGAGGGCGCGCCAGCGGCTTATTTTCCTTCTATGGCTCCAGAAAAACCCAGCTATACCCGCTCGCAGTTTCGCCAGGCTTCCTCTCAGGCTCCGCGGGCGCAACAGCTTTTGCAACAGGCGGAAACCCGTCTGCGCTCTGGCGAGGGAGGTGCCCGTCTGCGCTGGGCTCCTTCCCCGCGAATCGTGCTAGCTGCACTAATAGCAGTGGTGATAGTGGCGGTGATGGCGGGGTGGGCACAAGGGAAAACTCTTAGTAGCGGGGGGTTACCGGCAACCCCTAGTTTTAGTGCGACTGCTAAAGACGCGCCGGGGCCTTCACCTGCGGCAACCGGTGAGGTGTTGGTTGATGTAGTAGGCAAAGTTAAAACACCGGGAGTGGTGCGTCTGCAGGCTTCCGCGCGGGTACAAGATGCGATAAAAGCCGCCGGGGGAGCGCTTCCAGGTACCGACCTGTCGGGACTGAACCTGGCGCGCCGACTAAGTGACGGCGAACAGCTGAGGGTGGGAATCGAAGAAAACAGCGCACCGGAAGTAGAGGGTGAGTCACCCGAGGCAGGCGCGGCAGAAAATACCGGGCAACCAGCTGGGCAGGGCGCTGCAGCAGGCTCTGGTGGTGGGAAAATCTCTATTAATGAGGCCTCGAAGCAACAGTTAGAGCAGCTTCCGGGGGTGGGGCAGGCACTTGCGCAAAGGATTGTAGATTATCGCCAATCCCAGGGACGCTTTCAAAACCTGGAAGACTTGAAGAATGTGTCTGGAATTGGGGAGAAAAAATACGCGGCCTTGTCGGCAATGATCAGACTCTAGGCAAGCTATGCAGGGAAGCATCCTCGATTTACGTTTAGCACCGGCAGCCATTATTGCCTGGTTGGGAGTCCTGGTTTTACCCGCTCTTCCCTTACAATGGGTGCCATTTATCGCTGCTTTAACCCTCGGGGGCGCTGCCTTAGTTTTGCTGGTCAGCTACTGGAAAGTTCTGCCCTCAGTTATCTTGGCGGGCGCTCTGGCTTTAGGGGCGCTGGGCGGGGTGGCGGTGGCAATCAGCCAGTCGGCGCGGGTGATAGCCGCTGATCCGTTAGCGCGCGCCTGGCAGGGGCAGATCGACCGCATCCAGGCGATAGCACTGGTAGAGACACCGCCGCGAAAATATGACCCGGCAAGCGAGCAGCAGATAACCCAGTTACGTCTATTATCAGCCCGTCTGCCAGATACGCCAGCCGTAAATACGCGGGCGAAAGTGGTGGCTTTTGGTCAGCACCTGCCAAAATATCCCCGGGGAACGGTTCTGGAAACTGGGTTGCAGCTAGAAAAGCCGTCCCGTGGCAGGGAATCTAAGCAAAATTTAACCACGGTAATCAGCGCCAATTCTCTCTTAGAGATCCCCGGAAGAATCATCGCTACCCCCAAGGTGAGAGCCGAGCCTGCCGGGGCGGCGGCCCTGAAACAAAAGTTCGCGACCCAGCTGGAAGAAAAACTGGTAGCTGCAAATTCCCCGGCAGCAGCGATGCTGCTGCCGGCCATGATTCTAGGAATCAGAGCTGATGCGTCGCCAGATACCGAAGCATTAAAAACCGCGGGGATAGTGCATATTACCTGTGTGTCGGGGATGCATATCTCGGTGTTACTTTCCCTGGTAGCACTACTTAGTGCGGGGTTAAAACGCCGCTGGCGTCTGCTGGCGGGTGCCAGCTTGTTAGTGGGGTACTGTCTGCTCTTAGGGCCTTCTCCCTCATTGCTGCGGGCAGCGGTAATGGGGATGGTCTGTCTACTGGCTCTAGCTAGAGGTAGAGAGCCCTATTCTTTTAGTGCCCTCGAAATCGCGATTATCGGTCTGCTAATTTTTGAACCTGGATTTGGCTCCGATACCGGATTTTTGCTCTCAGTCAGCGCTACTGCGGCGATTGTACTGATGGCGCGGCCTTTAGAGGAAAAACTGCACCGGGGAATAGCGGCAGTGAAAAGACAGGGGAGCGGGCGACCCCCTCGATTATTATCGCGAAAGTACTCCGCGCTTTTCCGGAAGTTCTTATCCGCTTTCCTGTCCGTTAGCGCAGTGAGCTTGGTGGCGCAACTAGCTTGCTTGCCGGGGCAACTGTTAATCCGTCCCGGAATCAATACCTTGACCGTCCTCGCAAATGTAGCTATCGCGCCGGTAGTGACCCTGCTGATATGGGGCGGAGCTTGCCTGACATTCCTGCCGCTGCCCGCAACTTTTCTGGCAAAAATACTAGGAATAGGGTGTACCTGGGTGCTGACAGTTGCCCGGGTAATCTCCGCCAATCGATTCGCAATCTTGCCGTGGCCAGCAGGCGGCGCAGGAATTTTATCATTGGGGATAGTGGCGGCGGGGCTGATCTATATTTACCGCTGCTACTTTCCAAAAAGGAAGATAAATGGCAATGTTAAATCATGGCCTCAAAGCAAATGAGTTGGCGCGATTGCACCTTAAGTTCCGGGGTGCTTATACGCGGCCCCGAGAAGCTGCTGGCAGATCGCGCCCTGACTCGTTTAAAACAACTGGGACGAAACCAAGATCCCACCCTAGCAGTGACTGAGGTGACTGCTAATGGTTATCAGGCAGGTTCCCTAGATTCCTTGACTTCGCCCTCATTGTTTGGAGAAGCCCGCCTGGTGGTGATTCCCGATTTCGAATCCGCCGCTGATGATTTGGGACAAGACCTGGCAGCCTACCTAGCTGCGCCGCAAGCAGATTGCTGGGTGATAGCCATGCACGATGGCTCCAATAAAGGAAAACGTCAGGTAGACAGAATAAAGAAAGCGGGGGCGCAGGAAGTCAAAGTCGCAAAGATTAAGAATGCGCGCGAGAAACTATCCTTAGCGGTTGAGGAAGTACGCACTGCCGGCGGACGCATAGAACCAGCTGGGGCGCAGCTGCTGGTAGATGCGCTCGGTGAGGATCTCGCGGAACTAATTGGCGCTGCTCGCCAGTTGGTTTCCGACTACCCGCAGGCCGTAACCTTGCAGGCAGTGCAACAGTTCTACGGGTCTCGAGTGGGGGCTAGTGGGTTTAACGTAGCTGATGCCGCCGCGGTGGGCAATATGTCGCGCGCTCTAGTGTTGCTGCGGCAAGCATTTTCTTCCGGAGTTCAGCCGGTCGCTATCGCAGGAGCGCTCGCCCTAAAGTTCCGCAACCTGGCAAAGGTTAGCGCGCGGGGAGTAAGCCCTTCTCAGCTAGGGATGGCGCCTTGGCAGTTGGAGAAAGCGCGGCGGGAAGTGCGGAGATGGAGCGACGCTCACCTGGCAGCTGCTATTAAGATTATTGCGCAAGCTGACGAGGAGGCGAAGGGCGCTAGTCGGGATCCGCAGTATGCGCTCGAGGCGGCAGTTAGGAAAATCTGTCTTTTGCGACAAAGCTGAGCAGATGCAGGAAAGTAGGTAAAACAGACAATGGCAATGCAGCGCAAAACCCGACAGCGGGACGCGATTATGACAATCATGGCTGATGAAACGGATTTTCGTTCTGCCCAACAAGTGCATACTGCCCTGGTTTCAGCCGGACAAGCGGTGGGACTAGCTACCGTTTACCGCAACCTGCAGGCTCTAACTGAGGCCGGGGAGCTCGACAGCTTGCGTTCGGAGGAAGGGGAAATCCTCTATCGGCGTTGCGCTAAGCGCCGTCACCATCACCACTTGGTATGTAGAAACTGTGGCTATACGGTAGATATTCAAGATGACCAGTTAGAACAGTGGATTGGCGAGATTTCTCGGCGCTATCACTTCAGCGATATCGAGCATATGGCCGATGTGTTTGGTCTGTGTGCAAATTGCGCAAACCAGCATTAAGAAACAGTGCCAGTATGCTACTTAGTGCGGGCACTCGCGATGGCGTGCAGGGCGATTGCGGCGGCGGTTGCCACGTTTAAGGATTCTGCCTTTCCCCACATAGGGATGGCGATAGTTTCATTACAGAGGGCGATTTCCTCGCTAGATAAACCTTGGGCTTCATTACCCAGGCAAATAAACAGGGGAGAGGCGGTTGCGTTACTAGCGGCAGTAAAGGTAGGTAAATCTATTTCGGCCGCTCCCGAGAGCCCCACCAGGTAGCCGCCGTTCTCCTGGCTCAGCCTCGCTAAATCGGCAAAAGACGCGCCGGAATAGACCGGCAAGTGGAATAGGCTTCCGGCGCTGGCGCGAACAACTTTCGGGCTAGAAACATCAGCGCAGCCTTGCAGAGCCAATACCCCGGACAAGCCGCAAGCATCAGCAATCCGAATAATCGTCCCCAGGTTCCCAGGGTCTTGTACCCGCGCACATACCGCCCACGCGCCCTCTTTCAAAACCTCTGTGGGTGGAAGCTTGTCGCCAGGGAGCAGCGAAAGCTCGGCAGTGGCCGCAATTCCTTGTGCCGAGGGCGCAAATAACTTCATTACCGAGGGAGCAACCGGGTGTACCCAGCGGGTAATCCCTAAAGCCGTCCTCGCCACCTGGATAGCCGGCTCGGGAGCACGGTGACAGAGATAAACATCGCGAACCGCTTCCGGGTAAAAACGCAGCAGCTCGGTGCAAGCTTGTGGCCCTTCTACCAGGAGCAATCCTTGCTTTAAACGAAAACTACGCCTAGACAGATTGACCAGTGTCCGCACCCGCTGGGAGCGAGGATTATCAATCGTGTCTAGGCGTAGATTAAGCA
>ERZ1673752.2304-NODE-2304-length-21878-cov-42.632681_pt1 | contig 21878 bp, 12 predicted proteins | sample MGYA00580195_ERZ1673752 | MGnify/ENA primary metagenome ERZ1673752 (study PRJEB41218, sample SAMN15661744) | gut metagenome | host: Homo sapiens | place: Canada: London | collected 2015-08-20/2019-03-30 | study: EMG produced TPA metagenomics assembly of...
TCGAGCAGAGTTTTACACCTAATTGGGGATAAAACAGCTCATGGCGGGCGGCGGCGTGGCGCTCATCGGCGTCATTCTCGTTCCCCTGCTCTCCGGCCTGTTCGGTTAATCGCCCGCACAAATCCTTCGCGGCGTCCGCCCCTCGGGGCGGGCGCTGCGGGAAAGGAGGGTAAAGCCCATTGGATTTGATATGGCAGAAATTCACCGAATGGCTGAAGGAGCTGCTGGTCAGCGGCATCATGGACAACGTGAACGGACTGTTTGACAACGTGAACAGCCGCGTGGCGGGCATCGCCGGACAGGTGGGCGCTACGCCCCAGGGCTGGAACAGCGGCGTCTACGGCATGATCCGAACGCTGTCGGACAATGTGATTTTGCCCATCGCGGGCGTGATCCTCGCATTTGTCATGACGCTGGAGCTGATTCAGCTCATTACGGAAAAGAACAATATGCATGACGTGGACACCTGGATGTTCTTCAAGTGGATATTTAAGACCGCCTGCGCCGTGCTCATCGTCACCAACACATGGAACATCGTCATGGGCGTGTTCGAAGCGGCTCAGAGCGTTGTCAACAGCGCGTCGGGCATCATCATATCGGACACGTCCCTGACGTTCAACGAGCATATCGCGGGATTTGAAGCTGCGCTTGCGGAAATGGAGGTCTGGTCGCTGCTGGGGCTGTGGCTGGAGTCCGTGGTCGTGCATCTTTCCATGTGGGCGCTGACCATCTGCATTTTCATCATCTGCTACGGCAGAATGATCGAGATCTACTGCGTGACCTCCATCGCGCCCATCCCCATGGCGACCATGGCCAACCGGGAATGGGGGCAGATGGGCCAGAATTACCTCAGAAGCCTGCTGGCGCTGGGCTTTCAGGGCTTCCTCATCATCGTCTGCGTGGCGATTTACGCGGTGCTGATCCAGAACATCGTGGTGGAGAGCAGCGTCTCGGCAGCCATATGGACGTGCATGGGGTATACGGTGCTGCTGTGCTTCACGCTGTTTAAGACGAGCTCCCTTGCCAGGAGCCTGTTCCACGCCCACTGACGGAGGTGATGAAATTTGGCATACGTTCCCGTACCCAAGGACTTGAACGCGGTGAAAACCAAGGTCATGTTCAATTTAACAAAACGGCAGATTCTGTGCTTCGGCGGCGGCGCGCTCATCGGCGTACCGCTTTTCTTTCTGCTCAAGGGCCATATCGGCAGCAGCGCGGCGGCCCTTTGCATGATGCTGGTCATGCTGCCCTTCTTCCTGCTGGCCATGTATGAAAAGAACGGTCAGCCGCCGGAGAAGCTCATCCGCAACATCGTGCAGGTGTGCTTCCTGCGTCCCAAACAGCGCCCATACAGGACGAACAATTTCTACGACCTGCTGAACCGGCAGGATATTTTGGATAAGGAGGTCTACGCGATTGTCCACAAACAAAAACCCCGCAAGAAAGCTCACACGAGCCGAGCGAAAGCAGATCGACGCGGCGATTGCAAGAGCAAAGCGTCAGGATAAGCGAAAGAAGTCCGCCCAGGACAGCATCCCCTTTCAGCGGATGTACCCCGACGGCGTGTGCCGCGTGACGGACAATTACTACACGAAAACCGTGCAGTTTCAGGATATCAACTACCAGCTCAACCAAAACGAGGACAAGACCGCCATTTTCGACGGCTGGTGCGACTTCCTCAACTATTTTGATTCCTCCATCCGCTTCCAGCTCTCCTTCATCAACCTCTCCGCCACGCGGGATACCTACGCCCGACGCATCGCCATCCCCTTGCAGGGCGACTGCTTCGACAAGCTCCGCACCGAGTACACCGGGATGCTGCAAAGCCAGCTTGCCAGAGGCAACAACGGGCTGATTAAGACCAAGTACCTGACCTTCGGCGTGGAGGCGGACAGCCTGAAGGCGGCAAAGCCCCGATTGGAGCGCATCGAGACGGATATCCTCAACAACTTCCGCCGTCTGGGCGTGCAGGCGGAAGCCCTGAACGGGATGGAGCGATTGCGCCTGCTGCACGGGATGCTCCACATGGACGAGCCGCAGCCCTTCCGCTTTTCGTGGGACTGGCTGGCTCCCTCCGGGCTGTCGGTGAAGGACTTCATCGCGCCCAGCGCCTTTGAGTTCAAGACCGGCAGCAGCTTCGGCGTGGGAAGCAAGACCGGCTGCGTATCCTTCTTGCAGATTTTAGCGCCGGAGCTCAACGACCGGATGCTGGCGGATTTTCTCGATATGGAAAGCTCCCTCATCGTCAGTATGCACGTCCAGTCCGTGGATCAGGTGAAGGCCATCAAGACCATCAAGCGCAAGATCACCGATTTGCAGAAGATGACCATCGAGGAGCAGAAAAAGGCGGTGCGTTCCGGCTACGATATGGATATTATCCCCTCCGACCTCGCCACCTACGGCACGGAGGCGAAAAAGCTCTTGCAGGAGCTGCAAAGCCGCAACGAGCGTATGTTCCTTTTGACCTTCCTTGTGGTGAACGTGGCGGACAACAGGCAGCGCCTCGGCAACAACGTCTTTCAGGCGGGCTCCATCGCCCAGAAGTACAACTGCCAGCTCACGCGGCTGGACTTCCAGCAGGAGGAGGGCTTCATGAGCAGCCTCCCCTTGGGGATGAACCAGATCGAGATCCAGCGGGGGCTCACCACCTCCAGCGTGGCGATTTTCGTGCCGTTTACCACCCAGGAGCTGTTTCAGGACGGCAAGGAAGCCCTCTACTGCGGGCTGAACGCCCTTTCCAATAACCTCATCATGGTGGACAGAAAGCTGCTGAAAAACCCCAACGGGCTGATCTTAGGCACGCCCGGCAGCGGCAAGTCCTTCTCCGCCAAGCGGGAGATCGCCAACGTGTTCCTCGTCACAAACGACGATATCATCATCTGCGACCCGGAGGCGGAGTACGGGCCGCTGGTGGAGCACCTGCACGGGCAGGTGGTGAAGATCTCGCCCACCTCCACCGACTACCTGAACCCCATGGATTTGAACCTGAATTACAGCGACGATGAAAACCCGCTGAGCCTGAAATCCGACTTCATCCTCTCCCTGTGCGAGCTGATCGTGGGCGGCAAGGACGGCCTCATGCCGGTGGAAAAGACCATCATCGACCGCTGTGTGCGCTCTGTCTACCGGGAGTACCTGAGTGACCCCCGCCCGGAAAAGATGCCGATTTTAGAGGACTTGTACAACGAGCTTCGCAGGCAGGACGAAAAGGAAGCGCAGTATATCGCCACGGCGCTGGAAATCTACGTCACCGGCTCACTCAACGTGTTCAACCACCGCAGCAACGTGAATATCGAAAACCGTGTGGTCAGCTTCGATATCAAGGAGCTGGGCAAGCAGCTCAAAAAGATCGGGATGCTGGTGGTGCAGGACGCGGTGTGGAACCGCGTCACGATCAACCGGGAACAGCGCAAGTCCACCCGCTACTATATCGACGAAATGCACCTTCTTCTGAAGGAGGAGCAGACCGCCGCGTATACGGTGGAGATATGGAAGCGCTTCCGCAAGTGGGGCGGCGTTCCCACGGGCATCACGCAGAACGTCAAAGACCTGCTCTCCAGCCGTGAGGTGGAGAACATCTTTGAAAACTCCGACTATGTGTATATGCTCAACCAGGCTTCCGGCGACCGGCAGATTCTTGCAAAGCAGCTCAACATCTCGCCCCATCAGCTCTCGTATGTGACCCAATCCGCCGAGGGCGAGGGGCTTTTGTTCTACGGCAGCGTGATCCTGCCCTTCGTAGACCGCTTCCCCAAGGATACGGAACTGTACAAAATCATCACGACCAAGCTCTCGGAGCAGGTGCAGTCAGAATAGAGACGAGAAAGGATGTGCGAATATGAATAACAATCTGATGATCTTTGAAAACCCGGAGTTCGGAGCTGTACGCAGCATCCTGATCGACGGCGACCCGTGGTTTGTCGGTAAAGACGTGGCTTCCAGCCTTGGTTACAGCAACCACCGAAAAGCCTTGCTCGACCATGTTGATGGGGAGGATAAATTGGATGGGGTAACGATTCGTGACCCCATCGGCAGAGGTCAGAAACCTATCTTTATTAGCGAATCCGGCCTTTACAGTCTCATCCTCTCCAGCAAGCTGGAGCGCGCAAAGAAGTTCAAGCGCTGGGTGACGGCCGAGGTGCTGCCCTCCATCCGCAAGCACGGCGCGTATATGACGGGTGCACTCCTTAGCCGGATGGATGAGCACCCCGAGCTGATCTCGGAGTATATCGGCAAGCTCCGTGCGGAAAACGCAAAGGCGAACGCCGCGCGGGAGGCGCTGAAAAAGGCGGAGGCCGAGAACGCGCGGCTGGCTCCGAAGGCCAGCTACTACGATTCCTTTGTGGGCGTTGAGAGCCTGACCTGTCTCCGCTATACCGCCAAGGAGCTGGGCGTTCCGCAGAAGAAATTTATCGGCTACCTGCTGGAAAAGGGGTATGTGTTCAGAGACCGTCACCGCAGCGACCGTGTATTTGTCAGAGCCGGCAAGCGCAACGACCCGCTGTTTGTGACCAGAGATTTTTACCTTCCCAACGGCACAAAAAGCGAATACACCCTCGTCACGCCTGCCGGAAAGGCGCATTTTCTGAAAATCGCGGAGAAAATCCGCGTCTGGGAGCCCCGTGAGGTTGCAGAGGGCAAAGACGCCAGCGAACAGGCCGTCTTTGCCGCGTGCGTATGACGATCCAATCCCCACAGAATCGAGGTGATGAATATGGCAAAACGCTCGCCAAGGCTGATTTTCACCGAGGAAGAACGCGCACTGCCGGAGCTGGAACGAGCTATCCGCAAGGCGGACAGGGCGGCGGTTAAGCTGGAAAAGGCCGAAGCGAAAATTCCCAAGAAAACCGTTAAGGTCAAAAAGCGCGTTGTGGACAGTGAGAGCGGCAAGGTCACGACGCGCCTTTTCTTTGAGGAGGCGGACAAAAAGCGTCCGCCCTCCAAGCTGGCGCACGCCGCAAGGAAAGCTCCGCTGGATACCGTCCGCAGCGCAGTCCACCGCAAGCTCCGGGAGGAGGGCGACGACAACCCCGGCACGGAGGCGGCGAACACCCTGACCGAGACGGCGGAGCGCACCTGGCGCATTGCGGAATCGGCGCACCGCTCCCATACGGAAAAGCCCTACCGCAGGGCGGACAAGGTGGAAGCCGCCGCAGACAAAGCCAATCTCAAGGCGCTGAACAAACAGTACGAGCAGGAATACGGCAGGGCTTCCAATCCCTATTCCCGTTGGCAGCAGAAGCAGGCCATTAAAAAGGAATACGCCGCCGCAAAAGCGGGGAACGGCGCGAGGAATACCGTCAAAGCGTCCGAGACCACCGCGAAGGCGGCAAAGCGCACCGCCGAGGGGAGCAAAAAGGCCGGCAGCTTTTTTGTCCGGCACAAGAAGGGCTTTCTCATCGCGGGCGGTATCGCCGCCGCGATACTGCTGCTCATGACCTGCATTTCCTCCTGCTCCACGCTGTTTCAGGGAGGAATATCCGGTGTTGCATCCTCCACCTATCCGCTGGAGGATGCGGATATGCTGGCGGCGGAAGCCGCCTACTGCGCCATGGAGGACGAGCTGCGGGAATACCTGAACAGCTACGAAAGCACCCACGATTACGACGAGTACCACTTCGACTTGGACGAGATCGAGCACGACCCCTATGTGCTCATTTCCATGATTACCGCCCTCAAGGGCGGAGAATGGACGATTGACGAAATAGGCGGGATTCTGGAGACGCTGTTTGAAAAGCAGTATATCTTAACGGAAACCGTCACCACGGAAACCAGATACCGCACCGAAACGCATATCGGCTACTACACCGACGAAAACGGCAATCTGCAAAGCTACGAGTACGAGGCGGAGGTTCCCTACACCTACTATATCTGCCATGTGGAGCTGGAAAACTTCAACCTCTCCCATGTGCCGGTGCATATCATGTCCCACGATCAGCTCTCCATGTACGCCGTGTATATGAGCGTGCTGGGCAACCGCCCCGACCTGTTCCCCGGCTCCCCGTATGTGAACCGGTACTACCACACCCAGTATGAGAAGTATGAGATACCCCCGGAGGCGCTGGCGGATGAGCAGTTCGCCGCCATCATCAAGGAAGCGGAAAAGTATCTGGGCTACCCCTATATCTGGGGCGGCAGCACGCCCGCCACCTCCTTCGACTGCTCCGGCTTCGTTTCGTATGTCTACAACCACTGCGGCCTGCATTGGAGCTTCGGCAGGCTGGGCGCGGAGGGGCTGCGGGGCATGTGCGCCTATGTTTCCCCGGAGAGCGCCCGTCCGGGCGACCTTATTTTCTTTGAAAAGACCTACGACACCGCAGGCGCGTCCCATGTGGGCATCTATGTGGGCAATAACAGGATGCTCCACTGCGGCGACCCCATTCACTACGCTTCCATCGACACGAGCTACTGGCGAAGCCATTTTCTCCAGTTCGGCAGATTACCTTAACAACAACCATATCAACGCAAAAAGGAGGATGTTATGAACCCGCGACTTGAAAAGCTGCGTCAGGAGCGCGAGAAGCTGGCGGAAAAGCTCACATCGCTGACCGCACGGCTCAAAGCCCTGGACGAGCAGATTCTGAAGCTGGAAAACACGGATATTGTGGGCATCGTCCGCGAGAACGGGCTGACCATCGAGCAGCTCGCGGCACTGATGGCGATGCTGGAAAAGCGTCCCACGGCGGCGCTGCCCGACGAATACAGAAAAACGGAGGATTTTGTGGATGAAGAATAAATGGAGATTTTTTGCCGTGACGCTGGCCGTCGTGCTCTGCATGACGGTCTTTTCCGTTACGGCCTATGCAGGCGGCGGCGATATGGTCGATTCAACAATGGGCGACCCGACCATGGAAAGCCCAACTGCAACTACACAGCCGGAGAATACGAATACCGGTGAGCAGACCCCAAACGGACAGACACTGACCGTGATTGTGACCGAAAACGCGGACGGAAGCCATACCGTGACCATCGGGGATCGGAGCTGGACGCTTCCCGCCAAACGGGAGCAGGCCGGAAAGGTGGTCAACGTCCGCACCTATTTGAACCTGCGCACCGGCCCCGGCACGGATTACACCGTGATCGGGCGTCTGCTCAACGGCGCTGAGGTGAAGGTGCTGGAGGAAAGCAACGGCTGGTACAAGGTGGTCGTGCCGGAGCAGACAGGCTATGTATACGGCAAATACCTTGACGTCATGAACGCGCCGACAGAAAACAGCGGAAACGATACGGATATGGCGGGACTGCTGGATATACTGCTGAAATACTGCACTGTTTTCAGAAGTTCTTCATCAGCGCCACTGACCCCGGACGGCAACCTGACGCTCATGGACGATATCGGCTCCGCTTTCGGCGCAGGCAAGCAGTTTATCACCGTGACGACCAAGGGCGGCAACACCTTTTATCTCATCATCGACCGGGACGATAAGGGAAATGAGAATGTCCATTTCCTGAATCTTGTGGACGAGGCCGACCTGCTGGCGCTGACCAAGGACGGCGAGAGCATCGTCCCCGCCTGCGCCTGCACGGACAAGTGCGCCGTGGGCAAAATCAACACGGGCTGCAAGGTGTGCAGAACCAATATGAGCGAGTGCGCGGGCAAGGAAGTGACGGAACCCACGCCACAGCCCGCCGAGCCTGCGGAGACCGCGCCCGAAAAGAGTACCGGCGGCGCGGGGCTCATTGTGGTCATCCTCCTGCTCCTGCTGGGCGGCGGCGGTGCGCTGTACTGGTTCAAGCTCCGCAAGCCCAAGGCCGACACCCGTGGGGCGGACGACCTGGACGATTACGACTACGGCGAGGACGAGGAGGATGAGGATTACGAGTTTGAAGCCGAGGACGAGACGGACGCCGGGGAGGATGAAGAAAAGTGACACAGACAGTCAGCACAGAATCGCCAATGGAGCTGTCTCCCCGCGAGAGGCTTATTCGGATCATGAAGCGCGAGCAGGCGCTTTTCATCCGGCAGACGCTCTCCCAAAAGCCCGGATACCGGGGCGGCAAGAAAGCCTTTGAATACTTCATCCGGCAAAAGATCGTAAAAGCCGTGGAAGCGGGCTGCGGGGACGCGGAGGCGCTGCTCCGCACCCCCAAGCCCGTCAAATCCATCTACTACGACTTCAAATACTATTTCGACGAATACAGCTACGCAAACTGCGACCTGTATGTGGAGAAGGCCATCGAGGACTGCGGGAACAACACCCTGCGCAAGGAGTTCCTGCGGGCAAAGGGCTGGGACGCGCCGGATGATTTCGATATCAACGATGAGGAGGAATAAAGGAATATGAACGAATACCGATTGGTTGTGTGTGAAAAGCCCTCCATGGCAAGGAGCATTACCGCCGTTCTTGGCGCAGGCAAACGCGAGGACGGCTTTCTTTCGGGCGGCGGCTATCTCGTTTCCTGGTGCTTCGGGCATCTTGCGGAGCTTTCGGACGCGGACGCCTACGACGAAAAGTACGGCAAATGGCGAAGGGAGGACTTGCCCATTCTGCCGGATAGCTGGCAGTACACCGTGGCGCGGGACAAGCAGAAGCAAATGAACACCCTCCGCGCCCTCATGCACAGAGAGGACGTTTGCGAGGTCATCAACGCCTGCGACGCCGGGCGCGAGGGCGAGCTGATCTTCCGCACGGCGTATAATCTCAACAACTGCCGCAAGCGCGTAAAGCGGCTCTGGATCTCCTCCATGGAGGATGCGGCGATCCTTGATGGCTTTGACAATCTCCGCGACGGAGCGGAGTACGACAACCTCTACGCCTCCGCCCTCTGCCGCAGCAAGGCGGACTGGCTGGTGGGCATCAACGCCACCCGCCTGTTTTCCGTGATGTACCACCGCACCCTGAACGTGGGGCGCGTGGTGTCGCCCACGCTTGCGCTGTTGGTGCAGCGGGAAGCGGAGATCAATGCCTTTCAGCCGGAGAGCTTTTACACCGTCCATCTGGACTTTGACAGCTTCTCCGCCGCAGGCGAACGCATGAAGGAGCAGGCAGAGGCGGAGCGGCTTGCCGGAGACTGCAACAGCAAAGCCGCCGCTGTTACCTCCGTCGTGCAGACAAAAAAGACGGAGAAAGCCCCGGCGCTCTACGACCTGACCACGCTCCAGCGGGATGCGAACCGCTTGCTTGGGTACACGGCGCAGCAGACGCTGGATTATCTGCAAAGTCTCTACGAAAAGAAGCTTTGCACCTATCCCCGCACCGACAGCCGCTATCTCACCGACGATATGGAGGGCGGCGTAAACGCGCTGGCGCTGTGCTGCGCGGGCGTCTGCGGCACGGAGCCGCCCGCAGCCGTCTGTTCGGGGCAGGTGTGCAGCAGCAAAAATGTCAGCGACCACCACGCCGTCGTTCCCACGATGGCAGCGGGCGAAACGGACCTGGAGGCGCTGCCCGCAGGCGAACGGGAGATCCTGCGCCTTGCCGCCCGTCAGGTGCTTATGGCGGTCAGCGCACCCTTCGTCTATCTGGAAACCGAGGCAAGGCTGGACTGCGGCGGAAATGTCTTTGCCGCCAAGGGGAAAACAATCCTTCATATGGGTTGGAGGGCATACACGGAAAAGGGCAAGCAGGACAGCACCCTCCCGGAGCTTTCCGAGGGACAGTTGCTTTCCGTTTCCTCCTGCGCGGTCAAAGAGGGCAGAACGACCCCGCCCAAACACTTCACCGAGGATACGCTTCTGTCGGCCATGGAGACGGCGGGCAAAGAGGATATGCCGGAAGATGCCGAGAGAAAGGGATTGGGAACTCCCGCGACAAGGGCGGCGGTCATTGAAAAGCTGGTGGCCACGGGCTTTGCGGAGCGCAGAAAGGCGAAGAAATCTGTACGCCTCGTTCCCACCGAAGCGGGCGTTTCCCTCATTACCGTGCTGCCCGAACAGCTCCAGTCCCCGCTTTTGACCGCCGAATGGGAGCACCGCCTCAAGGAGATCGAGTGCGGCGAGCTGGGCGCGGACGAGTTCCTCGCCGGCATCTGCGATATGGTCGCAGCGCTGGTACGGGACGCTGCGCCTGTGGACGGCGCGGAGGTGCTGTTCCCCTCCGGCAGACCCGTTGTGGGCAAATGCCCCCGCTGCGGCGCAGAGGTCACGGAGAGCAAAAACGGCTATTTCTGCGAGAGACGGAGCTGCAAGTTCGGGCTGTGGCGGGACAACCGCTTCCTTGCCGCCAAGAAGATCAGCCTGACGAAGAAGATGGCTTCCTCGCTCCTGACACAGGGGCGCGCCTACGCCAGCGGTATCTACTCCGAGAAAACCGGCAAGACCTACGACGCATTCATCGTGCTGGAGGACGACGGTGCGCGTTCCTCCTATAAGCTGGACTTCACCAAATGACCCTCACAGGCTCCCGCACGGGCGTTTCATTCCCCTGCGGGAGCCGCTGTTTTTACCATGACTCAAAGGAGGTATGCACGAAATGGCCGAAAAACAGACCAACAAGGAACGGCTCAAGGACATCACCGACAGCATAGAGACGGGCATAAAGGAGCTGTTTGAGAGCGACAAATACAGGCAGTACCTTGCCACCATGAGCCGCTTTCACAAGTACAGCGTCAACAACACCATGCTCATCTATATGCAGCGCCCCGACGCCACCCATGTGGCCGGCTTCAACAAATGGCGCGACCAGTTCGGAAGGAGCGTTAAGAAGGGCGAAAAGGGCATTAAGATCATCGCCCCCACGCCCTTCAAGAAGAAAATCGAGCAGCAGAAGTTAGACCCCGACACCAAGCTCCCCCTGCGGGACGAGAACGGCGATATCCTCATGGAGGAAAAAACGGTGCAGATTCCCATGTACAGGCCCGTGGTGGTGTTCGACGTGCAGCAGACCGCAGGCAAGCCCCTGCCGAAGCTGGCGGCGAACCTTACGGGGGACGTGCAGAATTACGGGGTGTTTATGGAAGCTCTGCGCCGCAGCGCGCCCGTCCCCATCTTCTTTGAGAAGCTGGCGGAGAATATGGACGGTTACTTCTCCGTGGACAAACAGCGCATTGTCCTCAGAGAAGGCATGAGCGAGGTACAGACGGTCTGCGCCGCCGTCCATGAGATCGCCCACTCCAAGCTCCACAATAAGGACGAAATCGGAGAAAAATATCAGGAGATTGAGCTGTTCGGCAAGCCCGCGCTGTTCTCCAACGGGCGCATCGACCGGGATAAGCTGCCGGAGGGCTTGTATGTATATGACCTGCGCGGCTCGGATTACGATCCGGGTATGCCGGCAACGCTTGAAAGCCATGTCACCGTCAATCACGCCGCCTCTGTCATCACAGCAGCGCCCATTGAGCTGCCGGAGCAGGGCTTTTTGTATCTGGGCGAGGACGGGCTGAACTTCACGGGCGGCGAGCAGACCGTGAAGGAGTTTTTGCACGCACAGTACCCGGAAAAGGCAAAGCTCTCCCGCGCCGCCGAGGAGATTCAGGCGGAGAGCATCTCCTTCGCCGTCTGCGCCTATTACGGCATTGAGACAGGCGAAAACAGCTTCGGGTATCTGGCGACCTGGGCCAAGGACAGGGAGCTGACCGAGCTTCGCGCATCGCTGGAGACCATCAACCGAACCTCATCCTCCCTGATTACGGATATCGACCGCCATTACGCGGAAATCTGCAAGGAGCGCGGGCTGGACAGGGAGACGGAGAGCCTTGCCGCCCAGCCTGTGCAGGAGATCGCCGTGCAGGAGCCGGAGCCGGTCACAGCGCCGGACAACGGCTGCGTCCCCGACCCTGCGATTTCTGTTGAGAGCATGAACGCCTACGGCTACACCGATTCCAATATGCTGCCGCTGACAAAGGAGCGCGCGCTGGAGCTCATGGAACGGGATGTAAGCGTGTATATGCTTCACACGGACAACACCGAGGCCATGGCCTTCGATGCAGAGGAAGTCCGCAGCTTTGACGGTATCTTCGGCGTGGAAGCCTCCGAATGGGAGACGGTCAAAGACCGCTTCGCACCGCCGGACTATGAAAAGGCGTTCCTCGACAACACCGCCGACAGCTTTGCCATCTATCAGCTTCGGGATAATGATAATACGGCGCAGCTTCGCTTTATGAACGCCGAGTATCTGGAGAAGAAGGGGCTTTCCATTGAAAAGGGAAATTACGCCGCCGTCTACGCGGGAAACCTTGACCGCAGGGGCGATACGCAGGACAGGTTGGACGAGCTGTATGAGACCTTCAACCTCCGCCGCCCGGAGGATTTTCGCGGCCACAGCCTGTCTGTCAGCGACATCGTGGCGCTGAAGCAGAACGGCGTGGTATCCTGTCATTACGTTGATTCCCGGGGCTTCAAGGCGCTGCCCGACTTCCTCAAGCCGGAAAACTATCTCAAAAACGCGGAGATGGCCATGGAGGACGATTACGGCATGATCGACGGCGTTATCAACAACGGGCCGAAGCAGACCGTGGCAGAGCTGGAGGAACAGGCAAAGTCCGGCAAGCCCGTCTCCCTCATGGAGCTGGCGCAGGCGGCGCGCCGGGAACAGGCGCAAGCGGCACGGCAGGAGAAGAAGCCCTCCGTGCTGGCAAAGCTCTGTCCTCCCGTCAACGAGCCGAAAAAGACAGCGCGTTCAAAGCGCGCGGAAAGAGAGCTGCTATGATGAATTTTACCAATGATGAAATGAACCTCATGTGCATCTACCAGAGCGACAGCCGCAGCGGGCTGATTGCCGCCCTCACCGAAATGCGCGGATACCTGGACGAGGACGAAGCCCAGCTGCGGGATCTGACCGACAGCGCCCTGCAAAAGCTGGGCAAAATCACCGATGAGGACTTCGCAGCGCTGGAGCTGGTGCCTGACTTCGACACGGACGAATAAGGCGGATGCGGCGGGAGCGGCTTTCGGGTCGCTCCCGCTGTGCTTCCGCGATTCTATTTCCCAAAATCGAAAAAATATTGATTTTGGGAAATAGAACGGGTATAATAAGAGCAGAGGTGATGAATATGAAACTGATAGACCGAGGTGTGTATCTACGGAAACTGATTGGTGTCATCGGAACGCCGGATATCAAGGTTGTCACAGGTGTCAGGCGCAGCGGAAAGTCAAAGCTGCTGGAAGCGTTCAAAGGGTATGTAGAAGCAAATATCGCGGACGCAAATATCGTGCATATCAATTTTAACCTGACAAAGTATGAGCAGTTCAAGGACTACCATGTCCTGAACAATTATATTGAAAGCTCCTATATCGATGGCAAGCAGAACTTTGTTCTGATCGACGAGGTGCAGATGTGTCCTGGGTTTGAGCTTGCTATCAACAACCTCCATGCGCAGGAAAGATTCGACATCTATATTACAGGCTCAAATGCTTTCCTTCTAAGTTCCGACCTTGCCACACTCTTCACGGGTCGAACTTTTGAAGTGAAGGTGTTCCCGTTTTCTTTCAGTGAATTCTGCGAGTATTATACCCTTACGGACAGATATGCCGCTTTTTCCCGTTATCTGCGAGAAGGCGGTATGGCCGGCTCGTATCTTTATCAGGACCCGGAAGCCAAGTACGACTATATCGCGGATGTATTCGATACATTGATCGTCAGGGACATACGGCAGAAATATAAAATCCGCAACCCGATCCTGATGAACCGCATTGTCGATTTTCTCATGGACAATATCTCAAATCTCACGTCTGCGAGAAATATTGCAGACGCTCTCACGGGCAACAAGGATAAAATCAACCACAAGACCGTCGGAAACTATATGCAGTATCTGTGCAATGCCTTTGCTTTCTATCGCGTTCGCAGGTATGACATTCAGGGGAAAAAGTATCTGGCATCCAGCGATAAACTGTATCTGAGCGACCACACCTTCCGGTATGCGAAGCTGGGAACCAAGAATCTGGATTATGGGCGCGTACTGGAAAACATCGTTGCTATTGAACTGCTTCGGCGCGGATATGAGGTCTATGTCGGGGTCTTATACAAGAAGGAGATAGATTTTGTTGCCATCAAGCGCAACGAAAAGCTCTATATTCAGGTTTCAGACAACATCAGCGACGAGAAAACCTTTGAGCGCGAAGTAAACCCCCTTCTTCAAATCAAGGACGCTTATCCGAAGCTGGTACTCGCCAGGATCAGAGATGAAGCGTACCAGTATGAGGGCGTTCAGATCATCGATATTGCGGACTGGCTGGCAGAACAGCCGTCTATTTCCCAAAAATGAAAATAATCTGATTTCGGGAAATAGAACATCGACATACAGGCGAAAGCGTCCCGTTTCCTGCATAGGATTCGGGACATTTTCGGATATACCGCCCTTACATAGAGCGTCCGTTCCGGGCGCTCTAAATTTATGCCATGAAGGAGGAGCAATATGCCGAGCAAGCTACAAACGTATATGCAGATGGCGGACGAGGCGCAGCGACAGATCACCGGCAGCTACCGGGGCTGGACGGGCTTTCTCACCACCGCCGCAAGGCTGTACAAATACCCCTACGCCGAGCAGGTCATGATCTACGCCCAGCGTCCGGACGCCACCGCCTGCGCGGAGTACGACTTCTGGAACGAAAAGATGGGCCGGTATGTCCGCAGGGGCTCCAAGGGCATCGCCCTCATCGACAGCAGCGGCGAAAGGCCGAGGCTTCGGTATGTGTTCGACGTGTCTGACACGGGCGGCAGGGAGTTTCCCAAGAGCCGCTATCTGTGGGAATACCGGGAGGAACACGCGGACGCGGTAAGCGCTATGCTGGAAAGCCGCTACGGTGTGGACGGAAAAGGAGGGCTTCCCAACCAGCTTGAGCGCATCGCGTCTCAGCTTGCGGAGGAATACTGGCGGGACTATAAGCGGGATATCCTCGCCATCGTTGACGATTCCTTTCTTTACGGGTATGATGAGTTCAACGTAGGAGCGGCCTTCCAAAGCGCCGCCGCCGTCAGCATCGCCTACTCGCTCATGTCCCGCTGCGGGCTTGAAGCGGACGACCGCTTCGAGCATGAGGATTTCCTGAGCATCTTCGATTTCAACACCCCGGAAGCCGCCGCCGAGCTGGGCACGGCGGTGAGCAGGATCAACGGAGAGGTGCTGCGGCAGATCGAAGTCACTATCAAGAATTACGAGCGCGAGAAACTCGCGGAAAGGAGCCATAGCCATGACAGAACTGACCTACACCAAGAACGGGGACTACCTGATTCCCGACCTGACGCTGAGCGAAACGCCGGAGGACGCGAGACCCCTGGGCAAGTACGGGAGACTGCGCAGGAGCTACCTTCAGGAGCACAGACCGGGGCTGTACAGCCGTCTGGTGATGTCGGAGAAGCTGTTCCCGCACCTGCGGGAGATCGACGAGACGGCGAACCGGAGGCTGGAGCAGATGATGCCGGAGCTGATGAAGTCGGCGGGCGTGACGGAGGAGCTGAAAGCCCGCGATCAGATGAAATGGGTGGGGCTGATGAACAGTCTGAAAGCGCAGGCCGAGGAGATCATCCTCAGCGAGCTGGTGTACAACTGACCGATGACACGCCGGAAGCGGAACCGGCGCAGCCTCCGATACCGCAGGCATACCAACTGAGCCTGTTCCCCACGGAGGATGAGCAAATCGCATATATCGCAGAAGCGGAGAGCTACATGCCCTCCGCTTTTTCCATGTCCATCCCGCAGGCGGATATCGACCACATTCTGCGTATGGAGGGCAACGCCGACTATGCCCGCATGAAGATCGCCACGGAGTTCTCCAAGGGCAAGAGCGTGGAAGAAATCGCGGCGTTTCTTCAAAGCAGCTTCCACGGCGGCAACGGCGTCGTCACCGAGAACGGCAGATATTCCGCGTGGTACGCCGAGGACGGCATCCACATTGCCAATGGGGATGCGGCAAGATACCTGACCTCCGCAAAGGTCGTAAGCTGGCAGGAGGCGGCGGAGCGCATCGGACAGCTTCTCACTCAGGGCGAATACGCAACCAACGTAGAGCTTGCGGAAGCGCCGGGACACGAGCGCGCAGAGCTGGCGCAGGCCGTATGGTATCTCCGGCAGGATTTAAGTGAAAAGGCGCGGGCGCAGGGCTACCTCTCCTGCCTGTCGGATATGCGGGGCGGCGGTTTCCCGGAGGAAACAGAGCGGCTTGCCGAGCGGCTGAGAGACCCTGCGTTCCGCGAAGTCCTCATGGACGATTTTGCACAGCTCCGTTCCGACTACCGGGAGGACAGGAGCCTGCTGCGCTTCCATTATCACAAGCCGGACAAAATCGAGCAGGGCCTGCGGGAGCTGTCCCTGCCCCGCAGGGAATACCGCACCGAAATGGCAGAGATTCCCGCCGTGCAGCGGTTTATTACGGAGGACGAGATTGCCGCGACCCTGACCCGCGGCAGCAATATTGCGGGCGGCAAGGGACGTATTTATGCCTATTTCAAAGAAAAGCACAGCCCCAAAGAGCAGGCGGATTTCCTGAAAGATGAATACGGCATTGGGGGACGCTCCCACGCGGTATCCGGCGCATCCCACAGCGGTGAGGATCACAGCGGCAAGGGCGTCAGCTTGAAAAAGCAGGACTGCCCGGAAATTCGACTGAACTGGGCGAACGTCGCCAAGCGTATCTCCGAGCTGATCCGCAAAGACCGTTTCCTGACCTCGGAGGAAAAGACACAGTACGAGCAGTTTCAGCGGCAGACCGCAGCGCGAAGTGCAGCATGGAATGACTACAATGCCGTAAAGGAAACCCACCCGGATAACCTCGTGCTGTTTCAGGTGGGGGATTTCTTTGAGCTGTATGGCGAGGATGCAAAACAGGCGTCGGATCTGCTGAATATGAACCTGACCACCCGCAATATCCCCGGTGCTGGCCGTGTGGAGATGTGCGGTGTACCGGCACACAGTCTGGAGAGATATATAGAGGAATTGCGGGACAAGTACGATGTGACCATTGCCGCAGCACAGGAAACCGGCACCGAGCGTCGCGTCTATACCCTGCGCTCCGTTGACCATGAAGCAGAGGCCGCCATTGACGCATACGAAGCCGAGTTTGGCGCAGACGGCACACGGGTGTTCCGCGATCCTGCCGCAGAGCAGGCTCAGCCCACGGTGCAGGAGCTGTTCGAGAGATACCGCCTGAGCGTGGGCAACGCGCTTTCCAAGGATGAAGCATTTCTCAACGCCTGCCGCAACTCCGACCGTCAAAACGCCTATCTGGAGGGCGCGGCGGCCATCCGGCGCATCGTCACAGAATCCGGCGATTTGCAGCTCACACGGCTCTATTTCGATATGCCCGCGTTCCACAACCGGCTCCATCAGGAGCTTTTGGACGAACTGTATCCCACGCTGGCGACCACGATAACGCCCTCGCCCTACAAGGTGACGCAGGAGGACATCGACGCTGCCTTGCAGAGCTGGAACGGAAAAATTGAAAGCAAGCAGGCGGTTGTTCGGTATATGGCGCAGCACGGGCGTGAACGGGAAACCGCCGCATGGCTGGCGCGGGAGTACGGCGCAGCCGACAGCACAAAGCCCCTCCGGATTTCCGTGGGCAGCTCCGAGCCGGTTATGCTCTCGTGGCCGAAGGTGCAGCGGCGCATTGCGCAGCTCATTCAATCCGATAACTTCTACACCGAGCAGGAACAGGACAACTTTGACAATATTGACCCCATCGCCATCCGGGAAGCGCTTGCTGAACGCGGTATTGTAAATGGGCAGGTTGTGGATGCGGAAGCTAATCGCAACAGCCCCTTCATCCGGCAGGTTATTGCGGATGTGGAGCGGATCGCGGCGCAGGAAAGAAAGGCACAGCAGGAAGAACCTGCATTCGACCCTGCAGACCGCTTCCATGTGGTGAGCCTTGACCGGGGCTTCCGCACCCTTTACGCCGTGTGGGACGACGAGACCCACGGCTATTATGTGGACGCGGACGGCGTGACCGAGGAATTTACAAGCGAATGGCAGGCGGAGGCGTACCGGCTGGAGCTGCAAGGACAGGCGGAGCAGGCGCTCATGGAACGTGCAAAGGGACTGATCTCCGACTTCTGCCGGAGTGAATACGGCTCCGAGGCGGATTTCAGCGACCCGGCGAAGATTGGCGTTGTTTACACCACCGTCACCGATGACGAGATCCCCATTCAGGTGAACATTGACCTTGCGAATTATCGACTGGAGCGCTATCTGGATGATGAGCATCTGGAAACCCGGCAGTACGGCTCTTTGCAAGAGATTATTACCAACGAGCTGGAAAATCTCGATTTCAGCGACCTCATTCACGTTTCGGATGAGGTTGTGGAGCAATACCGCCGGCACGCGCCGGAGGAAGCAGTTACAGACGTTCCCGAAACAGCTCCTGTTCCGCAGCGAGAACAGTTCCCGTATTCCGTAGGCGATACGGTATATTTGGAGGACGGCAAGCCGTTCATTATTGAGCACATCGGGCTTTTTGATATTTCTCTCCGCGACCCATCGCTTCTCTATCCCGTTTTCCGTGCGGAGAGCAGGGAGAGCTTCGCGCGGCTCATGGAGCGGTATCCGCAGCCGGAAAAGACCGCCGCAGAGAATACGGCTGTCCCCGAAAAAGAACCAAAAACCGCCTACACCGAGGAAACCGTGGCGGTATATCCCGCCGACAAAAACAACCTCCCCTATGATGTGGAGATTCGCACCCTGCGCTTTGACGAGCCGGAGCCTCCTTCTTTTGATAATGTCATGGACGTCAATCCCATTTCCGTGCAGGTAGGCGGCGAGTGGCAGACCTTCCCCAACCGTGAAGCCGCCGAAAAAGCCATGTACGAGGAGTATAAGGACAATCTTCGCCGGAACGCAGAAAACTTCCGCATCACCGATGATGCCCTCGGCGTCGGCGGCGCAAAAGCAAAGTTTCGGGCAAATATGGCGGCTATCCATCTCCTGCAAGAGCTGGAGTTTGAGGGCTTGCAGGCCAGCCCGGAGCAGCAGGAAATTCTCTCCCGCTATGTGGGCTGGGGCGGGCTTGCGGACGCTTTTGATGAAAGCAAGGATAACTGGAAAGCCGAATTTGCGGAGCTGTACGCCGCGCTATCCCCGGAGGAATACGCCGCCGCCCGCGCCTCCACCCTCAACGCCCACTACACCAGTCCCACCGTTATCCGCGCCATTTACGACGCGGTGGAGAATATGGGTTTCCAGACCGGCAATATTCTGGAGCCAAGCATGGGCGTGGGCAACTTCTTCGGTATGCTGCCGGAGAGCATGAAAAGCAGCAGGCTCTACGGCGTGGAGCTGGATTCCATCACGGGACGTATTGCTAAGCAGCTTTACCCCAAGGCGGATATTACCGTGGCCGGCTTTGAAACCACCGACCGAAAGGACTTCTTCGACCTCGCCGTGGGCAACGTACCCTTTGGACAGTATCAGGTCAGCGACCGGGCTTTTGACAAGCTCGGTTTTTCCATTCACAACTACTTTTTCGCAAAAGCGCTGGAGCAGGTGCGTCCGGGCGGCGTGGTGGCCTTCGTCACCTCCCGCTATACCATGGACGCCAAGGACAGCGCCGCAAGGAAGTATATCGCCCAGCGCGCGGACTTCCTCGGCGCGATCCGCCTGCCCAACAATGCGTTCCGCGCCAACGCCGGTACGGATGTCGTTTCGGATATTATCTTTCTCCAAAAGCGGGACAGACCCATTGAGATCGAACCCGATTGGGTACACCTGGGAGCGAACGCGGACGGCTTTGCCATCAATCAGTATTTCATCGACCACCCGGAGATGGTGCTGGGACGGCAGACCTCGGAAAGCACGCAGTACGGCAGGCAGGACTTTACCGTTGCGCCCATCGAGGGCGCAGACCTTGCGGAGCAGCTCAGCGGCGCAATTCGGAATATTCGGGGAACCTACGCGGAAGCGGATCTGCCCGATCTGGGCGAGGATGAGACCATCGTGGAGACCATCCCGGCAGACCCGAATGTGCGGAATTTCTCCTACACCGTGGTGGACGGGGAGCTGTACTACCGGCAGAACAGCATCATGACCAAACCCGACTTCAACGCCACCGCAAAGGAGCGTGCCAAGGGCATGGTGGAGCTGCGGGACTGCGTGCAGAAGCTCATCTCTCAGCAGATGGACGGCTTTATTTCGGATGAAACCATCCGGCAGACGCAGGCGGAGCTGAATACCCTCTACGACGGCTTCACCGCAAAGTATGGGCTTATTAACTCCCGCGCCAACGCCCTGGCCTTTGCTGAGGACAGCTCCTACTATCTGCTCTGCTCTCTGGAGGAGCTGGACGAGGACAAAAACCTCAAGCGCAAGGCGGATATGTTCACCAGGCGAACCATACGGGCGCACGAGGCCGTGACCAGCGTGGACACCGCTTCGGAGGCGCTGGCGCTGTCCATCTCCGAAAAAGCCTGCGTGGATATGGAGTATATGGCGCAGCTCACCGGCAAGGACGAGGACGCTCTCGCCTCCGATCTTCGTGGTGTTATCTTCCGCAATCCCGAAAATAAGCGCTGGGAGACCGCCGACGAGTACCTCTCCGGCAATGTAAGGGAAAAGCTGCGTATCGCACAGTCTGCTCAGAATTTGTTTGAGGGCGATTACGCCGGAAACGTGGAAGCGCTGAAAGCCGCGCAGCCCAAAGACCTTGATGCTTCGGAAATCGAGGTGCGGCTGGGCGCAACGTGGATCGACCCCTCGTATATCCGGGAGTTCATGTGGGAGACCTTCGAGACGCCCTTCTACCAGCAGCGCATGATCGACGTGACCTATTCCGCCTTTACCGCCGAGTGGAACATCAGGAACAAGAACGCGGTCAGTTACAGCAATATTGCCGCATATATGACCTACGGCACGGAGCGCGCAAACGCCTATAAGATTCTTGAAGATACCCTGAATCTGCGCGACGTGCGCATCTACGATACCAAGCACGATGCGGACGGCAGGGAGCGGCGCGTACTCAACTCCAAGGAAACCACCCTCGCCCAGCAGAAGCAGCAGGCCATCCGGGACGCTTTCCGGGACTGGATATGGCGCGACCCCGACAGGCGGCACACCCTGGTCGCAAGGTATAACGAGCTGTTCAATTCCACCAGACCCCGCGAATACGACGGCAGCCACATCACCTTTGCGGGCATGAACCCGGAGATCAGGCTGCGGGAGCACCAGCTCAACGCGGTCGCCCATGTGCTCTACGGCGGCAACACCCTCCTTGCCCACGAGGTGGGCGCGGGCAAGACCTTTGAGATGGTAGCCGCTGCCATGGAATCCAAACGGCTGGGGCTGTGCCACAAATCCCTCTTTGTCGTTCCCAACCACCTGACCGAGCAGTGGTCGGGCGAGTTCCTGCGGCTGTACCCCTCCGCCAACATCCTCGTGGCTACGAAAAAGGACTTCGAGCCGAAGAACCGCAAGAAGTTCTGCGCCCGTATCGCCACAGGCGAATACGACGCCGTTATCATCGGCCACTCGCAGTTTGAGAAGATACCCGTCTCCATGGAGCGTCAGCAGCGGCTTTTGGCGGAGCAGATCTTTGAGGTGGAGGAAGGTCTGCGGGAGCTGAAAAGCCAGCGGGCGGAGCGGTTCACCATTAAGTCTCTGGAGCGCACCAAGCGCGGCCTTGAAGCCAAGCTCAAAAAGCTCCAGGACAGCTCCCGAAAGGACGATGTTGTGACCTTCGAGCAGCTGGGCGTAGACCGGCTGTATGTGGACGAGGCACACAACTATAAGAACCTGTTTCTCTACACCAAGATGCGCAACGTGGCGGGGCTTTCCGCCACCGACGCCCAGAAGTCCTCGGATATGCTGCTCAAGTGTCGGTATATCGACGAGATTACCGACAGCCGTGGCGTGGTATTCGCCACGGGCACGCCCGTCTCAAATTCCATGACCGAGCTTTACACCATGATGCGCTATCTCCAGCACGACGCCATTCGCGGCAAGGGGCTTGCCCACTTCGACTGCTGGGCTTCCACCTTCGGAGAGACGCAGACCGCCATCGAGCTGGCTCCCGAGGG
>ERZ1673752.2310-NODE-2310-length-21839-cov-12.266939_pt1 | contig 21839 bp, 14 predicted proteins | sample MGYA00580195_ERZ1673752 | MGnify/ENA primary metagenome ERZ1673752 (study PRJEB41218, sample SAMN15661744) | gut metagenome | host: Homo sapiens | place: Canada: London | collected 2015-08-20/2019-03-30 | study: EMG produced TPA metagenomics assembly of...
TCGACCAGGCCCGGCAAAATGTAGCGCCCGTCAGTCGGGGAAGGTGCGGCCACGACCTCGGCACCATAACCTGCCGCCTGCGCTTGGGGCGCCTCGCCCATCCACACTATGGAATCTCCGTCAATAATGACGGCCCCATCAACGATTATGGAAGACGGCGTGACGATGCGTCCGCGTACTGCAAAAGGTTCACTCATGTTCCGATTATCGCATTTTTGCTCTGTTTCAAAGTAATTTTTTCCTCCCCAGTCCTGGCGGTCGCCGGTGCAGTCGCGTCCGGTTCGCGATGGTGGGTCAATGTTGGTGGCGCCAGACGGGCAAAACTGTTCGGATTTACCCGGTATTAGCGGAAATCCTTTAAGATAAAACCATGCTGAACATGATTGCTCGCGACATTATCCCCGGCCCGATTGGTCCTACGATGGTGTTGCTTCACGCTTTCCCGATGGATCACCGGATGTGGCTGCCGACCGCGGACCGCTTGGGCGGGGTGCCGCTGCTGATGGTAGACGCGCCCGGATTCGGCCAAACTCCGCCGATGATGGACACTCCTTCACTGGACGCATTTGCGGATGAAATCGTGGCGAACCTGGGCAAGTTCGGCATTGAGCGCATCATTCCGGTGGGCAATTCGCTGGGCGGCTACGTGGCGCTGACCATTTTAGAGCGTCACCCCGATGTCGTGGCTGGTCTGGGCCTGATTGGGACCCGGGCGGACGCGGATACGGTCAGCGAAAAAGCCGACCGTTTTGAAAATCTCATCACCATGCTGGCCGGGGACCGCGCAAGCCTGTTGACACCCCAGATTGAATCCCAGTTCACTGCCTCGACTCGCCGAGCGCGCCCCGAGGTCGTCTCTCAGGCGGTGCAATGGTCCGAAGAGGCCTCTAACGAGGGAATCTCTTGGGCGCAGCGGGTGATGGCGGCTCGCCCGGACCGAATGGAGCTGCTGGAAAGCTTTGACAAGCCCGTCTTGGTCATGCGCGGCGAGGAGGACCCTGTCGTTTCCCCCGAGCGTGCCGCCGCGATGGCTCAGGCCGCCCACACTGAAGTCGTCGAGGTTCACGAAACCTCGCACCTGGTGCCGATTGAAAATCCCGGGGCCGTTTCGCGCCGTCTAATGGCGCTCTACCCCCAGTGCATGTAGGCTGCACAAAACCCCTCTAACCTGCAGCAACGCCCTTGTGAACACCCTTGTTAACGACCTTGTGAACGCTATCGGTAATGGAACCGGAAACGCTGCCGGAACGCCCTAGTCCGCGCTCATCGCCGTGACGGCATCGGAGGCGCCCAAGACCGTAATCTTCCGGTTTTTGCTGGCTTTGTCCGGCAAGTTGAACAACACCACAACCGTGTGCGTTTCAGTCAAGGTCGAGGCCGCGGTGGCTTTTCCGGTGTGGGCCTTAGCCAGGGCAGAGAGCTGGAGTTTCCGGGGAGACTTCATGGTCACATCGTAGTTGAGGGTCGCCATGACCAGCGCTCCGCCGTCGGTGGTGCCCAGGGCGATACATCCGTCAGCGCCGGGCCGCGCGGCCATCGTGACTTCCAATCCGCGACTTTGCTGGGAGAGAGTGGCATAGTCCGTGCGCCGCTGGGCAAAGGTCGCGGCGAAAGAATCGTTCTCGGTTTCAAAAACGTCTTTGGCGCTGTTCGGGTCGTTCAGGTAGTCGGCGTAAGTTTTCGCCAAGGCTCTGGGCACCACCACGAAATCTTTGGAATCCGCGGGGGGGCGGGGCGAGCCGACTTCGGGTTTGAAAGTCGCGGGGAAACTCGCTTTGGGGAACAGTTTCGTGTAGCCCCACAGCGCGTAGTTGGCGCGCGGCGAGGACTGGACGAAACCGAACACATACAGCGGCTGGCCTTCGACCGAAGGTGAAACCGTGTAGGCGTAGCGCGGCCAGTCCGAGGCCTGCTGTACCACTGCGACCTGCGGATTCGCCAGTGGCAGAGCACCTAGGTTGGCGCCGCGGGTCGTGTTAGTCATCAGGTATTCCCCGTTGCGCATGCCCATAGCCGGGTTCATAAAACGGCTGGCCAGCTGCTGCCAGTCACGAGCGCCGTCCCCGGCTTGGGCGGCAGCATTCGCCTCGGTGGTGACCTTCGTGATGCGCTGCTGGTCAAGGGCTGGCGGCTCGTTGCCAGCGTTGGGGGAGGTCACAAGGGTGGGGGTGTAGGCACAAGCGCTCAGGGCCAGGGCGGTTGCGGTGCCAGCCAGGAGGGCCGTCAGCTTATTCGTCATGGTTGTCCTCCGTCTCTGCGTCTTTCAGGTCCTCGTTTTTCTCACTGCGCCGCGACTTTTTGCCTCGCCGGCCCTGGCTCTCGGCTTCTTCCGCCATCCGCAGGGAGCGCCTGGTGGGATGAACTGCCGGAATGACGCCGGTATCCGCGGGGGCGTCGCCGGTGACCGCGGAAGTGACCTGACTGGCGAGCTGGCGTGCCTGATCCTTTTCCAAAGTTTCCAAACGTTTGGCACGCGAACGCCGTTCGGACAGCACCAGCAGGGTCAGATAAGTCGCGATGGCTCCCGCGGCGATAATTCCCACAATCACCAGCAAAATCGCCGAGATACTGGAGGGTTCGTGCTTCAGCTTCCACTTCAGCTCCAGTTGCGGTCCGGCCGCTTTAGCCGGGGCGTTCACCACGAATGCGACCGCGCTCCAGCGATTGTCACTGAGCTGCCAGTTCAGGGAGGCGTGACCGGTGCCGCGGGCGCTCTGTTTCCAAATATCCAAGGACGTCAGGTCCGCCGCGTCCGCCTGGGCGGGGGCGGCGAGGTGCTGCAAACCGTCCGGCGAAGTTTGTTCGCCAGGAGCAGAATTAGTTTTTTTCGCCTTGATGCTTCGGGAAGTCAGTTTGCCATCGGCTTTGAAACCGGTGAGTTCCAAGTGATTGACGGACTTGGCGAAAGCCATGGCATCCGAGGTCAGGGCGATTCCTAAAAAGACTTCCTGCTTTGTCGGACCGGTGGCACGAATCGTGACTTTTTCCCCGGTGGATTCCAACAGATTTTCTCCCGTCAACACCACCGCCGACTTGGTTGGTTCACTGTGAAACGCCACGTTAGCGCTGGGACGCAGGAAAGTCAGGCGAGACACTCCGATAAATGCCGTCAAAAGCGAGACAACCAGCAGGGCAATGCTGAGATAGCGGGCGGTGCGATTCGATGACATTGGTCTCCTTGAAAATTTTGGAACCGACTACCTTTTAATTTTAGCGAGAATGGCGGCTCGCAGCGACTTAGCCATGTCATAAAGGTTCGTGTAAATGGTTAATCGGAGAATTTTTCGTTATAGACTTAGGGTATCGTTATACTAAGTTTGGCGGGGCAGGTTAATTTGCCCGTTGGTTGACGTCTTTAGGAGGACTCACAAGTGACCGAAGAGCAGACAGATTTTCCAATCGTGATGCGCGGGTACGACCGCGTTCAGGTTGACCTGCAGATTCAAACTTTAATGACGGCTTTAGCTGAAGCACGCCGTGAGGTGGAAACCCTCGACGCGCGTAACGCCACCCTAGCTGGGGATTTGGGCGAAGCTCAGCGCCGTCTAAAGGAAAGCGACAAGTCGAGTTATACCGGCCTGGGCGAGCGCATCGAACAGCTGTTGCGTTCGGCTGAGGAACAGTCCACCACCGTTATTAATAAGGCGAACGCTGACGCGGAATCCCTGCTGGAAAAGACCCGTTCCAACACGCAGCGCCTGACCCAGCGCGCTGAAGCCGAAGCGGCTTCCATGCTGGCTGAGGCTCGCCGTGAAGCTGAGGAACGCACCACCCAGGCGGAGACCGAAGCGGAAACGGTACTCACTAACGCTCAGCACCGCGCTGATGAACTGGTGGCCGCGGCGGAACGTGAAGCGGCCTCCCTGCGCGCCGAAGTGAACACCCAGGTCAACGACCTGCGCGCCACTGCTGACCGCGAAACCGAGTTGCAGCGCGCTCAAGCCGAAAAGGATTACGTGGAGGCCCGGGTTAAGGCTGAACAGGAAACCACGGCATTGCGTAACGAAGCGGCGACTGAGATTCAGGAGCTGCGCGAAACCGCTACTGCCGAAGCCACCCAGGTGCGTGAACAGGCTCAGCAAATGGCCGAGAAACTGCTGGCGGAAACTCGCGCCGAAGCCGACAAGATTATCTCTAACGCTCGCGCCGAAGCCGAGCATTTGCGTGCCGAATCTGAACAGGCTCGCCAGGACACCGAAACTGAGATTGCCTCCGCTCGTGCGGCCGCTCGTGAAGCTGACGCGCAGGCGCACGAACAGGCTCGCGCCGAGACCTCCGCGATGGTCGCCACCGCGAAGGCTCAGGTCGCTGATGCTGAGAAGCACCTCGGCGAAACCTTGCAGCGTGCCGAACGTCTGTTGACCGATACCGATGCCGTGGTGCGCCGCCGTCAAGAGGACGCTCGTCGTACCGCCGAAGCTACCATCTCGGCTGCGGAAGTCGAAGCGCAGCAGTTGCGCGAAGCGGCTCGTGCCGAAGCTCAAGCCGAACGTGCCGCGGCACAGCGCACGGTCGAAAAGCTGGAACGTCAGCGCGAATCTGTGGCGGCCTACCTCGACGAGATGCGCGGCCTGTTGGGGTCTCGCGCTGCCGACGCTATCTCTGGTTTGCAGGCTCTGGAAGAGGACGAGGAAACCCGCGAGCCGGTCGAGTTGCCGGCCGACGTGGACGCTTATGCCCTGCCGGAAGATGCCAGCGAATAAACTTTTTTCATGACACCCCCAAGTTTTGGCGGTCCTTCTGGGCCGCCAAAACTATGTTTTAGTAAAAATTTACCTAAAATCCCCAACCACCACGTAGGATGGGACTGTGAAAGCAATACGAAGATTTACTGTACGCTCCGTCCTTCCTGAAAACTTGAAGCCAATCGGAAACTTGGCTCAAAATCTGCGCTGGTCCTGGCACCGGCCTTCCCGCGATTTCTTCGCGTCCTTAGATCCGAAAGTTTGGGAGGAAGTCGGCCACGATCCGGCGGCTTTCCTCGGCTCGATTTCGGTGCAAAAACTGGACGAACTCTCGGCAAACCCGGACATCGTGAACCAAGCCCAGGCTTTGGAACGCGACTTGGGCGATTATTTGGAAAAGCCCCAGTGGTATCAGTCCCAGTTCAACAATGCTGACAAGCCCAGCGCGATAGGGTATTTCTCGGCTGAATTCGGCGTGACCGCCGTTTTGCCGCAATACTCCGGCGGTTTGGGGATTCTGGCTGGTGACCACTTGAAGTCCGCCTCCGATTTGGGGGTGCCGATTATCGGTGTGGGCCTGCTCTATCAGGCCGGCTACTTCCGTCAGTCCCTGACGCGCGAAGGCTGGCAGCGTGAGTCCTACCCGGTTATCGACCCGGATAATATGCCGCTGACCCTGCTGCGCGAAGACGACGGCACCCCCGCGATGATCGAAGTGCCGCTGCCCGACCACCGCACTCTGTATGCCCAAGTGTGGGTCGCGAAAGTGGGGCGCATCTCCCTGCTGATGATGGACTCTGACGTGGCCAAGAACGACGAAGCGGCCCGTCTGGTGACCGACCGTCTCTATGGTGGGTCGAAAGACCACCGCATGGAACAAGAATTGTTGCTCGGCGTGGGCGGGGTGAAAGCCCTACGCACCTACAGCCGCTTGACCGGCGCGCCGACCCCCGAGGTCTATCACTGCAACGAAGGTCACGCCGGGTTCATGGCCGTGGAACGTATCCGCGAGCTGATGACTGGCGAGGAACACCTCGACTTCGGAACGGCTATTGAAGCGGTGCGTTCCGGCACGCTGTTCACCACCCACACGCCGGTTCCCGCCGGCATTGACCGCTTTGACCGGTCCTTGGTGCAGCGCTACCTGGCGCCGATTGAGATTCCCGGTGTGACCACCGAGCAGCTGCTGGCTCTGGGCGCGGAAACGTACGAGGGCGGGGACCCCAACGTATTCAACATGGCGGTTTTGGGCCTGCGCATGGCGCGCATGGCCAACGGCGTGGCTCGGCTGCACGGCAAAGTCTCGCGCGGCATGTTCCACAAACTGTGGCCCGGATTCGATGTCTCCGAGGTGCCCATCACCTCTATCACCAACGGGGTACACGGCCCGACCTGGACCGATGGCCGTTTGGCGCAGCTGGCTCGAGGACACCAAGATCCCGGCGAACACGTCAACACCTACCGGTGGGTGCGCCCGCCCGAGGAAGGCGGTGTCAGCGACGAGGAACTCTGGGAACTGCGCCGTGAGCTGCGCGAACAGTTGGTACTCGATGCCCGTCGGCGGGTGCGCGAATCCTGGCTGGAGCGCGGGGCGTCCCCGGCCGAGCTGGACTGGACGAACCGAATCCTCGATCCTGACGTCTTGACCATTGGTTTTGCCCGCCGTGTGCCGACTTACAAGCGTCTGACCTTGATGATTAACAATCCGGAGCGCTTGGCGGCCATTTTGACGAACAAGGAACGCCCGGTTCAAATCATCGTGGCTGGTAAATCCCACCCGGACGACGAACAGGGTGTTAGCCTGATTCAGCGCCTGGTGGCTTTTGCCGACCAGTACGATGTGCGTGACCGTATCGCTTTCTTGCCCAACTATGACATGGACATGGCTCAAACCCTGATGCCCGGCGTGGATGTGTGGTTGAACAACCCGCTGCGCCCGCTGGAGGCCTCCGGGACTTCCGGTATGAAGTGCGCTATTAACGGTGCTTTGAACCTGTCCATCTTGGACGGCTGGTGGGACGAGATGTATGACGGCCGTAACGGCTGGGCTATCCCCACTGCTGACGGGGTCGACGATCCGGAGCGTCGCGACGCTATCGAGGCCGAGGGTCTGTATAACCTCATCGAGAACACGGTCGCCCCGCGCTTCTACGATCGAGACGAGAACGGGATTCCGCGCAACTGGATGGAAATGGTGCGCCATACCTTGGCGACGCTGGGGCCGCGCGTGCAGGCGCAGCGCATGGTCAGCGAGTACGTGGAAAACCTCTATACCCCGATTGCCGCGTCCAGCCGCGTGCTGAACAGCGCGGGTCATCAGGCGGCTCGTGACCTGGCGGCTTACAAGGCGCGGGTGCGTTCGAGCTGGAATCAGGTCGCGGTGAAACACGTCGGTTCCAAGGTCGGCGACGTAGCAATCGTGGGGGACAGCGCCTCGTTCTTTGCTGATGTCCAGCTGGGGAACCTGCGTCCCGAAGACATCGAGGTGCAGCTGCTGCTGGGCCGCGTCACTTCCAGCGACGATTTGTCTGGTTTTGAGGTCCTGGCGATGCAGGCGGAACGTTCTGAAAACGGCGTGGTGTCCTACCGTTTGGAGACAACGCTGAAAAATGCTGGCCCGCTGGGTTACCAAGTTCGCGTGGTTCCTAGCCATCCGCTGATGGCTGGTTACACCGAGCTGGGCTTGGTCACCAATGCTGAGCGCGCCGCCGATAACCCGGAGACGCACTACTTCTTCGGCAGCTAAGTTCGCCGGGTTTTTGCCCGAATTTGCCCGGTCGGCTGGGATTCCCAGCCGACCGGGCTTTTTCTATGGCTGCAGGCATCCGAATCGCGTTTTGTGGGGGTGAGTGCGCGAGGTTTGGCGGCGTTCGGGGGGATGCCTCTCAGTCGCAGAAATGGGGTCCCGTTCTGTTTTTCTAAGCGGGCACGCCGCTAAGAAAAACTACGAACACCCATATGCTCCTTCGAGGTCCCCCCTCCACCACCGCCCTCGCGTATCTGAGCAGGTATGTAAATGCCGGCAAAATCCGGGCCAGTCGGGCGAGAGGATACCGGGATACTTGCTGGGTTGCGGATATAAGGTGCGATTTGGGCAGTAGCTGCCATTATTGGCAGCTACGTCCCTATTTTCACCTTTAATCCCCGCACACCCCCGATGCCGAGGGATTTTTCGCGAAAACTGGGCCAGCCGGCGCGGCAATTGAACGAACGGTCAAAAATTCACCATACTGTCAGTTAGACGGATTGACTCGCGGAAAGGACCAGCGGTGGGGAAACCAAATCGCGTGGAAATAGTAGGGAAACTGGCGGCGCTGTTTCAAGCGCGGGGTTACACCGGAGCTGGCATGGCCGAGATTTCGGCGACGACCGGACTGGGGCGAGGCTCGCTGTATCACCTCTTTCCCGATGGTAAAGCTCAGATGATGCGCGAGGTTCTGGCAGCTGTGGAACACGACTTTCAAGCCGCCGTGGTCGCGCCGCTGGAATCGGCGGACGTCGCCGGAATGTTCGCTGGTATCCTTGTGTTCTTTGACCACGGCGAGAAACAGAGCATCTGGGGCAAACTCGTTCATGACGCTGCGGCCCACGACTTTGCCCCCGAGGTGCAGGAGCACTTCAACACGTGGCGTGCGGCGCTGACGAAAGCCCTGCTCAGCCTGGGAGTGGACCGCGGTTTGGCGGCTTCCCTGTCCGAACGCACCCTGTCCGGGGTAGAGGGCACGCTCACCCTGGCTGCCGGTTTTGATGATGCGGGTGCGCTTTCTCGCGGCCTGCGCACTATGTCCGCAGAAGTCACGAATGCTATTTCCGCAGCTAGCGGCTCAACCGGAAAGTCGTCTGGCACAAAGAAACTAGCCGCGAAACCCGCGGCGAAAAAGGCTAGTAAAGCAAAGTAGCCAGCTTCGAGCGCATCGCCGGAACCAGCGGATCATCGCCCAGAATCGCGAAATACTCCACCAATCGCGCCCGGGCCGCGTCGCGGTCCTCGCCGCTGGTTTCCGCCACGACCCCCAGCAGCCGGGACAGCGCCCCGGCAGCGTCTCCCGCGTTCATCTGGGCATCTGCCGCCTCGAGCTGCGCCGCTACCTCGCCGCTCGCAGCCTGAGCGCCCTTCCCAGCCGGCTCACCAGCGGGCTTGGCCTCTGCCGAGCGGGCCTGCAACCGAATTTTCGCCAACAGCGGCTCCACCTTGCCAGATTCACCAGGGTTGGTTTTGAGGTAGGTCTCTAAAGTTTCGATGGCCTGGTCGTATTCGCCCTGGGCCTGAAGTTTCAGCGCGGTTTCGATTTCCTCGGCCACCGCGGGCGGCGCGTCCGGGGCAGTCGCACCGGCAGCCCCAGCCCCGTCAGCAGCTCCGGCCTCGTCAGCTCCATCAGTCTGCACGCGACCCGTCACGCCTTCCTTTTCAGCCAACTCGATAACCTTGCCGATGACCTCCTGCACTTCCGAAGCGGGCAGAGCGCCGTTGAACAAAGGCGCGGGTTGCCCGTTCATCAGCAGGAATACGGCGGGAATGCTTTGCACTCGAAACGCTTGGCCGATGGCCGGGTTTTCGTCTATGTTGACCTTTGCCAAGGCCACGCGCCCGCCGGCCTTCTTTACAGCCTTTTCCAAATTGGGACCGAGCTGGCGGCACGGCCCACACCAGGGCGCCCACATGTCCAAAATGAACGGGACGGTCCGGGAAAGCTCCAGGAGCTGGGCAAACGTGTCATCAGTGACGTCTCGCACCACCGGCCCCGGAATCGTTTGCGAGGCTACCGCACCGCCCGCACCAACTTTGCCGCCCTGACCAGCGGGAATATCGTGCAGTTCTTCGGGAGCTTTCATGGTTATGCCTCTTCTTTCCTAAATCCGGGTGCGGCGCCAACAATGGCCGTCTGCTTGATATTTAACCCGTTAAGCCGGTACTGTATCAAATCCAATCGAGGAAAATCGCCCAGCGCTTAAAACCCGCCGGGTGCTCACCGCGACATCAGAGGTTTCCGCGTCTGCGTTCCGGTGCCGCGATATTTGTCACAAGTGAGGTTCTCCGGTTGGGTTCGCTGTAGCGCCTGCCCGTGGTAGCCAGCCTCGCCCGCTCCGCCTGCCCCAACCGCTCAGCTTAACCGGGAACGACAGGTGTCGATCGGCGCTCAGCAACCCGGCTCGGTGTAGTCGCGCCTAACCAAGGCAAGCCTTAGATTCGTTGAAATATCGCCGAAAACCTCGTAGCTTGAGACAGTAAACACAGCACCGAACGGGATAACGGAGGCGACACACCTTGAGCGAACAGTTGAGCCAAAGCTCAGTCGAAAACTCGAGCGAAAACCCGAACGAACCGGACGTAAAATACGACAAGTCCGCGGTGACTTCCTCGCGCCTAAACCGGCTTCGAGCTGCAGTGTTAGGTGCCAATGACGGCATTGTTTCGACCGCGGGCGTGGTCGTGGGCGTGGCGGCGGCGAACCCGGAAAACACCACGGCTATCGCGACCGCCGGCATCGCGGCTGTGGTCGCGGGGGCGCTGTCGATGGCGGCGGGCGAATATGTCTCGGTGTCCACCCAGCGCGACACGGAAAAAGCGGTGGTGGCAAAGGAGCGCCGCCTGATTGCCGAGGACCCGGAAAAAGAATTCGAGGGCCTGGTGGAAAACTACATCGAAAAGGGCCTGACCCGCGAGACCGCGACCCTGGTCGCCCAGGAATACTCCGCCCACGATCCGGTCGAGGCCCATGTCCAGGCCCATTATGGCCTGAGCTCCGAGGAGTTCACTTCGCCCTGGGCGGCGGCGGTTTCCTCGGCGGTGTCCTTCACGGTCGGCGCGTTGGTGCCGCTGCTGGCGATTCTGCTGTTCAGCGGCCCGTGGAAAATCCAAGCCACATTCGTCATGGTGATGGTCGCGTTAGCGCTGGTCGGCTGGCTTTCGGCGTGGCGCGGCGAGGCCCCACGACTCCGCGCGGTCATCCGAGTCATGGTCGGGGGCGCCCTGGCGATGATAATCACCGGCGGGGTCGGCCACTTCCTGGGGGTCGTTGTTTAGGTTCACAAGCGCGTTGTGTCGGGTTTTTGGTTCGCTCACGAGGCCGGTGGGTCGGGTTTTCGCCGGGTTCACAAGCGCGGTGCCGAGTTTTCCTGGTGTTTCGCTCTCTCTGGGGGCCGGTGTGCTGATTGAACCTCTGCGCCCGGCTTTACTAAGGCTGTAAATGCCCCGCACTCACGGATTATAAATTCTGTGGTTATGCTTTAAGATTTAGACGTGAGCGAAAAGACGAACTCTACGGGCAATTCCGACGCCAAGAAACCCGGGCGTCATTCCAGTGCTAACACTCGTCCGGCTACGAAGCCGGCGGCGAAGCCCCCGGCTGACAAGCCGAGTAAGCCGACTGCCGCCCGCAAGACCCGGACTTCTGGCACAAAAGCGACGGCAAAAGCCTCGGGAAGCGCCGCGAAATCAACGAAGAAACCGGCTCCTACGGCGGCCGCGAAAACCCCGCCAACCCCGGAAACTCCGGCAACCGCCGCCGCAAAATCTGCCGCTAAAACCCCGCCCGCCGCAAAATCCGTGGCCGCAACCCCAACCCCGGCAACCCTCACGAACCTCTACCACCTGCCTGCTGACGTGGAACTGAACCGCATCAGCGTCACCGAGCTGCGCCCCACCGTAGAGGACGGGCTATTCCCGGCCAAAGCCGCGGTCGGCGAGCTGTTCCCAGTCCACGCCACCGTGTTTGTCGACGGGCATTCCCACTTCGGCGCCGACGCGGTGCTGCTGCGTCCCGCCGACCCGAAACGCCGCGGCGAAAAGGGCTATGACCTCTATGCTCCGGCGGGCAGCCCCGAGGGTGCTCCCGACCCGGGGGACCCCGAGGCTTGGGAAGTCGTGGACCGCGCCCGGATGTATGAAATCGGCACAGGTGAAAACCAGTTTGAAGCCTGGCTCCAGCCCAACACCCTGGGACGTTACGCCTTCGCGGTCGAGTCGTGGATTGACCCTTATGGGACGTGGGTGCATGACGCCAAGGTGAAAATCCCGGCGGGCATCGACGTGGAGCTGACCCTCGAGGAGGGCGCTCGCCTGCTGGAACGCGCGATTGCCGGCGAGGCGAAACCGGCCTACGGTTCGGCTCGTGACACGGCCACTCCTGCCGCCCCGCTACCCGCGGCTGACGCGGCTGTGCTGCAGGGCGCGATTGCGGGCTTGCGCGAGAAAAAGCGCCGTCCCCAGGTGCGTCTGTCGGCCGCCACAAATGAGCTGGTCGCGAACATTTTGGCGGAAAATCTGCTGCGGGATTTGGTGACGCGCACGAAACTGTGCCCGCTGCGGGTCGACCGGGCGCGTTCGGTGGCCGGAGCGTGGTACGAAATATTCCCGCGTTCCATCGGGTCCTACTACGGGTCGGACGGCCAGATTGTGCCGGGGACTTTGCGCACGGCCGCGGAAATTTTGCCCGAGGTCGCCGCTGACGGCTTCGATGTCATCTACCTCACTCCTGTCCACCCGATTGGGCACGCTTTCCGCAAAGGGCGCAACAACTCGCTCGAGGCCGGGCCAAGCGATCCGGGCTCGCCTTGGGCGATTGGCAACGAGGATGGGGGACATGACGCGGTCGACCCGGCTTTGGGCGGGATTGAGGCGTTTGACGAGTTCGCGGCGGCGGCGAAACGCAACCACCTGGAGATTGCGCTGGATTTTGCCCTGCAGTGTTCCCCGGACCACCCGTGGGTAAAGTCGCACCCCGAGTGGTTTTCCGCCCGGGCTGACGGCTCGATTGCCTACGCGGAAAACCCCCCAAAGAAATACCAAGACATTTATCCCCTGAACTTCGACCACGACCCGGATGGGCTCTATGCCGAAATCCGGCGGGTAATCGAGTTTTGGATTGACCACGGGGTCACGATTTTCCGCATGGATAACCCGCACACAAAACCGGTGCGATTCTGGCAGCGCTTGGCGGCTGACCTGCACCAAACCCATCCTGAAGTGGTGATGCTCTCCGAGGCGTTCACCGCTCCGGCGATGATGCGCGGGCTGGCAAAAGCGGGGTTCCACCTGTCTTACACGTACTTTACGTGGCGCAACTCCAAGACCGAGCTGACCGAGTACTTTGAGGAACTCGCTTATGAAACGGCTCACGTGTTGCGCCCGGCGCTGTTCCCCATGACCCCAGACATTTTGACCGACTACATGACGGCCGGGGTAGGGGCGTTCAAAGCCCGCGCCCTGCTGGCGGCCACGGCCGCTCCGACCTGGGGAATCCTCGGGGGCAGCTACGAGTTTTGCGAGCACATCCAACGTCCCGGGGTCGAGGAAGTCAACGACAACCCGAAGTACGAGGTGAAAGTCTATGACTGGGCGGCGCGCGACAAGTACGGCATCGCCTCCCTGCTGCGCACCCTGAACGCGGCTCGATCCGCTCACCCGGCGCTGCTGCAGTTGCGCAACATCAAGTTCCACGCCGTCGAAAACGACGCCATCATTGCTTTTTCCAAGCACATTGACGCCGCGCATTCCCCGACCGGTCGGGCGGACACGGTGTTGGTCATCGTGAACCTCGATCCGCACAACACCCAAACCGGCTGGGTGCACCTGGATTTGCCGTCGCTAGGGTTGTGCCCGGAGGAGTTCCCGGAGCTGGCTGAGCCCGGTGCGGGGCAGCGCTTGTTCGTGGTGCGCGATGAACTGACCGGCGACGAATATACCTGGGGGCGGGATAATTTTGTCCAGCTCAATCCCTATACCGGCCCCGGCCATATTCTCAGCTTCAGCCCCATTCCCGACTGAACCGGAAACATCGCCTAGCAAAATATGAAAGAATTAACCCATGGCTAAAATCACCGTTTCCCCGGAACTTTTGAACCAGGTCGCCTACGCGAATTACTACGCCCCGCACTCGGTGCTGGGACCGCACTCGGACGGTGAGGACGTCACCATCCGCACCGTGCGCCACATGGCGCAAAGCGTCACCATCGTCACCGAACACGGCGAATTCCCTGCTGAACACGAACAGGACGGGGTGTGGGTGGCAGTCATCCCGCACGCCGAAGTCGAGGACTACCGTGTGAAAGTGACCTATGGTGACCAAGAAGTGCTGGGGGACGACCCTTACCGTTTCCTACCGACCTTGGGCGAAATGGACACTTACCTCATCTCCGAAGGCCGTCACGAGCGCTTGTGGGACGTTTTGGGTGCGCATATTAAGGAGTACGAGGGTCCGCTCGGGGTCGTGAAGGGCGTGGCGTTCGCGGTGTGGGCGCCGAACGCACAAGCGGTGAAGGTCGTGGGGGACTTCAACTTTTGGGACGGGTCGGGGTGTGCGATGCGCAGCCTCGGGGCATCCGGTGTGTGGGAGCTGTTCATTCCCGGTGTCGAGATTGGGGCGCGCTACAAGTACGACATCAAAGGCCCGGACGGGAACTGGCGGCAAAAGGCCGACCCGCTGGCTCGCGCTACGGAGATTCCGCCCGCTACCGCCTCGGTCGTCACCGACAAATTCCACACTTGGAACGATGACGAATGGATGGAGCAGCGCGCCGCGAACGTCGAGGAACACCCGATTCACGCCCAGCCGATGAGCATCTACGAATGCCATGTCGGGTCTTGGAAGGAAGGCTATGGCTACCGTGACCTGGCCGAACATCTGGTGCCTTACGTCAAGGAAATGGGCTTCACCCACGTGGAGTTCATGCCGGTGGCGGAACACCCCTTTGGCCCGTCCTGGGGGTATCAATGCACGTCCTACTTCGCTCCGACCGCGCGCTTCGGCACGCCTGACGACTTCCGCTACCTGGTCGATGTGTTGCACCAAAACGGGATTGGCGTCATTTTGGACTGGGTTCCGGCGCACTTCCCCAAGGATGACTGGGCGCTGGCCGGGTTCGACGGCACGGCCCTGTACGAGGACCCCGATCCGCAGCGTGGCGAGCACCCTGACTGGGGGACGCTGGTGTTCAACTACGGCCGGCGCGAGGTGAAGAACTTCCTGGTCGCCAACGCCCTGTACTGGATGGAGGACTTCCACATCGATGGCCTGCGGGTGGACGCGGTGGCATCGATGCTCTACCTGGATTATTCCCGCAAAGAGGGCCAGTGGCACCCGAACCAGTACGGTGGGCGGGAAAATCTCGAGGCCATCGCCCTGTTGCAGGAAGTGACCGCGACCTGTTACCGAGTTTGCCCCGGCACGGTCATGATTGCCGAGGAATCGACCGCGTGGCCCGGCGTCACCCAGCCGACTTCCGAAGGCGGCCTGGGATTCGGGTTCAAGTGGAACATGGGCTGGATGAACGACACCCTGCGCTACTTGGCGGAGGACCCGGTCAACCGCAAGTGGCACCACAACGAGCTGACGTTTAGCCTGGTCTACGCCTTTTCAGAGAACTTTGTCCTGCCGCTGTCCCACGATGAAGTCGTGCACGGCAAAGGCTCGTTGCTGTCCAAGATGCCCGGCGATTACTGGCGCCAGCTGGCCGGATTGCGCCTGCTGTTTGCTTACCAGTGGACGCATCCGGGCAAGCAGCTCATCTTCATGGGCTCCGAGTTTGGCCAGGGTGCGGAATGGAATTCGGGGGCATCCCTGGATTGGTGGCACCTGGACATTCCCGAGCATCAGGGGATTCGCCAGCTGGTCACGGATTTGAACCATCTGTATGCGTCCAATCCGGCGCTGTGGTGTGATGACTATCGCGGGTTTGAGTGGATTGAGCCCAGTGATTCGGATCACAACTTGATTACCTATCTGCGCCGGTCCGTGGCGGAATCGGACCCTTCGGGGATTGATTCGGGTCATCTGTTGGCGGTGGTGGCGAACTTTAGCGGCAACCCCCACGACCCGTTCCGGGTCGGCCTGCCGTTTGCCGGCAAGTGGGACGAGGTGCTAAACACGGATGCCGAAGTTTACGGTGGCTCCGGCGTGGGCAACCTGGGCCAGGTGACGGCTGAGGAAATTCCGTGGAACAACCGGCCCTGCTCGGTATCTTTGCGCATTCCCCCGCTGGGTGTAGTGATTCTGCGCCCCGCCGAGGATAATCCGTACCGCCCGCGTTAGGTTTTCGCTCACAAGGACGTTGCGGCGGCTCCGGCGTGGCGGTCGCAGTGGTTGTGGGTTGGGTCGTGCGTTAATCCTATTAATTCGCCTCGGTATGCCATATATGGCATACCGAGCCGTTTAAATAGGTTTTATTGCGGGTTCACGATGGCGTTGCGGCGGGAAACCCGTGCACACCAAGGAGCAGTGTGGTTATTGATACGTCCGTGTATCGAGGGAAACCCGGAAGTCATCTTCTTTCATAGAGGTGGTCCAAATCCGATGTTCGGTGCGGATTGACCCCTGTGTCCATTTGACTGTAGGTGAATACCATTTGACGGTTTCAACCTTTGCTGTCCCGTAAGAGTACGCCTCATCGAGCGCCGGAGCTAGGTCTGTATCTCGTGAAGCGAGCACGACCACATCGTAGTTGCCGCTTCGTGCCAGTCGGCAAAGCGCGAGAGCGCACAGCACGTCTACACCTTTTTCTTGTGCCGAACCCCATATTGTCTGTTTCTTACCGTCAATGTACTCATTCTTGTATTTCAACGGCCTTAAGGTCACCTGGACGATTCCGTTACCTTCTTGCTCCCAGTAATATTTTTGCGCCTGGTTGCGCCGATAGCCCTCACTGGGATCTTCCCTTAGGGGCAGACCGCGAAACACGTCTACGCGCGCCAGTCTGACATGATCGTTGGGATTTTGCAGTGAAGCGTTTTTGACCGCAGCGAGTCATTGTCCAAATTTCAGAGGTGAAATCAGCGCGTCCTCTTTTGGCCTATTGGGAAGAAAAACATCAGCGGCAGTCATATGGACGTTCTGGTAGTCAATCACCACGGCCATAGATTTCATCTGATTCCCCTGCGATAAGAGTAAACCCCGCCAGTCCGAAGACGACGGGGAGCTATGTAATTTAGGGTATCTCAAAGTGTCAGATTCGTCAATATAATTGGGACTTTGTGTTGAAATATGAGCGATAGCGGTGGACCTCTGTGGCGTGCGCGTACGTCTGGAGGGCTACCTGCGCGTTTGGGACAACGTGTAAAGAATTTCCGAATTTCTTTACACGTTTTCCCGATGTGTAAAACTGCTTTACACGTCGGAGTGCCCCGGCGATGAACCGGTCGGTGCTGGAGTCATGCATGGGAAATTTAGAGCCATGATTATCGAGGCAGTGCACGACTGACTGATTTCGTCGGAGAATTCGGGTGATTGCGCGCCGGGGTTTAGCAAAACCTCAGGTGGCGGTCATTTGCCGTCTGGGGGCGTGGTCACAAGTGCAGTGAAATCGGTCGTTCGTGTCGGGTAGGGTTGTCCCAAAATCCTCGAGTGTGACCTATCTCACACTTGTTTTCTGATGTTTCGTGTAAGATTGTCCCCAGCCTCTACATATATAGGGTGTTAGCAAGGTTCCTCCCTGCCTTTCGGCTGATAGCCGAGGGTCCGGAAGGTTCCTTGGTTCCGGGGGTTCCCTCGGAAGCGATTGGCCCTAAAACCGCGAGAATTCGCGACTCGGGGACTTTCGCAATATTGACAGAACACTTGGGTGGTGTAGACTTTTCCCGGGTGCTTCCGTCCTGGATCACCTGGGTGGTTTAAAAAATTCCACCCTTTATTACCCAGAAGAAGGGTTTTTTTGAAGATGAATTTGAAGAAGAAGTTTGTGATTGGCGCTGCTTCGTTGGCGCTGGTTGCTGGCATGGGCGTCGCTCCCGCGATGGCTGCTGATGGTGACGATATTGTGTTGCCTGGTGGTCAGACGTTCTCGCGTCTTTCTGGTGACAACCGTTTTGAGACAGCAAAGGAAATTGCTAAGCATGCTAAGGCCGGTGGAGCTGCGTACACGAAAGTGTACTTGGTTGCTGCAGATGCCCTGATAGATGCTGCGTCTTCTGGCATGGTTAATGATGGTTATGTGTTGTTGATGCCGAAAGATGAAGCAGGCCAGTTGAAGCTTGGTATGTGGATTGAAAAGTTTGACAACACTATTAACACTTTGGTTGCTGTTGGTGGTACTGGGGTTGTTTCGGACCAGGCTATGGCCGCGGTGAAGTCCACTAATACCAAAATTACGACGGTCAAGCGTCTCGGCGGCAAGGACCGTTACGCCACGAATCTCGCTGTCGCAAAAGAGTTCTATAAGACTCCCGCAGCCAACAAAGTAGGCTACATTGTGTCTGGTCAGTCGATTGTAGACGTGCTTGCAGCTGGCACCGTGACGAATGGTCCTCTGGTTATGGTTCCTCAGTCTGGTATGGTTCCCGAAGAGAGCGTTAAGTACTTTAAGAACTATTACAAGACTGCACAGAATGCCGTGGTTATCGGTGGCGAGGGTGCCGTTCCGGCTTCTCAGGTTAAGCAGATGTTTGACGCTGGTAATGAACAGGTGAACCCGTGGAAGTACGTTACCACTGCCGCTGACTTGCGCAAGGCAGTTCAGAAGTCTGCAGCCCTGTACTTGGGCCAGAGTGCTTGGCAGCAGCTTGACGGCTCGGCTTCCACGGCTTGCGATGACGGTAAATACTTCGGTATCAAAAAGCCTGCGGTAACTGCCCCGTCTAACCCCAGCCCCTCGGCTGTGACTGACGCGGCTTTGAAGGATGGTATCGCTGCTGATAAGGGCACGGATGCTTTCATCGGTTGGGCGCCTTCCTACGCCAATATGGAAGCTAACGTTGACAAGATGCTTACGGGCACGAATTCTATTGCGGCCAAGGAAAAGTATCTGAAAGATGCGCTGGATGCAGCAGCCCGTCTCGATCCGACCAAAGCTGCTGACCAAACCAAGCTGAAAGCTACTGCTGGTGGTGCTGGTTCTGCGAACGGCTCTTTGGCTGACATTAAGGCTGCTTATGAGGGCTTGTATGGTCACGAGTTCACGGCTCCGGAGTGGAATGCTGGTAATTCCAACTTTGAGTCATGGGGTATGTTGGAAAAGGACAGTCTGGGCCGTGTTGCTGGCACTTTGACTTCTGACGCTACCTCGTTCGTGAAGGATGATGCTGCGTCTACCGACAAGGTCGGCACGATTGGTGGCAAGGATTACGCGTACTCCGAGATTGCTAAGGTCGAGGTTACCGACTTGACTTCGATTACTGAGAAGAATGCCGGCAAGTTCGATTACGCTGCATTGAAGGTGGCTTTGAACAAGGCTTTGAGTGAGCAGCAGGCTAAGACTCAAGAGGCCAAGAAGGCTCTGTTGGACGCTGTCGAGGCTTGCAAGGCTGGTCCGGACTGGAAGGTTCTTGAGACTGGGGCTACCGGTGGTACACCGCGTCTGGCCGGGCAGAATCGTTACGAGACTGCCGCGTTGCTGTCCTACTACTTGACCGAGGGTTCCAACACCGGTATTGCTGCCCAGATTGATTCAGGCACAGCCCCGAAACTGGATGAGTCCTACATAGCTTCTGGTGATGATGCTCACCTGGTGGACGCCATGGTTGGCGGCCAGTTGACCAAGGGCCCGATTCTGCTGGTACCGACCACCGGAACGACCTTGAACGAGTTCACTGCCGCTGAAATGGGTCGCTTGGCCAAGATCAACAAGGACAACGCAAACTGGAAGACCTTCGCTTTGGGCGGTAAGGGAGCTGTTTCTCAAGAAACCCTCAAGGCTGTTTCTGAAGCATTCGCTGCAGGCCTGAAGTAACGCTGCCAGTAACTTGAATCGATAACTTCATAAGCATTGTGCCCCGGGGCCGTACGGCCTCGGGGCACAGATGTCTGTAAAATCCGCAGGCCAAGCTCGACAAAGCGGCGTCATTTACGCGGGCTGATGTAGTTAAAACAAGAGGATATTGCCAGAAACCATCGGGATCCCCAGAAAGTGATTTCGCATTCTCTTTCCTGTGTGACAAGGAGGTGCGTGACCATTATGATGCAAGTGTGCAGGATGCGTACAATGCTGGCGCAATGGGTTTGCCTTAAGATTTCTGCCGGTGAGAATTACTACGGCGATTGCTTATATAATAGGGAAGAGAAATTGTAAATTACATTACTGAACTCCGTACGTTTGCAAAAATTGGCTAAACATTAGTAATAATTATTAATAGAAATCTGGGGTTTATTGTGAACAGTGGTCAAGCGTAGACAATAGATTGCTAATCTAAAGTGAGGTAAGGGCAGGCATGGATTACTCTAAGCATAAAGAAAAAATAAACGATGATAAACTTTATAAGACAGCATATCCTATCATCATGATATTTGTATTAGCAGTTTGTACTTATGGTGTTATTTTTCTTTTAGCCACCCTTGGGATAACAAAATATTCTACAGAGTATTTTACCTCTTTGAATTTAACTCTTGTCACGCTGATATTCGCATTAAACACACTGCCATCTTATATTCAAAAGAGAGAATACGAAAACGCTAATCTTGATTTGTTAATTAATAAAGAGAAACAAAAAAACCTGGTAGATGATGTGATTATGTTTTTTACAGTGCTGTCCGTCCTCACCACATCAATTTGTGTAGCAAGACCGCTCAATATATTGTTAATAGCTAAAATGAATTGTAATGTGATTAACTGGAATGAGGAATGTCCAAATTTGATTGTTAATCTAGTTGCTTACATGATTAATCTTGGTTTGCAGAGTGTTTTCTCCCTGAACCGCGATACGCCGGTTAGCGGCTTTATACAGCAGGTGCAATGTTTAAAGAAGCTACAATTGATTAATTTCTCTGAGTACAAGCCATGCTGGTTTGACGATATTCTAATAGCAGCATTGCTTGGACCAGCAATTTTGTTTTCAGCCCTGTCACCAAGTTTTTTAGGACTTAGTTTATTATTCGCTATATTTATTGGCGCATCATTGTTCTTGCACTCTCAATCAGAAATTAAAACAGCAGGAACTCGGCGAAGAATAAGTTGTGCGGAAAAAGTTTTACAGGTTTTCATACTAGTATATTTTACACTATTTCTAGTAGCTTTACCCTTTTCTTCGCACACAACTTTTCAATTTGTTTATCGTATCTACTTATTTTTAATCGCTTGTTGCGTCTTTTTATTTTTGCCCTTAAGGTTCAATGGCTACATTCGAACACACTTAAATATATTTTTACTAAAACTAATGATTAATACAACAAAAAAACAAATCATGGCACTTAAATGTAAGTTAGATAATGAATTAAATCCTCATCTTGCTCAACTAATTAACGCTAGATTGGATATTTCGCATACAGATTACTCACTTAATCCATGAATAGTCAAAATTGTCTTTGAGAACATTCATATCTATAAGAAGTTTACTAGTTAAGATTGCTTTCAATTACTCATCCCCTCATGCACACCTTTGACTCAATGGCAATCCTTTTTAGCTTTATCCGGATTGTTTCATACCTAGGAACTAATTACCAAAATTTGAGAATGCGCCGAATGATTACGTTTGTTTACCACCATCGAGATTGTTTTTGTGGCTAATGCATTTGCCGTTTTACGAACAAGCATACATCGACGCTTCTGCCTGAAATCTACTAGTGTTACATAGCGGATATATACCCGCAACTACCGGGCTTTCGAACCAACCGGATACGTGCCCGATTTTTGCTAATCAGAGTTGGTCTTGACAAGTCTTTTAGTAAATTGAGGGTTTATATGGAGGCGAATTTTTTTGGGTTAGTCTAGCGCTAGTTTTCGTCGGTTTTTTTGACCTCCTTGGGCTCCTTGTTTTTCTTTTTACTTGCCTTAGAATCTACGTAAGGCAAGTCTGGTTATTTTTGTCTACACAGTGAACCTTTCGAATCCCGCAAGGCTTTTAACGCGGTTTCTTTATTCACAGTCGTATAAATCTGTTTCAGCACGCAGTTGCTCTGGCTGTTGATGCTGGCATTGTTGTCGAATCCACTTGAATTGCCTGGGTTACCTAGGTTGATTCGAGATTTTCGGTAACTTTAACTCCATGTAGCCAGGTCTGTGTGCAGCGTGGGGTCAAGAATCTAACACAGACTGTACCCGGGCGGCGAAACTTGGGGGGTAATGCCGACCTCGATGCTTGCCTAGTTTTAGGGTGCGCGTCATTCGTGGTGTTGTTTTATTCAAAAAGATCAGCGTGGGAACCGGTGCGGTTCAGGAACAGAATGAGACGGTTTCCGTCTATTCGGTAGATTAGGAGCCAATCGGGCTTGATGTGGCATTCTCTGAAACCGG
>ERZ1673752.2312-NODE-2312-length-21836-cov-5.881502_pt1 | contig 21836 bp, 23 predicted proteins | sample MGYA00580195_ERZ1673752 | MGnify/ENA primary metagenome ERZ1673752 (study PRJEB41218, sample SAMN15661744) | gut metagenome | host: Homo sapiens | place: Canada: London | collected 2015-08-20/2019-03-30 | study: EMG produced TPA metagenomics assembly of...
AAAGTGTCAGTGTATAGCCGGTAATACTGCCGCTTTATAGTACTTTACACTGTCGATGTAAAGAGCTTACGATAGGCACTTTATAGCGCTTAAAAGAGGCAGTGATTACTTCAATCGAGAATTGAGGGCATCTTTCAAAAATGTCCAGCGCCACTTATACTGAACATTGAGAAACAATTAGGAAACGCTGTTAAACGGCGTCAAGCCTTTAATCAGCGGTTCCTTAGAGACTAGTTCTATTGTGCCTTGACAAAATATCTTTACCCTATTGACGAAAGTCATTTTAAATGATACATAAAATAATATTTTAAAAGTAATATTTTCATAGTATAAACAGTAATTTAAGATGTTATTTCGGTATTCTATTGTAAACGGTAAACAAAAAAAACAAGCGAAAATTTATACGCAAGATGAACACCGCATTGATTATTCAAAAATTGATCGGGATGCGGTAAAGATAATCAAAAAGCTTGTACTCAACGGATATGATGCCTATCTCGTCGGCGGTGCGGTACGGGATTTGGTTATCGGACGCTGTCCGAAAGATTTTGACATAACCACCGATGCCGAACCGAAAGTAATCAGAAAACTCTTCAGCAATTCACGGATTATCGGCAAACGCTTCCAACTCGTACATGTTTTTTTCGGTAAAAAAATTATTGAAGTTTCAACGTTCCGGTCAACCGAAAATGGCAGTGTCGGTAATCAATTCGGGACCATCGAAGAAGATGCTCACCGCCGTGATTTTTCAATTAACACGATGTACTTTGACCCGCTCAACATGCAGCTCATCGATTTTGTTGACGGTTTTCGGGATTTGCAAAACCGCAAACTCAAACCGGTCATTCCGCTCAAACAGCTTTTCAGCGAAGATCCCGTGCGGATGATTCGTGCGATAAAATATTCGGTACTTGCCGAATGCGAAATGAGCTTTGTACTGAAAACATGCATCCGTATGAACGCGCATCGTTTGGAACAAATTTCCCCTTCCCGTTTGACGGAAGAAATGAATAAAATAATGCACTGCGGACATGCAGCGGAAATTATTGAATCATTGTTTGATTACGATTTATTTAATTATATACAACCGAATGCTTGCGTGTTTCTCGAAGAAAATACGGCTGATTTTCGACAAAATTATTTTAACCGATTACGCGAATTGGATACGGCAGTTGAACTCGGAAAAGCCGAAAGGCAGGGAGAACAGCTTTTTTATATTATCGCCGATTTTTTACAAATGCTTTTTGACCGTGCCGGAAAACAAAGCGCCTATTTTTTCTACACGGAAGCGCGCCATTTTATTATGCCGCTCAGCCCGCAACGTGAAGAACTGAAGTTTGCCGTTTCCAAATTTTTACGGAGCACAAAGACAGCGCGAGCAGACAAAAAAACGCAACGAAAGCAACCGCCTCTTGAGTCGTCTCCGAAAAAGCACAATATCTAACGGATAATTTTATTGCATCCTCTTTATTAAATTTATTATTTTATGTATAATCTTGTATAAGTTTTATGGAAAAATTAGTACAGGTTTTGAAAATTACCGTTATTGTTTTAACGTGCATTGTTTTGAGTTTGGCAGCCGTCGCGTTACTGAAACAGCCGCGCCAAACGGAGCGAAACGTTACGCGATTTGAATCGGCAACTTCGGCAAATGATGTGCAAGCATTCAAAAAAGAAAAAGTACTTTTCGGCGACATCGGAACTTTGCGGGCAAAAACAAAAGATAACACGGTGATTGTGGTATCTCCGTATTTTGAATATAACGAACGGGATCTTGCGTTTCAGGAAGAACTGGTGAAAAATAAAATCGCGATGCGAGAAACGATACTCGATTTTTTTAAACATAAAACAAAAGCGGAGCTTGAAAAGCTCGGCGAAGAAAAAATCAAAACGGCAATTTTAGACTCTATCAATGATATACTGGTTATGGATAAAATTGAAAAACTTTATTTTGAAAAGTTTATTATTTTGGAATAACGCGAGGATTGCATGGAACGGATAAGTACGGCGGCTCAAATACTCATCACGATTTTGCCGATTGTGGCGGTTGTATCGGTGAGCGTTTTACTGTTTTTCTTTTTGTTGTGGCGGCACCGCGAAGTTATGTGCCGCATTAAAGCAAATAACTATACCCACCACATTTTTAATTTTAAAGTATTTTCACTACTGTGCGGCATTTTATTGGCGGCAGTAGGAGCGGTTTTAACGGTGGTGTTTTTTGTTGCAACAAAAAATGTGTACGCATTATTGGGCGGTCTCATTCCGCTGGCGCTGGGAATCGGGCTTTTGATTTTTTACGCCGTGATAAAAAACAACAAAGATTTTTAAAACAGGTTACTTATATGACTCAATATAAATTACAAAAAAAAGCGAACGATGAAGACCTCATTATTTGTCGTCTTGTAAAAAACGGCAATACTGAGGCTTTTCGGCTTTTAATTGAAAAATATCAAACAAAAATTTTTAGCTTAGGATTTTCGTTTTTTAAAAATTCGGATGATGCGGAAGATTTTGTTCAAGATGTGATGGTAAAAGCATATATAAAACTGAACACTTTTAAAGCAAAATCAAAATTTTCTACTTGGCTTATCAGCATCGCATACAATACGGCGATTAACTCGAGCAAAAAAAAACGGGATTACACTTCCCTTGCAGAAAATTACGATTGCGCTTCGATGACAAAAACTCCCGAACAGCAGTACATCGAAAAAGAAATGGTCAAAGCGGTTAAAGAAGCCGTTTCTTTTTTACCGGAAAATTACCGTGTCTGCATTGACTTGTATTTTTTTTATGATATGCCCTATGCGGAAATTTCTGAAATCACCAAGCTACCGATAAATACCATTAAGTCAAATGTATTCCGTGCAAAAAAAATACTCAAAGAAAAACTGGAAGCGAATACCATTGGTATGCAATCCAATATTGCCGATGCGTATGCGTTTCTTTTCAAAAAGGCGTTTTCGTTATGAACTGTGATGAAGTTTTAGACGAATATTGCAAGCTGGACAAAAATGAAAGTTTGCCGTTTGCGATTTCAATGCATATTATCAAGTGTCCATACTGCAAAAGTATTATTTCAAAAATGCAAACGCTCAACGGATTACCGCCGCTTGATGGAAACAAGCAGACGAATGAAAAACTTATCAGTCGAACCATGCAACAAATCAATACGCTTGAAACTAAACTTGAAACTAAAAATGAAGCCGAACAATACACGAAAGGCGGGTTAACTTTGTTTTTTGTTATTGTCGCTTTGTTTACATCGCCTTTTGTCATTTTACCGATTTTGGATATCGGAAAATTATTAATTAAAACACTTGGAGTGTTTTTTATGCTGCCGCTCGGAATTTTATGCGCGTCAATCGTTTCGTTGATATGTGCCCTTTTTGTAATTAAAAACGCCCCCTACTTTACAAAACGTTTTCCCAATACGATGCAGGAGTCGCTGCAATGAGCGGTCTCATTTTAGCGCTGCAATTTTTTACCCGATTGCCGGTACATAGCAACGTTGATTTTTCGGAAAAAAATTTACGTACCGCTTTTTTCTTTTTACCGCTTATCGGATTCCTATTCGGTGGCAGCATTGTCCTGATACTGTATGCCTACCATGAACCGGCGCTCACCGCTTTGCTTGCCGTACTCGCGTATGTACTTTTAGGAGGCAGTTTGCACCTTGACGGTTTGAGCGATTGTGCCGACGGTTTAGCGGCAAATGCGGAAAAGAAAAAAACGCTTGCTATTATGAGCGATCCGCACACGGGGACTTTCGGTGTTATTGCCATTGTACTCGATCTTTTAGTCCGCTTTGTTATGTATCAGTTTTTAAGCGGAATGCCGCTTTTTCTGCTCCTTTCGCCTGTTTTCGCACGCGTTTTTGTTTTGTATGCAATTCAATACGGAAAACCTGCAAAACAGAGCGGACTCGGCTTTCTCTTTTTTACCTCCATTTCAAAACGGTGTTTTCCCGTTTACTTTCTATTATCTGTAAGCGGCATCGCACTGCTCTGTTTTTTTAAGCGAATCAGTTTGCCGTTTCTTGCTCTACCCGTTATCAATTTGATCGTTGTTATTACAATCGTGCAGTACGCAAAGAAAAAACTCGGCGGAACAACGGGTGATGTTAACGGCGCGATTGTTGAAGTATTGGATTTACTTAATTTGCTGCTTTGCTATTTTTTGTGGTAATGATACGGTATCCGCTTTAGGAGGCACTGATTAATTCAATCGAGAATTAATCAGTGCCCACATTTAAAATCTGTTGTTTCGCAAATGTTCAGAATCTACTTTTTTATACTGAACATTGAGAAACAATTAGAAAACGATGTTAAATGACGTCAAGCCTTTAATCAGTGTTTCCCTTTGGTATACCGGCACCGGTTCCCAATTTTTCCGCACGGCACCGCGACTCCACATTTTCTGAGTACCCATAAAGTAAACGCAGCATCTTTTTTGTTTGTCAGTTTTTGCACATCTTTCGATGAAAACTGCTCCGGAAGCTGCATCAACACCGGATCGACCAGATCGTCCAAACCGGCAAGCGTCATTTCGCGGTTTATTTTTAAAAGTTTTTTATCGACAATCCGTGCATTTCCGTATCTGCTGCGCCCTTTTTTATCATCAATTTTTACCGTTTCAATATCGGCAAACACGAGATGTAGCGAAAAATTTTTATGACCAAGCAACGGATACACACCGGTCAGTTCGCGGAACACCGAAAAAAAAGTTTCATGTTTCGGACTTTTCTTAAACGATTTTTGAATCAGCATCGGCTCGGACGTACTTGCATCGGCAGCCTGAATATCGAGAACGGAAAACGTACGGATAAAATTATTTTCAAAAATCGGAAACACTACTTTTACCGAATACGCTTTCAACAGAACGGAAAGTTTTTTATGCAAACTGCTGACATTCGCGGTTTGGATTTCAATGATTTTATTATCTGCACAAAGAATATCGCATACATAATTTCCAACCGCCACTTCGTTTTCGGCTCCGGGTGGCGTAAACATTTCTTTCAGCGTTTCATGCAAAGAACTTTCATTCAGCGTTCCGATTGTTTTCATTCAACGTAATCCGCCAGCTCCAAGGCGTTCAACTGTTCTAAAAGATAATACGTGCGTACAAAGCCAGGTTCGTTTTCAACTGTTTTCATGCGGGAAACTTGATATACAATCATGCGGTTCGTCGGTAACGGAAGCGATACCTCGTTTCCATTCATATCAACAAAACTTGAAATACGTACCGGATGCGGCACTTCTTGGATTTCGCCTTCAGGAAACACTAAAAAATATTCATACAAGGTCACAAAAATTATTATAAGAAAAACGCATTTTTTTTCAACAACGTATGATAATTCGTAAACGTAATTATTCTTTGACAAAGCACCGTTATTTTAAAAGCTGCATCGCAAAAGAATCATGTCTAAACTTTTGAGTACATTTTTTTTATCAAAAAGAGCTGTGTTAGAAAGCAGTAAATGAAAGTTTTCAAAACTCTTTGAAAGCAAAAAGCCGAACCTTCCGGAAAAAGCAACCGGCGTCGCTGAAATCCACTTTGAAAAAAACAGCATACTTTGAAAAAACGCAATTTTTTGTAAACCGGCAAGAAGCGCGCCACTCGTAATTTTTATTTTAAAAATTTCAAATAAAAGTTTTCCGTCCACTTGAAAAATATGAGCCAACAACACCGAAAAAGAAAAAATAAAAAAATTACGAACGTTTACTTTTATTTTTGAAACGGCACATAAAAGTACTGAAAGAAAAAATACCGTAACGGTAACAAAGCCCTCGCGCGTTATGATCATTCCGCTAAAAAGTATAACCGTAACAATGAGCTTTGCAATAAACTTTTTTTTATGAGAAGTGGTCGCAGCAATTTGGTGTTGGGCAGATTTTTTTTCAGATGAAAAGTTTTCCGCTTTCATTTTCGTCTTTTCCGCGTCCTCGATACTATCAGCGACAAGCAAGAAAAAACTTTTATACCATTCGGATGATTCGGTAAAAACTAAAACAAACACTCCGAGCGGAATCGAAGTGAGTAAACCAATCAGTAAAACCGGCGGTGCAAAAACCAACGTTGCTTTTCCGAAAACAAAAAAATATGCCAACAAAAGCTGGACAGCGTTAGAAGCAAAGGCTCCGGCACAGCTTATACCGATAAAAGATATTTTATTGTGCATGATATGCGCCAATCCATAACTGAGGATTCCCGAAGCGAACGTTCCGGCAAAAGAAAACACAAACACGTAAGAAAAAAGCGTGCCGGAAATAACCGCCTGCCCCAAAACTTTAAGAAGTAAGAGTAAACAAAAAAGCTTTATATCCAAAAGCGTTGTTGCAATGAGCAGTACGGCATTTGCTAAACCGAGGCGAAAAAACGGAACAAATTTCGGGACTAACAATTCCAAGCTTGCACAAAAAAAAGTGAGTCCCGCAAGAAAAGTTAAAAGTTCCGGAGTGTTTTTTTTATTGACAGTCACAGCCTACAGACCGGATACACCGTTTTAATGACAACCGCCCGAACAGCAATCGCAACCGCAACTATCGTCGCCGCAATCCTCATCACCGCAACCGCAGCTACACCCGTGTGAATGGTGGGCAAGCATTTGCTGAAGTTCTTCAAGTTCGGCAGCCTCGGCTTTGTCAACATTTTCAACCTTTACGCTGAACAGCAAATCTTTTCCGGCAAACGGATGGTTTGCATCAACCAACACTTTATCCCCGCGCAATTCAACGACGCGAACCACATTACCGGAATGCTCATCCTGAAATTCCATGCCAACCGCGAGTTCACCGTCAGCGTGAAATATTGCTTTATCAACTTCGATTACGAGATCCTCCATGTGTTCACCGTACCCTTCTTCCGGTGAAACGGCAACATCAAAGGTGTCTCCCGCCTCCTTACCGTTCAGTGCGTCTTCAAGTTTCGGCAAGAGCAAATTGTACCCGTGAATGTATGACGCGGGATCATCATCTGATGAAGCGCCGAGCACCATGCCGGCTGAATCTTTGATGGTGTAATTAAATACAACCTTTGCATTTTTTTCTATTTTCATAAAAACCATTGTACATAAAAACAATAAAAAAAGCAATGGGAAATTTTTTTGCATCAGGTTTTTGCGAGCCGCTCCGCTCTCTAATCAATCACCCAACCTGCTTCAATCATTTGTTCTATAGTATCAAACCGTGCAATCGTCTTTTCACCGGGCAGCGGCATATAATCTTTGGTGATAACGTTCCGGATGGTTACTATTCCGGCATCAAAAAAACAAAATCCGTACTCATAATTGCGGCTTTTCACCATTGCTCCGGAAAAAATACTTTCTCGTGTTTGCTCTTCTAATTCTTTACTCCACTTTTCCATAAAATCTCCTTGTAATTACAGTATACCGTTTTTTATACAAATAAGTAAAATATCTTTTTTAACTATCGTGCCGGTCATGGCAATGCAATAAAAACGTACTATTGTTTTCGCTGGAATCGTACTTTAGTTTTTGGGAAAGGGATAGTTTTCCGGTGTGCCGGTCAATGAGCATTTATGTTTTAATCGTGTCTTGCTCCTTATCGTATTTTATCATATGTACGTAAGACACGCCCCGTGCATTTACTTCAAAGATCGCTATTCCCTTGTCGTCTTCCGGTTTGGGGTAACGCATTAAACAGCCCGGGTTTATCATGCGAACGCCTTCGACAATTGTATCGCAGCGTTGATGAAGATGTCCGAAAAAACAGAGAGAACATCCGCGGACTTTTGCAAAGCGTGCGGTTTCGGCTAAATCTTTTTTTACATTTGTCAGGTGACCGTGTGTGAGGATTATTTTCAAACGACAAACTCGTACAAATAAAAAGCTTAAAAAATTTAACGACACTAAATCGATTTTTTTCATTCCGGAAACAAAGCGCGCTTTCAGAATGGAACACTGATGCGGATCCAAATTACCTTCCACGATAAAAATAACCGAAGGCAGTTTTTTTTGAATGGTACTATCGGAAAAAGCGCGCTGAATCCAATACAGGATATCCTGCACACCGTCACCAAGGTGAAAAAGCGCATCACACGTTTCACCGTAATCCATAATCGTTTTTAAGCAAAGCTCACGATTGCGGTGTGTATCCGAAATCACTAAAATTTTTGCTTTGTCCAATTCCGCTAATCGTTTTACCGCTTCCGTTGAGCCTATCACTCCATCCGAAACAATATGTAACTCATTCACCGTCTGCCGTTTCCCGTCATTGCTACCGTAATCTGACGGTTCCCCATTTTATATCGAAACCGCCTTCATCGATTAAAAACGCCGATAGTTTCGAGTAACCCAAATTATGTATATCAAAACCGGGACACTCTTTTGTAATCCGTGCATGCAACTCACCCAATTTCATTTGATTGTTATTTTCTTTGAGAATTTTCACAATAACTGCAACCAAATCATTTTTATCAATCGGAGTTGTTTCTTCGTCGAGCGTTAAAAAAACTTTTAAGCCGTCATACACCAAATTTACACCGTCCAAACTTTCCAAAAAAGTTGACAACTTTGAAAAGCCGTAGTTCCGAACATCAAATTCCGAAAAGCGTTTTTGCAAATGGGAACCGAGTGTCGCAATGTTCACCCCTTGTACATCGACCGTATTGTTTGCGTATGCACTTTGGACAAATTCACGGATAGCAATCATAATTTCTTTTTTATCGGTAATCATGTAGCCGGCATCGTTTTTGTTTGACGTCGAATCGGACATGTCGCTTTCTTCGTTGGCTCCTTCATTTTCATCGGTCGTTAAAACATCCAAATATTTAAAAATCGTACATGAAGCAACGAATGCCGACGGAGTTTTTTCTTCGCCCATACCGATCACTTCCATACCCGATTCACGCAAGCGGATTGCGAGTCGTGAAAAATCACTGTCGCTCGTAACGAGACAAAATGCGTCAACCGCTCCACCGTATAAAATATCCATCGCGTCAATAATCATCGCGGCGTCCGTTGAGTTTTTACTGCCGGCGTACCGCGACTGTTGAATTTGTAAAAAGCCGGAGCCCAGCAGGAGCTTGCGCCAGCTGGATAAATTTTGTGCCGACCAGTCGCCGTAAATCCGTTTATACGTAATGCGTCCGTAGCCGGCGACTTCGCCTAAAATACTCCGTAAATACTTCGGTGAAATATTATCCGAATCAATCAAAATTGCAATTCTTTTTTCATTTTCCATTGTGAGTTAAAGATACATTAAATAAACGAGAAAATCAAGGGTATCGGGGATTTTAACAATAAGGAAACGTTTCGTTTCCATGTCGGAAAAAGCTTAGTTTAGTGTATCGAAAAAACGGTTTTTCGAAAATTATTCACAAACCGAGCGGAAACAATATTTTTTAAAACCGTTTGTCAATTCATAAACGTGATCACAGGTAAAGCAGGTATTTTCTTTTGATCTTTATTATATACTTGACTTTGTTCGGCATAATAAAACGTATGTAATCCCGACTGTCAGGCTCGGAAATATAATATCGACAGTTTATCTGTTTTATTATCATATTATCTTTTACAAAATAAATTTTTTGTGCGCCCCAATAATCGTAAGTTTCAGCATTATAGTCCCCTGCGATATTTTTTATAAAATCGGAAATGTACCAATTTGCGTCTACGATATAAACATCATCAAAATCTTCATCGATAAATTCCGATAGGTCCACTGTTTCATGCTTTTTTGCTTTCCTTATCATAGCATTTTCCGTAGGACACGAAAAAATAATAAACATAAGGAGGCAAAGCACAAATATCTTTTCCATTTGTTTATTCTCCAAATATCATTGATGAAAAAACACTACCGTTTATCGAGGTTACATCATTGTTTTTATTTGATCGTTATGAGATGAAAATATACTGTATTCCAAGTCAACGCTCCGTAAGTTTTTTGGTTAAAACTTACTCTGTTTTTGATAAACTAAGGAAAACAGGTTTATCAATACTTTATAACTCAGAATTTTTCTTTTCCGGTATCAAGTTCCTTAATTTTATCGCGAAGATATGCCGCCAATTCATAGTTTTCAATTTCAACGGCTTGCCGCAATTGCATACGCAAATTTTCAAGCGTTTGATCTTCCGTCGGGCGGTTAATAATCGTAAACTCTTTCGGTTTCGGTCCATTATACTCGGTCGTAAAATTTTTGCTTTTTAAAATTTGTTCAATGACGCTTTTAAAATAAAATGTACAATCGAAACAACCGATACGCTGATACTGTAATATATCCGACAATTTTGTTCCACAAGACGGACATGTTATTTTACTCATCGATTCAAACTTTTTTGCTTCAATCGCTTTAAAAATTTTTACAATGCCCGCATTATCATTACCGGAAAAATCAACATCAAAATCCCGCGCACAATTTTGACAAATATGATGCACCACTGCAGTCCCGTCCTCTGAAATTTGTTTTATCACAATCGTGGCTTCGTTTTGGCCGCACAATTCACATTGCATGAAATCTCCCCTACCCTTTTCTGATAATATCGAGCGGCTTTTCTTTACCGGCACGGCTACTCGGAATAATACTTACCAGCGCCGACAACACAATACACATCAAGGCAATTAAAAGCAATTCCTTCCCGTGCAGTTTCACCGGAATATGTTCCAAATAGTAACTGGGATTTAAAATAGTAAATGAGGAAAATTCCGAGTTAATCCCGAATAACTTGTATGCAAACAGCAAAATTCCGTTTATGCATTTTTCAATTCCCGCTAAAATCGAATTGATATTCAGCGCAAGTAAAACGCCGACCGGCATACCGAACACTAAACCGAAAAAACCGGTGAGAATACCGGCAATAAAAAATGAAAGTGTAATCAGATTTCCGCCCGCACCGGTCGATTTTAAAATTGCAATTTCTTTGTTTCGCTCCAACACGAGCATAATCAATGCCGAAGAAATATTCACCGAAGCGACCAGCAATATTAAAAACATAATAAAAAGGAGTAAATTTTTTGTTGTTGCAAATGAAGCGGATTGTGCGCGATTTAAGTTTTTCCAATCGTATACCGCAACATTGTCAGTTATGTTTTCGGTTAAACTAAAAAGAAATTTTGAAAATCGTGCATCATCAAACGGATCCTCCGTTGAAACAATCACCGACGTAAGCGATGAACTCCCTTGCAAAATTTTTAGCCCCTGCTCCAAACCGATAAAAACCCACAGCGCATCCAGTTCCTGATAACCGCACGAAATAATGCCTTTCACTTTAAAACCGGAAAATTTCGGTAGAACCTTTCCACTGTCAAGCGTTTTAAGCGTTAAGATGCGGCATGTATCACCAACATGAAGTTTTAAGTTTTCAGCGATTTTTTTTCCCAGCAGTATTTCATTATCATTTTCCAAAACGGGACTTCCCGCAATAACGGTCAGCAATTTTTTTGCTTTAGTGTTTTCTTCAAAAAAATTATTTTCAATCGCCCGAATCGAACCGCCGCTTCGCCCGTCTTTTCCGATTACCAAACCGGAACCGCTCCGTTCAACCCAAGCATTTTTAAAAAACGGTTCATCCGCATAGCGGGCACACAAATCCGCCTTTAAATATTTTTCATATCGTCCGTCATTTTCACCGGAGCGCACGCGCATTTTTATGAGTTTTATATGACCGGAATCAAGCTCCACTAGCCGGCTCGTAATCCCTGAAATCATACCGTCGGACACAACCAGCACTAAAATCAGCGGTACGATACTGATCCCGATTCCGAACACCGCACCGATCAAAGTTTTCCGCGCATTCGATTCCGTATTGCCGTTGCCGAAACCCAAACAGCGGAGTGCATACATAAAAGCAAACCTGATATTCATACGCGTACCAGCTTTGCGTTTTCAAGGTTATAACAAACGTCAGTCATCTTTGCGATGCCTTCAATATCGTGCGTTACCACGAGGAGCGCTTTGTGATGTTTTTGCACAATCGAAAAAAGCAAATTGCGGACAATGCCGGCATTCGTCGGATCCAAGTTACCGGTCGGTTCGTCCGCAAGAATGAGCTGCGGATCATTGATGAGCGCCCGCGCAACGGCAGCGCGCTGGCGTTCTCCTCCGGAAAGTTTTAACACATTTTGTTCGGCTCGATCATCTAAGTTAACATCGGCTAAAAGCGCCAACGCTTTTTCACGCGCCGTTGTTTTATCTGTCCCTGCAATCAACGCAGGTAGCATCACATTTTCCACCGTTGAAAAATCCTTCAATAAATAATGGAACTGAAAAACAAAACCCAAAAACTTTTGACGATACATCGTCAATTCATCTTCAGTGCAATCGGCAACCGAAAACGTTCCGGCTTGAATTGTTCCGGAGTCTATTTTTTCCAAACCGCCGATCATATTTAAAAGGGTGCTTTTGCCGGAGCCGGAACTCCCCGTAATTGCAACGGTCATTCCCGATTCAACGGTGAGATCTAAATCTTTAATGATAACTAAGTTTTCATTCGCCGAAATAAACGATTTATTTAAGTTTTTAACTTTTAAAATTTCACTCATGCCGTAAAATCTCCTGAGGCTTTAAATTAAGTATTTTTTTTGTTGCAACCAACGCCGCAATCGAAGAAGAAACTAAACCGAACAGAGCAATGTAACAGCATTCAAAAAATGTAATCACCGTCGGCACCGAATCCATATAAAATACTCGCCGGCTGAAAATGGAAAAATCGTCCATCGCATGAATTTGTTCGGGCGAATAAATAATATGTGTAATAAGCGATACAAAAAAATTTACGACATTTTCCACAAAAGTAAAAATTTCATTGATGTTTTTTGCCATCAATAAACCGATGAGTAAACCGCTCACCGCACCAACCAATCCGATTTTAAATCCATTAAAAAAAAACAAAAAACATAAATCATTTTTTTGCATGCCGAGCGATGCGAGCACGGCAATGTCTTCACGTCGCTCGTAAATGGTGCGCCGCATTCCGTTATAAATATTAACCGCAACGACCAAAAAAATCAGCACCATCAACATCATCATGACATTTTTTTCAACGCGCAAAGCACCGAAAAAAGCATGGTTATACGACCGCCATGACTCGCATTCGATTTCAGGAAAATCGTTTTTCATTTCCGCGATGTATGCATAATCATTATGTTCTTTTGTTAGTTTTACAAACGCATTTATTTTTTCAACGGCACCGAAAAGTTTTTTACCGGTTTCAAACGACACAAAAGAATATGACGAATCAACCGCTAAAAAGCCGGTTTTAAAAATTCCGGTTACGATAAGTGTCGTGTCATCGGAAAAAACATCAGTCGAAGCGGAACCTGCAAGCACCGGCAACGATACGGTATTTCCCACTTTCACGGCTAATCTTTTTGCCAATTCATAACCTAAAATGATTGTACCTTTTTGTTCCAGTTGCAGCGCACCTTCAACAAAATTGAGTTGGTGAATGAGTCCCTCGTCTTTCAAAAAATCTTCTAACTCAACCGCGCGTACTAAGGTACCCGATTGCCGATTATACGCCCCCTGTATGAGCGCCTGCGATTCCATAAACATAAAAAAACTTTTTTTATTGGTTTTTTCACCGGCGCGTTTCAGTTCGTCGTAATTTCCCGAAAGTCGAATATGACCGGAACTTACTTCCATAAGCGTATTGATAAACCCGCTTTGAAAGCCGCTCATAACCGCAAGAATTACAATCAGCGCAATCACGCCGAATGCAATTCCCAGCATCGAAAGCAAATTAATCACCGCTTCGCGTCCGCCCGTTCCGGTACGGTTTAAGCGCTTTGAAATCCATCGCATCGTTGCAAATTTAGTTTTCATCGTCAAATGTTTTTATTTCCTTTCCGTCTAAAAAAATATGTACCCGTTTTTTTTTATCGAAGTATTCAATTTTGACATTTAAAACTCCGTCCGTATAATTTTCTTCGTACCACAGCGAGCCGTCATTTTTATAAAAAAATTTTTGTAGGCGTATTTTATCGCCGCTTTCCGTTTCAATTTCTATGACAGCGTTTTTTGCATTGTACTTTTTTTTCGTTACTGTTACAAGTCCATCTGCAGTTTCTTCGATTCGAGTAATATTTCCGTTACGATCATAACCGTACACAATCGATTTATTTTCTGAAAGTTCAGTTACTTTTTGCAAAAGATTGTTTTCATAAAAAAAACTTTGCTGTTTTATAATTTTATCTTTGTCGTACCAATACTTAAATGCGATATTTCCTTCATCGTTTAAAGTTTCATAATACCACGAATCACCGTCACCGACGAGCATATACCCGTCGCCGAGATTTGAAAAGTTTTTTTCAACGGTCGGCTGCTCATCCGATTCTGCCGCTTTATCACCGGATGCTTTTTCCGAACCCGTTTTTGTTGATTTGTCATCGGAACCCGTTTTCAATTCCGCTTCGCCGTTTGCAGGGGGCTGTGCACCATCCGATTCAGCAGGCGGCTCGTCCGATTCTTCAACCGGAGTATTCGGAATTTCTGCGGTTAAAAGCACTGACGATAAAAGAAAGCATCCCCTGACAATACATCGATGTCGTTTACAAAAGCCCCAAAAATTCTTTAACATACGTTTCGCGATTAAAAGGTTTGATGTCGGGATATTTTTCACCGTTGCAGATAAACATCACCGGCAGCTGCAATTCCTTGCCGAGCGAAATTGCGATGCCGCCTCTTGCCGTTGAATCATACTTTGTAATAACAGCGGCATCAAGTCCGATCGCTTCTGCAAAAACTTCAGCTTGACGGAGTGCATTCTGCCCGGTCGTCGCATCCAACACAATAATTTTTTTATAGCAGCCTTCATCCGCTTTTGATTGAGCAATGCGGTCGATTTTTTTCAACTCACGAACCAAGTCTTCCCGATTGTGGAGACGACCAGCCGTATCAACCAATGCCAAACCGCCGCCCGCGCTTTTTAAAGCTTCCCCCGCATCAAACACAACCGCCGCGCTGTCGCCGCCTTGCTGATTCGCAATCACCCGCGTTTGCAACTTTTCCCCGTGAAATTTTAACTGGTCAATCGCGGCGGCACGGAACGTATCGCCGGCGACAAGCAAAAGATTACCGGCAAAATTGCTTTTATAGTAATTCGCCATTTTTGCAATCGTCGTTGTTTTCCCGACCCCGTTTACTCCGAGCACTAAAAAAATACTCCGTTTATTTTTTTCCGGACGGTATGAATATTCTTTTACATACCGCAAAAGAATATCGGCAAGCACCGTCGGTAAATCAGTTTCATTTTTTATTTTATTTTCTTTAACGCATTGGCGAAGCTCATCTTCAATTCGGACGGCGAGCGATTGTCCGACATCGCCTTCAATCAGCGAATCGGTTAAATTTTCAAAAAACGTATCGTCAATTTTAGAATGGAACAAAAAAAGGGACTTTAACTTTTCGGCAAAACTTTTTTTCATAAGGATCTCCAATAGGCATTTTTTAATTATAGTAATTTTTATTTAAACTGCTAGCCGCGAATCGGCGCTATCGACGAAAACGAAAATCAGTGTGCATGAAATTTTTTCTTCAATGCTTCCGCAACAATTTCCGGAACCATCGTAGAAATATCTCCGTCGTAATAAGCCAATTCTTTAATTGCACTTGAGCGCAAAACAAAATATTTGGGATCCGGCACTAAAAACAAAGTTTCCAAATCTTTATCCAAACTTTTATTTAAAAGCGCCAAATCAAATTCATACGAAAAATCGGCAACATTCCGAATACCGCGAATCAGCGTATTTGCATGGATTTTTTTTGCGTAATCAGCAATCAACGAATCCCACGTAACAACGGTTACATTGTCAAGCGGTGCAACAATATCGGTAAGCATTTTCATTCGTTCATCAGCAGTGAATAAAAAATTTTTTTGCGAGTTAACCGCGATAACGACATGTAACTCCGCAAAAATTTTTGCGGCACGCTGAATAACATCCAAATGCCCAAACGTCGGAGGATCAAATGAACCGGCAAAAACTGCTATAGCCATAGTGTTATTATATGTGCCGATTTTTTTTTGTCAAGGTTTCCGCTACTCCATATTTTCTATGATAGTATCCAGCTTTGAAACGCATGCGTCGGAAAACCCTTTATCCGGCAACGCTTCCGCCATATCCCGTAAATATTCCAATAAACTTTTCACCGTAACATCAGCTTCAATAGCGGCAGTATTCGGATTTTGTAAAAAATTTCTCATCTTCATAAAAATCGCACGCATACGTAAACCGACCGAACCGCTCAGTTTTTTTATGATATACTGCGTTTTCATCCGTTCGTCACTAACCAAAAATTTTTTACTTTCTTCCGGAGGTAAAGCCGCCATTAATTCACGCAAATTCTTAAAAAGCTGTAACATTTCTTCAGATGAAATCGTTTTCAATGCTTGCTCAAAACCTACCTGTTCCTTAATTTTGCCAACCGGCACTTTCTTAGGATACGGCAAAAAACCTGCATCATCGAGTTCCGGATTCGAACGATACAGATCGGAACCGATAGCATCTTCAATCGTCTGCGGTTTTTCAAAATCAGCCTTTTCGGTTTGCCCCATTTTGAGAATATCATCATAACTGTCAAGCGTATCATTTAATTCGTCAAGCTGGTCGAGTTGCTTTTCCAATAATGCCTTTTGATGTTCAAGCTCGGCCTCTGATTCTTGCAGCGTATTGTATTCAGGTAATTTTAAATCATCCAACTTTTTATTTAACGCATCAATCAATTCACTCTGTTTTTCCAAACGCTCAGTCGCATCTTTTTGTTCGTCATCGTATAGCGGCAAATCCAACGCGGACAGTTTATCGTTGAGTTTATCCAATAATTCATTTTGTTTGTCAAAGCGTTCACGAGCTTCCCGTTGTTCATCCGCTCTATCAAATGATTTTAAGTTATTCAGCTTTTCATTCAAATCATCGATTAGCTCACTTTGTTTTGCTAACTGCTCTTCGGCTTTGCGCTCTCGTTCATCGGCATCGGGAAGTTTAAAATTTTTCAGTTCTTTATTTAAATTATCGATTAAATCATTTTGCTGTGCCAGCTGTTCTTCGGCACGAGCCAACGCACCATCACGGCTCGATGCTTTTGGTTCTTTTTTTTCTTCAATCGCTGTATCATCGGGAAGTTCAAAATCATCTCGCCCATTAAAATTCGAATACGGCACCGTGTCATCATCATCTGATGACGGAGCGGTAAATTGAGGTTCTTCCTGCACTTGCGGCAACACATAATCATCATTATTTTTATTTTGTGCAAATTGCGCCGGTGCAGCACTCCCTTGATTAAACGGACTCGAAAAAGCGGCATCACGACTAACGGCTCCAAAACCCGGAATACTTTCATCATGAAATGGCGTATCCACAATCGGGCTGTCTACATCGACAATGTTTTCAAGCCGGTGTTCTTCAATCGGGTTATCCTTATTCCATGTTTCCTCTTCATCGGAAAGCTCAACCAATTCATTAAACGGCATATTTAAATCTTCGGGAGTTTGCGACTTTTCTTCTCTTTCGGTTTCTTCAGTAAGAGAAAAGCTTTCTTCTTCCTCTTCGATGTGAGCGGAAGCTGATGCTCGTTCCGATTGTTTCGGTTCATTTGCCTGCCGTAAAAAGCTCGGTTTCGACGGTTTTTGTGCATTAAATTTTTCCGTCGCTTTTTCATACAGTTTTAAACTTTCCGCTAATGACTGTAAATCATCTTGAGTACCCCGTTCACTTTGGAGATTGATCATTTTATCCGCCATCATAACGGCGTCCAACACATTACCGTGTTTTTGTAAAAACTGCGAAAGCGCCGTCATTGCCGGTAAGTTTTTCGGATCATCCTGTAAAACCGCTTCATACTGTTTCTGCGCTTTATCAAAAAGCTTTATCTTTTCATAGCATTTACCGAGCAATATTTGCGCTTCAGTATCACGGGGCTTTTCAATGAGGTACCGCTCAAGTTGTATTCGCGCATTTTGATAGTCACCGCTTTCGTAGTATTGCGTTGCCAAGTCAAAACGCAAACCGATTTCACTGGGAGCTTTTTGTAAAATTTGTAAAAATATTTTTTCTGCACTTTTGCGTTGTCCCAAAAGTGAAAAAAGCTTGCCGTACAATTTTAAAACTTCAACTGAGTTTTTGTTTTTTTGATAAAGCTTTTGGATAATTTCTTTGGCAACGGCAAAATCTTTCACCCGTAAACAGGTGTTTGCATACAAAAGTAAAACGGCTTCACTTTCGATGCCGGCATTTTTTGCGTTTGTGAAAATCCGCAAGGCTTCGGCAATATCGTTTTTTGCAAGCAAATATTCGCATACACCCAACACCGCTTTTTCACTTTTCGGATTGATAGCAAGTGCTTTTTTATAATAGCGTTCCGCTTCGCTTTCGTCATTCAGTTTTAAATACAGGTCGGCAAGCGCAACACAGGCGCGCTCGGTTTCGCCTTCCGTTTTAATAATTGCTTTTTCAAAATTAATTGCTTCGCTGATATTGCCTTCCGCCGTATAAATTTCCGCGATGCAATGCAACACATCCGACCAGTTCGGATTCACCCGCAAGGCGGCATTATAGAAAGCGAGTGCTTCCGTAAATGCCCGCTCTTCCTTATACATGTTCGCAAGATTATAATTCAAAAACGGGTGGTTCGGATCAACTTGCAAACCTTTTTTATAATAATAGCTTGCACTGGCGTTATCGCCGCTGAGAAGATACACCGTCCCCAAATAATTATAGGCAAGGGCATCATCCGGTTTCAGTTTTACCAATTTTTGAAATGCGTCAATCGCCTGTGCATAATTTCCGGAATCCTTATATACGCTTCCTTCGTTAAAAAGGATTTCATCATTTTCACCGGCAAGCGCTTTTGCTTCGTTCAGTACATGAATCGCATTATCATACTGTTTTATATTTCGGTACACAACCGCCAAATTAATCAAAGCTTCAACATTTTTCGGAAAGCGTTCATTAATTTTTTTCCAAACTTGCAAACTTTCGTCAAACCGTTTTGTGCGGATATAGAGGGTTCCGAGCAGTTTTTGTATTTCTAAAAAATTTTCATCATCAAGATCCGGGTATTCATTCAGTATCGACTGAAGCAATTTTTCCGCATTAGCATAATCCCGTGCTAAAAAGAAATTCCGAGCTTGTGATCGTTTTAAACTGACGGTTGTATTATTTATGTTCGCTTGCATACATTTCACTCCGGTCTTTACGCATACATAATTTCTGAGTCTTCAGAACCGCTACTGTGCAGCAACTTTTTTAGCGCAGTCAACGGCAGCTTTCGGGCGAGCCCACACTTCCTTTGAAAAATTTCCTACTCGGCTCACGCCGCCTTTATCATACGCAACAACGGCAAAAAAATAGAGCTGCCCGTTTTTTAAACCGTTCACTTTGCAGGATAAAACATCGCCGACATCAACAGGCGAATCTCCGTAAAAATACTCACCCGATCGCTCTCCGTAATACACGATATATCCCGCCGTATCAAAATCAATGGACGGTGACCACGATAATTCAACGGCACCGTCTACCCCGTTTGCAAATACCGCATTTGGCGGTAACGGAAGACGATCGCCTTCGTACTCAAGTTTAACAAAATTAACGGCAGGGCTTTTGCTGCAATCCGCATTGGGATATAAAACAGCCGCAATTTGAAAAAACTGTCCGGTAAAACTTTTTAACTCACAATTCGGCGTTACTTCAATCCAGCGGGGATTTTCACTCGTCCAGTTAAACGGATCATTGCTTGATCGAATATAGTACACTACCTCGGTTTGTTCCGGCTTAAAATCATCCGCAACAAGTTTAAGCGCTTTAGAATACACCCCTTCCGTATCGATAATGTTCGATTCAAAACGTCCACCGTATAACGGTAACTTTTCAAAAAGTTTTTTTGAAAACGCATGGTCGTTTATATCCGTACAGTTCCGCTTCACTTTAAATTCATCGAGTAACCCGGAATAATTTTTAGCAATGTCAACACGCTCTCCGCGTCCCAATCGAGCATACAGTATTTCACTTCCCTCATGTCTTGTTTTCGTTAAAAATTCAATCGCCTCAACAAAACCGTTGACGCGGTATTCCAATAAACCGTTTTCACTGTTGTATGAAATTAAATGGTGCGACCACTTTTCGGGTAAAACAGGGGATTTGCTTTTAATAATGATATCTAAACCGCTACCGTTTTTTTGCCAGATATCAGTGAACTTCCACTCCATTTTGTTTTGCATAATATTTGCACTGATGGTTTGATACAATATTTTTCCGTTTTGCGTATATGATGTTTGCCACAGCAAAACGGTCGAGCCGGCATCCGTTACTTCCGGACGAATCCAAAACTCAATCGTAAATGAACCGAGTACTTCGTTACCTGCAAAAAAACTTTGCGGCGATGGCGTCAACACAACCGCAGGTCTTTTACTTTGCGGCGTACAAAGAGCAACCCCTGTTCCGTATTTCGCTTTTTGTGCAGAACCCTGTAAAAAACTTGAACTTGCAATCCTATAGTTTTTCGCTTCGTCGCGCAGCGGACTTGAGTCAAAACTGAGGTACAAATCCGCAGCCTCTGATTCCTCCGCCAATTCGGAAGTCAGCACGGCAGACGGTAACCCGAATTTACCGCCGGCAAAGGAAATGTTTTTCGTATAGGAAAGTTTTTCCCAGCCGGAATTGCCACCCAACTCAAAAACCGCTTCGTCCGCACCTAATGCAGTTCCTGCAAAAAAAAGTAAAAACACAAAAAAAGCAAAACGTTTCATCATCTTTTTATATCGGCAAAAATAAAACTTTAATTAGAATGAAATTTCACATAGGAAGCACTGATTAATGCAATCACGAATTAAGGTCGTCTTTAAAACTCGAGTTAGATTTTTAGAGACTACTTTTCAGTGCCCACATTTAAAATCGTTGTTTCGCAAATGTTCCTTAAAATTCAGCGAATGAGTGAACATCAAAGCCTTGCAGCTTTGTCCTGCACGGAATAAGCTGCCCCTTGTATCGTATCTGAAACATAGCCTATGTTTCTCCAAGAATCTAGCCTATATTTCTATAGAAATATAGGCTAGATTTCTCTTTAACTATACACTAAACGTTAACTCCATTCATATCGTATTACAAGATACCGTACGAACATAGTACCGGACACATTACGAGCGCAATACAGGATATACTGTAGACTATACCGAGGCACGATTAAGTACTATAAAGCGGCAGTATTACCGGCTATACACTGACACTTTAAGGCACTATACAGTGGCAGTTTATAGTACCATAAAGCGACACGGTGAAGCGCTATACAGAGGCAGTTTATAGTACTATATAGCGACAGTCTTAAGGAAACACTGAACAATTCAATGTTTTTTATTGTACGAAATTTGTGAGGTATAAATTATAGCTTTTAAGTAAAATAATACTTGTGAGGAAATATTTTTCGGTTTTTTTATGAAATAAATCATGCATTTGTTGGCTGTGTCTGCCAACACTGCAGGGGTTCCCGCTTATCCTATGATTTGGGCAAGCTTATACATGTTAATCATCGCAAATGTTGCATATAAGCGATTGAGATTTTTTGCAATGCCGCGATAGGAAAATTTCTTAAATTTAAATACTTGTTTAAGTATGTGAAAGGTATGTTCTACCTTGCACCGAACTTTTGATTTGAGGTATTCTTCTTTCCTGTCACACCACTTATAAATATTTTCTCCTAATGCCCTCACTACACTTGGTCGTTTATTAATTCTAAACTCAATATGATTAAATCTCTGATCATTTGCTATTTCTTTTCTTTTTTCTATGCCTATATATCCTGCATCTCCCCAAATCGTATCATCATCTTCCCGTATAACTAAGTACATTCGTATCATCAAATTCAAATCGCGTGCTTTTCGTCCTAAATGATTC
>ERZ1673752.2315-NODE-2315-length-21786-cov-11.025908_pt1 | contig 21786 bp, 13 predicted proteins | sample MGYA00580195_ERZ1673752 | MGnify/ENA primary metagenome ERZ1673752 (study PRJEB41218, sample SAMN15661744) | gut metagenome | host: Homo sapiens | place: Canada: London | collected 2015-08-20/2019-03-30 | study: EMG produced TPA metagenomics assembly of...
AGTTTTATCCGAGCAGGCTAGGCGGGCGTAAAACTCGAAAAATGCCCTTGGGGCTTTTTCGAGTTTTTGGGCAGGAGGAAAAACTAATCCTCCGCGCTTTACCCGGAGTGCTTTTACCGAGCCAGCCCCGGGATAGGGAAACAGATGAATCTATCCCCCGCGCGTCAGTAAACCGATTGTCATTGGCGGGACGGATATTAGCCGGTGGGGTTACCAATCGAGGCTGAAGTATTGCACCTCTTGGAACTCCCTCATCCCTTCGCGGGCGCCCTCGCGACCAATCCCGGATTGCTTTACCCCACCAAAGGGGGCGGCGGGATCAGAAACCAGGCCGCGGTTTACCCCAATCATCCCGGCTTCGATTCTTTCTGCTAGGTGTAACGCCCAGTTCAGGTCGCCGTAAACATAAGAGGCCAGCCCCATTTCGGTGCCGTTTACCATCTTGAGCAGTTCGTCCTCGTCAGAGTATTCCTTAATGGGGGCGAGGGGGCCGAAGATTTCATTTTGTAGGAGGGGAGAGTCGGCGCGGGGCACCTCGATCACTGTGGGTGCCACGAAATATCCGGCTAGATCGCTGGGGAGGGGCGCTTGAGCCAGGACTTTTGCTCCTTGGTCTAGTGCGGACGAAAGTAGCTCGTTCATTCCCCGCATCGCTTTTTCGTTAACTACCGTGCCGATTTCGGTTTCTGGATCTAGTCCCGCGCCCACTTTCAGAGCCGTTACTCGTTGGCAAAGTTTTTGCGTGAACTCTTCTTTAATGTCTTTGTGCAGGTAAATGCGGTTTGCGGCGGTGCAGGCTTGACCGCCATTGCGGAACTTGGCAACCATCAGTCCCTCGATAGCTGCGTCTACATCGGCGGTGGCTCCCACTACGAAGGCGGCGTTTCCGCCTAGTTCCATAGCGGTGTTCACTACCCGGGGAGCGGCGAGCCCCAGCAGGGAGCGACCAACTGGGGTAGAACCAGTGAAAGACACTAGCCGCACCCGGGGATCGGCTAGCCAGGTCTCAGAAATTTCGGCAGAGTGACGGGAGGGTACCAGGTTTACTACCCCCTCTGGTACGCCTGCCTCTTTCAGGATGCGCATAATGGCGAGGGCGGTTAAGGGGGTTTCGGAGGCTGGTTTTAGCACTACTGCGTTGCCAGCGGCGAGGGCGGGCGCGATTTTCCGGGTAGCCATAGCTGCCGGGAAATTCCAGGGAGTGATCAGGGCACATACCCCGACTGGGCGGGCAGTAACCAGGGTGCGCGAGCCTCCTGCAGGCGGGATCGCAAAATCGCCATCGGAGCGGACTGCTTCCTCGGAGAACCAACGGAAGAATTCGGCGGCGTATGAGGCTTCGCCCAGAGAATCCGTATAGGCTTTACCATTTTCCCAGCTCATTAAGCTAGCGAGTTCCTTAGTGGAAGCCATCATCAGTTCCCAGGCGCGGCGCAATATCTCGCCGCGTTCACGTGGGGAGCGCGCCGCCCACCCGGGTTGGGCCTTAGCTGCAGCATCGAGCGCGGCACTGGCGTCAGCAGCGGTGCCAGAACTCACTTCGGTAATCGTGTTGGTAGTGGCGGGGTCTATTACCGGGAAAGTTTCCCCGCTCGCGGCTGGTCTGCCGGAGTTATTAATCCAAATAGCTTTTGCCGGTTCCAAGTCTGCAACATACTGCGTTAGTTCTGCGCTATCCATAACCTCTTATTCTCTTTTCGTTTTAAATACCGCTTTTTCTGCGTCTTTGCATTCAGTTTATAGCGTTACCGTCAGGTGTGGTGGAAAAGTATCTCCCCCGAGCGTCTGATCCGCTCGGGGGAGAAAAGTGTCACCTCAACGGGCAGATTATCTGCCTAGATGCCGATCACGGGTAGAGACCGCGCCGTTTGTGAGCTTGCAAGACGCGCTCCACCGCCAATACGGTAGCTGCGACCCGCAAGGTTACGCCCTTTTCTTCGGCGTACGCCTCTACATCTTTCCAGGCGGCGGTGATCCGCTCTTCCTCTTCCTTTTGTACTCGCTCTAGCGGCCAGAAGAAGTTGTCGCGTCCTTGTACCCATTCGTAGTAGGACACGATTACGCCACCGGAGTTCGCCAGGATGTCGGGAACCACCATTACGCCTTTTTCGTTCAGGATCTTGTCCGCGGCGGAATCGGTGGGACCATTGGCGCCCTCCACAATGATCTTGGCTTTCACGTCGGGAGCATTGTCCTTGGTGAGCACGCCTTCAATGGCGGCCGGTACCACTACGTCTACGTCCAGCAGTAGCAGCTTTTCGGCTTCTAGAGGTTCTGCGCCGGGGAAGCCTACGACCTTGCCCTTTTCGTCAACGTATTCGCCTAGCGCCTTGGTGTCGATACCATCGGCGTTGTAGATGGCGCCGAAAATATCGGAGATGGCGACTACTTTGCCGCCGCGACGCTGCGCGATTTCAGCAGCTCCGCGCCCTACTTTACCGAAGCCTTGGATGGCCAGGGAGGCGTCCTCGAATTTAATGCCATTTTTCTTCAGGGCGGCTTCTACCATGATTACTACCCCCAGCGAGGTAGCTTCTGCGCGTCCGAGCGATCCGCCGAGAGAAACCGGTTTACCAGTACAAATCCCGGGGACGGTATAGCCTTGGAACTGGGAATAGGTGTCCATAATCCAGGCCATGGTCTGTTCGTTAGTTCCCACGTCCGGGGCGGGCACATCCTTTTCCGGGCCGATAATCGGCAGAATCTCGGAAATGTAGCGGCGAGTTACCCGCTCTAGTTCAGCCTGGGAATACTTGCTGGGGTCAATAGTCACCCCGCCTTTAGCTCCGCCGTAGGGCAGATTCACTAGGGCGCATTTCCAGGTCATCCACATAGACAGGGCGCGAACTTCGTCAATATCGACGTGTTCGTTGTAACGGATACCGCCTTTGGCTGGTCCGCGCGTCAAGTTGTGTTGTACCCGGTAGCCGTGCAGCACTTCATGGGTGCCGTCATCGCGACGAATCGGAATGGAAACGCTCATTTCGCGGCGCGGTGAAGCGAGCATATCGTAGTCGCCCTCGGAAAAACCCAAGATTTTTTGGGCTTCCCGCAGCTGATTCTTCGCGTCCTCATAGGGATTCGGTTTGTAATCCTCGGACATATATTTTGATCTCCTTTAAGGTTTTCAACTAGGGGCTGACCTGAGATTTTTCCTGGGTAACAGGAAACGCTAGCGGGTTTTCTTCGCAGGCTCAGGCGGTCAGCGCCCCATCTACCTCCGTTTTTGAGCGGTGGTGACTTCAGTCTATCTAGGACGTAAGTCAGGGGTAAATATGCAATATGCATAAAATCTAGAAGTTGGATGTGCATAATGTATATATGATTACTGTGCAGGCGCTGCTCGGACGACCGCAGCTACATATTCAATCCCTGTGGTGCCCTAATCCCTTGGCGAAGCTGCGTTGGGTGGCGACCTCGGAACAGATAAATCCCGCTACTTTCTTAGAGGGAAACGAACTGCTGCTGACTACTTCCGCGGGGAATCCGGAGGGGGAGGCAGGCTGGCTGGAGTATGCGCAGCGCCTGGTGGCTGGAGGAATTACGACTCTGGGGTTCGGTTTGGGGTTCAGCCACGACAAGGTGCCGCCGCTTTTAGTGCAGGCAGCCCGGAAAACTGGTCTTAATCTGATTGAGGTTGCCGCGGATCAATCTTTTGTGGCGCTTTCTCAAGAAGTGGCGCGGATGATCGAGACCGAAGCTACCGCGGGGAAATATAAGCTCACGGCTTTGCAGCAGCGCCTAATCCAGGCATCTGCCCAGCCACGCAGTGTAGACATGATTACCGCGGAGTTGGCGCGGGGGATTGGCGCCCTAGTAATGGTCAGGGATACGGCGGGCAGGACAATAACGCAGGCAGTAGCCCCGACGGTAACTGTTGATTTAGAGGACTTAGCGGCAGAGTCTTGGGAGGGATTTTCCGCAAACACCTCCCAGCTTTCCTTTGAAACCGAGGAAGGCTACTGTCTTTTCACTCCGATTAATGCCCTTGGGCAGGAAACTGCCTGGTTGCAAGCTTGTTGGGCTATCTTTCCCCAGCCGTGGCAGCAGCAGGCGCTTTCGCAAGCGGGGCTGTTAATCGCTTCGGCTTTAGCTAACTCTCGGTTTGTTTCTGGCTATCATGGGCGCTTGTTGCAGCGGGCATTTGAACTGTTACTTTCTGGGGAGCTGGGGGCGGCACAGATTTTAACCGAAATGGCGTTTCCGGAAGCTCGCGCGCTTAGCGGGCGCTATGTTCCGGTGGTAGTAGCCGGGGAGGAGGGCGACCTGCGGGCTTTGACTGCCAGAGTGGAGCGGGCAGTGACTAAAACTATGCCTCCGCCGCTTTGGCGTTTTCACGCCGAGAATCTGGAGATGGCGATTCCGGTGGCGGCGTTGCCGCTGACTTTGTCGAACTTCTCTCGCAAAGAGTTTTCGGCTTTGCAGGCGGGGGTGGGGCAGGACTACCCAATCTCGCGGTTTAGTGCTGGGCTTTCCGGGGCGCGGCAAGCCTTGCGGCATACCGGAAATACTCAGCAGGTAGCCCGCTGGGGCGAGATTGCTCGTTCCGGACTATTGCAGGTGATAGGCAGGGAAACTGCGGCGGCGTTTTCTCAGCAGTTTCTGCGACCTTTGCGGGGAGAGGCAGACCTGCTGGCGCTGCTGGAACAGTATGTAGCCACTAAAGGTAACCGGCAGCAGATGGCGCAAAACCTGGGAGTGCACCGTAATACGGTGGCGAAACGGCTAGAAAAACTGCAAGGCAAACTAGGGATTAACCTGGCAGAAGCCGGCGCCCAAGCCTCCGCTTGGGTAGCCCTCCAAGGACGCGAGCCCTAGCGGTCTTGGCGGAGTTTTCGCGCCGCGAGCACTCCGGCACCGACCAGTGCCAGGATTGCGGAGATCAAAGCCAAGGTGGCTCCGTTCGCGCCGGTTATCCGCAAGGAAGAAGGCGCCGGACCAGCCGCAGAGCTAGACCCTGCAGAAGAACCACCTGCCATATAGGCATCGGCAGGTGCTTCGGTGGCTCCGCCGTTTTGACCAGCTGACGGTTCCGTAGTGCTTCCACCGTTCTCACCCGGTTGGGGTTCAGCGGTGGGCTCGGTGCTGGGCGTGGTCGGCTCGGTAGTCGGATTATCAGTAGGCTCCGTAGTCGGAGGTACTTCTGCCGGGTTAACGAGTGGGCTCGTCGCGTTTTGTGACCACTTACCGTCCGTCCCCTTACTAAAGGACAGTGTTTGCGGGGCTGCCAGTTTCATACCTTTGGCAGTCGTTAGCTGCTTTAGGTGGTACTTCCAGGACACGTTGCTGACCTTTACTTTATAGGCACCGACAGCAGCATCTAGGTCAGTGGGTACTGCGAAGGTGGTGGTGCCACTGACAGAATCAGAGACCTTAAAGGCAGCCTTAGGATTGGGCTTCCCATCTTTGCCCAGAGGAGTGATCTGGAAAGAAGTTCCGGCGACTGGATTGCCCTTTGAATCAAGGACCTTCCAGGTGAGTACCCCGCTAACGGGTTGGGTCGGGTTATCAGTGGGCTCCGTGGTCGGTTCAGTTCCGGGCGTAGTAGGCTCGGTACTGGGATCCGTGGTGGGACCGGTAGATGGTTCGGTAGCCTTCTTGGTATTGCTAATCACCAGCGCCCCATCAGTGAGGTCAAACCCGGTGTCATCTGTCGAAACCTGAACTTTTCCATCCTCATAGCTGATGGTGTAGGTCTTGGTGTGTTTTTCGTAGCCTTCCGGTGCTTTGGTCTGCTGCAACTTATAGGTCTTAGCTTGATTCAAAGTGGCCTGGAAAGAAGCATCTACCGCATTTTCAGAGATACTGACCTTTTCGCTGCCATTAGTTAGGGAGAAGCTGCCGCCAGATAAAGGCTTCTTCGAATCTTTATCTACCAGTTTCCAAGTGAACTGGGCGGTCTTCATCACCGGAGTGTTTTCAAACTTGAGGCCGCTTCCTTCTACGTATTGGAGGTAGCGTTCGTCAGCTTGCTTCGTGAAAGTTACCACCTGGGCGCCCGTCTTGCGCGCAAAATCAGGGCTGGTGGTTAACTGTTCCACCTGGTACTTACGGGAACCATCCGGGACTACTACCCGGTACTGCCCCTCGCCCTTGTTCAAATCAAGACTGACCGTCGTGGTGGCGTCAGATACGGTGAAAGACTTGGTTTCATCTAAGGTCTTTCCATCTGCTTTAAACGCAGTCACCTTAAAAGAAGTTCCCGGTACATACTGGGTAGCATCCGCAGAAGAAACTACTTCCCAACGAATCTCTGCCGGGGTGGGTAGCTTGACGTTCTTAATGACCAGACCCGCCGCGGTCAGGGTCTGCCCATCTATCTGCGGCTGGTAAGTATCACCCTTGGCTACGAAAGTAAGCTTATAGCTGGCCTTATCAGCCGCATATCCATTGGGAGCCTCAGTTTCGGTCAAAGTGTAGGTCTTCTTGGGATCCAGATTAGACGCGCTGTAAGTCCCCGGATTAGCCGCATCTTGCGAGGTGACCGTGAGCGGAGTTTCCCCACCGCTCAAGGTAAATACTGCCCCATTGAGGCTCTTGCCGGCAGTGTCGGTTAGTTTCCAAGCAAAAGAAGTAGTGGGCGGAGGCTTCGGTAGTGCCACATTAGTGAAGGTAACCATATTGGTTTCTTTACCGGCAACCACCGCGGCCCAGATGACGCCAGCCTTGTCCTTTGGTACGAAACTAATTTCATAGGAGGTGACTTTAACGAGCTTGTAACCTTCAGGGGCGGCAGTCTGGGTGAGGGTACACCCTCCCTTGGCGGGATCTAAAGAAACGCTATAACTGCCCAAGGCAGTACCCGCAGCGGGAACTGCTACTTCGTCAGAGCCGCAAGCCAGTTTGAAGCTGCCGCCGGGTAGCAGGTTGTTATCCGCATCCTGCAGTTTCCAGTTGAAGGCTACCGGCTGGGGAGGCAGCGGGGTCTTGGTGTTAGTAATAACAAACGCATCACCGCTGATTGCCTGACCGTCTACTTTCGCTTGATAACCCTGAGGGCTCTTTGCAAAAGTAACGGTATGGGTGGTTTGCTGCGGCAGGTCATATCCCTTGGGAGCAGCAGTTTGAGTAAGTACATAGCTCTTTGTCGGATCCAGGTTACCGGCGGTGAAAGTGCCGGAAGCAGAATCTGGGACGGTAACTGCCGCGCCGTCCTTATCCTTCAAAGTAAACTGTCCGCCGCTTAATGCCTGGCCTTTGGAATCTTGCAGCTGCCAGGTGAAAGACACTTTTTCGGGCTGGGGAGCCGGGGGAGTAACCGTATCCTCGCACTTAGTTACCGCTTTCACCACGGTGTTGGCGCTGATTTTTGTCTGGGCTATCTCTTCCTCGGAGGTCTGGGCATCATTTAGCTCCCAATGATCCACCGCGCAGGTTTTACCAGTAACCGTAGGGAGAGTTACCGCCGGTAGCGCCCCGATTACCGTATTCGGGGGCAGGTAGCGCGCAGTGGTATACGCCTGGGGGAGGGTACCGCCCGCGCCAGCTACCTGGTACTTCAACGAGTACCCTTGCGCCCACAGCAATCCGTCTTGGGTGTAAATCTGCCCGTTAACTGGGAAAACAAAAGCATCTTCCGCGTCCCTGTCCCCGTGGTAGGCGAACAAGCTGGGGGTTACCTTCGATTGCAGGTAGTAGTTCCCGGTCTTAGGTACCGACAGTGCCAGATTATTGTAAAGGGTGCTGGTGAGTGCAGAAGAAAGCACAGTTTCGCCCTCGGGGGTAACCAGCGAGAAAGGCACAGACTGTTTATCCTGGATGAGTTTGTCTACCGCAGTGGTCAGACCCAGGGTTTGCGGATTTCCGGAGCCATCAGCAAAACGCAGATTAAGTACCTGCCCCTTGCCGGTGGTGGTATCAAGGGGCATATTCTGCCCCTTAGCTAGAGGGAAGCCGCTGCGGACAGCAGAGCCGTCCGTCATAGGCGTGCCGACCGGGGAAGTTGCCTGGATCTTAGCGTCCGCGTCCAAGTTAGCGGTCACCGAGCTGCCTCCGCCGGTACTCTTGAAACCAAGCCCCACTCCGGAGCTGGCTTGCCCCCCAATCAAATCCAGATTGGGGCTGCCTGAAAGCGTAATTTGAGCAGGAACCTTAGTCCGGAAACCAGAACCAATCGCCGCCCCTAAACCGTAAGCTAGCTTTTTTGCACCCGACTGCGACACCGGCTGCACCACTGCCTGCACCTTGGGAGACCCAGAAATCGTAACCTTGAAGGGGTCAGAAACGTAAGAATCGATCCACCCCGCGCTACCAATCACTGCGCCCCGGCGAACGCCGTACACTTTGGCAGTCACTGCAGCATGGTCAGTGATGCTGACCTGACCTGAACGGTTAGCGGCAGAGCCAATAGCCCCGTTAAGCGGCTGTTCGACTTCAGCGGAATCCTTCGCAGTCTCTGCATTTACCTGTGCGTTTTCAGAAATAATCACCTGGTTTTGATCTGCCCCGCGCACCGCGTCTTCATCCAGGCGGGAGTTACCGGCAAATTCGGCTTGTCCAGGTAGACCGCCCGCCCCAATCGCGGGGGATTCCCGTACTACCCCCAGGGCGTCAACCTGGGCATTATCCGAGATGGTGACCTTAGTAGTTCCGGAGGCGTAGCCGCCACCAATCGCGGCGCCGCGCCCATTAGAATAGGCGGTTACCTGCGCCGATCCGGAGATTTTCACGTCTAGATTGGCGCTATCGGGACCGGACCCGATAGCAGCGATATCCCCGGTCTTATCGAGGGTGGAATCGGCAGTCCCCACCGTGACTTTGCCGCCACTGATTGCTACTTCACAGCCGGGAGCCAAAGGCAAGCTGTGATTAGCGAAGTCTTGGTTCCAGTTGCCCACCCCGCGGCAACCGATATTCATCGCACTATTGCCGGTGTCAGAGGCGTCCGGGCTGACCTGGACGGTGCCACCGGAGATATTTACCCGCGCATAAGGTTGAGTGAAAGTAGCGGTGACCTGACCTGCGGAATCCCGTAGCGGGGTAGTGAAGCTGCCCGCCCCCAAAGCGGTATGGTTGCCATGAGCATTGATTTGTCCGCCGCTGACGTTAATGTTTACCGCCGCGTTTTGCTGTGCCCAATCAGCCCCGGCCGAATCTGGGAGCTGGACTGCCCCGCGACCAGTACCGATGAAAGCCCCGCCGTATGTGCCGCTCCCAACCTTTGACAGGTTAATGGTTCCGCCCTTGACGTTAATAGTACCCCCGGCGCTCCAAGGGGTTTCGTCGTAGTTGTTGAGCCAGCTGGGATTAGTTTCCGGGTTGACCTCGTAAAAAGCGCCACCCGATCCAATCAGAGCCGCGGTTTGGGAAGATCCCTGGAGGTTCAAAGACCCGCCCGCAATGTTGATAGTGCCAAAAGCTGAAAAATGCTGGGTACCGATTAGAGCTGCTTGAGAGCGGGGAGATTTCGGGTTAGACAGATTCAAGGTTCCAGAGCCGCTTTGTCCGATATTCAGGGTAGTGTCTGCCTTTACCTGCACTAATGGCAATGGAACAGTGTAATCTTTAGAAGCGTTTTCCGAGGAGACATCCTGGCGGGTGAAGTTGTTTTCCCCGGTAAAAGCGAGGCGGTTATTTCCGTTATTGTCGCCAGCGGTCACCATCGCTAGTTCCGGGTGAACAGAGTTGTCAATGTTCAGGTTATTCAGCGTCAGGGTGTGACCTTCGGTGATGAGAAAAGACAGTCCTTTGAAGGTTTTGCTGGTCGCGCCAGTGACAGTCACGTTTTTGTCCACCCTCAGGGTGCGTCCCGCGGCATCATCGGGCAAAGCCGAATCACTAAGGTTAATATCTTCGTTGATGACGCTGCCGATTTCGTCCCAGGATTTGATGACCTTGCCATTGGCAGCATTAGCGGCACCCACCGCTAAAGCCGGCCCGATCAGGGCAATCATATATCCGATTAGGGAGAGAGTGAGGACAAGTGCCGTAGGGCGCTTTGCGAAGGGATAGCGCATGAATACTCCTGCCGATTTCCTCAAAGTTACAAAGATTACAATTCTGTAACAAGTCTATCAGAATTTAGGGTGGAAACGCTACTGTGTCCACCCTAAAAGATCGGCTATTTATGCTGGTTAATGCGACTGTGGCAGAAGTAGCATTAACGCCTCTAGAGGGATGCTTACCCAGTCGGGGCGTTGCTCTGCTTCATAGCGCACTTCGTAAAGGGCTTTTTCCACTTCAAAAGCTCTTAAAACCACTAGAGCGGGGGCGGGGCGTTGCTCCTTGCCAAAATATCCTTCCAAGAAGGCTAGGCGCGCCCGATTAAGCCAATCGCCATCAGCACCGCCTTCTACCCGGGCATAGTCGAAAGAACGTAGCATTCCGGCAATATCCCGTTCCACCTGGTCGGGGGCAGTACGTTCTTCCAGAGGACGCAGAGGCTCTCCCTCGAAATCAATCACGTACCAATCCCCAGAGCTGTAGAGGCATTGTCCCAGGTGATAGTCCCCATGAACCCTCTGTGTAGGGGGCAGTCCTCCCAGACCAGTCAGCGCCTGGGCGAGGAGCTTAACTTCCTCCCCAATTTGCGGATGCTCTCGCAGCTGGGGGTATGCTGCCTCTGCTTGTTGATATTGATGCCGAAGCCGAGTAGCCATCATAGTGCCCGAGGCGGGATCCTCTCCGGGGCCAAATGCCTCTAAGAGATGGCGATGCATATTTGCAGTGGTCTTCCCTAACTGGCGAGCCATTATTGTGGGGTCTTCGCCGCTGCTGGCCAGGGAACAAACCAAGCGGAAACCATCCCGCGCCTCATCGAGACGAACCGCAGCGCAAGCAGTGGTGACCTGTTGGGGTTGACCGTCTGGATCCCACAGGTTTAACTGAGAGTATCCGCGCGGTTGTGGCACCCCCTGCCAGCCGGTGCGAGCCAGTGCTAAGGGCACCGTCACCTCTGGGTTAGCTCCGGAAACCAGCACCCGGAAAAACTTGATAATCGTCGGGTATTTTCCCCCTAAAAGCACCGAAGAATTGGACTGCTCTCCGCTTAAAACTTTACTTTCTAAACTGGCTGCCAACAGGTTAGCTATTAAATCTTCACCCTCAGGTAGTAGCGGCAAAGTCCCCGCTTGGTGGGTGGAACGAATCCAATACTGGACATACTGCGGACAATAGGGGCCATCAATCAGATAGCCAGGGTTTTCCGGCGAGCCGCCGGTGCGTGCAACGATCCCCGCACCGTTCCATTCAGCAACCAGCGCCAGGGGAATGTGGTACCAAACTCCCTGCGCCTCTAAAATCAACAGCCGGAACTGAGGATCATCGAGTTCTCGGTAATCCAGAACCCGTACCTCGGCCCGTTCCAAGTAGGAAGGAAACCAGCGTCGCAGGATGAGGTAGTCCCAGATCGTGTCGATGATAGCGTCTCTGCCAGGCCATTTAAGCTGGCTATTAGGGGACTTAGCGGTCATCTTCATTCTCCTTTAGCGCCGAGAAATCTAGGGCGGGATAGGTGTCTGCGGGTTCCTCGGTGTCGGTACCTGACTGCGGGGAGGCTACCGGGGTAGCGCTATGCACTATCACCGGCAAAGAAGTAGTGGTAGCGGGCGGTTCTGCGGTTTCTTCTCGGGTCTGTTCTGCCTGCTCGGGAGGGAAAAGCTCCAACCAATAAAAGCCGTGGCGATTCATAGTTACAGTGACGGTTTCATCGGCGCCCACGGCAGGGAACCACCCTCCATCGAAGGCTTCACGCAGACACCAGCTGGCCATACCGGGCAAAGATAACCGCGCCGCTACTGCGCCCTCACCCAAGTTATATACACAAAGTACCGTAGCGTTCTGGTCACGGCGGATAAACGCCAATACGGAATCTTGATCCGAACCTACCTGCGATAAGGAGCCCTGCCCGAAGCAGGTGAGGCGGCGGCGCAACTGGATAGCACTACGCAGCCAATGCAGCAGGGAAGTGGGGCGCCCCAGGGATTCTTGCACATTGATAGTGCGATTATCCCAACCGGGAGCATCAATCAAAGGCACCAGGAAAGTTTCCGGGTCGGCGGAAGAAAAACCGGCAGTGGCGGAAGTGTCCCACTGCATAGGGGTGCGCACCCCGAAACGGTCTGGCAACCAGATATTGTCACCCATGCCGATTTCGTCACCGTAGTAGAGGAAGGGGGAGCCGGGCATCGACAGTAGGAGGGCGTGGGCGAGTTCTATTTTGCGGCGCGACCCCCCTAAAAGGGGCGCCAGGCGGCGGCGAATCCCCACATTCGCGCGCATCCGCGACTCGGGCGCATACCAGGAATACATGTCTTCGCGTTCCTGGTCAGTCACCATTTCCAGGGTGAGCTCATCGTGATTACGCAAGAAAGTTCCCCATTGGGCACCTGCCGGCAGCTCTGGTAGCTCCGCCAAGATTTGCCGCAGCCCCTTCGAGGAACCGGTACGCAAAGCCGCAAACAGTTTCGGCATTAGCGGGAAGTGGAAACAAATATGGCACTCCGGGTCGGTTTCACTGCCGAAATAGTCAATCACATCCAAGGGGGGCTGATTGGCTTCCGCCACCATCAAAGTTCCCGGGAATTCGGCATCCACCATTTTGCGGAGTTCGCTCACAAACCAGTGGGTTTTCGGGAGATTTTCACAGTTGGTGCCGTTTTCTTCAAAAAGATAGGGGATAGCGTCCAGACGGAAACCATCCACCCCGGTGCGGCACCAATAGCGCACCACGTTCATTACAGCTGCCTGCACCTGGGGATTCTCAAAGTTCAAATCCGGCTGGTGCGAAAAGAAACGATGCCAATAGTATTGCCCGCGCACCTCGTCATACGTCCAATTGGAGGTTTCGGTGTCAATGAAAATAATCCGCGCATCCCGGTAATCCTGGTCGCTGTCGCGCCAAACATAAAAATCCCCGTATTCGCCCTCCGGATCTTTGCGAGAAGCCTCGAACCAAGGGTGCTGGTCAGAGGTATGGTTGACTACGATATCTACCAGGATACGGATTCCGCGTTCATGGGCGGCCCCCACCAAGGCAGTGAAGTCCTCCATCGAACCGAAAGCCGGATTCACATCGGTGTAGGCACTAATGTCGTAGCCACCATCGCGCATCGGCGAAGGATAAAAGGGCGGCAGCCACAGGCAGTCCACTCCCAGCCAGGCCAGGTAATCCAGACGCGAAATTAACCCTTGAAAATCCCCAATGCCGTCCCCGTTAGAATCCGAAAACGCCTGGATTAGTACCTCGTAGAAAACGGCACTGCGATACCAGCTGGGATCCTCTGCCGGGGAGGGAACCGCCTGGGAAGCGGGAGGGGGGAGCAACAGTTTGCTCAGGCTCTCGCTTTCCTCCGGTAGCTTGGGGCTCAACACGGACTCCTTAAAATACTTTCGCTAGGCCTCTAGACGGATTCCACGGACATAATATGGGCAGGACGCTCAAAGGGGTTGAGTTCGAAATAGTTAGCGGACCCCCAATCGTAGACTTTCCCATCCAGCTCATCTCGCACCCTAAAACAAGAAGAGGAAGAGCCGCTGAGCTTGAGCGCCGACAAATCCAGATGGATAGCGCCAATCGCCGTTTCATGAGGATCTAGGTTTACCACCACGATTACGGTGTCAGCTTCCCCGGTGGGAGATTCCCAAGCATCCAGGTGCCGCGAGAAACAAACCACTCCCGGATGGGTGGTTTCATGAATCTTGAAGTTACGCAGACGCTGCAAAGCCGGATGCCGGCGGCGAATCCCGTTCAAAGTGGTCAGCAAGCCCATCATTTCTTGGGGAGTCTTCCCGGAGTAATCACGGGGCTTGAACTGATACTTCTCGTTATCGATCTGCTCTTCAAAACCGGGGCGCTGCACATTTTCTACCAGCTCATATCCGGAATAAATTCCCCAGAGAGGAGATCCGGTAGCAGCCAAAACTGCCCGCAATTTAAAGGCGCGCATCCCTCCATCAACCATGACTTGGGTCAAAATATCGTGCGTAGTCGGCCAGAAAGAAGGACGCATATAAGAGCAAGACTCCCAGGAAACCTCTTGGAAGTATTCTTCAATCTCTTTACGGGTATTTCGCCAGGCAAAATAGGTGTAGGACTGGTGGAATCCCACCTGTGCCAAGGTACGCATCATCGCGGGGCGGGTAAATGCCTCAGCGAGGAACAAAACTTCGGGATGTTTCTGGTGGAACTCTGCCAAAATTTCTTGCCAGAACTGCACCGGCTTGGTGTGGGGATTATCCACCCGGAAAATAGTAACTCCATGGTCAATCCACTTTTTAATCACGTCCCGCACCGCGTTATAGAGACCGCGATAGTCCTGATCAAAAATCAGCGGATAAATATCTTGATACTTCTTGGGAGGATTCTCCGCATAAGCAATCGTCCCATCTGGGCGATGCTTGAACCATTCGGGATGATCCTTAACCCAAGGGTGATCGGGGGAGCATTGCAGTGCCAAGTCTAGCGCTACCTCCAGTCCCAGACCTTTCGCTTTTTCTACGAAATAATCAAAGTCATCGAAATTGCCCAGATCAGGGTGAATAGCATCGTGACCACCCTCGGGGCTGCCAATACCGTAGGGAGAGCCGGGATCATCCGGGGTTGCCTCCAAAGAGTTATTGCGACCCTTACGGAAAGTAGTTCCAATCGGATGAATGGGGGTTAAATAGGCGACGTCAAAGCCCATTGAGGCAATGCGGGGCAGATCCGCAGCCGCAGTGCGCAGGGTTCCGGAATGCCAATGGCCTTCCTTATCTTGATAGGCGCCGATAGAGCGGGGGAAGATTTCGTACCAAGAACCATAGAGGGCGCGTTCGCGGTCGACTCGCAAAGGATAGGTGCGGGAAGATTCTAGCAGGTCACGCAGAGGGTGGGTGCGGAAAATTCCCCGAATCGAGGAATGGAGGCCCACCGAGAGACGTTCTTGCGGCGGACGCGACTGATCCCGCATCGCCTGGGCGGCTTTACGGAGGCGTTCAGCGCGTTCAGTATCTGGGGCTTCTTGGGCCGGATTGTTGATAGCTTCCCCGCTAGCGGCGCGTTCGAAAAGTCGCGCCCCCAACTCGAACTCCATCTCTACGTCCTGGTCGGCCTGCACTTTGATCGAGGCTTCTTTAGTCCAGGTCTTATAGGGATCACAGAAAGTGTCGACTCTGAAGCTCCAATCCCCGACACTGGTGGGCTTAATCCAGGCCTCCAAGCGGTCCAAACCGGGGGCAACGTCGTACATCCGGGAGCGCATGGTTTCTTTGCCTTGCGGATCCAGCAGTACTACTTCCGCTCCTAAAGCGTCGTGTCCTTCCCGGAATACGGTGGCGCGTACCGGGAACGATTCATTTTCGACCGCCTTCACTGGCCAAAGCCCGTCCTCGATAACCGGTTCCACTTCGGTGACCGGAATCCGCGCTAGGCGAGCCTGGGGGGAAATCAGGTTTAGAGGCTTAGAAGAAGTCGCCTTGGGAGCGGAGGTTGTTTTGGAAACGGTGGCGGCAGCTTTGGCGGCAGCCGCATTCTTAGAAACAGAAGCCGCTTTAACAGAGGATTTAGTAGCCTTGGGGGCAGCAGTCTTTGCGCGAGTAGTCTTTTTAGCAGGCGCGCTGGTGGCAGCTCTAGCTTTGCTAGCTGCAGCGGAGGTGGTTTTGGCTTTAGGAGTCGCTGCCGCTTTGGGGGCGGTTGTTGCTTTCGAGCTCACGTGCTTCCCCTTCGAACTAGCAGCGGTCGCACTGGAAGTTTCACCTTTCTGACCAGCTGCGTTAGTAGTTGAGCGAGTTTTGCGGGAACGAGGCGTATCGCCGGCCATAGTGACTCCTTAATAGACGTGCTTATTCCCCTCCAGCCTAACAAAGAGGTACCGCGCCTCGCGTCCTTTCCGCTCCCAGCTAGCACTAAAAAAGAAGAGTAAAGAAGAAACAGCTATCCGGAAACGCAGAAAATATTTTAACCGTCAGTAGCCGAGGCGGGACCATCTAAAGAAATCTTGGGACCCAGATAGGTCGGTTTTTGTTCTGTGGCTACCCAGATAACATCCTTGGTGCGTGCCAGATACTCGCGGAGGTTACGCTCGGTTTGCCCCGGATAGGCGTTACCGGCAGCACCTACTCCCCAAACTTCGATTCCGCGGCTTTGACAATCGTAGAGGGCGCGCGGCAGGTGATAGGGTTGCGTGACCACAATCGCGCGTTGCACCGAAAAAATCGCCTCTGCGCGGTAAGCCGACTCGTAGGTGGAGAAACCGGCGTGATCAGCATAGATTACCTGAGCAGGGACTCCCTGGTTGATCAACCAAGTTTTCATAGCCTTGATCTCGTCGTAATGTACCTGCCCATGATCGCCGCTAATCAAGATTTTCTTCGCCGCGCCCGCCTGATACAGATTTAGGGCGGTTTGCAGGCGGTGAGCCAGCATCGGCGAGGGAATACCATTCGGATTTACCCCCGCCCCTAAAACCAAGATTACCTGGGCATTTTTATCTTTAGCCTCGGTAAGAGAAATAATCTCGTCCTCGGTGCGTTGCCATACATAAACATTGGTTCCCGCCACGATAATCACGGCGATAACCACCAGGGTAATCGCCAGCCGGATCAGAGCTCGCAGAGCGCGCATCAGCCTAGTAAACCATGTTCATCGCCTGGCGTACTTCCGCCAGGGTTTGGTCAGCAACTTCATTTGCGCGTTGATTCCCGCGTTCCAGTACCTGCCACAAATAGCCGGGGTCAGCTAATAGTTCGGTGCGCCGCGCCCTAATCGGGGACAAAGCGCCATCCAAAGCCTCCGTGAGCACCTGTTTTAATTTGCCAGCCCCCTGATCCCCGATTTCCTCGGCAATAGTACGCGGATCCTGCCCGCTGGCTAGCCCTGCCAGGCGCAACAGATTCGAAACCTCCGGGCGATTCTCCGGGTCATAAGTAATCTGCCGCTCCGCATCCGTCTTCGCGCGTTTAATTAGTTTCGCAGTTTCATCGCCGGTCATCCCCAATTCGACAGTGTTACCCCGCGATTTCGACATTTTTTCACCATCTAAGCCCAAAATCAGGGCGCCATCACCCGAAAGTAACCCCTCCGGACGGGGAAATACCCGGTGCTCTAAATCCGATTTGCGCCGGTAAACCCGCTCGAAACGATCAGAAATCACCCGTGCCTGCTCCAAGTGAGGAAGCTGATCCTTACCCACCGGCACCAGATTAGCTTTACAGAACAAAATATCGGCCGCCTGATGTACCGGGTAAGTCAGCAGCAGCGCCGACATGGGGCGCTCCGAAGCCACCAGCTCTGCCTTCACCGTGGGGTTGCGGTGTAGCTCCGCCTCGGTAACTAGCGAAAGGAAAGGCAACATTAATTGATTTTCTGCCGGAACTGACGAGTGAGTGAAAATCGTGGTTTTTTCCGGATCTAGGCCGCAAGCAATATAGTCAGCCAGCATATTTAGGACGCGCTCGCGGATTGGGCCAGTACCCTCCCGATCCGTAATCACCTGATAGTCAGCAATCAGAATCCAGGTTTCCACCCCGCGCTTTTGGATCTCTACCCGATTCTTAATCGTCCCAAAATAATGTCCCAAGTGCAGGGCGCCAGTCGGGCGATCCCCGGAGAGTACCCGGAACTTGGAAGGATCCTTATCAATCGCTTCCTCTATCTGTTTCGATACCCGCTCTGCTCGCTGCAAAGAAGCCGCATCGGTTGAATTTTCTAGTTTCTCGCCGCTATCGCTCATGGTTCCCAGTCTACGGTGCCAAGGATATTCCCGGAAAACCGGGTGCAATCCTGCAGCTTTTCTTGTTTGCTAAAGCGGATTAAACAAATCCCTGTTGCGGGTCTGGCTCGGTAAAAGCACTCCGGGGACCCCATGACCTGCTACGCAGGTCAAGCCCCTCTCGTATCTTTTACCGGCCGCGACCCGAAAAATCCTGTTCTTGTTAGTTGTCCCCGTGTAAAGAAGGGAAGCTGCTACGAGTGGTTGCACCCGGGGTTTCGGGAATGGAGGTAAGTGAAAGAGGCGTGTTCCTGTTTAGTTGTTAGCGCAGTTGATTTTCTGTTGCCTTGAATATTTGGAGGTAGTTCCACGCTGGGGTGCTGCCTGGCACTGGATAAGTCCGTAGGAGGGAAAGATACTAGCGATAGACCTGGCGCCGGTGATCTACATCGATTACTAGGACGACTAGCTCGGCGTCTTCCAAGTAGCAAATAATCCGCCAGTCACCCACGCGGTATCGCCACAGACCAGATAAGTTACCGGTTAGGGCTTTTCCCAGCTGTCTCGGGTTATCTAGTTGAGCGATTTGACGGAGTTTACGAACAATTCGTTTAGCGGTTTGTTTATCTAGTTTGCCCAGGGTGCGCTCGACACCCTTATCGAACTTAATCTCCCAAGCCAAGGTGGTCTTCTAACTGGTCAATCGATACCGTTTCTAGCCGACCTGCTCGGTAATCCTCAACTTTTTTGAGAAGTCCATACTGGTATTCGAGCTGCGCGATTGATTCTTCGAGCGCCTCCGTAACGTAATAGGTTCGGCTGCGTCCGGTAGCTTTAGCCAGATTGTCATAACGCTCTACTAAATCAACCGGTAACCGAACCGATGTTGTCACAGTGTTAACTGCTTTAACCATGTTCATTCCCCCTGGTTCGGCACTTGTAAACAATGTACTACGGAAATGCCACTGGCCGCGCGGGGAAGAGATTTTATCCGAGTGGGCGCGGTGGGCATAAGAATTCGGGAAACGTCGCCACGTTTCCCGAATTCTTGGGCAGGAGGAAAAATCCCTCTCGCGCACATAGTAGCCTTCTCGGTAAAGCTGTTCTGACAGGTGCGGAGTACTAGTTAAAGCGGTCTTTGTTGACCCAATCGTAGAGCCATTGCAGGTTAATCAGGGGCTCGGATTGCGCATCAATCACCGGTTGCACCGTGCGGTAAATGTCTTTCTTCACCGCCGGAAGATCCACATTTTTTGAAACCCGTTTGAGAGTGTCACTGTTCCATACCTCAACTAATTTAAATTTTCTATCGAAAACGTAGTTCAAAGAATCGCCATCGAAATATTCGTATTCCCCAGACGCCCAAAAACAGAAGGAAGGCGCCTCTTTTTTCGCGTAATTATAGTTGTAGATATTCCGATAACCGTCGTAGTCGTATTTTATTCCCTTTACATCTGGGGCATAGATCCAGTCAAGATTAAGTGCCACTTCCATGAGGACGGGTTCTGCCTGTTTGCTGTGCGGGGTGTGTTGGGCATAATAGACGGATTCTGATTTGAGATTAGAGAATGCGTATCCGAATGCCAACACAAAAACGATAAAGGCGATGAAAACCGTAAGGATAACTTTCTTTAGCATGGGGATTCTCCTTACTTGAAAAGGCTCTCAAGTTATTTCCAGAGACCAGGCGGTACTGGGTTAATAGTACGGGATTGATTAATCCCCACTGGAATCGGCTAGGAAAAGTTTGATTGATAGGGGTTCGAGCAGGATATCGTCGCCGGCTAGGTTAAACGGGGGAGCTTCCGCTTCCGGTTCAGAAACCGCAGAATCCCAAATCTCTTGATAGGCGGTTCCTCGTCCCGGAGCTAGCCGCACATGTTTGGGGGACAAGGTTCCGTTGAAAACCGCCAGTAAATCCTGATCCCCGTAGGGGCGTCCCGAACGGAGCATCTGGAAAACCCGGCTGGCAGGATCATGCCAGGCTCGATCGCCCATTAGTAGCCCCACCTGGTTATACCAGGAAACATCGGGGAGGCTATCTCCGGGATGTCGCTGACCGGTCAAATAGTTTGCGGGTCGGAAAACCGGGTGCTCGCGCCGCAAAGTAATCAGCTTTCGCACCGCCACATAAAAGTCTTTTTGCCAATCCACCAGCTCCCAGTTCAGCCAGGTAGTTTCATTGTCTTGGCAATAGGCGTTATTGTTTCCACCTTGCGTGCGCGCAAACTCGTCACCTGCCAAAATCATGGGGGTGCCGGAAGAGATAAGCATAGTGGTGAACAAGTTAAGGGCAGAACGTACCCGAGCGGCTAGCAGTTCTGCCAGTGGGGAATCGCCATCTATGCCCGGGTCCAGGTCATTACTGAGCTGGAAAGCCCGCCCTTCGCTGCCATGATTCCAAGACAGATTATTGGGGGAGCCATCCCGGTTGTTCTCTAGGTTCTCTTCGTTGTGTTTATGGTCGTAGCTGACCAAATCCCCCAGGGTAAATCCATCGTGTGCGGTTACGAAGTTAATTGAACAGCGGGGAGGACGCACCGCCGGGATATTCCCGCTACCATACATATCTTGGGAACCAGAAAGTCGGGAAGCTAGTTCAAAGGGGGGAGCGCCCCGAGATTCGCCGCGCGACTGGGCGCGCCCGTCGGCCACCCAAAAGCCGCGGACGGTATCCCGATAACGATCGTTCCAGGTAGAGAAGGGGAGCGGGAAGTCTCCGGTGCGCCAACCATCCGGTCCCATATCCCAAGGCTCCGCAATCATTTTCGTATTCCGCAAAACCGGATCATCAAGGCAGGCTTGGAAGAAAGGATGGAAACGAGTGAAATGTTCCTCGCCCCGCCCGCAGGTAACCCCCAGGTCAAAGCGGAAACCGTCCACCCCTACATCGCCAGCCCAATAGCGTAAAGAATCTAGAATCATCTGAATTACTCGCGGATGCCCGGTGTCTAGAGTGTTACCGCAACCGGAATAATCGATGCTGGCACCGTGGGAATCCAGACGATAATACATGGCGTTATCGAGGGCGCGCCAAGAAAGTGCCTGCCCGTCACCCCCGCCTTCGCAGGTATGGTTGTAAACCACGTCTATCAGCAGTTCTATCCCGTTTTGGTGCAGAATTGATACCATTCCCCGGAACTCGTCGAGTACTGCCATGGGGCCAAGCATGCGGGCATTCTTGGTAGCATAAGAAGGTTCCGGCGCGAAATACGACAGAGTGGAGTAACCCCAATAGTTAGTTAATCCCCGCTCGTTTAGGAAAGTTTCTGACAGTTTCGCATGTACCGGCAATAGCTCTACCGTGGTGATCCCTAAGTCTTTCAGGTAGGCGATAGTGGCCGGGTGCGCTAGTCCCGCATAAGTTCCGCGCAATTCTTCCGGTACTCCCCGTAACTGTTTGGTGAGTCCCTTAACGTGTGCCTCGTAAATAACTGTATTTTCCCACGGAATTGCCGGTCCGGGGGCTACATCAAACTCTTTACCGGTGACCACCCCGCGCACCGTATAGGGAGCCGAGTTGGTGGGGTCGAGCTGGAAGGGATGTAGCGGGTAAAGCTGATCATCGGTTTTATGGGCGTAGGTTTGGCTCGAAAGATGAACATTGCCGCTGATAGCGCGGGCATAAGGGTCGAGGGCGAGTTTATAGGGGTTGAAAACGTGTCCCCGTTCCGGATCCCAAGGCCCCCAGGCGCGAAAACCATAGTAGGTGCCGGCCAGTACCCCGGCTACATGTCCATGCCATATACCATCTACCGGTCCCATAAGCCGGTAGCGACTTTCCGGAGCGGTAGGTTCCGCGGAAGTGAAAAAACAGACTTCTACCGCGCGGGCATTAGGGGCAACCACTGCGATATCCACCCCGTTGCCTTGCAAGTGAACCCCTAGCCGGCTGGGGTCGGCGGCGCCGCCATGCACATAGGGGCTGGACGGCCTAAAAAAGTCGTCTAATACTTGTCTTGACACGTATCCAATCCTATCGGCTGGCGTTCAATAGAGCTATTCCTAGGTTTTGACCGGTTTTAGGAGACGAGCAATTTCCTCCCTTAGCAAAGGGGTAGGGCTTCTCACTTTTTCACCGCGAAACCTTGTGGCAAGGTAGAACTATGAGGATTGTCGTAACTGTAAAGCATGTACCCAACCCGCAGTCTGAGCGGCG
>ERZ1673752.2324-NODE-2324-length-21656-cov-6.130735_pt1 | contig 21656 bp, 16 predicted proteins | sample MGYA00580195_ERZ1673752 | MGnify/ENA primary metagenome ERZ1673752 (study PRJEB41218, sample SAMN15661744) | gut metagenome | host: Homo sapiens | place: Canada: London | collected 2015-08-20/2019-03-30 | study: EMG produced TPA metagenomics assembly of...
CCCGACCTGCTGATTACAAATCAGCTGCTCTACCAGCTGAGCTACACCAGCATTTGACCAGCGAATCTATACTACCAGATGAAGGCCCGTTTGTCAACAGTATTTTTGCGTTCCCGGCGAATTTTTTCGCCGTACATAGGAGGAACATGGGGAGATCGGAAGGAGGAAGTTCTATGACCTTGCAGGAAATGTCCCACGACTATGCCGCCAGCGCCGACGCTATCGGCGAGCGCATCCGGCAGCTGCATCAGCGGGCGCTGACAGCCCCGGACCCGGAGGAGGTGCTGTGTCTGCGGCGGCGCATCCGGGAGCTGATGCCCCTGCGGCGGCAGGCCCGTGAGCTGGCGTATCACACCGCCCACTACTATGACAGGGGGTGCCACCGCTATGCGGCATACCGTATCTGACGGCTCCGGCCGCTATGACCCGCTGGATATCGCCAGCCTGCAGCTGTGGCAGCAGGGACAGCAGGAGGACAACCGCCAGCAGATCCGGCGTCTGCTGGTGAATCTGCCCTTGGCGGTGGAGGAGGAGCTGACGCCCCGGCAGCGGCAGCTGCTGCGGATGCACTTCACCCAGGGCAAACGGGTCACGGACATCGCACAGGAGCTGGGGATCAGCAAGTCCACGGTATCCCGGACGCTGGCCCGGTGTACCCAGCGGCTGTACCGCACGCTGCGGTATAGCCTGTAACAGGAAGCCCTTCGGGGCGGCACAAAGGAACAGGGCCTGCCGCATAGCGGCAGGCCCTGTTCCTATATACTTCTATATCCCGTTATCAATAGCCCTTGCGGCGGTCCACCAGCCGCTTCAGGGGCCGGCCGGCGATGTAGTTCTCGAAATCCTCGCAGAAGAGGGCCACCGCCGTATCCCGTGTGATGCCCAGCGACATGAAGCCGGAGAGATGAGGCGTCAACAGGAGGTTTTTGGTGTTCCACAGGGGATGCTCCGGAGGCAGAGGCTCCGGGCGCACCACATCCAGCGCCGCACCGGCCAGCCGTCCGGCGTTCAGGGCCTCCATCAGGGCGTCCTGATCGATGGCGGTGCCGCGGCCCACGTTCACCACCACCGCCTCCTTGGGCAGCAGGGCGATGCGGCTGCGGGAGAGGATGCCCTCCGTCTCCGCCGTGCCGGGCAGGGCCATGGCCAGAATTTCCGTCTCCGGCAGCACCTGATCCAGCTGCGCCGTGGTGTACATGGCGTCGTAGGCATCGTCCACATGGCGGCCGCTGCGGGAGACACCTACCACGGTCTTGGCCCCCATGGCCTTCACCCGGCGGGCAAAGGACGTGCCGATGTCACCGGTACCCAGCACCGTGATGCGGCTGCCGCAGACGGAGCGCATGGGAGGCTTCTCATCGCTCCAATCGTGGCGGTGCATCCACTCCTGCACGGTGGGCATCTGCCGCAGCAGCATCAGCGTCACCATGACCATGTGCTCACTGATGGTCACGCCGTAGGCTCCGGAGGAGTTGGAGAGCATCACCTCCGGGCTGTGGTACAGGGCATCGTCCTTCCACTGATCCATGCCGGCATAGGCGCAGCAGAACCACCGCAGGGCCGTGGCAGCCTTCAGCTCCTTGGGGGGAACGGTGCCGTAGATCACCTCATACTCCCCCGCCCGGTCCTGGGGCAGATGGCCCTCGGTGAAATAGTCCACGGTGAAGTCGGCGTCCCCGGCCATCTTCTCGATATGAGCACGGTGGCTGTCGTTCAGGTAATCCGCCACCACTGCAAGCTTTCTCATCATGAATATACCTCCCAGATTTTTTCTGCGCAGCGCATACCGTCCGCTGCGGCGGACAGGATGCCTCCGGCATAGCCTGCCCCTTCGCCGCAGGGGTACAGCCCCCGCAGCGCACTTTGTCCGCTCTCATCCCGCAGGATGCGTACCGGCGAGGAGGAGCGGGTCTCCACCGCCGTCAAAAGGGCATCCGGCTGGGCATAGCCCCGGAGCTTCCGCTCCAGCAGGGGCAGCGCCTCCTCCATGGCCCCCGTGAGAAACGACGGCAAACAGTCATGGAGGTCGCACCACGTGACGCCGGGGCGATAGCTGGGCAGCACCGCTCCCGGCCCCGTGGAGGGGCGGTGGGCCAGAAAGTCCTCCACCCGCTGGCAGGGAGCCAGGAATCCGCCGCCCCCCAGCCGGAAGGCCGCCTCCTCCAGCTGCCGCTGCCACGCCACCCCCGCCAGGGGATGATCCGTGCCGAAGTCCTCCGGTGTGACGCCCACCAGCATCCCGCCGTTGATGTTCTCGCCGCTGCGGGCGTAGTGGCTCATGCCGTTGGTCACCACACGCCCCGGCTCCGAGGCCGCCGCCACCACCTGCCCGCCGGGGCAAACGCAGAAGGAGAACACGCCCCGGCCCGCCGCTGTATGGCACGACAATTTATAGGTAGAGGCCGGCAGGCACGGATGCCCCGCATACTGCCGGTACTGGGCGGCGTCCATGTCCCGCTGGCGGTGCTCGATGCGGACCCCCACGGCGAAGGGCTTGGCCTCCATGGGGACACCGGCCTCGTACAGCATTTGGAAGGTATCCCGTGCGCTGTGGCCCGGCGCCAGCACCACCGCCCGCACCGGCAGACGGTACGTCCCCTCTCCTGTCCGGACGTGCAGCCCCGTCAGAACGCCATCCCGGCTCTCCAGTCCCTCCAGCCGGTGGCCGAAGCGCACCTGCGCCCCCAGCGACAGCAGCTCCTGCCGCAGGGTTTGCAGGGCAATGTGCAGCATATCCGTCCCCACATGGGGCTTGGCATCCGTCAGAATACTCTCTGGCGCACCGCAGCGCACCAGCTCCTCTAAGATCCACCGGTGGCGCAGGTCCTTGGTGCCGGTGTTCAGCTTCCCGTCGGAGAAGGCTCCGGCTCCCCCCTCTCCGAATTGTACGTTGGACTCCGGATCCAGCACGCCGGTGCGCCAGAAGGTCTCCACGTCCCTCTGGCGGGCGGTGGTGTCCCGCCCCCGCTCCAGCAGAATGGGGCGCAGGCCGCATCGGGCCAGCACCAGCGCCGCAAACAGGCCGCCCGGCCCGGCGCCCACCACCACCGGCGGCACCTCCGGCGAAGACAGCACCTCCGGCAGAGCATACCGCTCCGGGGCGAAGCGGCTGACCCGCCGATCCCGGCAGCGGCGCAGCACCTGCTTCTCCTGCCGCACCTCCGCCGCCACGGTGTACACCAGATGCAGCTCCTCCCGTGCGTCGATGGAGCGGCGCAGCACCTGCACCGACAGCACGTCCTCCTCCGGGATGCGCAGCAGCCGGGCTGCTCTCCGGTGCAGGGCCGCCTCCTTCTCCTCCGGGGCCAGTTTCAGGCCCTCCAGCTTCAGCACGGCGGCACCTCCTTTACAAAATGTTCAAAGAAAAATCCGTTTCTTAAAGCTTACATTAAGCTTTCCGGGTATGATAATAGACAAAGAAACGGAACGGCGCTAAACATCATAGCACAGTTCCCCGCCATGGGCAATATCCCAAAAGGAGGTTTTTCATATGTCCAACGAGTTTCATGACGAGAACAACCTGTATCACTTCAGCTATCGTGATCCCAACGCAGAATCTCACGCAGAGTCTGCGGCCGGGTCCACCGTGGAGCCCGCCGCCGATCCGGTGGTGACAAACACCCCGGCGCAGCCCAAGAAGCACCACCGCGGTATAGGTCGTGTGGTGGCCCTGATCCTCAGCTGTGCCGTCATCAGTGCAGCCTGCGGCTTCGGCGGCGCCATTCTGGCCCAGAACGGCAGCCGCACCGGTAAGACCACCGTGCAGCAGAGCAGCCGCACCGCCACTACCGTCAACGTCAAGAAGGTGGACGGACAGACGCTGATGAGTCCCGCCGAGGTGTACGCCTCCACGGTCAACAGTGTGGTCTCCATCAACTGCTCCGCCGTGTCCACCAACATCTTCGGCCAGCAGACCGAGTCCGCCTCCTCCGGCAGCGGCTTCATCTACACCGCCGACGGCTACATCGTCACCAACCAGCACGTGATAGCCAACGCCAGTTCCATCAACGTCACCCTCTATAACGGCGACACCTATCCCGCCACGCTGGTGGGCAGCGACAGCGATTACGATGTAGCTGTGCTGAAGATCGACGCCAAGGATCTGCCGGCTGTGACTCTGGGCAACTCCACCGATGTCAACGTGGGCGACAACGTGATGGCCATCGGTAACCCGCTGGGTGAGCTGACCTTCTCCATGAGCTCCGGCATCGTCTCCTGCGTGAACCGTGCCATCAACGTGGAGGGTACTCCCTTCAATATGATCCAGGTGGACGCCTCCATCAACCCCGGCAACTCCGGCGGCCCTCTGATGAACCTGTACGGCGAGGTGGTGGGCATCGTGTCCGCCAAGTACTCCAGCTACGCCGATACCACGGTGGAGGGTCTGGGCTTTGCCATTCCCATCAATGACGTGCAGTCCATCATCAGCGACATCATGGAGAACGGCTCCGTCACCGACAAGGCCTATATGGCCATCACCGCCGGCACTATGACCCAGCAGATGGCGGCGCAGTATAAGATCAATGCCACCGAGGGCGTGTTCGTTTACTCCGTGGAGGACGGCGGCGCCGGGGATAAGGCGGGCCTGAAGCTGGGCGACGTCATCACCAAGCTCAACGATACTCAGATCACCTCTATGGAGGATCTGTCCGCCGCCAAGAAGGGCTTCAAGGCCGGGGACACCGTGACCCTCACCGTTCTGCGGGACGGTCAGGAGATCACCACCCAGCTGACCTTCGACGCACAGCCCCAGACCACCGACGACACCACGGACAGCAGCCAGAGCAGCGGCAACGGCTACAATAACGACAATAACGACAGTAACGGCTATAACGGGAACGGGTACAGCGACCTGTACGACTACTTCTTCGGCCGTCATTGATCGATGAAATAACGAAGCTTTCTTCGAGTCTCTCTTTCTCATATGCAGCGGGGGCGTGTACCGTTTGGTACACGCCCCCGCTGCGATTTTATGTACGGGGCTTCCGCAGGCCGCCCAGCAGCATGGTCGCCGCACCGACACCGGCGCAGCCGGTGAGCCACACACCGGCGCCGTCCACTGCCTCCGCCGGGTCCAGCAGCACCACGATCCCCACCACAAAGAAGAAGGCCAGCACGGCCCCTAAGACCGTCAGGGCGATCCGCCCGATCCTACTCAGCGGCGGCACCAGATGACGACCGTAGTGCAGACAGCACCCTCCGGCCACCGCCGGAGGGACCATTGCCGCCAGCCAGATGATCCGGTCACCGGCGCTGCCCTCCCATAGTCCTGCTCCCATGAGCATAGCATAGGCCACCAGCAACCAGCCCACGATTTGCCGGGCTCTACCGGCTTTTTCCAGCCGCCGGACCGCCTGTCGAGCCTCCGGGACCTCCTGTGCCGCCTGACGGTACAGCTCCAGTGCCTTCCTCCGATCCCGTGGGACGCCCTGTCCTGCCTCGTACAGGCAGCCCAGATCGTACTGCCCCAGCGGCAGGCCCCGGCGGGCCGCCTCCTCGTACCAGTGAGCCGCTTGGGCGGCATCCGCCGGGCAGCCGCTGCCCTTTTCATAGCAGTACCCCAGCGACACCGCCGCCGGACCGTCTCCGCCCTCGGCGCTGCGCCGGAAGCAGTCAAAGGCCTTGGCCTCGTCCTTTTGGCAGCCCTTCCCCTTCTGATAGCACCGGCCCACCTGCCGCAGAGCGCCCATGTGTCCGGCCTGTGCCGCCTGCTGGTACAGCTCCAGCGCGCGGGCCGGATCCTGCCCGATGGCATCGCCGGAGAGCAGCATATTCCCCAGAGCATAGGCCGCCCCCACATGGCCCCGGCGGGCCGCCCGGTCATAGAGATCCGCCGCCAGATAGGGGTTGCGCTCCAGCCCGACGCCGTGCTCATAGCACCGGGCCAGCGCCGCCATTCCGTTGGGGTAGCTCTGTCCCGCCGCACGGCGGTACTCCTGCGCCGCCTGCTTTTCATCCCGGTCGATGCCCCGGCCGTCCTCCAAGTGCAGCCCCAGCAGAAACTGCCCACGGGCAAAGCCCTGTCCCGCCGATGCCCGGAACAGGGCCGCCGCCTTGCGGTCGTCCTGCTCTACGCCGAGGCCCTCCCGGTACAGCACGCCCAGATTGCACTGCGCCGCCGCCATACCGGCCTGCGCCGCCTGACGGTACAGCTCCGCCGCACGGTGGATGTCCTTCTCCACGCCACGGCCCGCCTCATAGCACAGCCCCAGCTCGTTCATGGCCCGGATGTTCCCCTCCGAGGCGGCCTGCTGAAAGAGCTCCGCCGCCTGCTTCTCGTCGGTCGCTGTCCCGTGACCGTACAGATAGCACAGCCCCAGCTGCATCACGGCGTCGGGATAGCCCGTCTGCGCCGCCTGACGGAACCACTCCACCGCCTGAGGCGGCGACTGATCCACCCCCATGCCGTCGTCGTAGCAGTGACCCAGAAACAGCTGCGCTCTGGGCAGACCCAGCTCCGCTGCCTGACGAAACAGCTCCGCCGCACGGCGATCGTCCTTCTCCACGCCCTTTCCGGCGTGGTGCAGCACGCCCAGAGCACACAGGCCCTCAGCGCTGCCGCCCTTCCCGGCCTCCTGATACAGAAGCGCCGCCTTTTTGGCATCCTGCTCCACGCCGTTGCCGAACTCATAGCACAGACCCAGCAGGAACTGCGCCCGTGGATGCCGCTGCTCCGCCGCTTGGGTGAAGAGCCGGGCCGCCTGCCCATAGTCCTTCTCCACTCCCACGCCGAAGTAATACATGGCCCCCAGATTGCACTGTCCCTGCGCGTAGCCCTCCTCCGCCGCATGGCGATAACACTGGATGGCCCGGTCCAGATCCTTCTCCGTTCCCTGCCCGTTTTCGTAGCACACGCCCAGATCGCACACCGCCGGCAGATAGCCCAGCTTGGCACTCTCCTGAAACAGTTCAAAGGCCCGCACCGGGTCACGCTCCACGCCGGTGCCGTTGTCGTGGCACACCGCCAGCCAGTAAAGGGCCGTAGGATCGTCCGGTTCCGTGCGGCTGAACCATGCAAAGGCCTTGTCCGGGTCCTTCTTCACGCCGCCGGTGCCGTAAAAATAATGCAGTCCCATCTGCACCGCTGCGGCGCAGTCACCATTCTGGGCCGCCTGGCGGCAGTTCTCCAGCCGCTCCTGCTGCTCCCGCCGGTGCTGATCCGCCAGGCGCAGCATCTCCGGGGAAAAGAACACCACATCTGTCTTTTCCGGCTGCCGGTTTTGCTCCATCCGCTCATCGCTCATATAGATACGCCTCCTTCCGAGGAATTTGTCATAATAGATTATTATACCACACGTTCCGCCGCCACGCAAATTCCCGCAGAAAGAAAAACGCCGGGCGGTGACCCGGCATTTTATAGGGTTCTGACAGAGTGCCGGGGCGGCAAAAGCCGCCCCGGCGGATGTGATCCGACAGGCTTAAAGCTGTTTCTTTCTCCGGCCATGGGCCCGCTGGCAGGCTTTTACGATCTCCACCACGGGGATCACCAGCACCGCCAGACCCAGCGCAATCCCGTACTCCGTCCAGCTCACTGGCGTAAATCCGAAGGCCTTGGCGATGAAGGGCACCTCCAGCACCACGGTGGTCAGCAGCAAACTGCCGATCATGGCCAACCACAGCACCTTGTTGTGACTGGGCAGGCTGAACACGCTGCGCCGCTGAGAGCGCATATTGAAGCTGTGGAAGATCTCGCACATACTCATGGTCAGGAAGGCCATGGTCATACCGTCGTCGGAGACGCCCTTGGGCATTTCGAAATACCCCACCTCCATGCAGTGGCCAATGATATAGGAGACCAACGTGATAACGGTAATGAGGATGCCCTGATAGGCGATGTCCCAGCCCAGACCACCGGCGAAAATGCCGTCATCAGAGGGGCGGGGCGGCCGCTCCATCACGTCCGGCTCCCCCTTCTCCAGACCCAGCGCCAGCGCCGGGAAGCAGTCGGTGATGAGGTTGATGAACAGCAGATGCACCGGGTTCATCAGGGTAAAGCCCAGCAGCGTAGCCACAAACACGCCCAGCACCTCGCTCATATTGGAGGCCAGCAGGAACTGAATGGCCTTGCGGATATTGTCGTAGATACGGCGGCCCTCGCCTACGGCGCCCACGATGGTGGCAAAGTTGTCGTCGGCCAGCACCATATCCGCCACATTCTTGGTGACGTCGGTACCGGTGATGCCCATGCCCACACCGATGTCGGCGGACTTGATAGACGGGGCGTCGTTGACGCCGTCGCCGGTCATAGCCGTCACGGCCCCCCGCTTGCGCCATGCGTTAACGATGCGGACCTTATGCTCCGGCTGCACGCGGGCGTACACGCTGTACTTCTCCACCTCCTTGGCCAGCTCCTCGTCGCTGAGGCTGTCCAGAGCGCTGCCGGTAACGGCCTGCGAGGGATCGTCCAATATCCCCAACTCCTTGGCGATGGCCACGGCGGTATCCTTGTGGTCGCCGGTGATCATCACCGGCCGGATGCCTGCCGTGCGGCACTGCTGGATGGCGGCCTTCACCTCCGGGCGCACCGGGTCGATCATGCCCGCCAGACCCACGAAGCACAGATCCTGCTCCAGATACTCCGGGCTGTCGTCCTTGGGCAGGCCGCCCTCCCACAGGCGGATGGCCGCCGCCAGCACACGCAGAGCCTTATCCGCCATGGCCTTGTTCTGCGCCAGAATTTCCTGCCGCTTCTCCTCGGTCATGGGCAGCATCTGGCCGTTCTCCTCATATCGGGTGCAGCGGCGCAGCACCTCATCCGGTGCGCCCTTGGTGTACTGAATGAAGCCGTTATCCATGCGGTGGATGGTGGACATCATCTTCCGGGAGGAGTCGAAGGGAGCCTCCGCCGCACGGGGCTGCTCCTGCTCCAGCCGGTTCTTATCCAGCCCGCTGTCCACGCCGAAGCGCACCAGCGCCGCCTCCGTGGGCTCGCCCTGCACCGTGCCGTCGGGATTCTCCACGGCGTCGTTGCAGAGGGTCATAGCGGTACCCAGCAGTCCCTCCGGGCCGGTGTGCTCCACCACCGTCATTTTATTCTGTGTGAGGGTACCGGTCTTGTCGGAGCAGATGACCTGCGTGCAGCCCAGCGTCTCCACCGCCGTCAGACGGCGGATCACAGCGTTGTGCTGGCTCATCTTGGTGACACCGATGGAGAGCACCACCGTCACCACCGTGGCAAGACCCTCCGGAATGGCGGCCACCGCCAGCGACACTGCCACCATGAAGGTCTCCAACACGCTCTCCAGCGTCAGGGAACCCGCCACCAGCAGGTCAAATACAAAGATGAACACGCAAATGGCCAGCACCATCTTGGATAGGGTGCTGCCCAGCTGGGTCAGCTTACGCTGCAGGGGCGTCTCCTCCTGCTCCGTCTGGGCCAGCACACCGGCGATCTTGCCCATCTCCGTGTCCATGCCCGTGGCGGTGACCACCATGCGGCCCCGGCCATATACCACCGCCGAGCCCATGTAGGCCATGTTCTTCCGGTCGCCCAGCGACACCTGTTCCCCGGCGAGGGGCTCCGTAAACTTGCTGACGGGGACACTCTCGCCGGTGAGGGCTGCCTCCTCGATCTTCATGGAGGCGCTCTCCAAAATGCGCCCGTCCGCCGGGACGGCGTCGCCCGCCTCCAGCAGCACCACGTCGCCGGGTACCAGCAGGCGGCTCTCCATGGTCACCTGCTGCCCGTCCCGCAGTACCTTGCAGGTGGCGGCGGTCATGGTCTGGAGAGCCTCAATGGCGGCCTCCGCCTTGCTCTCCTGCACCACGCCCAGAACGGCGTTCAGCAGCACCACCAGCAGGATGATGATGACCTCCGTAAAGCTCTCATGGGACAGGATATTGGTCACGGCGGACACCGCTGCCGCCGCCAGCAGGATCAGCAGCATGGGATCCTTCAGCTGCTGCACGAACCGCTGAAACAAGGTCAGCTTCTCCGCCTCCTTCAGGCGGTTCTCCCCGTGCTCCCGAAGGCGCTTCTCCGCCTCCTGCGCCGAAAGGCCCTGCCGGTCTGTCCGCAGGCCCTCCAGCACCTGTTCCTTTGTTTGGGTGTATTCCTTTTGCATCCAACCACTCCTTCTTCGGGGGTCCTCCCCCCATCTCCATTTTACCCACCCGGCGCAACAAAAAAACTCATGCGCAGGCCGAAGCCCACGCATGAGTCTCATTCTTTCAAAGCAGTCCGGGCGCCTGAACGCCGGTTTGACGAAACTGCCTCACTCCGCAGGCTGCGAAGTGGAATTACTCCCCCAAGGTGGAAGATATTCACTTGACTGGTACATAATATACCCATTTTGGGACCATTTGTCAAGTGGATATCCGTCCTGCTTCTGTCCACTTTGGTCGGATGTTGACAAGCTTCCCCTTTCGTGATACGATATCCTCGTAGTTTTGTCGAAATCCGGCAAAGCTATGGAGATAGAGATCACACACATAGAGAAAGGAATAGTACTTATGAATCCTATGACCAGTCTGAGCGCTCTGAGCGCCAATATGGGTGCTTTCGGCATCATCGCCACGATCCTCGCCATCATCGCCACGGTGGCGGCCTTCATTCTGGTGGTACCGGAGAGCAAGCGGGAGAAGCTGGGCCGCTTCGGCAAGTTCCTCCACGACGCCGTGAACTTTAAGTTCCTGATCGTGGAGAAGATCCTGCAGGCTCTATACATCTTCGTGACGGCCTACCTCATTCTGTGCGGCTTCTTCATGCTGTTCATGGCTCCGGAGACTTGGACCGGCCGTCACTGGCTGGGCGGCTACGGCATCCTGCTGATGGTGCTGGGCCCCATTGCGGTACGTCTGTGCTATGAGCTGCTGATGATGGCGGTCCTGCTGCTGAAGAACGTCATCTCCATCAACCGCAAGCTGAAAAACCAGAACGAGCGCAGCGCCGACGCCGACCTGTTCGCCGTGCCGGAGCTGCACCGTACCCAGCCCTCCCAGCCCGCTGCTCCGGTGACGCCCGTGGCTCCTGCGGCTCCTGCGGCTCCCGCCCAGCCCGCTGAGCAGGCGGCTCCCGCGGCGCCCAGCTTCTGCACCCGCTGCGGCGCTCATCTGGATGAGAATGGCCACTGCCCCAACTGCGATCAGAAGTAAGCTCCTCTTGGAAAGCAGCTTATGAAATAGCAGCCCCTCCGCCTTGCGGCGGAGGGGCTGCTATTTTGTTGGGGTGTTTTGTGTTTTGCCTCCGGAGGGCAGCTTTCTGCCAATAGCGGCAGAAAGTCTACACCCTGATAAAACGAGTCCGAAAACGCTACCTTACTGGGGCAGCTTTCTGCCAATAGCGGCAGAAAGTCTGCACCGTCGTGTCAGCCGATCTCCAGCCACGTTGTGGCATGGAAACCGGGACACTCCCCTGAAACCACCTCGCTGTATCCGCCTGCGGCGGATGCAGCGAGGTGGTTTCCAAAGAACGCCAGCAGAAACCCATGGTTTCTGCACCTCCTTTGCTGCGTGCTTCACCCGGTGGAGGAAGACGGGGTACACCTTCATTACATTGCGCTCAGTTTTCGATGGAATTTGTATAGGCAATCAAAAGGCATATTCATCCGGGGTCCCCGACAAAACAAGCGGTTTTGTTGGGGAGAGGAGACACAGCACCGTGATTGACGCCTGCCGCTTACGGCGGGCGGAAAGATACAAAGCTTGTGTCGACGATATGCCCTTTGATTGCCCCCTCCGCCCGAGGGCGGAGGGGGTGGAAATAGGGTTTTACTTAATAATCACGGATGTGCCGCTTTGCTGTGCGGTGTGTCCCGTACCGACATAGCCAGCGAGTGCGTCAACGTTCATGTTTGTATAGGTTCCGCCGTTGAGAACTGTGGATGTGGCATAGCTCTGAACGAAAAGCCCTGCTGTTCCGTCAAAGGTTCCGCCATTCACCGTCATTGCAGCACCGTTGGAAACTGCCTTGAAAGAAGTGGAAGTAAAGGTTCCACCGTTGATTACGGCTGTTCCAAGATAGTCGTTGGAAAGGGCCCAATATCCGGTGGAGGCCACGTTCACATCATTTACGGTTAGATCGCCATATCTGCAATTCTTAATTCCACTGGAATCGGTATCAAGTTCCAAAGCGTTGATTTCCATCACTGCATGCGTAGTAGAAGCACCGGGATCAAAATAATTCCAGCCATTGGTGATAGCAAAGCCATTTCCGTTCTTTAGGACGACCTTACCACCATTGAAGGTCATCTTGCCAAAGTTTTCAACCACATGCCATGTATTTCCATTGGCCCCGTCACGAGAAATGGTTCCGCCCTCGACTACACAGACTGCGTTATCTCCGTTGCGAAGTGCTGCAGTGTTGCCCTTGAGGGAGATGATCTGACCGCTTTTATCTGCGCTTGAATCTTTCAGAGTAAGATGGCCTTTATTCAGAATGGTGTGCGATTCAGCATTCGTTACAGTGCGGCCATTCAAATCCAGGGTTACATCCTTATCCTCAGGGATGACGAAGTTGTTGGTCGTAATGCTGTTCGCCAGCACGATATTGACAGGAGCTGTTGCATTGTTCACAATGGACTGCAGTTCGTCTCCCGTTGTAACTGTAATAGGATATTCAGCATTCGCATCGTACTGATTATGAAAGCTGTCGCTCTCCACCGTGTCCTGCGTCGCAACAACATTGATACCGATGCCGTCAATAGTAAGATTCTGATAATCATTGCCGGCGGTATCCTGCATATGACCCTTGATGGTGAAAGCATCGCCCTGCTGACCGGCAGTCAGATGTCCCTCGGTCAGATCGATAGCGGCATCGTTGATGGTCCAATCAATAACCTCATTGAGTTTAGCATCGCCCTGAATACCGGTGATCTGAATCTTATACTTCAGAGCAAGGTTGCCCTTGTTGACAACACGGAGCTGCGGCAGCTCGTAGGTACAGCCCGGCTCCCAAAGAATTTGGTCGGCGGCTCTATTGTCTTTGGTCTTGAAAGTAAGAGTCTTACCCTCGGCGGAGACCCAGTTGTCGCCATCTTTCATTTCAAGAGCCACATCCAGATTCCCCGCCTGGATCTTATTGACCCCGGTGGATGCGGTGTCGGTGAACCATGCGAAGGTAGCGCCTACCAGCATAGCCAGGCACAGAACCATGGCCATGACGCTGCCCAGCAAGGCCCGTTTGGTACTCTTGCGGTTGCTCATAATATCTTCCTCCTAATTTTTTTGTGTGTGCGTCGGTGGCCGACGGCTTTGTGGGGGATGCGGGGAGTAGGGATCCTCACGTCGGGGCTGCGCCCCTCCTCAGAATGGCACGCCCTTTGAACACCCCTTATCGTTTCTTAGAAACGATAAAAGCCCATGGGCTTTTTGCCGCACACTTTATAGTTGTATCATAGCACCGTACTTGACAGAATTCAAGCACTTTCTGCAAATTTCGGGGGGGGTTTACAGTTTACCGTCAGTGGGCAAAGGGCAAGCATGGTTTTGCCGGGCAGAAATACGCCATACTGCGGCAGGCTCCTTGTCCGGACGGCCAAGCGGAAAGGGGCAAAAAGCGCAGAAAAAGCACGGCAGACGAGGCGTCTGCCGTGCTTATGCTTATTCGTCCGCTCCCTCCTGACGGGACAGAGCGGCGCAGAGATCTGTAAAGTAGCGGTAGAAGGGCAGCAGCTCCCGGAAGCTCTCCAGAATCTCCTGCGGCAGCTGGGGGCTGAAAATACGCTGGTCCAGCGGGGCTTCCCATTGCAGGGACAGGGATTTTTTCTGATACCACGGGCGCAGGAGGTCGGACACCTGTCCCTTGCTGCGGGCGTACTCCGGGCCGGTGAGCCGGAAGGTCTGCTGGCGGTCAAAGCGGCGCACCAGCTTCTCCAGCGGCTTGGGGTCGGCGTCGATGCGCTGGCGGTACAAGGCCATGAGGGCCGGGGCGGCACACCAGAAGCCCATGCCGTAACTGTAATAGTCCGGGGCAATTTCAAAGTAGAAGGTGGGGCGGCCGGTCCAGTCCTGATCGCCGGTGCGGACACAGAGCCACAGGTGATCCTTATAGGGCCCCTGTCCGTGGAGGCGGCGGGCATCCCGGTAGATGCGGCTGACCTTCAGTATCAGCGGCTCGTGGGGCAGCATGGCATGAAGGCCGTCGTAGAGCTGCTCCCCCAGCGCACGGGTGGGGGCCAGCAGATGGGTCTGGTACTGCTCTTTATGCTCCTGAAACCAGCTGCGGTCGTTATTGAAGCGGATGCCCCAGAGAAAATCCACCGTCTGCTGGTCATAGCCTTGAAACATCATCATATCCTCGCTTTCCTGACGGAAGGGCAGCCGGAGCGACGGCTCCGGCTGTGGTTCTTTATCGCTGCTGATAGGCACGGATACCCAGCGCCAGCAGATCCATGGCACGCTCCAGATCCTGCTGCTTCAGGACGTAGGCAATGCGGATCTCGTTTTTGCCCTTGCCGGGAGTGCCGTAGAAGGGCTCGCCGGGGGCAAACATGACGGTATCGCCGTGATCCTCGAACTCCTCCAGCAGCCACTGCTGGAAGGTGTCGGCATCGTCCACCGGCAGAGCGGCCATCAGATAAAAGGCGCCCTTGGGACATTTACAGACCACGCCGGGAATCTGCTGGAGCTTGCGGACCACCGTGTCACGGCGGCGCTTATACTCCTCACGGGTGGCGGCGAAATACTCCGGGCCCACCTGATACAATGCGGCGGAGGCCAACTGATCCAGCGTCGGCACCGCCAGACGGCACTGAGCATACTTCATGGCGTGGGCCATGAGCTCCCGGTTGCGGGAGATGAGGCAGCCGATGCGGGCGCCGCAGGCGGAGAAGCGCTTGGACACCGTGTCGATGAGGATGACGTTCTCCGCTGCATTGGTGAACTCACCGAAGGACTGGAGAGGCTCCCCGGCGTAGACAAACTCCCGGTAGGCCTCATCACCGATGAGGAACAGGTCGTGCTGCCGGGCCACGTCCACCAGCATCTCCATCTCCTCATGGGTCAGGACGGTGCCGGTGGGGTTGCCGGGGTTGGTCACCAGAATGGCACGGGTGCGGGGGGTGATCTCTGCCTCGATGCGGCGGCGGTCGGCGTAGAAGTACCCCTCCTCCGGAGAGGTGGACACCGGGTGGATCACGGCGCCGCAGGTGCGGGCCATGGTGTTGTAGTTGGGGTAGAAGGGCTCCGGGATGAGGATCTCGTCGCCGTCGTCGAGAATGCAGTTCATGGCGATCTGGAGAGCCTCGGAGCCGCCGTTGGTGATGAGGATATCCTCGGCGGCGAAGTGCATATCCAGCGCAGCATAGTAGTCCCGGATGGCCTCGATGAGGGCGGGGACGCCGGGAGAGGGTGCGTACTCCAGCACCGGCAGGTCAAAGCTGCGGACGGCATCGAAGAACGCCTTGGGCGTCTCGATATCCGGCTGACCGATGTTCAGGTGATAGATGTTCCGGCCCTTGGCCTCGGCGGCCACCGCATAGGGGTGGAATTTACGCATGGGCGACAGGCCGCATTTCTGCACTTTGCTGGAAAACTTCATGGGGACTCCTCCTTTTCTGATGCTGCGGGACAGGGATTCCGCTCCCGGCCCGATTACAGGAAAAGCAGAGCCGAAGCTCTGCTTTTCGGTGCAAAGTCAATGCTTCTCAGTTCATCTGTCTTCTGCGGGACAGATTCACCGTTCCGTCCTGCATATCGCCCAGAGAGTCCAGACTCTTGCCGGTACCCTCCGCCACGCAGGAGATGGCGTCCTCCGCCACCACCGTATGGATGCCGGTGCGGGCGGTGATCAGCTTGTCGAAGCCGTCCACCAGACTGCCGCCGCCGGTCATGACGATGCCGTTGTTGGAGATATCCGCCACCAGCTCCGGGGGCGTGCGCTCCAGCACGTTGTGAACCGCCTCCAGAATACGCTCCACCGGCTCCTCGAAGGCCTCCATCATCTCGGTGGAGTTGACGGTGATGGTCTTGGGCAAGCCCGTCATCAGGCAGCGGCCCTTGATCTCAATGGTAGCCTCCTCCTCCTTGGGATAGACGCAGCCGATCTCCATCTTCATCTGCTCCGCTGTGCGCTCACCGATGAGGATATTGTGCTTGCGGCGCATATACTTGACGATGGCCTCGTTGAACTGGTCGCCGGCCACCTTGATGGAGGCGGACTCCACCACGCCGGAGAGGCTGAGGACGGCGATGTCGCTGGTGCCGCCGCCGATATCCACCACCATGTGGCCGTCGGGCTTGGTGATATCGATGCCGGCGCCGATGGCCGCCGCCACGGGCTCCTCGATGAGGTAGACACGGCGGGCGCCTGCCTGACGGCCGGCGTCGATGACGGCACGCTCTTCCACCTCCGTGATGCCGGAGGGGACGCACACCATGATCCGGGGCGGGAACAGGTGGAAGCCGCCGGTGACCTTGCGGATGAACTCCTTGAGCATCCGCTCCGTCATGTCGTAGTCGGAAATGACGCCGTCCCGCAGGGGGCGGATGGCCACGATGTTGCTGGGAGTACGGCCCAGCATGGCCTGAGCCTCGGCGCCCACCTTCAGCAGGCGGCCGGTATTCTTGTCGATGGCCACCACAGACGGCTCGTTGAGCACGACGCCCTTACCCTTAATATAGACCAGTACCGATGCGGTACCCAGATCGATCCCGATATCCTTTGCCAATGAACACATACGCTGCACCTCGTTTTCTTCTGTTATGGGACACGGCTGCAGGCAGCCGATTCTTCTCTAAGCTACAATTATAAAGGCGCTTTCCGCATTTTGCAAGAGTGTTTTCCCGGTTTTATGGCTTCGTAAACAAATGTTCACAGTTTTTTAGGAAATCACATCCCGCCGCAGACAAGTCCCGGTGCTATTGTGCGCCGTTTGCGGCATTTCCATACCGGCGGTGTCTCGCCGCAGAGTGCGTTCCCCTTGATCAGTGCTCCTCCTCGGTGCGGGCCAGCGTCAGGCACACCACGTCGGCGGCCCCGGCCTCCCGCAGCACCCGGACGCACTCGGTGAGGGTGGAGCCGGTGGTGACGATATCGTCGATGAGCAGGAGGCGCTTGTCCCGGACGTTCTCCGGCAGGGCCTCGTAGACTCCCAGCACGTTGGCCCGGCGATGCTCAGCGTCGGTGAGCCCCGACTGGGCGGGGTTGTCCACCGCCTTGCGGAGGGTCTCCACCGGGGCCACGTGCCAATCCACGCACAGGCTGGCCGCCAGCAGGCGGGACTGGTCAAAGCCCCGCTGCCGCAGGCGCTTGCGGCTCACCGGCACCCACGTCACGGTGTCAAACTCGCCGGAATACCACCGGGCGGCGCAGTCGGCCAGCAGACGGCCGAAGCAGTCCAGCCCGCCGGTGTGGCCCTGAAACTTGAAGCGGAGGATAGCCTCCCGGACGGGGGCGATATAGTACAGCGGCGAGGCGCAGCGCCCGAAGGTCCCCTGACACAGGGCGTTCTCCCCGGTATAGGGCAGAGTCCTTTCGCAGCTGCCGCACAGCAGGCGGCCGCCGGTGACGGCCCCGCAGAAGGGACATTTCCGGGGAAAGAGAAAATTCCCCAGCTGCTTTTGCAGCCGGTTCAGATCATCCTGAAGCGCCATCGCTGCCACCTCCCTGCATGAGCCTGCGGCGCAGGCCGCTGTATCGCCGGGCCTGCCGGTCGTTTTCTGCCATTTTTCCGGGAATCACATCGTCCCCCACCATTACCAGCAGCTCTCTGGCCCGTGTGATGGCAGTATACAGCACCCCCCGCACCATGAGAGATGCGGCGGCAGGGGCGCTGACCAGCACCACGGCCCGGTACTCGCTGCCCTGTGCCTTATGTACCGTCATGGCGTAGGCCATGTCCAGCTGGCCCAGCAGATCCGGGGTATAGACGCTGGTGCGGTCATCGAAGCGGATGGTCACCAGCTCGCCGCCGGGATCAATTTCCTGAATGATCCCCACGTCGCCGTTGAAGATGCCGGTACCCATCTCGCCGTCGTCCTTCTGCCAGAGGACGTCGTAGTTGTTGCGGGTCTGCATGACCCGATCCCCCTCCCGGAAGGTCAGCTCCCCCCACGTTTTCTGGCGCTTGTCCGGGGCAGGCGGGTTCAAAGCCGCCTGCAGCGCCCGGTTCAGGCTCACGGTGCCGGTAAGACCCCGGCGGGTGGGGGACAGCACCTGGATCTGATCGGCGGGGATCCCCATGTTGTCCGGCAGGCGGGTGCGGCACAGGTCCACCACCGTCTGCACCAGACGGTCCGGGGCCCGGCGGCACAGGAAAAAGAAGTCGTTCTGGCCGCTGCCAAGCTCCGGGGGACGACCGCTATTGACGGCGTGGGCATTGCGGATGATGGCGGAACGCTCCGCCTGACGGAACACCTCCGTCAGGGACACGGCGGCCACTGCGTGGGAGCGCAGCAGATCCCCCAGCACGTTGCCGGGGCCAACGGAGGGCAGCTGATCGGGGTCCCCCACCATCACCAGACGGCAGCCGGGCTTCACAGCCTCCAGCAGCGCCTGCATCAACGGCAGGTCCACCATGCTCATCTCGTCTACAATGACGGCATCGGCCTCCAGCGGCTCCTTGCCGTTTTTCTTGAACACCGTCTCGCCGGTAAGCTCGTTATAGGTCATACCCAGCGCCCGGTGGATGGTTTGGGCCTCCCGACGGCACAGCTCGCTCATGCGCTTGGCGGCACGGCCTGTGGGGGCCAGCAGCAGCACCTGAAGGCCCATGCCCTCGAAGAGGGCCACGATGCCCCGTGTGGAGGTGGTCTTGCCGGTGCCGGGGCCGCCGGTCAGCAGCAGCACGCCGGTGCGGGCCGCCAACTCCACCGCCTGACGCTGCTGAGGGGCATAGGCGATGCCCTGCTGCTCCTCCATCTCCCGGATCAGCTTCTCCACGCCCCGGCCCTGTGATCGGGGAGCATCCCGCAGTGCCAGCAGCCGCCGGGCCGTCTCGCTCTCTGCCAGATACATCCGGCGCAGGTAACAGGCGTCCACCCGTGCGATCCGCTCCTCCGCCACGGCGCCACGGCTCTCCAATGTGTCCAGCGCCTGCTCCACCAGCTCCGGCGGGGCGCCGATGAGCTGTTCCGTGGCCGCCAGCAGCTTGGGCCGGGGCAGGAACACATGGCCGTTTCCCAGATTGTGCTCCAGCTCGTACAGCACCGCCGCCTCCGTGCGGCAGGGGCTGTCGCCGCCGAAGCCCATACTCAGAGCGATCTCGTCCACATCGGCAAAGGCTACGCCGTAGCGCTCCCCCGCCAGCAGATAGGGGTCCGCCCGGAGACGGGGCAGCGCATCGGCTCCGTAGGTGCGGTACAGCCGCATGGCCAGCTCCACCGGCAGCTCGTACCGGGCCAGAAACTCCATGACCCGACGCAGTCCCGTCAGCTCCCGGAAGGCGGCGGAGATCTCCATAGCCCGCTTGGAGGTGATGCCCTTGACGGTGCTCAGCCGCTCCGGCTCCTCCTCGATAACAGCCAGCGTCTCGCCGCCGAACCGCTCCACCAGCCGCTCCGCCGTGGCGGGGCCGACGCCCTTGATGATGCCGGAGGAGAGGTAGCTGATGAGTTCCTCCTCCGTCTCCGGCATCAGACGCTCCACCGTCTCGGCGGCGAACTGCTGACCGTAGGAGGGGTGGCTGACCCACAGGCCGTCGGCGGTGAGCTTTTCACCGGGGGCCACGCAGGGGATACATCCCACCACCGTCACCAGCTCGCCCTCCTCCGTCAGCAGGCCCAGCACCGTATAGCCGTTCTCCTCATTCTGGAAGATCACGTGTTGGACGGTTCCCTCCACCGTGCAGCGCTCACCCATAGCTCGTTCCTCACTTCAGATAATTTTCCAATTCCTCCGCCGGGCAAAGCTGCACCCGGCTGTATCGCTGCGTCAGGCTCTGCGCCAGACGCAGGCCCGTCTCATCCAACCCGCAGTCCGCCAGCAGGATGGGGGTCTCCCCTGTCGCGCGCTGCTCCATGGTCAGGTGCAGAGCCCGCTCCAGCGTGGCCCCGTCACCCCGGACCGGCAGCACCAGTACGGCCTCCGCCACCGGGCTATGGCGGCGCAGCAGTGTCTCCGCCAGCAGCCAGAGGATGGTGCTCACGCCCACCGCCGCCAAAAAGGCAATGAGGCCGTCTCCCATCAGTTTCATGCCATCACCTCATGCCATTGTATGCAGAAGACGGGAGGGCGGGTGTCTCGGTATCAGCTTATCACATTTTCTCCGCCGCCGCAACCGACGGCAGGCGTTCAGGACAGATACTTTTTCAGGTACTGGCCGGTGTACGAGGTCTCGCAGGCCGCCACTGTCTCCGGAGTACCGGCGCAGACGAGGGTCCCTCCCCCGGCGCCGCCCTCCGGGCCCAGATCGATGAGCCAGTCGGCGGACTTGATGACATCCAGATTGTGCTCGATGACCAGCACCGTGTTCCCGGCGTCCACCAGCCGCTGCAGCACCTCCAGCAGCTTTTTCACATCGTCGGAGTGCAGACCCGTGGTGGGCTCGTCCAGAATATAGAAGGTGCGGCCCGTGGCACGGCGGGACAGCTCCGTGGCCAGCTTCACCCGCTGGGCCTCACCGCCGGAGAGGGTGGTGGAGGACTGGCCCAGCTTCACATAGCCCAGTCCCACATCGCAGAGGGTTCGAAGCTTTTCGGCGATCCTCGGCACCGGGGCAAAAAAGGCCAGCGCCTCCTCCGCCGTCATATCCAGCACGTCAGCAATGCTCTTGCCCTTGTACTTCACCTCCAGCGTCTCCCGGTTATAGCGCTTGCCGCGGCACACCTCGCAGGGGACGTACACGTCCGCCAGAAAGTGCATCTCGATCTTCAGCAGACCGTCGCCGGAGCAAGCCTCGCACCGGCCGCCACGGGTGTTGAAGGAGAAGCGCCCCGGCCCGTAGCCACGGGCCTTGGCCTCCTGCGTGGCGGCAAAAAGATTGCGTATGTCGTTGAAGAGATTGGTGTAGGTGGCGGGGTTGGAGCGGGGCGTGCGGCCGATGGGGCTCTGGTCGATGCCTACCACCTTGTCCAGATACTCCAGTCCCTCCATGGCGGTGTGCTTGCCGGGGTGGGTCTTCATGCGGTTCAACTCGGCGCCCAGCCGCTTATAGATGATCTCGTTGACCAGAGAGGACTTGCCGCTGCCGGAGACGCCGGTGACGCAGGTGAAGGTCCCCAGCGGCACGGAGATGTCGATGTTTTTCAGGTTATTCTCCCGTGCGCCCCGCACCGTCAGGAGTTTCCCATTGCCGGGACGGCGGGCGGCCGGCACCTCGATGCGCTTTTTCCCGCTGAGGTACTGGCCCGTCAGGCTATTGGGATCGGCCATGACCTCCTCCGGCGTGCCGGCGGCCACCACCTGCCCGCCGTGGGCTCCGGCGCCGGGGCCGATGTCGATGAGGTAGTCGGCGGCCCGCATGGTGTCCTCGTCGTGCTCCACCACAATGAGGGTATTGCCCAGATCCCGCAGGCGGCAGAGGGTAGCCAGCAGCTTGTCGTTGTCCCGCTGGTGCAGGCCGATGGAGGGCTCGTCCAGAATATACAGCACCCCCATCAGGCTGCTGCCGATCTGCGTGGCCAGCCGGATACGCTGGCTCTCGCCGCCGGACAGGGTACCGCTGGAGCGGGACAGGGTCAGGTAGCTGAGGCCCACGGACTGCAAAAAGCCCAGCCGGGAGCGGATCTCCTTCAAAATTTGTGCGGCGATGAGCTGCTGCGTCTCCGTCAGGGTCAGG